>ERZ650303.190-NODE-190-length-17940-cov-8.710987_pt1 | contig 17940 bp, 25 predicted proteins | sample MGYA00376239_ERZ650303 | MGnify/ENA primary metagenome ERZ650303 (study PRJEB26733, sample SAMN07839262) | wastewater metagenome | biome: small river; feature: stream; material: water | place: USA: North Carolina | collected 2016-04-05 ... | reverse complement strand
CTGCTGGATCTTTCTTGCTGCTACCTTTCGAGATCCATAGTTCTAGGTTCTCAGGGCGGTTGTCGTCGCGGACTCCGTTAATGTGGTGTACGCGCTCTGAAGGTAGTAGCTTACGGCCTATTTTCTGCTCCATAACTATACGATGTTCTAGCACTTTCTTGCCGTCTACTTTCAAAGACGTATACCCGTGCGTCGTACGCCATTTCCCGGGCGCTCTTACCGCTAACTCTGTTCCCGAGTAATTGGCCACCTTCCCGGCCCCACGAGCCACCATCGCGCAGCTTCTTGAGCAGTACGCTCGCAGCTTACCGTGCGGCCTGTCAAAAATAGCGTTGCATTGCTGGCAGGTTGTTGTTTTCACTACCCTACTTGCTTCGTTCTTGCATGTATGTGAGCAGTATTTCTGCTCTGCGTAGCTACCTTTGAACAGCTGCTTGCAATGCAAGCACTCTTTTTCTGGTCGAGAAAGATGTTTATGCCGGCATTCTGCCGAGCAGAATTTGGCGTTTTTCTCTCGCGGGCGAAAAAGGCCCTCGCAGCTTATGCAGGCTTTGTCTCCTAGTGTACGTGGGCGACCCATAGTTACTATCCTTTTATGTTAGATAGCTCTTATGACTACACACGCCGTAATAAGTTCCGGCTAATTTATTTACTCGCGACCCTACAATTTGAAAATTTTGTTGGGGCCGTTATCCCAAGTAATTATGATATCTCCGCCGTTTGGCGTGATCGGCAGGCCAGTTGCGGTGTCGATGTAAGCAATGAGCGGGCTGGTCGCTGACGTACCAGTATCTTTGTAGATCACGATTGCTTCGACCGAAGCCCCTGTCACCGACGTATGTGTAACGTCAGCTGCGTCGGCTGCGCCGCCGGACGTCGTTTTGGACGTGAAGGCACCGGACGTTGAGATAATCGCGGAGCCAGAAATATCCGAGTGGAACTCGTGGGCGGATAGGTTCGGCGTGTATGCGCCGGTGTCTACCAGCAGGCATTTGATCGTGTCTGTCGACCAGTTAAAAGCGCCGGTGAGAAATCGCTCCCGACCCTTGTCATAAAGTGCATTAGCCATTTGAATCTCCAGGAGAAGCGATTATACAACAAAAGGGTGCTAGGGCCGTTCATGAAGGAGTAACTGAACGCCCTAGCTGTCGGTGTTTTTACGGGAAGTATGCACCCGACCAACTGCCCACCGCCGACTGGGGCATTTAGTTGATTCTTACCTCGTTATCAAGCCAATTATGTAATCTTTGAAGACGCCAAGTACTGCGCCAATACAGGTCCCTAGGAACACCATGCCAGCGATGAAGCCCTTTTGTCTGGTAGACTCGGCTACCAAGATATCTAGTTGCTCCTTCAGCTGGTCATAGTGCTCGTCGATACGATCGTCGAGCTCTTTGATCCTCGTGGAGTGTTGATCGACGCGCTGTTGCAGCACGCCTAACTCGCGATCGGTATGGGTTCCCATTAGTTTTTCACCCCTACGCATTCAAGGTTTGCATTTTGCGTCACGCTCCCGGAAGCGCCGCCGGTGCCGCCGGTGCCGCCGGTGCCGCCTGCGCCGCCGGTGCCGCCTGCGCCGTTTGTGCCGCCACTTCCGCCGCCAGCGCCACTTCCGCCGCCAGCGCCACTTCCGCCGCCAGCGCCATTACCTGGCTTAGCGTCTTGGTTCTGCGGGCACTTGATTACAACGTTGTTTACGACAGTCGGGTTCTTAGTCAACTGAGCCACGATATCGCTTATAGATGCAAACGCCGGTACCGTAGCGGCTGCCTGGGCATTCACCGCAGCGACGCCTAGCGTTGTTTGGTTGGTGCTTTGCGCGGTCATGGTCGCCATAGTTGCCCCGTGCTGAGCAGTGGCGGCTTCGTTATTTTGCCGGTTAATTTCCACATTACCGCTAATCTGTTTAGCTCCAAGGTACCCGTTGGTTAGGATACCGACGCCTTGCACTAGAATGCTAGCCCACTCCTTGGCTTCTTGAGCTGCGGACTTGGGCATCGGGACTGTCGGGATAGTAATTGGAGCTACCGGTTCATTGAGCAATGACGGTTTAGCCGGTGCTTCCGCTTTTTCTTCCAAAGAGCGCGCGATGGCGACTTTACCACCTGCATCAGCTTTGGCGCCAAGTTCTTTGAGCGCATTAAAACGTGCCGTATCCGCCTTGTACTTTTCTGCAAGAGCGACGGCGGCTTGTTTTTCTACTGCCATAGCGTTGTCGAGACGGCGCAGGTTGACCTCTTTGTGGTAGTTCAGCACCATCTGCGTCTGCTCTTTTTGAGCATTCGTTGCGAGGATGAACTCCTTCTCCGTGCCGCAACCTACCAGGGTGACAGCTACAGCAAGGATGGCTACTAAGGACTTCATTTAACGATCTCCAAATAATTGACTATGATACGTCGAACTGCTTCTAGTTTGTTAGCGCATGTCTCTAAACGTTCCGCGTTTATTACAGCTATTGTAGCTGATTCTGCCGGAGTAACCTTACCCTCAGCTGTCATTTTCCGTTCGCAGGGCTGAGTCTCCACACTAACGTCGGGGAATGGCGTTTGCGCCGATGGCATTGTATTCGTCGCGCACGCTGTCAGGCCAAGCACAATCGACACTAGTAAAAGATGGATTCTTGATTTTTGCATCTTGTATCACCTTAACAGCGTTGTCCCGCTGTCCTTTGACTTGATTAGTTGCTGCAGCTAACGCAGCGCGCTCTTTGGCGGCTTTCTCCCCCGCCTCTTTGCCGCGCGCCTGCGCTTCTTCTACGGCTTTAAGTTTAGCTTCGGCAACCACGCCTTTATAAGCCTGGTGCTTCAAGCTCCAGCCTGCCCACGTAGCCGTAGTACCGACACCTAAACCAAGGCTAAAGATAATTAGCCACGGTAGCAGCGAGCGAGTTGCACCAGCGGTGAACCACGTAATTATGCCGGCCATTATCGCAAACCTTTACGTTTGTCGTCCCAACGAGCGTACGCTACGAAGGCAAGGCCTATGACCAGCGCCACTGCACCGACGCCGAGAATGTAAGGAAGCCAAGGACCTAGCCCTTCGACACTAGTTTTTAGGTCGGACACGGCTTGAACGCCGGCGCCGACCGTCGCTACGGTGCCTGTGGCCGCTGTGACGGTGCCTACCATAGTGCGTGACTGCGCCAGCGGGAGCGGTGGTTCTACTTCCTGCGGCATGGAGCCGTCGGTACTTGCGTTACGGAACATCGCTGCCTCGGCGGCGCGGCGAGCAACGAGGCCTGGGCTCACTACTAGCTCCCCATTGACACGAATTTTGTTCCACAAGCCGAAGGCTGCTGCGGCTTTACCAAGTTTGCCAGCGTTGTATAGTTTGCAGACGGAAGAGCCTTTGAACGCGGCAACACCGATGTTGTACGCGAGGGACGTCATAGCTGCCAACTCGTAGTCTGTAGCTACGCCGCCAGTGGCGTCGTCTACTGCGTCTTCGTATTTTTGTAGCTCAGTTTTCAGCATAGCAAGAGCCTTAGCCTGTGTAATAGGCGGATCTTGCAGCGTCACTTTGGTGCCGTCTGGATACACGGTTACACCGTAACCTATAGTAGGTACTCCGGCGGGGCACAGGTACGGCTTCGCGCGAAACCCTTCATACCGTTTGATTAGTTCGAGTCCTTCGTTAGTCATTAGATGCCTCCGTATGATACGGTACGATATTTGTGTTCGTGTAGCTCGCGATCGTGCTTGGCTTGCAGACAGTACTGACGGAACGCCATGTCGAATTCGGCGGCTTTGCCTTGGTTAAACGTCTCGGCATCTTGCTTCATGTGGGCGAGCGCCTTCATCCATAGGATGAGGTGCCGGTGATGCATTTCATCAATTTCCAACACTGCTGTTGAGTTACCGACAGTTGTGCTGTTTATGTCGATCAGCGGCAAACGGTTAACTATCAGATTTAAATTCTGGTCTACTTCGGGGATGTACACAAGGCGCAACTTGTTCGGCTCCATGCCGGACACTACGGCACGGATTACGCCGACGCGGTTGTCTATGCTAGTCTGCGCGACATACCCGTAGTCATACTGACCGAACGTTAAGTTGCTAAAGCGATCCATGTCCTCGTAATTCAGTATCTGGCAACGCTGCTCGGTTACTGGATTTTCTACGGACTTGAGACGCAGAATCTTCGGGCTGATAGACACGAACTTTTGCCCAGCGGTGCACGCGATCGTTGTGAGGCTGGACGTGGCGTCTGGAAGGCCACCAGTTAGGCGGCAAAACATCTTCTGCGCGTCGTCAGCAAACGCGTAGACTTCAGTATCCGACCACAAATACGCGGTCGAAACTTCGTCGTTTACTTCAGCGCGAAATAGCGCTATCAGCGTTGCCACGTCCATTTTATGCCTTACTTAGTTGCGTTGTACTTATCCCACACGGCCGATACTTCTTTGGCCGAAGTTTTGAAGCCTACTAGCTCGGATACTGCTTTTGCGTGCGGCGTGCCGGCTGCGGTAAACGACTCTCGTACGTTGGCTTCCAACATACCTGGGATTACTTTGAGGATCGCTTCTTCGCGCTCTTCTAGCGTGAGCGGCGCTTTCTCTTCCTTAGCGTCTTCCAAGACTTTGATTGTATCTTTGTCTGCTGGCATGGCGCCGACGGCGAGCGCATCTGCTACGACTGCTTGCGGGACGTCGATCGGTTCGTCTTTTTTGAACGCAATCACGTGGCCTTTAGTAGTTACAAGTACGTAATCGCGATTGAGGGTTAGGATTGGGCGTTTGGCGGACATATTTAGCTCCTGATAAAAAGAAGGGCACCGAAGTGCCCCCCATTATACGACGTTTGACTGTCTTAAGCGATCTGAGTTTCGTTTTGGCGATTCTTGACCACATAGGTAACGTGCAGTCGCACTTTACCTGCTGTCGCGTTACCGTTGGCGTTAGCTAGAGTGATGCGGATGTCCAGACCACTAGAGTTCATGAAGCCAGTAGGGACAAGGGCTGTGCGCGCCGCAGACTTGATGCTGGTAGCACCTAGGTAGCGGGTAGCCGAGCCAGAGTCACCGACAGACAACGTCGCGGTGCCGGAATCGTCAGAGGCAGTCTCTACCACGAGGTCGCCACCGATAACTTGCGAGTTAACCGGCAGAGCGATCACGTCGAATGTGCCTGTAGTTGCCTTGAAAGTCTGCGATACGCCAGACGTGTTGACCATGACATCACCAGAAGCGATGTCAAACTCGAACACAGCGACCAACGGGTATTGCAGACCGCGGTTTTTGATTAGGGTAGCCATATAGGTTTCTCCTTACTGTGCAACGTAGACCGACATCACGCCAAAGTCTTGGACAGTGTTGTTGGAATAGATGCTGTTGAACTTCGGTTTCAGGAAGCCGAAGATCTTACCTACCGAGATACCTTGTTGGTTCTCGTAGTCAAAACCCTTCTCGACCCACTCCGGAGCACCGATGTCCGCCATACCAAGTGCCTGAGCACCGGCAAACAGAATCTGGCAACCTTCGACCGTGCCGCCGGAACCCCACTTCGAACCCGAAGAAAGACCGGATGTGTTGAAGACGTGGCGGAATTCATGGAACATGATACCGTCGATCTTCAGCGTGTCACCTGTGAACAGGTTGTTTGCGTCACCGCGCGACTGAGCGTGGCGAACGTTCAACATGAACGTCGGGTCCAGCTTCAGACGAGCCATTGCTTGTGGCGTTAGGAACGCGTGGAAAGTCTCTTCGCCACCCGAGGTTTTGATACCACGGATATACTGATCCTTAGCAGCGGCCTTCAGCTGAACAAACAGCTCCCAGCTCGGAAGGTCGGTAGCGGCAACGGCTGATGTAGCGCCGCTGTACGAGAGAGTTTTCGTAGTTTGGTTCCACTGCATACGACGCTTGTCGGTCGGCGCAGAAACGTCAGCACTGAACTCCAAGAACGGAAGATCCGAACCGGGGCGTGCGGCGCCGTTGTTTTTCAGCGAGTAAGCTTGGCCCGACATAGTCAGGAATGCCAGTTGGTCGACGCGGTCGGCGAGCCAGTACGCCAGAACGTCGCGGCTATTCTCACGGAACTCAACGACCGACTTTTGGTCAGCCATCTTACCTTCGTGACGATTAGCGTGGCGGAGCATGTCGAGACGAATCACTTGATCGTACGACTTCATCGCCTCTTCGTTACCTTCCAGCGTACGATCGCCAGCGACGCCGTCGCCTTCCAGATCCGCGAGAAGAGTAATCACAGCGCGAGCGCCTTTTTCCGATTTCTTCAGCGTGGTGATGTGCTGAATCATCGAGTTGGCGTCCTTACCCAGGAACTTGTTTACGAAGCTGTAGTTGCGGGCTTGCTTCCACAGGTCCATCGACCAGAGCGTCTTTTGCTCGTTAGTCAACAGACTAAAGTTTGTATTTGCCACGTAGGGCCTCCATAAAAATTAAAAATCGGTTCGTTGTGCCGTTTTTCGCGTTGGCTCGCGGAAACGAGTTTTAGGAGGTCGTAGCTCCGTGTGCCTATCGAGTCACACAGCCGAGGGTCGGGATGCTAGCACTAAAAAACGCGGTTGTCAACTACCTACCGCCCATGGGGTCGAATGCGTCTATGCCCGCTATACCGACTCTCTGCGGTGGTGGCTTCAATGGCCTTTGTACTGGGTGTAAGTCATACCTGTTGGTGGTGATCTTACGCGCTAACTCCCTGCGGAGCGCCGGTGGCATGTGCTCGGCGACCGCAGGGTTTAGAAGCGCCCATGCTGGGAACTTCACACGTAGAAAACTACTCATCCAGCTCGTCGCCACGCAGCTTGGCCAGGGTTTTTTCGTCCATCTTACGGAACTCATCCTGAGTCAGCCGCATGACATCGATATCCTTACCTTCTGCGTTTCCCTCTCGATCAGAGCTTTTTCCAACTTTCGAAGTGCTCGCTGGCTGGCGGGCTGCCGCGTCTGCGTTTTTCTTGCGGGCGTCGGCCGCTACCTTCGCTCGCAACGTCGCGGCGGTGTCTTTTTCGTCTTCGGATTTCGCGCTTGGGGCGTCGCCCATGACATATTTTACGGACTTTTGCAACGCAGTTGCGCGATTAAAACCCTTTGCCAAGAATGCTTCCAAAAGCACGACGACTTCGCTAGATTTTTCCTCGTCGAAATCTTCGTGATCCGGGTTCAGAGCTGGGAACTTCGCCTCTACGCTAGCCAAGGCTGCGTCGTACTTCAGGTCGTCGATGGCTGCTGCGCGGGCGCGTTCGGCAGATACTGACAAGCGGTAATCAGCTAGATCCTCGCGCATTTTCTCCACTTTTTTGCGGAGCGCGCGGGCTTCGTCCTTCCTACCTTCCTGAACCAGGTCCTCGTACTTATCCTGCATCTCGTCGATCGTAGCCTTGATCTTGTCAACTTCGGTCTTCGTTTCGGAACCAGATACCTTGGCCTGCAGGTCGGCGATCTCCTTCTGTAGAGCTTGCTCGCGAGCACGCGCCTTCGCTGTTACTTCATCAAGGCGGGCCTTCGGCACCCGGATATTGGCCTTTTTAGCCGCTTTCGCCTCTTCGGCTTCGCGCTCTGCCTTTTCTTCGGGGGTTTCTTCGCCCTCGACGTCGTCTTTTTTAGACGCGTCGACGTCGTCCGCAGGCGAGTCAAGCTTGTCTTTAACTTCTTTGCTCGGAGTACCTTTGTCGTCGTCCTCTGGCACAAAATCGCCGCGAAGAGCGGCTGCGTCTGCCCCACTGGCGTCGGTACCTTCGCCAGCTTCGGCGAACAACTTATAACGATTCAAAAACATACTGATTCCTATTTTTTGGTGGCTGGTTTCTTAGCGCCTGTGGGCTGTGCCGACTGGGCTGGTTGATTTTTCGCGGCTGTGATAGCTGCGATTCGGTTGGTTTTAGCGTCTTCGACTTTTACCATGCTGTCGACGGCCGCTTCTTTCCGTGCTAGTTCCTCTTCGAGCGCAAATTTGCGCTCCATCTCTTCGCGCTTAAACGCATACTCCGCTTCAAGCTTCTGCAGAGCGACTTGATGATCGAGCTGGACTTCGGCGAGCTTTGCTTCTGCGCCGTTATCCTCCGGAGGTGTGTTAGCTTCTTTCTCGGCAAGTACTGCTTCCTTTTTTGCCTTTGCGGCCTTGAGGTCCGCGTCGGCTCTTTTGCTCAGTGCCTCGGCTTCCATTGTAGCAACTTCTGCCTCTTTGGCGCGTTGTTGGCGTACCGCTTCGGCCTGCGCTTCTGGTGAGTTCTTGTCACCTTCCATCGCTTCGATGATCTTTGCTTTGTCGCGCAAGCGGCTAGCAGCGATTATGTACGTGTCTGGGATAGCCACTCCGCCCTCAGTACGAAGACGAATAGCTTGGTCGAACTGAGTCTCTTCGAACGTGTCGCGCTCTGGCTGAGTAGTAATGACAATAGCATACTCACCAAGAGTGAGGTCATTAACTATGACCCCTTCCGGAGTCACTTGGTTCACTGTTATTTCGTCGAGCTTATTCGTTAGCTTGTCCGTAGTTATGCGGATCAGACGTTCTTCCGTATAGTACTCCTGCACGATATCGAGGATGTTCCGCGCCATCAAATGGTCGGTGCGATTGAGGTTGTCCATGACCTTAGCCAAATTCGACTGCCCACTCTGGCGGTTAGTTTGAACGGCTTTGGCCGACACGTCCTCGCGTGGGTTGCCTGTTTGGTAGTCGGATATTGCTGAAATCGTCTTGATGTGCTCTTCTGCTTTGTAGCTTATACGATCCAAGCCAGACGGTACCGCGTTCGGTACGATCTTTTCTGCGTCTTTTACGTCCTCCAGCTCCAACACGAGCCCAGTAGTGGCACCACGGTTTTCCAGCTCGCCAGCCGTCATGTTAGACAACGAGTTACGCTTGATCTTCCAACCAGAGTTGGCTGTAGTGTTCACGATGTGCAGTTCTTGGCTTGAAGACTTGTTCAGCAGCTCCTGAGAGTCGATAAGGTTCTCCACAAGCCCGGACGTACGACCGCGTACGAAGTGCGGGAAGTACGGGACCACTGTAAAGTGTTTGTACGGGCTCCAGTCGTCGTGCAGGACTACGCTACCGGCAATAACCGTCCAACGGATGCGCTGAATCAGCTTCTTGGTAGTCGTAATCTCCGGGTTTTTTGCTAAGTAGTCCGCAATCTGTTCTTCGGTCCACGCGTCTGGTACTTGCCGAGTGTCACCGGTCATGACGTCTACAAAATGGAGCACTTTGTCTAGTTTTTTGTACTGCCGCTCTATAACGCGGACGTTTCGCGCCGTCGTCAGGTCGGTCGACGGGCCTAGACCCGGCATAACTGCGCGCGGAGTGCCGAAACGGTCGCGATTCCGATCAATAGCGTCGTAGGTATACGGCGAAAACTGGCTATTATCGCCACGGACAAGGTCTGCGTCCTTTTTTGAGTACACGAGCTCGATTTGGTCCGGGCTGAGCCACTTTGTGATTATCACGTCGGACCAAGTGTCTGGATCATACGCGTCCGCATCCGCGTCGATCAGCACGTTTTTAGGATTCAGCTGCTCGACGCGCACTTCTCCGACCAAAGAGTCGGTAAAGTCAAGACGAACGTCAAAAAAACCACGCCCGGTCACAATTCCATCGAAAAACACGTCGGAGCGGACCCACGGCAGCTGATTGTTGTCCGAAATTTGCATGAAAACTTTGGTCAATGCGGATGCAACGTCGACCGTAGCGTCTTCGTTACGCGGTTTGAACGCCGTATCGGTTCGGTTGAAGATCTGTTCGCCCAGGACGTTGGACATCGTAGCCAGGATCTTGTTGATCGTCAGAGCTGGGCGACGTTGTGCTTTGAGCAGGGCCTTGTCGGACTGCGACCACTGCATGCCTAGGAAGAAGTCTTCGCATTGATTGGCCTTCGTTATGTAGTTCAGATGGCCATTGTCCCGTAGGAACTGGTACCGTACCCAAACTTCATGCGCTTTTTTCTGATCTACTGGCATCTGCCTGTTCCTCTCATTCTCTCATCTCATCTCACTAAAATAATGAAGAAGAAGAAGAGAGAAGAATAAATAAAGAGAATATAAAGAGGGGTTTACGTACCTTCGATGAGATTTTGAGAGGTTAGCTTCCGCCGCCACAAGAAGTCACCCATTCTTCTACTATCCTCGGCTTACGCACGACATCTGGCTGCTTCTGCGCCAAATCCGACGGCGGGGGCGCGCCATTCGCTGTACCTTCGTCATCTTTTTTGTCTGTATCGTTGCCCATCTTCGTCTAACTCCTTGCTACGCGGCCATGTGGCCGACACCGAATCCTTCGGATTCTACACTAAGTTTGTCTTTCCATGACTCCGGCTGCTTGACTGGCTCGCTTTTCGGCGGCTCACGACTTATGCACAAGCGTACGCCCCACGCCATTGCGTCTACTACGTCGTCATGCGCGCCCGCCGGGAAACGAAGCATCTCGGTCTGTGTGTCCTTGAGCCACGAAGCCTCGTCAGGGAACACTACACGCCCTTGCTGCATACGACCTTGTAGCGGGCGAGCACGACTGAGCTTGTCCGTGAGCGGCTTCAACGGCTCGTAGGACCAGAACTCCTTGCGCTCACTCATGCGTTTCTTGAGCAGAGGCTCGATGGCACGCCAAATCTGCCCATCCTCAACACCCAAGCGGTAGTCGCCGGCTATACCAGAGCCCCACTTTTTCGCTGTGTCAAGTATGTTTTCCACGATCTGCATGGCGTCGCCTTTGAAGCGCACAACATCCATAACGTACAGCGTGTCGTTACTGTCCTGCAGCAGCGTGACGCCTACTGTCCAGTCGTTCTGTTGTTTCTCGCCAATAGCGAAGTCCCAGGCAGTGACCAACTGATGGCCAGTAGCGGCTGGCATCGTACGCTGATACCGGAAGAACTCTTTGCGGAAGTACATACCCTCGTCTGGCACCGGGTTCTGTTGGTAGAGTGCTGACCAAATCCGTGGGCTGTCCATGTTCGACCGAATCCGCTTGAGCGCGTCGGTAGGGTACCGACTCTCGTGCAGGCATGTGTCGATGGGCCGCAATAACTTCAGGCCACCCCCGCTCACTACCTCGGGCGGCAGCTCCGTCGGACTCCGCGTTATGATGCGTGTTTCCTCGTTTCGATATTCCCAATGTTCCGAAAGGGCTGGGTACTTGACTATGTCAAACTGATCAGCTCCGTCGGCTTTCGCCATACGCTGCTGTAGTCGTCCAGCTAGGTCGTCATCGTTCCAAAACGTATTGTGGCTCACCAAACCGTTAGCGATGAAGTTCTGAGTTCCTTCGATACGAAGGTCGTATACGTCTTCTTCACCATCCGGTTCGACACTAACTACGGTTTCCGTCGTGAAGTCGGAGGTACTCAGCCATTGCCAAAAGTTTTGCTTCGGTCCTGGCGTGTCCAATGGCGACGTTACAGTTGTTGCACAAGAGGCCTCGTACTCTTCCTGATTCGTGACAGTGGTCGATGCATAGCCGGTTTTTCCAGTGCTTGGGCGTATTGCTCCCGGGCGGTTCGCCGCAGATTGCGCAGTTTCCCCCTTGCTTTGATACGAGTGCGTCGTATTCTTCGACAGATAGCCCGTAGCGGTGCTTGAGGTGTCGTTTCCGCTGCTGCTCGCCACCGACTGAAGGGGCTCGGTACCCATCGGCCCATTTTTTTCGGTGATAATGCGTGTTGCAAAATCCACGACATTTGGCTGGTTTCCCACACTCCGCAACTGCGCACGCGACCCCGCGCCACTTACCCCAATTTCCTTTAGCGTTACGATTTTGCTCGCTGTACTCAAGTTTTTCGTTCGTGTCCACTTTAGTCCTTCGTCCGTAGCGACGAGAAACGGGTGCCGCTCGTTCGCACGTACGATTTTACCTGAACTCGTGGTAATTTTGAACACTTTATCACGACCACTACGCTTCCACCCGCTAACACGGGTAACGGACAGCCGACCGTCATCGAATGTGGCGACTTCGTCGCCCACGTGCATAGCGTCCATGCGCTTGGTCGATCCGTCAGCCATGAGCACCGGCGTCTCGCCGGTCAGGCACTCAATAAACAGTACACCGCCACCCGGAGCAAGACGAGTGTACGCGGTGGACTGGTACCATTCATCCAACAGATCGCGGCGGTCAATACTGTCCGCCTCCTCCATGTTCTTCAGGGGATCGTCGATGATGAGGATGTGAGCGCCCTTGCCCGTAATACCACCGCCCACACCAGCAGCTGTAAAACCACCCCCTTTCGTTGTGTTCCACGACTCCGCACTCTGCGAATCCTGGTCCAACCGCGTGTCTGGGAACATCGCTTGGTAGTGCGCGTCGCGTACTACCTCACGGACCTTCCGAGAAAACTTGATCGGCAAGTCCAAATTGTACCCCACGTTTATTATCTCGTGCCTGGGGTTGTGTCCTAAGTGCCACGCTGGGAACCGTATGGACGCCAGCTCGCTGTTGTGCGTCACCATCATACCGCGCCCGACTAAGTACAGACCGTCGGCCGCCTCTACCTGTATGCAACGGCCCACCTTTGCTTCGTGCGGAGCTACTCGGCGCGCAGACTCTATGCGCGGACCAGTCACACGCGCTAGATGCCTCGGGCGCTTGCGTACCTCGCGAAAGATGGATGGGTTCAGCCCGTAGTCGACGGACGGGAGGGCGAACCGCCGACCGCCGGACGCTTTGAACAAGCTGGGGTACGCCCCCGAGCCGCCGTGTGCGTCGCACCACTCGAGGATCTCTTTCGTCTCGACGGTACGTAGTTCTCTGTACTTTCCGTTAAACCGGTCACCGCCCTTCGGGTTCTTCGCTGCTCTCAGCACCACGCACTGCCACTCGTGGTTCTCGTGAGCAAGAATTTTCTCACCGGTGCAGAACGTTATCTCCACGTCGGCGATGTCCGGTGCACTGATGGCGCACACGCGCGTCCACTGTGCGTCGGAGCCTAGTACTCGGTCGCCTACGCGCAACGTCCCATGCGTCCGCCACCCAGACATGGTGTACACAGGCGTATCGTCGGCTAGCAGCTTCCCGTGCCGAGGCGGCATGAGCAGCATAAGCCGTGGGCTTTTGCGCGCCGCTACGTCGGCACTGAACTTCTCCAGGCGCTCGCAGATGTCCTCATGCACCCATCCAGCCTCATACGCTGGATGGGTGAGCTTCGTAAACTGCAGCAAGCGCCGACGCGCCAGCTCGCGCTGTGCTAAGACGCCAAGGACTTTAGCCTGGTTCGACACGTACTACCGCTCCAAGGTCAACGGGATCACGTCGCGATCTACTGCGTTCTTCATGGCGAAGTCACGCACTTCGACGATGTCCCGGTGGAACAACCCAGGGTAGAACAAGAAAAACACGCCGCCCTCGGCACGATCTTCGTCGTTCTGCAGCGCGTACGCCACAATTTCGTCACCGCGTTTCGCCGGTACTAGGTTAATCAGTTCACCTGGCTCGTCCCGCATGTTCTGGCAATCGTGCGTAGTACCAAAAGCTAGGCCCGTCGGCCAAAACGGGTTGTCGGTGACTTTGCAATATCCGTAAAACATACCTTCTTACTCCAATTTTTTGAATTCACCGTCAACGACCTCTACGCCCTCTGCGAGTTTGAGTAGTTCGTCGTCAGACATCGTCTGCAGCTTCTGCACAACTATCTCACCTTGGTGCGTAACCTTTAGTTCGTGGCGCGTCGGCTCGTAGTAACCGCACATTTTAGCGATCTGTGTCCATCCTTGGATCATCGGCGTCGCTTCGCCAGCCATTTTGGCCATCTCGATCGCTTCTTTGAAGCCTTCGAGCACCTTTTGACGCGACATGTCTCCAGAAATTTCGAACTCTTTGCGTTTTTTGGCGAGTTCCCTCGCGACGTGCGGTCTTTGCATTATGCCGTTTTGGTTAGACCCAGCGTATCCAGCCATCCGGGCCGCTGCACCATAGTCCATCCCATCCCGAGCGACGTAATTTACGAACAAACGCTCTTTTTCAGTGAGCGGTTTGTCGTCGACACCTAGGGCTACGATGCTAGGTATCCGCGTGGCTGGTTTTTTGTTTGGATTACCCCGAGCCATCGGCGTTTTTCCGTAAAAAAGTTGCTAAGAACTACATGCTATATCATCCAAAAAATTTTTGCAATATTTTTTTATTTTTTGTAAGACATTAATTTTTATATATGTTAATTATAAAAGTCTTATTTCGCCATTTTCTGGCGTTTTTATGTGTTTGCCAACCATACCCATCCCCTCCCCCACCTCGCTCTAGGCCCCACCCCACTTCGGATTCGGTTCCGGATACGAAGATAGGGGCCCCTAGTCCCTAGTGCGGGGAGGGTTAACCCTTAGTACTTAGCTCTACGTTCTTGGAACTCAGTACTTGGTTTACGCACTCTCCGAGTGCGTAGCCTTACGTATGGTGTATGCACTAAGTTGGTGCATATTAATTCAAACTAGGAGCTTAGAACATGGATATGAACAACTTCGCACGTACAGCACGCGTTATGGCGTTCACTACAAAATTCGTTGTTGTTGGGATAGCCAACATAGTGAAGACGGGGGCGAAGACCGCCGCTGCGTCGTTCAAAGCCGGCTTTGAAGCGGGCAAAGAAATCGCCGACATGGATGACGCCCGCGAAAAGTACGAAGCGCACGTACAAAGTACAGTTCACCTCCACAAATACTAACCCCAACGAAATCAAGGACTTAGCACTATGAACACGCAACATTGGGCTTGGCACACAGGACGTGTTACTACGAACGCAGTCTACGCAACTAAGGACGCCGTTACTTCGGCAGCCAGCACTGCGAAAAAAAAGTCAAAGAACCTGTTCGGCGCTCTCAAAGCAGGAGCTGCAGCAGCCCGCGAAGAACGCGCCAAACAACGCGCCGGCGCACTCGATCCACGTAACAAAGTAGAGGTGAAATAACCATGGCCTATCTTCGTCATGCAGAAAACAAGCGTTCGTCCACTAAAGCCGAGCTCGTCGCGCTTAACTCGGACCTTTCCTCGGAAGTCGCACGACTCCGCAACCAGGTCTCAGACCTCACACAACAAAAAGAAGAGCTCACCGAAGCTCTCGCGCTTATGGCAGCAAAGCCATTGCTCGACAAAATTCCGCTCACTACACAAGCACGCGCCGAGCACCACGAACTCAGTCTCAACGCACGCGCAAAAGCTTTGGCATTGCGTATGCGTTGCCAAGTCCGCACCCGTAACAACACACTTGAAGTATTTCTTCACGGTGGTTGGAACGATATCAACACTGTTGCAGTACCAACTTAAGTAGTAAAACAATGATCACACCGACAGCAACAGCAGCACTCGCAGCTACAGCACTCGTAGCCAACGGCTTAGTACGAGTCGTACTTGTAATTGGCGCTATTGATGCAGCCGCAAGCAGCATCGAAATCGGCAAGCAAATTCAATGCGGCTACCGCGAAGCTAAGCGACAACGTGCACTTCAACTTACGCCACGTTTGCCATACAACCCAGATCCCAGCATTCCACAAATTCAGCTAGTATGAACGCAACAATAGCCGGCATCGACATGTTGTTATACGCTGGAGCAGGGGCTTTACTTGCATACATAATCAGCGAATACATCGACGAATTCAAAGAACAAAAAGCTATTCGCACAGCAGCAGTGACGGAGCACCAAGCTCACAAAATGCTTCTATCTGAAGATACTTCGGTAGAAGAAATCAACGCAATCCTTGACAAACTGGAACAAAAATGAACGCAGTCTCAGCACCACAAATCGTCAACGCACCGCAACAGCCTACGGGTAAAAGCGCTCAGCGTAAGCTAATTTTCAATGATTACTACGACGCTTTCGCACGTTGCTACCCCGGCGTACCGGTCGAAATCCGCAACAGTAAAAACGGTAACTACCGCGTGCTCATTCGCAACGAATGGGACAAAGATACCGGCGTCGAAATGTCGCTGGACGACATCAAAGAAGCCACAAAGTGTTTGCTCCAATGATCATCGAATCTGGAGCCATCATCTTCGCAGGCTTGATGTTTCTGTTCATCAAGCTTCCACCCATTCGGGCACTACAACTATTAGGATACCACCTATGGCTTGACATATTCGTTTCCATTCTTGCCTTTATCATGCACTACGGCACATTCTCAGGAGTGATGTCCGCAGCTGTAGCTGGGCTGATGTGCTCAGCTTTTACATCCCTCGGACGCAAGATGTTTGGATACATCGTCCGTGGAATCTACACACCAGGTTATATCGACCTGACGCACAAATATCATCTCAAGAGGAAAGTATGAACCGCGAACAAGCCAAAATTCTGGCGCCCATCGTAGCAGCATTTGCTGCTGGCAGCACCATCGAAGTACGCAACAACCAAGCCGTTAAAGTGTTCAATTGGCGCAAAATCGAAGGCGTTTTCGACATGGAAGCATGCCTGAAAGCCGGTTGGGAATTTCGTATCGCACCCAAGCCGCCGAAAAAGCAACTGATCAACATTGCGCTGTTCAACACCGCTGAACAAGGCGGTTGGGAACCCGCGTACGTTTTGATCCCTAAACGTCACGCAGGAACCGCGACACGCGCGAACGGCTTCATTCGCTGGCTTGCTGAAGACGTTGAACTCAAGCGCAACGAAACCGGCGTCAAAGCACAAGAAGTGCGACACGCATAATAACGAAAGGACAAGATGATCCACATATCGACGGACGCGCTAAAGATTCTCGCGTTCGTCGAATCTAAAGAATCCGAAGCATTATCGCCCGAAGAGTTCCTAATTCAACTCGAAGAGCTCCTTGAATCAGGCGACGCAACAATCAACGACATCATCAATATCATCAACGACCATCAAAGCAAACCACTATGACTACGAAACAACTTAATCTCGCGGCACTCGTTGCCGCAATGGCGCCGGAAGCACAACTTATTGCTTACCGCACAATCACCAACTCCATGCTCGGCGGCATCATCGCTGCGGCACGTCAACATCTTCGCGCTGAAGAACGCAATCAACGCAAAGACGAACATAGTAACATGGATGAAAACACCGAAGTCTGCGAATTCATCCGCAGCCAAGACGCAGCCAACGAAGCTCTCGAAAACATGGGTCTGCCCTACGCAGAAACAACTCCGTACGAACGACTCGAACGTTTGTTCGACGTATTTTGTTGGGCAAACGCAGCTGCTCGCTCGATGGCGTACAACCAGTACGAAGAGCCGCTCACGCTCGAAGGCATGCTCGTTTTTCAATTGAGCAAAAGCAACATGCCGAACGACGCAATCCTTACCGCGTGGGCTGAAGCAGCCGGATGCACGGTCGAAGAAATACGTGCAGTGAAAACCGAGCTGGAAAAATCCGACCGTGAATCGCTGCTGCGCGATAAACCGGCAATCATCAACATATTCAATTCGTTTGGCGACTACACACGCGCCGGAGATGAATACAACGGTGAAGATGCCGTGACCAACTTGACACGCGTTCAGCAACACCAACTTGCTTGCAAAGTATTGACGGGCTTGTGGGCTGGTTACGGCAACATCTTGAAACAAGCAATGCGCCGTAACACTGTCGAAGGGCTGGCAGCGCGGCCGATTATCAAAGCCGAACTTGCAAAACTGATCCCAACGATCAAAGATTTCGAGAAGTCGATCGCCGATGAACTCGCAGCGGAAGGAGAAGCGGGCCGGCGTTACAACACGCTTGGCGACGCACCACGCGATATGTGGACAACTCTCGGAATGTCGCCGAAAGCAGCGTAAGCCAATCCTAAACACCTAATAATTATCTAGGCCAAGGAGGTCCTCTAGTCCCATGAACTAGTTTTGAATTTTGAAAATAGGATTACAACACGGAGCAAGTACACAAACCAGCAGCCGACCACTTCCCCCGGCCGGCTGTTATTCCATCTTCATGCAAAAGGAAAGCCACTATGAACAAAACGTTTATGGCCGCACTTTAACCACAGCCCGGCTTTAGCCGGGCTTTTACTTCACAGATCGGAAGAGCGTCGTGTAGGGAAAGAGTGTCTTCGCCTGTGTAGATC
>ERZ650303.186-NODE-186-length-18057-cov-7.588657_pt1 | contig 18057 bp, 19 predicted proteins | sample MGYA00376239_ERZ650303 | MGnify/ENA primary metagenome ERZ650303 (study PRJEB26733, sample SAMN07839262) | wastewater metagenome | biome: small river; feature: stream; material: water | place: USA: North Carolina | collected 2016-04-05 ... | reverse complement strand
CCAGCGCCGACGTATCAGCGACGTTCTGCCAGGCAGTCGGGGTCAGCAGGTTGCTGGAGGCTGGAGTGACCAGCAGCGGAATCGGGCGTGTCTGGCCGGTGATGCCGCGCACTGTGCTGTCAAACGTGGATACCATGGTGGCAGCAAGAGACGCATACCCACTGATCATGGCACTGTTCGCCAGCACCGAACCGGTTTCGTACAGTTTGCCGTCGCCCTCGCGCTCGCCTTGATCGTAAAACCAGCAGGGGACGGAGTAGCCGAAGCCCAGCGTGGCGGCCTGCGCCTTGGCGCGGGTGATGTCGTCCATCATCGTGGGCCAGTATCCGCCAGGCGCGGCATGGGTGTTGCCCGCGTCGTTGGCGCCGGAGTCCACGGGGCCGAGGTCGGTCAGGCGGCGGCTGCCGATACCGCTAAACGACATCAGCATGTGCGGGCTGCCGGTTTGGTCATCCGGGGAGTAACGACTGGCGGCTTTGACCAGAGCCTTGTAAGCATCCGCAAGGCCATTAGCTCGCGTCTCGACAGTGCCGGCAGTCAGGCCGACAAGGGCGAAATCAGACGCGGCGCGGCTGGCCGGAGTCGTCGGATTGTCCGTAGATGACCAGGTCGCAACGCCGCGCACAAAGCGGTAGTTGCCCCAGCCAGTCGAGGAGGTGGACAGCGGCGGCGTGGACTGGTCAGCCGCCATATTCGACTGGCCGAGCAGCGGGATGTGGATGAGTTTGTCGGACCCGCCTGCGCTGATGTTTTGGCCGTAGAATGAATTGTCCGACAGCACGCCGAACATCGCATACAGCAGGCCATCCGCGCCGCGCTTGGCGACGACATACTCGCCCCAGCCGTCCGCCACAACGGCTTTTGTCTTGATGCCGCCGTTGCGACCGTCGACGAAATTGGCAAGCGGCAGGCTGTCGAGCGTGCCGTCCGGCAGCACGCTGAGCACGCTGTACAGCAGGCCATCAGCACCGCGCATCGCCAAGTGACCGCCGCCGGTTGTTGCTCCGTCCAGATAGGCGTCGCTGGACCCAGACGGCGCTTTGTACGGCACCAGCTCGGCAAGGCGAGCGTTGATAGCCGTTAGCTTGGCGGCAACAAAATTGGACAGTGGCAGACTCTCAATCGAGCCGTCGGCAAGCAGTGCGAACAGGCTGTACAGGTTACCGCTGGAGTCTCGCGCAGGCAGGATAAACATCGCCGGGCTGCCTTCCAGCGTGGCTTGCAGGCTGCCCTCATAGTTCTTGAACGGCCACAGGTTCGCGGCGCGAGACTGGAGCGCGATAATCGCGCCGGTGTTGATATTTACCTGCACGTCACTGGGATAGGTTTTCTGATAGACAGCCGTCCCGGTGCTGTTGAGATACAGGTCACTGAACCCAGCCGACGACGCCGACGGGATGTAGAAATACTGCCCGTTGGTCGTCGCGGCGATGCCTGCGGCTGTGGTCGTATATATGCGGGCGGCGGCCGCGGCTATGCCTGCTGCTGCCTCAGCACTGGCCTGCGCGGCAGCGGCAGCGTTTGCCGATATGGCGCTGTTCTCCTCAGCGTTAACCAGGCCGGAAATATTGCGCGGGCTAACGCCAAATGCCGAAAGGTCTTTTATCAGTCCGGAGACGCTCATTGCTTCACCCACCCGCTGACGGAGGTCAGCAACCCGGCGGTGTAGGTGTAGGTCTTGCGGAAAATGTTGCCGGTGATCGGGTCGGTGAAGGTGTCCGTTGACAGGGTGTTGTCGGGGTTATAGGTCAGCACTTCCGAGCAGCAGTCCGGAATGAATACATACTGGCCGGTGGTGTCGAACATCTGGATGCCGTTGGTGTTCGTGGCGTTATAAATCGGCTGCATGCCGGTACTCCTGCGTGTCAGTGCTTGGTGAGGGTGCTGATGGTGAGAGTTGTTCTTTCGCCGGTGGTGGCGGAGCCTTTGGCGTACATGACAAAGCCGGAGCCGCTGTTGATGACCAGCTTTCCGACGCACGTCGCGTAGTGGTATCCCTCGGAGAGGTTGTTCTTGCTCATGGTTACAGCCAGCGGCGTCCAGTTGCCGCTGACGGGGTCTGTGGCCACGGGCGGACCGACAGCAATGCAGGAGTCCTCAGCGGTTGCCCCGTCAAAGGCCACGGACAAATATCCGTACCCCGCATCGCCCGCGCCTAAATTGAGGCCGCATCCGCCCTGCAATACCGCATTGACCTGTTCACCGGCCCACGACAGAAAATCAACGCGGATTTCGTTGTTGACCTCGGCAAATGAGGTGGAGCTGGTCGAGCGATTGGCTGTAAAAGAGCCTTTGGTGATTACGCCCGGGTCGTTGAAATACGATCTGACGAGTTGCCAGTTCCCGGCGCCGTCAGTTCTCGCCATGCCAACCAAGGCTCTCGTCTCGTCTCCGTTTTTAACGGGCGTGCCGTCAACGGTGCTTGCCACATAGCTGGTTGTGGACTTCTCGGTGGTCATCGTTGCGCCGGACATGGCGGCATAGATGTAGTACAGGGTTGACAGGGAAGCCCCCGATGCCGACAACGTAATGCCGCCGGAGGGGATGGCGTGGATGCCGCCATTGATCGTCAGATACAGCCCGCCCTTGCGCGACAGCTTCACATCGCTGCCGGAAAGCGTCAGGACGCAATCCGCAACCACGCCGTTCACCCCGGCAACAGCCGTGGCGATGGCGTTTGACACAAATCCGGTTGTTGCTATCTTGGTGCTGGAGTCGCCAGGCGTAGGGGTCGGAGCCGTCGGAGCGCCCGTGAAGGTAGGGCTCGCCAACGGCGCATAGTCCGCCAAGGCGCTTGCCCCCAGGGGGCCGGTCACGCCGTCAACGGTATATTTCGTTGCGCCAAGGCTGTCCTTGACCAGAAAGGTGTATGCCGTCCCCGATGACAGAAATATCTTGGCTTCGCCGCGCGAGTTCAGGACAATCGGATTGGCGTTCGGCGTTGCCCCCGCGGCATCCTGATACGTCGTGGCCGGGGTGGTTGTGCCGCTCAGGTACGTGGTGACAGTGCCGCCAACCAGCGGAGCCCCCGAGTCGTCATCCGCATGAAATAGCGGGCTTGTGTAAATGACGGCCATGCCTTCTCCAAGCCCGGAAACGGGCAATAAAAAACCCGCCGAAGCGGGTTGTGATTGGGTGCAATATGAGTGATTCGCTTTCCATGGCGCTGACGATTGCCTGCTCCATGGCGCTGGTGCCGCTGATTGATTTGGGGTTCCGGAAGATGCACGAAAAGCTGCGCAGCTACCCGAACAGCCGAATCTGCCGGCTGCTTCTCAGAGAGCTTTAATTCCCCGAGGCTCCTGCTGCCCCGGCACCGATCCCCAGGTAACGAAGCAGGGCATTGGCTTCCTGTTGCTGGCTCGGAACGCGGTACGGGATAGGCGCGTTGAGCGCTTCCCTGGCCCTGCCATTTGCCGACATGAAGTCGAGCGCTTTCTTGCCCATGTCAATCAGCGCATTGCTGCTGACGACTTTCCCGGCCACATTGGCAACCTGCGCCGCCGTGTTCGAGTTGTTCACCCGTGCCCCGGCCGGTTGCACCTGCATGTAGCTGGCCACCCGTCCGATACGCTGAAGCATGCCTATCTCTTCCGGACTGAAGAACGCCGACAGCTTTTCCTTGCCGAACTTGTCGAGCGCCTTGTTGAATCCTGATTGGCTGAACTTGCCTACCTCATCCGATGCCCCGTTCAGCGCCTTGTTTTTCAGATAGCCGACAATATCGCTCCTGACTTGCTCGAAAGCCTGCGGGTCTTGCTTGAGGAAATCGGCCGTTTTCTTCAGGTCATTGACGTTTGCGCCGACAACGTGTTTTTGGAAAAACCTGTCCGGCTCGATGCCTTCAAACACGTCCTTGACGGCTGGCGATGATTCAACCGTGCCCATGAGCGTGCGGTTGGCGTTTCGCGCTTGGCGGAAGGCGTTGATGGTGTCTTGCCCAAGGCTGCCCGCTCCTGGCTGAACTTGGCCGGGAATGGCCAGTGCCGACCCCGGAAGCGATTCGCCAATGATCGGGGTTTCCTCAAGCGCCTGCCGCATGGCCCGCATGGCTTCGCGCGCATTGCCGTCCTTGGCTGACCGGGAGGCGGTCGCAAGGGCTGTCTTGATCTGCTCGGCCGTGCCGACGGTCAGCGGATACTTGCCGGACGCGATATCGTTGGCGATTGTCTTGAACTCATCGGGCAGGAAGTAATTCTTGCCTGATTTGTCAATCAGGTCGCCCGCACGCTGAGTGAAAAAGACGTGATCCATTTCGATCGGGCGGCCGTTCATGTCCTCGGCCTGCTTGTACAGGTTTGAGACATGGGCCTTGGCGGAATCCACCATCCGCAACAGGGGCTGATGGATGGCGTTGCCCATGGCGTAATCGCCGCCGCCCTCAAAGCTGGCGTTGCTGCCCGCTGCCCCGGCCTTGTTCATGTTGGCGATCAGGGCGGCGTTGTTGTTGGACTCAATGTCCGCCAGCGGCTTGCCCACGCCATTGAGACCGGCGAGCGTGTGCTCATTGGCAAACTGCTGCGGGTCGCGGGTGATCCAGCTTTGACGGGGTTGCAGACCCAAGGCCGTGAAATCGAGCTTGCGCCGCAATGCCGCCTCATCGAGAGCGCCGCCAGCGGCAACAGCCTTCTTGACCTCAGCCTCCAGGCTGTCGAGTACCGGCTTGCTCAGATCCTCGCGCTTGATACCGGCGTCATCCAGTGCCTTGCTCAATATGGCCGCCCCGGCCGCCGCGTTCTTGCCGCCGGAGGCAGCGTTCTTCACCAGTCGGACACCTGCGCCAATGGCATCGCCCGCCGCCTGCCCTGCCAAGCCGCCGACCGCTCCGGATACGGCATTGGCGGCGCGGGAATCACCGGTGGCAACCGGCTGCATCCCGCCAGTAGCCGCACCGATAGCCGCCGCGCTGGCGTATTTCCCTGCGGTGGTTGTGGGGCCGCCACCGCCCGGAAGCATCCGGCCGAAGCCATAGGCCAACAGGGCATTCCCGCCAAGATTGCCCACGACACCGCCGCCAGAGTGCCAGAGAAGCCGGTTTTCAAAGGGCTTTCCGCGATCAATGGTTTCCTGCGTCGCTTCAGCGCTTTCTTTGGCAGTCGGCAAACCGATCGCCTTCCCTGCTTTGTCCAACCCGGGGAAATGGTCGGCAATCCATTGCGCCGGAACATCAAGCGATTGCTTGGCCCCGATGGCGACATGGCCGAGGCCCGCCAGCACGTTTTGCCCGAAGCTTTGCTCATCCGTGACAGCATCGCCGGGATTCTTGGTCGGCTGCTGGGTTTGCCCGGCGAGCATCCGCGAATACTTGCCACCACCACCCGCATTTCCACCGCCTGCAACCATGTCGGAGTATTTGCCCATTTACTTCACCACCCCGTCTTTGCGCGCTTCGTCAGTGATCTTGCGCGCGAGGTCGTAGTTGCCCGCTGTTTTGGCAGCATTGAAGGCCCGCAGGTAGTCCTGATAGGCCTCCTGCTGGCTGGCGTAGCCGTGGCTTTGCTGGGTTTGGCCTGATCCATTCTGCGCGGTTATATCGCGCGCTCCCGGCCCCGCCTGAACCTGCAATGCCTTGATCGCCAGATCACGCGCCGCGCTCTTCTGCTGCCTCACCGACTGCGAATCACCTGGCTGCGGGAAATACTTTGCGTCTTCGTTCGCGAACTCTGTATTACTGATTGCCGCCCCAGACTCTTTCCGCAGAACGGCGGAAATAAAGTTGCGCTTGTATTGGTTGTATTCCTGCTGCTTTTCCGGGGTGATGTAGTTGCCGACAATCGGCATGCTTTGCATAAGCTTACTGCCAGCCCCGGGATTGCCGAACCCTTGCGACTCAAGAGCATTCAGCCCCTTCTGCGCCTCGACAGCACGCATTCCAAAAGCGGTCGCGTTTGACTGTGTTTCAGTCATCCCTTTCGAGCCCTGAATGGGCTTTCCATCCTGACCAATAACGGGCCGCGCAATCGGGGTGCCGCGTGTCGGTAGTGCCAGAATGTTGCCATTCGCATCCGTTTGGTACGTGACCGGAGGGGTTGATACAGCCCTGTTGGCTGTGGCCTCGGACTCGCGGTTATGGCGCTTTTTCTCTTCCAGTGCGTCATCAGCGCGCTTTGCTGTCGCAATCTCAGCAGGAGCCATTACCTTTTCAGCCGCATCCACCACGGTGACTTTCCCGGTCAATGGATCGGTCAGTGTTGCCTGCACCACTCCATTAAGATCGCGGCTTCCCACCTTAGGCAGCAGGCTTTCCGCGCTCATGGCATGCGATGCCGCCCACCGCATGATTCCCTCCGGGTTGTCGCCAATCTGGGTCAGGCGCTGGCGCTCTGCATCCATGGAGCCTTTCCCGGTCAGAGCCTCCATCTGATCCAGTGATGCCATGGCGCTCGCCAGCGATGGAGCAGCAAGCACGCCCTTGGATAACTCTTTTTGCAGTCCGAGAACCTTGGTCGCCGTCTCCATGCGGGCCGCGTTGTCCTCGCTAGCCTGCTTCGACACCCCGGGAATCAAGCTGCCGCCATTGTTCTGCGCGAGATGGGCCTGCACCTTGCTGTAATCCAGCTTGCCGGACGACGGGTCGAACCCGGCCTCATACGCGCCGCGCAACAGGTCGTTATCGGCCATCTGGCGCTGCGCCTGCTGAAGCTGCATTTGCTGGAGCCGGTTTTGCAATCCTGCATTTTCACCCTGCATCTTCAGCTGTCGGCCCTGGGCGTAGGCTTCCAACAGATTCGGAATCTCGGGCCGGGCAATGCGGTCATAAATCGCGGTATTGACGGGCATCATGCGGCTCCGGCGACAGAGGCAGCCATTTTCCCAAGCTGCATCAGGCTGTTGAAGTTGTTCACGCCGACATTGCCGCGCGCGATATACGCAGACCCGCGAGCATTGCCCATGTCCACCAGGTTGTTGCCAGCCTGCGCCGCGTAATTCTGCCCGGCCTGCCCGGTCATCCCGGCGGCGGATTGGCCCATGCCGGAAAGCTGGAGCAGGCGGTTGTAGTAGTCGCCGAACTGTTGCCCGGCATAGCCCTGCCCGTACCGCGTCGCCGCCTTGAGCGCCGCTCCGGAGCCGGTCAAGCCTGCGGAGGCCATATGCCGCTGCAAGCCGTTCATGCCCTGGTCGAACCCGAACTGGTATTGCGGGGTTTCCTGGAAGGCCCGGAAGTCGAATCCGCCCGGCGTCAGCATGTTACCGGCGCGGGTTACGGCATCACTGCCGACAGTACGCCACGGGGACAAATCCTGCCGACTGGTGTCGTACATCTCCTTTGACAGCTTGTTGGCTTGTTCAAGCGCGGCAACCTGCGCGTTGGACGCATTCTCCGCGCCCTTGGCCGCCGCCTTCGACCCGGTAATATCGCCGAGGTCAATGCCGAGGAATGAGGTGCTCATTGCTGTATCTCCGGTAGACGTTGAAGCCGTCCATTTGCTGCCAGAAGGCAAAGCCAAGCCCTTTCGCCAAGCGCTGCGCCCGCTCGTTGGCGGGGCGTATCGGAGCGAACAGGACAGGGTGTGTTTTCAGGTATTCGCGCACCACGCGCCGCACAGCATGGCCGCAGGGGCGCAGGCTTGAGACGTGGATGCAGTTGCGCTCAATCAGGATTCCGCCGCAGGGCTTACCATCGTGGTAAATCGCCCAAAACAGGCCGTCCCGGCAGCGCTGGATGTGTTGCGGAGCCTGATCGGATTGAACAGACTCCATTACCGTTGCCGCCGCCTCGTCAAAGCCTTGGCGGCATTCGATCATCGCGGCACGAACAGCATGGCCGGGGCGACGGAGTAAGTGACCTTGACGCCATCGCCTGGGGAAACATAAAGCCCGGCCGCCGGAGCGTCGTATTCGCCGCCGCCGCGCACCAGCTTGACCGCCGATACCGTGCCACCGGTGATGAAAACCTGCCCCGGAACCGACGCCGTGTAGGTGAACGGGGAAGCGGTGACCGTGATTGCGGCCGGCGCGTCCGCCTTTCCCCACCCCGATATCTCACGCAGCGCCACCATCAGCATGCGGTAAAACGCCGACGTGATCCTGCCGTCGGAGTCCGTGACGCTGACCGAGCCGCTCAAAAGCTGGAATGGGTCTTTCATCGGTCAGATGCCGTCAGGCGCAGCATTGCGCCCATGATCGAGATTTTGACCGGGTCTGTACCGCTGATTTCCCAGACCCGATTCCGCCCAGCCCCGAGTTGCTCACGCTTGGCGCGGCGGCCGTACTGGCCGATCTTGCCGATGGGCATGTATTTCGTGTTGCTCCAGCGGTGGCCGCCATCATCCGACCATCGCAGCATCACCAGCGGATCACTGCCCTGCCCGTCGTTCAGGCCGGTACCTGCCTCAATATCAAGCTCAAAGGACTGGTAGAAAACGCGGTTGCCTTCGCTGTCCTGCACCGCCGTTGACCGCAGCCAGCGCACAATGTCGCCGCCGTCGGTATAGGCGTCCTTGTCCAGTTCGTAGATGCGGCCGTAGCGATAGTCGCCGACCAGAAGCTGCCCATTGAAAAAGCAGAAGCTGGCGGCCAGATCGCGGCCATACAGGCCGGTTTTCTGATCCATATAGGCCCGCTCGTGCCACAACCCGGTGGACACGTCATAAACCCATGTCGCGTTCCCGGTCGGGAAGCTCAGGACGTAGAACGCATGCCCGCGCTGCTGGTAAGTGAAGGCGACCGCATCGGAGATGGTCGAATAGCCGTCGATTGCCAGTTCTACCCCGTAATCGCTGATTCGCTGCGGGCTGTAGCCGTTCATGCGGTAAACGATGCCCTGGCCGCGACGGTCACGCCCGAGGAAAATGACCGAGTTGTCCAGCTTGGCGACGGAGCCGACAGCGGCGCATCCCACTTCGATCAGCGTATTGCCCGCCCGCTGGAACTGCGCCTCGTTGCTGCCGGTGTCGATCCATACCTCGGTGACGTTCTCGCCGAAAAGGATCAGTTCCCGGTGATCAACTTCGCCCGCGATGTTTGCGCCGGGGTCAGCCTCGGCCGAGTAGAAGTCCAGCGCATCCCACGTCAGGCCGTCATTCAGCGCCGACACCTTGAACTGCTTGGAGCCGTAGCCGCCGACGATGAAGTAGCCGTCGTAGTAACGCGCCCATGTTGCGCTCTGCGGAAAATCGGAATCCGTGATCTGTGTCAGCGTTTGGGCGGCGATGTCAACAATCCAGCCCGCGACGCCGTCAAGGATGATGATCTGCGAACCATTGCAGGCCATTGACACAAAGCCGGTGCGCGTCCCGATGTAGTTGATCGCCGTTGCCACATGCGCAGCATTGACGCTGTAGACGCCGTATCCGCTCACGACGTAGTAGTGGTCGCCGAACGCCAGCATCTGGCGCACCGGATCATTCCCGATGTCGCAGCGCAGCACCTTGCCCGGCGTCCTAACTAGCATCGACGATGTTTTGCCGCCGTTTTCGGTTTGCTGAACGTATAGGTTGACGCATCGCTGGGCCGACTGGTTGACCGACTCCAGTTTGTAGGCCGGGCCGACGAAGGGAATGCGCATTAATACCCCGCCAAAAAGTTTGCCAGCCCATTGCCCCGCTTGTCATTGCCGCGCATGACCCAAGGCGGCGTGCTCAGCATCGGGACACGCGCATTAATCCGCTGCACGGCCCGTCTCGCCGACTGGTAATTCCGCATCAGGTCTGCCGACACCGTCCGGTAATTCGGTGCCAACTCTATGGCCAACCCCAGGGTAATCAGGCGGTTATAACCTGGCGGAAAGGCGTAGTCAGTCGTCAGGTCTGAAAATTGCTGGAGCTGCTCCTGGAGCGGCAAATGCAGCTCGCAGGTTTGTATCGGAACTGGCCAGAACCTGATGGTTCCGGTCGGAAAATCGGCGTCGTAGTAGTAATAGCTCGGATATGTGGTCGAAAGCGATTTGATCGTAAATTCGTTGTATTGTTGAAGGTCAATTTGCTGCATCGGGTAATCAAGATTCACAAACCGGAAAAATGCCCGATCCTCAAGTTTCACCGGTCGCGCAACATCAATTTGCTGGCCTGGCCCAATAGTCACGGAAGATGTCCCGGGCGAAACCGTCAACACATGATCCTGAACCGTCACGATGTACAGCCGGTCAAGCGTCCACGAATCAATCATGGTATTCAGGATGCGCAGCGCATCAGCCGCAATTTCGCCGTCCACCTGCTCGCCCAGCGCCAAAACGCCGAGCATGGACAGGCTTCCTTTGATGAAATCGTTTGCGGTTGTCATGGCTGCGCCCCTGAATTGGCCGGATTGCTCCGGCCGTGGTGGTTACTGGATGATGCGGCAGGCGTGGATGCCGCGAACGGCCTGGATGCCATACAGCACGTCAATACGGGTGCTTTCCGTGTCGCTCTGGCCGTTACCGAAGGTCATGACGCGGATGGCAAACCCGTTGGCGCTGTAGGTGTAGCCTTCGCAGGACGCCAGCACCGGCAACGGCGCAAAGGCGGCCGTAAACGCATCGCGGTGATAAATCAGGCTGTTGGTGTACGACGCGGAGGCATCGCCTACGAACGTCACAACAGCCGCATCAGCCGGCGAGGCATTCACGGTCTGGTTCGGTGCGGCGGTGGTGATTGCCGGATAGATCGACAGGGAAACCTGCGAGCTTGAGGCGGTGGCGTCAGCGGTAATCACGAACTGACGCAGCGTGGTGTAAGCGTTGCCGGTCAGCGGATGCACCGCGTACACATTCGCCAGCGTGAACACCTGGCCCTTCTTGAACACCTTGCCGGTGGTTGCGTTCATCAGGATGGTGCTGCCGGTCTGGCTGGCCCCCTTGACGGTAACGCTTGTCACCTGGTCGCCGTTGGTGATCGACGGCAGGTTGACGCACTCGAACCAGTCAGCGCCCAAGGCATTGCCGATGGCACCGGTGGTGTACTGGTTGCTGATTTCCTTGACCGGGTTGAAGATGCCGCGCGAGGAATCAACGATTTCCACGTTGGCCTCGGACGACAGCAGCACGGTGCGCGGATCAGCCGGGCACAGGTTGCGCTGGAGGGCGGCCCGGGCCTGCTGGAACACCTTCAGGTTTGCCGGAGTGCTGCCGGGAACGCCAACCAGGTTGGGGGTAAGCTTGGCGGCGGCGGCGATCATGTCGGCTTCAACATACGCCGCCAGCGTGCTGATCTGCGGCTTCAGGATGCGGTCGCGGAAATCGGTGATGTTCAGCACCTTTTCCTTGGCGGTGAAAGTCAGAGGAACGTGCTTCTGATTGCTCAGGGTCACGTTCACGGACGATTCAGCAAAAGCCGGGGCAGAGCCACCGCCAGCGAAGGTTGCGCCATCGTAAACGGTGCCGGTGGGCGGGATCTTGATCGACACGGAGTCGCCGACCTTGTATCCGCCGCGATCGACGCCGAATTCGCTTTCACGGCCACGGTTGATGGTTTTGAGGAACGGGGCCGCTTCCATAAACACGTCGGCGGCCTCGCGGGCGATCATTTGATGCGTCAGGACGGTATTCGTCATGGTGTATTACCTCTTGCCTTGGCGGCGTTGCTCTTCTTTCCAGGCTGCCCACTCGGCGTCGGACATGGCGTCCGGGGATTTCACCGATACGCTCGACGGTTTTCCCGGCTTGAGCGGCGCGGGGGCCTTGGAAACATTGGATTGGGGTTTGGATTCTTTCGGCTCCGGCAAATCGCGCTCAATCAGCGCAATTCGGCGGGCCTGACGCACGGGTGACAATTCGGCCAGTTCCGCCGCAATCTCCGGGTTTTCGCCCAGGTAATGCAGCAACGCGGCAGGCTTATCGGCGTCGTAAATGGCTTCCATGACGGGGGTCGGCATGCCCTTGTTGTCAAAGAGCGGCAGTTCTTCCATGACAGTGCGAACCTTCACCGCGAAGTCCGGGAAAGACTTCTCTCCTTCGCTGGCGATGCTGTTCGCGCGGTCTGTCGCCTGCTTGGCGGCAAGGCGCTCTTCGGCTACCCGCTGAATGTCCTGCTCGGTGTATTTGGCTTCCTGCTCTTGCTCTTGGGTTGGCGGCCTTGCTTGCGTCTGCTCGATGCGGGCGCGAAGCTCGTACTTCTCCCGTGTCAGTCGGTCGATCCGGCGCTGTGCCGCTTTGAGGGCGCGTGATTCCGCGCTTTCCTCATTGGGCTTATCGGATTCGGCCTTTTCCGGTTCCGCGACCTCCGGTGTTTCTGCGGTATCACCCGTCTGGATTTGAATTGACTCGGGAGTTTCAATGGCTTGTTCGATGGTCATAGCTGTCTCGCTAAGTCAGGCATGGCAGGCTGGCCAAGTCAGTTTTTTGACAACAAAAAACCCGCCGGAGCGGGTTCAGGGAAAGCGGTAAGGGATTCATCAATCGGCGATTCAGCAGGCTGCGCAGCGGGCGTCGATGCCATATCCGTCATTAACTGCGCAACGATGCCAGCAATTGTTTCCGGCTGGATGCCTTCCGGCTTGAGAGCAGCAAGCCTTTCGGTTTCCGCTTTGTAGCGTTCGATTTCGATCTTTTCCTGTTCGATGGCGTTCTTTTCGGCGGCCTCATCGGCGGCCTTGCGCGCATCGGCCAGTTCCTGTTCGCACTGTTGCAGTTGCTGCATGAGTGCGTCAAAGTGCTGCTTGGCCTCGGAAAGCATCTGCATGGCTTGCGGCGGCATCTGCTGCGCCTCGTCGCCCTGGAGGATCTGTTGCACCTGCGGAGGTGCCATTGCCGTCAGCGCTCTTGCGACCTTGTCGGCCTCCGGCCAGTCCTGCATCCGCGCCCACATCGGGCCGATAACCGGCGTCAGCGCCGGATTTGCCTGGAGGATGGCCGACAGCCCCTCGGAGGCCTCCTGCCGCATGGTCGTGTAGCTGGGGCCTGACACAATCCGCACGTCATATGCCCCGATACCAGGATTGATGCTGACATTGCCCTGATCGTCGCGCAGATGCGGCTGCTCCTGGGCGGGATTAATCGTGACGAACTTTTGCGAGCCATCGCTGCCGAGGATGCGGGCGACGCGCTGCGTGTCGTAAACGCGGGGGATCATGTCGACAATGATCCGCCCCAACTGTTCGATGCTGCGGTTCAGGTTGTCCTGATAGTGGAAATTGGCGGTATCGCCTTCGCGCTGTCTGGCGGTAATGGCCTTGCCGCTTGTTTCGTTGCTGGGCGCGCCGAGGTTGGCCCGATACATGCCGACGGCGGCCTGAATGTCGCCAAGGGCTGCCTGTCCGCCTTGGATAAATGCGGTGGGCAATACTGGTGGCTGCTGGCGCTCCGGTTTGGGGACGGGGTTTCCATGCTCGTCCTCATGATTCCACGGCAGGTATGCAGCACGGGCAGTGTTTGCGCTGCGCCACTGGTCCTCGTAGCCCTCGATCGCGGCGGCAGGCGCAAGGTATGGGGCCGACGGCTGCAATGCCACTGCCTCGATGTACGCCGTGCGCTCGTAGTTATAGGCCTGCTGTGCATCGCGCATGCGGCGAACCATGCCGCACAGGTGGCGCTTCCCCTTGACCCACAGCTCGTAGCCGGTGACAGGCACAATCGGGATGTATTGGCTGGGGAAAGTGGATTCCTCCAGCACCTCCTGGCCCGACAGCTTCAGCCAGCGAACCGTGCGCTCAGTTGCCGTATATTCGCGCGAAACAGGCGCTGCAAAGCCTGTGGTTGCCGTGAGGTTGTCGTATTCATCCGGCCCAAGGTGGATTTCCTCGCCATCCGGGGTGACAACAACCTTCTTCGGGTGTTCGGTCTCGACGATTTCAAAATATTCGCAAACCCGGATCGATTTTTCCGAGAACCACGGCGAGTCCGATGCGTCGAAGCTCGACGCTTGCGCCTTTGGCCATTGATCGGCGAATTCTTCGCGCGCCATCGTGATTTCAATGGCTGCCCACCGCAGGTCTGACCCGTCCGGCTCGGTGCTGTCAGGGTCAAGAATCATGCTCAGAGGGTCATGGATTCGGCGAATCGTGATTTCCTGTTGATTGGTCTCCGGGCGCATGACTTTCGGCAGCACCATGAAGCCGCCAAGACCGATACGGGCGGCATATTCGGCGGCGGTGTCGTAGGCAATCCCGGCGCGGCTGATGTACTCAATATGCCTGATGACCCCTTCCAGCGCCTCGGCAACCTTGGGGTCGGCCAGGTTATCCACAGGTAGCGGCTTGATGCCCGGCTTGTTTTGGCGGGCGTCATTGACCACCTGCGCGATGTACTGGTTCGTCTGATCGAACACCAGGCACGGGCGATTTGCGCGCGCGGCCTTGGCAATACGATCCCATTGCTCGGGATTGGCCGGATTGGAAAACTCCAGGTCATCAATCATGCGCATGCGCTGGTCGCGAGTGTGCTCAAGCGCGTCGTCAATTCGGCGCTTGGCTCGCTGGAACGTTTTGTCTTCCGCCATTACATTGCCTGCCATCCGCCTGGGTTGTCGGCGCGGTTATTGGTTGATCTTGGTTTTCGTTTGGGTTTCACAAACTGCAGGCCGCGACCGATGAGTGAAAACACGTCAACCGCGTCATCGTGCTTGCCTGCTGGAAATCGCAGCATTTGCGCCAGCACATCGCCCTTCCATGCGGCATTTTTCGGGAAAAATACCCGGCCCATGCTGGCCATGCCCTGAATGGATCGCGCCCGGCTCTCCTTGTCGGAAATACTGGGCAACCACTCAATCCGGCATATGGCGTTACGCTCCCGCATCCGCGCCAGCATGAAGGGCTCCACGGCCCGGCGTATCGACCCGGCCTCACCAAACCAGCACACCGGCGAATGGCTCAGAATCAGGTCACACTTGCGGTCAATCCAAACATCTGAAGCCGTCTGCCCGCGCCACCAGTCCAGAACATAGAGGTTTCCTTGGCCATCAGTGCCGAAAACGCCATGCTCGGTGTAGTCGCCGCCGCCGTCCGTCACCGCGTAGTCAGACGCGCCATAGACGGCCAGCGATTCCGGCAAAGTGTCGTAATCCGCGAACCATCCGGCCTTGAAGTAGTCGCCGTCATCGGGGATCGGGTTTTGCTGGTAGAGGCTGTTCCAATCGCGGGCCGGCAACACACTGCGGATCTGCTCCAGTCGGTCGAGCGGATACCACTCCGGCCACAGCGCGGAGCCATCGGCTTGTATCGCGGGAAGACTCAGCACCTCCCACGCATCTCCGCCATTGCCCTGCTCACTCAGCAGCCGCCCCGACAGGTCGTCGTCGTGCCATCGGGTATTGATGACCACAACTGCGCCGCCGGGCATCAGGCGGGTGTATGCGGTCGAGGTGTACCAGTCCCACACCCGTTGCCGGGTAATCTCGCTGTCGGCCTCCTGCCGGTCTTTAAACGGGTCGTCTATCAGCAGGATATCCGCCCCGCGACCAGTGATGGCCGTGCCGACGCCTGCCGCGACGTACATGCCACCGGCATCGGTGTGCCAGCGGTTGGCGGCCTTGCTGTCGGACGACAGGCTGGCCTTGAAGACGTTGCCATATTCCGGAGAGCCAACGATGTTTCGAACTTCGCGCCCGAAATCAGAGGCTAGGTCACTGTTGTACGAGGCCGCGATAATCTGCTTGTCGGGATTGCGGCCGATATACCAAGCCGGGAACCGCCGCGAGGCCAGCTCCGACTTTCCGTGCCGTGGCGGCATAGTGATCATCAGGCGCTTGATTTCACCGCGCTCAACCGCCTCCAGCTTTTCCGCAATCAGATTGTGGTGACTGGCCGGGGCGTAGGCCGGGTTTGTGTATTCGGTAAACGCAATCAGGCCTGAGCGAGCCTTACGCCTTGCCAGCAGTTCCCGTGCTGCATCCTGCTGCGATGGCTGCGAGCTCGTCATCGGTCAGGTCTCTTGTGGTTCGGATCGGGCCGCCGTTGGGGCCGGACAGTTCGGAGCGCGTCAGCTTGGGGGCGACGTATTGCAGCAGCTCGGAATTAGCCCTCATCGACATTTCAAGGAATGCGCGACGCACGTTTGGCTCGTATGTCTCGTCGCCTGACTCCGCCTCCGCCTGCGTCGCAATGCGCACCATGGCCTCAGCAGGGCTGTACCCATGATCCACAAGGACGTCCTGAACGGATTTGAGATCAAACGTTTTTCGGTTTTTTGCTGGCGTTGCCCGCTCGCTCTTGGGGTGGATAGGCGCGGAATATTCGGTTTCACGCGGCGGTTTAGCCATGACTAGCCCTCCGGCACAATGATGTTTTACGCCCACCAAGACGGCAAAAGTTACTTGCTCCCCGTGTACCGATCGCCGACTGAGCGCAGCCAGTTACTGAGAGTTTCGATTCCAACGACGCCCAGATAGACGGCGACCGCGTAGGCCATGTCGGCGCTAAGGCCAAATGCAGCAATGATCGGTTTTGCACCTGCCGTGGCGAGAGAGATCAATGCGCCTTCAAGATGCACGACCTTCCAGCTTTTCCGGCCGGTCTGGTAGCGCGAGCGGATGACGGCCGTCAGGTAGCCAAGGAACGGAGCCGACAGCCCCTTGAGCCACCCCCAGATCACCAACCAGTCAAACTCTCCAGGCGGCCTGATATCCACTCGGTTGTCCATCACTGCACAGGGTCAGGGGTGACAATCGCGTGCCCGGCGATAATCCCGGCGACGCCCTGAATGATCACGGTATAGGCCGGATACATCGGCGCAATCAGGCCAAGGACGGTAGCGATGCCGAGGCGGGTTGACGGCTCGCGCAGGCGCTTCATAATGTAGTTCATGCTGCTCTATCCTCAATCTTGATGCTGACCGGCTCGCGCCGCGCAATAGCCGCATGGATGAGCGACATGATGTTTTGCAGGCAGTCCGCGCAGTTGCCGATTTTGTCCGCGCCATAGCGTGAGCGCCCGACAAGGATGCAGCCCTCGGTGTCGGCGCTGGTGTTGCCGCCGTGAATGCGGACGCCGGTGAAGTTCGGGACGTTCGATAGCAGCGGCAGTATCTTGCCGAACCGGTTGCTCATCGTCAGGCTGAGGCTGTACTCGCCTGTAGGGATGGCGGTCTGTCCGGCGACCTTGATGCCCTTGGGGCGGACAATGTCTTCCAGCGTGTACCCGAGAAACAGCGGCATCTTCCCGGGCTGCTCCAGGAACAGGCGGCCGGGCGTGGATGCCTTGGTAGACTGGTCGCGCATGAGAAGTAGTCGCATGCCAGCCTCCAGAAACAAAAAAGCCCGCAGGGTGGCTGGCAAACGGTTTTCACCGTCGAGGGTGCAATAAAAAACCCGGCGCGGTGGCCGGGTTTCTGTTGTCTGAGCGGAGTTAACCGCAGTTTGCCTAACTATCACAGAATATTGGTTACCAGTCAACACTAATCCGTTTTGCTGATTATGACGCCGCTTCCACAAACACCCTGGAATCCACCCACGCCTCCGCCGCAACCCGCTCTTTCTCGATCGTTTTCCGACTCGGCCCCTTGATTGCCCCTATCGCGGAATCACTCATGCCGTGGATGTAGGTCATGACGATCACGTCAAACCGGAACCTGTCGCGCAGCTTCAGCGCCCCTACCGCGCGCTCGATCGCCCGGATGGTCAACTCATCGATCATGCAGACGGGACGCCTGTCCGGATTCTCGGTATTCATGCGGTGAATGATGCCCGCGATTGACTGGTAGCTCGGTATCGGCGACGGCAGATGCCGATGCCAATACCCCCAATGTTGTAGCAGTTCACGGATGTTATCAGCCACGCCTCACCCCCTCGATTGGTGTCACTGCACTGCGTAATAATCACGAATAACCGCAATTGCCTCATCCGCCGACCAGCAGACGGCGGCCCGGTACCACGGCTGCACGGCGGCCATGAATGCCTGCTGCTCCGGCGTCGGCTTGTTCTCCCCGTGCTTCATTTCGATGTACAGCCCTACGTATTTGCCGCACGGGTAAGGCAAGAACAGATCCGGAACGCCGCTAAGCATCCCCTGCCCCTTGGCGACGCCTGCCCGCACTTTCGATAGCTTCACGCCATTGAGCGAGCAATGGAGCATCCAGAGGCCTGGGAAGGCGTTTTCGTTGCGGCGAGACCATGCAACTACCTTGGCCTGTTCATCAGCCTCCGGATGGCCCGGCCTGCGCCTTGGCGGAGCCTTCTTGCTGGCAATACGGGAGGCAAGTTGCAGGTATTC
>ERZ650303.185-NODE-185-length-18068-cov-9.623994_pt1 | contig 18068 bp, 16 predicted proteins | sample MGYA00376239_ERZ650303 | MGnify/ENA primary metagenome ERZ650303 (study PRJEB26733, sample SAMN07839262) | wastewater metagenome | biome: small river; feature: stream; material: water | place: USA: North Carolina | collected 2016-04-05 ... | reverse complement strand
CGGGGTTTTTAGCCAACCGAATTCAGCATGCCTTAATGCGTGAAGCACTTTCTTTGGTGCAAGAAGGAATTGCTTCACCAGATGATATTGACACTGCAGTGCGCTATAGCTTTGGCTTTCGTTATGCTGCAGTTGGCCCCATGACTCAAAAAGAAATCTCTGGCTGGGAGGGTATGGCACTAGCTGCAGAGGTAATCTACCCCTCCCTCTCGAATATTCAAGCACCTCCCGCTTGCGTGATGGATCTGGTCAATTCTGGAAAAACAGGCATGGCTAAAGGCGCAGGGTTTAGAGAGTGGTCACCTGAGGAGGTAGCTCAAATGAAACAAGTCTATGAGACACGTCTTCAGGCAGCCTTCGAAGTGCTAAAAATAGCACCTGAATTGAATTAAATCAGGTTTATTGCGATACAGCACGCTTCAAAATCCCGCGATCTTCCACAACAATATTGGATAATTGCTGTGTGAAGAAAAATGTCTGTGCGCGGCCCCTCTTTTTAAAAAGGGCAATCAACGTAATTGGATTCGCCCTCGTTGGCCTCATTCCACTGCCAGGGATAGAGCTCGTCTCTAATGCCCTAGCGCAAACTACAAGTCAAACTAGCAAGGTTGGCAAGACCCCCCAAGTTAAACAAAAGACCGCCGCACAAATTAGCAAGCAAGCGGGACTCAAAGTTAAGCAGGGCACACTCAATCAGCCTTCCAAAAGCATGAGCTTGAATCCTGAGTTATTCAAGCGAATTGAGGGCGAGTACAGCAATGATGGTGGCTCGAATTTAGATTACCGCGTCCAACGTGGCTGCTTACGCCGCAGCTATAACGAAGATAATCTCCCAGCCAATCTGGGTCTAAATGATCGCAACTTCAATGATTTCTTTAAAGCCCAAACCAAAGGCTTTTTTGATCGGATGCGCGGCAATTGCATTCCTTATGCATTAGCCCTGGGAAGTCGTAACCGCTTCGAATCACTCAGCATCATGAATGGCCCCATTCAGGATGCCAAAACAGAAATTTGGACTTTTACGCCATCAGCAGCAGGTAGCTACTTAATTCAACAAGACTATCTAAAAGACGAGTCGAAACGTTTTACAGAAATTCAGCTACCTTTGCGCGATGTTTTATACGACCCCAAAAAAGTGGGCGATAAATTGCCAGTAGAGCTTATTTGGGAATTGAACTCCGTAATTAAACAGATTTACCCAGAGGAGAACAGTGCCCTAGAAAACACCAATAGCATTGTGCGTTTGATAGTGGACTTTGGCGATAAAGAACGTTGGGCGCAAATCTGGGCTGCTGAAATTATTGATCCAGCTTCTGGTGAAGTATTTTCTAGTGCATTTTGGGTTGAGAGAAGTGATATTCCCGGTAGCTTTTATACCGCCAGTGGCGAGTCTATCGAGCGCACCTTTTGGACCAACCCCTTAAGCTATCGCCGCATATCCAGAGGTGTTGGCAGCGTAAGAGCATCTAGCAAGAAAGCCGCCCCATCTAAAAACGCTAATGCGGCGGTAGCAGCGCCAAAGCAACGATACCGAACCCACATGGGGATTGATTACTCAGCGCCAATTGGGACACCAATCTTCAGTGTAGCGACTGGCAAGGTAGTGCATTTGGGCTATAGCGGTGCCTTTGGCAACCTCATCATCCTAGAGCACCCTGGAAACTATCGCACCTACTATGCCCATTTGAGTAACTACAACGTAGAGCTAGAGGTAGGCAATGAAGTAAGGCGTGGCCTAGAGATTGGCTACGTAGGATCGACTGGACGATCTACTGGCCCTCACCTTCACTTTGAATTAAGAAAAGATGGCATCTATGTTGATCCATACGGAGCTAAAACTGAATTAGATTTATGGAATATGCGTGATAGTGATAGCGGCTTGCTTACTAGAGAAATTCTGTTGCTGGGTACACCCTTAAAAAATTAGGTAGCACTGAGTTAGCGCAGAAATAAAAAAGGGGCTTATTAGGCCCCTTTACTTTTTTAGTCTCGCATATCAGCCAAGAACTAATACTGGCAACTTAGCATGCACAATTACTTCATGCGTTTCGCTACCTAACAAAACACTCTTAATACCAGTGCGCTTATGAGAAGCCATCACGATGACATCTGCCTTGGCTTTCTTGGCACCTTCCAAAATACCCTCAGATAAATTGCTATCTGCGATATGCAAGGTATTGACCTTAATTCCAGCGCCTAATGCAAGCGTGGCTTTTTTAAAGATATCCTTAGCAAATGCCTCGCATACCTTCTTGTGTTCTTTTTGAGAGATGCCATAACCCATCGTGCTATCGGAATAGACCATTGGTGGCATTGGATCAGAAACATAAACCAATGTCACAGCAGCTTTATCTGCTTTGGCGAGCGCAGCAACCTTCTTTAAGGACTTTTTACTCACATCCGAACCATCAACTGGTACTAATAAGTGCTTGAACATATCGACTCCTGTTAAATTAAACCCTAATACCTTTCATTCCATCATAATCCTTATTATTCATATGTAAAAGCATAAAAAGGACACTGAATTGCTCAAGTATTTTGCGGTCTATTTTTCATTTTTACTATCATTGCTTGTCATTGATTTAATTTGGCTTCTTGGGATCGCCAAAAATCTCTACCGCGATGATATGGGCTCCCTCATGGCCAGCGAACCCAAATTACTGGCCGGGCTTGGCTTTTATCTTCTGTATGCCCTTGGCGCTTCAATTTTTGTCATTCTCCCAGCAATCTCTAAGCAGTCTTGGATATATGCAGTGCAATATGGCGCCCTATTTGGCCTCTTTTGCTACATGACTTACGACCTAACCAACCTAGCAGTCATTCGTGACTTTCCCATTCGATTGGCATTTGTCGATATCGCTTGGGGCTCTGCAGTGACAGCATTTTCCGCAACTGTTGCCTACTGGGTTGGCAACCGCATAGCCTGAAACTCTTTCCCCAATGAATCTCTTTCGCCCGAAACTACTTGATTCTTTTAAAGGATATAACGGGGCTCTACTTAGTAAAGATATATTGGCGGGCATTACGGTTGGTGTAGTTGCACTGCCATTAGCGATGGCCTTTGCAATTGCTAGCGGGCTTAAGCCTGAAGCAGGCATTTTTACAGCAATCATTGCTGGCGGCCTGATTTCAATACTAGGCGGTAGTCGCGTTCAAATTGGTGGCCCAGCCGGCGCCTTCATTGTGATTGTGTACGGCATTGTTGATCATTACGGTATTGCCAATTTACTCTTGGCAACTGCTATGTCGGGAGTATTTTTATTTCTGATGGGACTCTTTCGACTGGGCACTTTAATTCGCTTTATACCAGTTGCCGTCATTATTGGATTTACCAATGGAATCGCAGTGCTCATTGGCCTATCTCAAGTCAAAGAATTTTTTGGCCTGCAAATTACCAAGATGCCTGCTGAATTTTTTCAAGCAATTCAAACACTCTATACGGCCGCAGATACGGTGAATCCCGCCGCCCTCATGGTATCCATTGGAAGCCTTGTTTTACTAATTTCTTGGCGGGCACTTCAAAAACATCTCGGTTACCTTAGCCACATTCCAGGAACAGTGATTGCAATGGCTGTAGCCACCATAGTTACTAGCGCACTTAAGCTTCCGGTTGATACGATAGGTAGTCGCTTTGGTGGGATACCCTCAGGACTACCAAGCTTTCAATGGATTCCAATTAGCTGGAGTACTGCACAGTTTGTAATCGCTCCAGCTATCACCCTCGCCCTGCTTGGTGCAATTGAATCGCTACTGTGCGCACGGATTGCCGATGGCCTCATCCACGATCGCCATGAGTCGAATCAAGAGCTGATGGCCCAAGGTGTTGCCAATCTAGTAAGCCCATTTTTTGGTGGCATGCCAGCCACAGGAACAATTGCAAGAACAGTCACCAATATTCAGAGCGGTGCAAGCACTCCGCTTGCTGGAATCGTGCACTCCTTCACATTACTGGTGATTATTTTGTTTGGCGCCCCACTAGCTAAAGACATCCCCTTGGCTAGCCTAGCAGCCATCCTCATGTTTGTTGCGTGGAATATGGGCGAGTGGAGAAAGTTTGCAGACCTCAAACAATTCCGCCTGCCTTATCGCTTGACTATGTTGAGCGTCTTTTTTCTGACAATTATCCTGGATCTCACAGTAGCAATACAGGTGGGCCTACTTTTAGCGTTCATTACTTTCATCTATCGCATCTCTAGTCTTTCGCGTTACGAATCAGCAAGTGCTGCAGACTTTCCTGAGCTGGAGCAACACCGTGGAAATGTGGCTGCATTCAGAATTTACGGCGCCATCTTTTTTGGTGCCGTAAAAATACTAGAGCGTATCGAAAATGAATTGCCTTCAAAAGTTTTAGTGCTTGATCTCAAGAATGTGATCTACATTGATGTCTCCGGCATGGATGCCCTGCTTGAACTTGAAGAGGTTTGCAAAAATCGCGGTATTAAGCTCATGGTTTGTGGGCTAGCACACCAACCCTATGAGATGGCGGTACGTGGAGGCCTATTGGAGCGACTCCCGATTGATTACATTTACCCGGATCTACATCACGGTATAGCGGCAGCTGTAAGTCAGCAACACTAACTAATACAGAAGCCACCTTTTAGCAAAGCTTCCGGCAAATACCAAGTGCGGTAGAGGCCAAATAATCCTGCGGATATTAAAAGGCTAGCGGCAATATATCGCACCCAAATATATTGCCCAAATTGAGTCATTACTGCCGAAAATTTAGAGATCAGCAAGAGGTTGGGCAAAGTACCCAAGCCAAATGCCAGCATCAGGGCCGCGCCTGTCAAAACATCGCCTGATAAAAAAGCGAGGGGCAAAACGCTGTAAACCAGACCACAAGGGACCAAGCCCCACACCATTCCGCTAAACCAACGAGATGAGCGACCGGTAAAACTCCCTAAATATTTAGCCCAATATTTAGCCATGCGGGCACCAAGCCACTTTCCAACCAATAAGGGGCTATTGGGCTTCTGGCGCAAAAGACGCGCTCCCATGAACAACAAAACTAAGGATGTAAGGGCAAATAAAGGCCGTTGAATCGGGACTATATTTTGCTGCCAAAGAACTACCCCAATCCAAGCGGCAGCAGCGCCCAGCAAAACATACGTGGTCAAGCGCCCTAGGTGCATGATGAATTGCAGATGAAAGAGTTCGGACTTACTTTGCAAAGGGCGGTAAACCGTCCCCTGGGTGCTACCTTGACGCTCAATTGCTGCGGCAATGCCACCGCACATTAAGGCGCAGTGCCACCCGCTCACAAGTGCTCCTAAAAAGACAGCGAAGAGAAGACTGCTTGTCAACATTGGGGTATCCGGTGCTGCAGAGAAATATCAAAATTGCACATTATCCGAGTAGAATAAACTCATCTGATAACTTGATCCAATATGAATTACACCAACTCGGATGCCCCTAGTAGTAAATGCTCAGTCTGCGTACTGGGTCAGTTTTGCCTGCCAGTAGGCATCAGCTCAAGTGATATTGCCAAGATTGATACCCTCGTAAAAGAGCGAGTCCATTTACAAAAGGGTGAAAGCCTCTACCGTCATGGCGACCCACTATCTGCGGTTTATAGCGTCCGCTTTGGCACTCTCAAAACTGAGTACGGCCTTGAGGATGGTCGCCAACAAGTGATTGGGTTTCATCTTCCCGGGGAGATCTTAGGACTCGATGGTATTGGTGAAGGCAGCTATCAATCTGAGGCAATCGCCCTTGAAGAGAGTGAAGTCTGCATTATTCGCTACGAAGCTTTTGAGGATTTAGCGCGCCAAATTCCAGTTCTGCAAAAACAGTTCCACCGCATTTTGAGCCGTGAACTCACACAAGATCAACGTCACCTACTCTCTCTCGGTAGTTTGCGCGCAGAAGAGCGTTTAGCAGCCTTCTTGCTCAATCTATCGCAACGCCTAGCTGCTCGTGGTTACCAAAATAATGAATTTGATTTACGCATGAGCCGCGTGGAAATTGGCAGTTACTTAGGTATTCAGATTGAAACTGTGAGCCGTATGCTTTCGCGCTTTGCTGAATCAGGACTGATTCAAATTAAACAGCGTCATATCAAGCTAATTGATATGGATGGGCTTTATGAATTAGCCAGCATCCCCAATCCAGACCGTACAGTTCATATCAAGCCGATGAGCGCTTAACAATACCGCTTTAAATCAAGCCGCGATCCGAACCCTTATTTCCGTCTGCATCAATTCCGGGCAGGATATAGGCGGTTAAAGCGCTTGAGAACGAGCAAAAGATCCAGATAACAAAAAATCCGATGGTGTAAATACCTTCATCAGAAATATTTGGGTGATAACCAAAAAATAATAGCTCAGCAGGGTGTACAACACTAAAGAGCAAACCTTCAGCCAAAATAGAAACCAAAAATGATGGCCACATAATCCAGATGAATAGGCGGTACTTCATTTGCGGTCCTGCTCTACCTTGAGCTGCTCAACTTTAAGTCCACGCTTGACCACACCATCGCGAACTGGCTTATCCGAATATAGGTTTACAGCCAAATAAATAGTAATGACACAACCAATAGCAGCAACTGCTGGGCCACTAATTAATAGCCATGGCCAAAGTTGCTTAAACCAAGGTTTGTTTGTTTCATGCTGTGACATATTCATCCTCTCCATCTTTCGCAATACAACTTAGCGTGGAACAATAAAGCTTGATTTTTCATCACGGGTCCTAGTAATCATCTCATTACCAGACATCTCTTGACCAATCACATCAAAATAAATTGGGTAATTACCAGGCTCATGTGCACCAACGGTTGTACTAACTTTAACCGGAATCAATAGATTGCTGGCTGGGCCCACTTCAATCTCGTTAATAACTTGCCCCTGTGAGTTCAGTATTTTTAAGTCATCCAAGCCCGTAGCCTTTACTCGAACACTCATATTATTTTCAGAAGCATTCATGATCTGTATACGGTAGATATTCTCAATGCGAACACCTTCTACCTCACGAGCCAATGCTCCGCGATCTCGCATCACATCGACTCGCAATGGATTGCGAGTAACTAAGGAGATTAAGAATGCACTTGTCAGAACGGTGATGAAAGCCATGTAAATCAAAACACGTGGTCGCAAGATATGACGAATCGCACTTTGATTGGTTTCTTTATCCTCAATAGCTCGCTCAGTCGTATAGCGAATCAAGCCTTTTGGATAATCCACCTTCTCCATCACCTGGTCGCAAGCATCAATACAAGCACCGCAACCAATGCACATATATTGCAGGCCATCACGAATATCAATACCAGTTGGGCAAACTTGCACGCAAATGCTGCAATCTACGCAATCCCCTAAACCCAGAGCGCTATGATCGGCCGACTTGCTACGGCTACCACGTGGCTCGCCACGAACCTTATCGTAAGTAACCAAAAAGGTATCTTTATCCACCATGACGCTTTGGAAGCGAGCATATGGGCACATGTATTTACATACTTGCTCACGCATGAAACCAGCATTACCCCAAGTTGCAAAGCTATAAAAGCATAGCCAGAAGGTTTGCCATGGGCCAAGCGATAAATGTAGGATAGCTGCAGCAAGGGTTTCAATTGGCGTGAAATAGCCAATAAAAGTAAAGCCAGTCCAGAAAGCAATTAAGAGCCACAGGAAGTGTTTAGTAATCTTGAGGCGCCACTTGCGAATACTCCATGGCCACTCTTCCCCATCCAAACGAATGCGCGCGAATCGGTCACCTTCAACCTTGCGCTCGATCCACATAAAGATTTCGGTGTAGACCGTTTGAGGACAGGCATAGCCACAAAATAAGCGGCCAGCAATTGCAGTAAATAGAAAGAGAGCTAAAGCGGAAAGGATTAAGAGGAGTGTGAGATAGATTACATCCTGTGGCCATAACACCAGGCCAAAGATATAAAACTTACGCTGAATTAAGTCAAAGAGTACGGCTTGACGACCATTCCAACTAACCCACGGAAGACCGTAGAACAATAATTGCGTTGCAAATACCAAAATGAAACGCCAGCGGGCAAATAGCCCGCCAACAGATCGTGGGTAAATCTTTCGCCGGACCTCGTAAAGAGATTCCTCGATGACATCAATCGGAATCGGCTTCCCAACCGGCGAATTATCTGGCACTGATTACTTAGCTGCAGCAGTTTTGTTATTAGATAAACCCCAAACATACGCAGTTAAGAGATGAATCTTCTCAGGACTTAACACTTTATCTTGTGCAGGCATCATTGCCATACGTCCTTTGGTCACCGTCTCAACAATCGTTGCCTCTGATCCACCATATAACCAAGTCTTATCGGTCAAGTTAGGGGCACCCAAAGCAATATTGCCTTTGCCATCCGCACCATGACAAGCTACGCAATTGGCTTTAAATACTTCTGCGCCGCGAGCCACTTTTGAGTCATCCGCTGGTAAACCTGAAAGACTCCGTACATAGTTGGCCACATCCACAATCTGATTGCTGTCTAATTGAGGAAACGGAGGCATAACACCTGCACGACCATTGATTAATGTGGTTTTGATATTTTCTGGAGAGCCGCCATACAACCAGTCGCCGTCTGTCAAATTAGGAAAACCTTTTGCACCGCCCGCGTCCGAACCGTGGCACTGAGCACAAGAATTCAAGAACAAACGCTGACCCATTTCACGCGCTTTTGGATCTGCGGCAACCTGCTCAATATCCATCTTCACGTACTTAGCGTATACCGGCTTCAATTCATCATTTGCCTCAGTCATGGAACTCATCAAAGCACCATCAGTGGAGTAACCCACGACACCAGGAAATGAACCTAAACCTGGGAACAGAACTAAGTAAACCAGTCCAAAGATACAAGAGAGCAAGAACATCCACATCCACCAACGTGGCAATGGGTTATTGAGCTCGCGCAAATCGCCATCCCAAACGTGTCCAGTATCAGCTACTGCGCCATCGGCCGTATGAACTACTTTAGCCTTGCGCTGAGAAAACAAGAGCCAGACACACCAAACAATACCGACCAATGAAACTAGCGCGATGTAGTTGCTCCAACCGTTATTAAAAAAGTCACTCATGATTTGTCCTTACTAAATTCATCCGGAAGATCAAATGGAAGTTCAGCTGATTCCTCATTAGCCGACTTTCTACTTGGAGACCACGCCCACCAAACAATTCCAACAAAAAAAACAAGTCCAATGACTGTTGAAAAAGCGGAGAGATAAGCTGTGATCTGTTCCATTTGATTTATATAGTTTTAAATTAATAACCTTGGCACTTACTTCGCCACAACTTCATCAACAATGATGTAGCGACGATTTACACCTAAACCTTGAAGATAGGCAATTAAGGCATCTTCTTCAGTCTTACCCTCTAACTCTTGGGGAGCCGCTGCAATCATTTCATCGGTGTAAGGAACGCCCAAACGGCGCATTGCAACCATATGAGACTGAATTGAGGAAGCATCTGCAGCATTTTTTTGCAACCAAGGATATCCAGGCATATTGGACTCAGGAACCACATCACGAGGATTGCGGAGGTGAATGCGATGCCAATCATCAGAGTAGCGTGCGCCAACACGAGCTAAATCAGGACCAGTACGCTTACTACCCCATAAGAATGGATGATCAAATACTGACTCGCCCGCCAAAGAGTAAGGACCGTAACGCTCAACTTCTGAACGCAATGTACGGATCTGCTGTGAATGGCAACCAACACAACCTTCGCGCTGGTAGATGTCGCGCCCAGCCAAACGCAATGCTGTGTATGGCGCTACACCAGGACTTGGCTCAGTTGTGGTGTGCTGAAAAAACAGTGGAACAATTTGCACCAAACCCGCAATGGAAACCACGATGATCGTAGCAATGATTAACCAACCAACGTTTTTCTCAAGTGTTCCGTGGGAAAAGAATTTATTTTCGCTAGACATTTTTCTTCTCCTTAGTGAGCAGTTGCAGATGTTTGTGGAATTGGGGCATTCACGAATGTTTTACCAATCACTGTCTTGTAAACGTTGTATGCCATCAAGAACATGCCGCCTAAGTAGCAGATGCCACCCAACAAACGAATGACGTAGAACGGGAACGTTGCTTTGACAGATTCAACAAAGCTATAAGTCAATGTTCCATCTGGCTCAAAAGCTCTCCACATCAAGCCTTGCATTACTCCGGCAATCCACATCGCGGCGATGTAAAGAACAACACCGATCGTAGCGATCCAGAAATGCACTTCAATTAAGCGTGTGCTGTACATATCTTTTTGACCAACTAAACGTGGGATGAGATAGTACAAAGAGCCGATCGTAATCATGGCAACCCAACCGAGGGCGCCTGAGTGAACGTGACCAATAGTCCAATCGGTGTAATGCGACAAACTATTGACAGTCTTAATGGACATCATTGAACCTTCAAACGTAGACATACCGTAGAAAGACAACGCCACTACCAAGAATTTCAAGATTGGATCGGTGCGCAATTTAAACCAAGCACCAGATAAAGTCATGATGCCGTTAATCATGCCGCCCCAGGATGGAGCCAACAAAATAATCGAGAACACAGTTCCAAGTGATTGAGTCCAGTCAGGCAAGGAAGTATGTTGCAAATGGTGAGGACCCGCCCACATATACGTGAAGTTCAAAGCCCAGAAGTGGACGATAGACAAGCGATATGAGTAGATTGGGCGCTCTGCTTGTTTAGGAATGAAGTAGTACATCATGCCCAAGAAGCTAGTGGTCAAGAAGAAGCCGACTGCATTATGGCCATACCACCACTGCACCATCGCATCTTGCACACCAGCGTATGCGGAATAGGATTTCCACAAACTTGCTGGCATCTCTAAGTTATTAAAAATATGCAAAATGGCAATGGTCAAAATGTAAGCGCCAAAGAACCAATTTGAAACATAAATGTGTTTTGTTTTGCGCTTCATGATGGTGCCGAAGAACACCACTGCATAGGCAACCCAAACCAACGTAATCAGAATATCAATCGGCCACTCAAGTTCCGCATATTCCTTGGAAGTTGAAATACCCAAAGGCAAAGTCACTGCTGCCAATACGATCACTAATTGCCAACCCCAGAAGGTGAAGGCCGCTAACTTGTCACAAAAGAGTCTTGCTTGGCAGGTACGCTGCACGATGTAATAAGACGTTGCAAACAACGCAGACCCACCGAAAGCAAAAATCACCGCATTGGTATGCAGTGGGCGCAAGCGACCGTAGCTGAGCCATGGAATATTAAAGGTGATATCAGGCCAAATGAGCTGCGCGGCGAGGACAACCCCCACGAGCATGCCCACAATTCCCCAAAGAACCGTAACGATGGCAAATTGGCTGACAACCTTGTAATTGAAGGTATCTTGATTGTTCCCCACGGTAAGTCCCATGGTTTCTCCTTTTTTTGTGACCAAACAGCGACATAATCCAAATAGACTGAACTCATTATCAAAGTAAGCCTAAAGGGACGTTTTGATCTATATCAAAAAGGATGCGTGGATTTACGCTTTTTACAACTCCATTGATTGCGGTGTATTGGCTAAATAATTAAAAAATAAGGCTATTTTTGATAGTGATCACTAACATTTGTAGACTTAGGGGTATCGTCATCCATCAAAATCGCCTCGCCAGGACCCTCCAAATCATCAAATTGCCCCGCCTTTACAGACCAATAGAAAATCCAGGCCAAAAGACCAATTAACAACAGGGAAATTGGGATTAAGAGAAAAAGGCTTTCCATCCCTCTAGTCTAGGCCTTTCTGAGGCGCCAGGCATTTAATGTCACTGCCAGCGAGGATAAGGACATACCGATGCCTGCAACCCAGGGATTGACCCAACCCATCATGGCCACCGGAATCGCCAGCAGGTTATAAACCAAAGCCCAGATCAAGTTTTCTTTAATAATCCGCTGGGTCTTATCAGCCAACAATAAAGAATGGGCTAAGGGAGTCAAGGAGCTTGCGGTCAAAATCGCATCTGCCCCTGCGGTAGCGAGCGGCGCCCCCGCACCAACAGCGATCGAGACATCCGCTCTGGCCAACAAGGGCGCATCGTTAATACCATCACCTATTGCCCAAACGAAGCGGCCCTCTTTTTGCAGATGCTCAATATAGCGATATTTATCTTCTGGCGAGCAGGCGCCCTTAAATCTATCGATACCAACATGAGATGCCCACCACTCTACCGTTATAGGATCATCACCGGAAACTAAATGCACAGTGATCTTGCGAGATTTTGCAGCAGCCAATAATTTTTCAAGCCCCGGCCTTGGGGTGTCTAAAAACAAAAAGCTTGCAATCAAACCTTTGTCATCTGCTAAATGCACTTGACCATACTGCCCTTCTTGCTCAATCTGCTGCGCACCCGTCCAAGCAGCGCTTCCCAAGCGATACACACCTGAACTCAGGCCTTTGCCCAATTGATTGGCAACTACTTCAGGCAAAACAGTTGGGGCACAGTTCTCAGCTTCAGCCGCACGCAATATAGACAGTGCAAGAGGATGTTTTTGACCCGCCTCAATTGACGCAGCCAGACCCAGAACTTCTGCTCTAGAAAACTCTGGACGAGCAATCAGAACTTCCGTTAACTCTGGCTGACCCATAGTGAGCGTGCCGGTTTTATCTAGCACCAAATCAGTAGATTTAACTAAACCTTCGAGCACGTGACCACGCACAATTAATAAACCCAGTTTCGTTACAGCGCCCTGGGCTGCAGCCATCGCTGTTGGTACAGCGAGCGACAAAGCACAGGGGCAACTAGCAACCAATACTGAAACTAAAACTGTCCAAGCTCTGCTGGGATCTACGTACCACCAAATCGCTGAGGATAGAAAAGCAGCAATCAGCAGAAATCCGACAAAATATCCAGCCCACTTTTCTGCGAGACTCACCATCAAAGGCTTGGCCTGCAATGCCTGATCAAGCAAGGAGGCAATACCGGCGATGCGCGTAGATTGTCCCACCGCATCGATTCTCATGAGCATGGGATTCAGAATATTGTGTGTACCTGCATATACTCGATCACCAATCTTCTTATCAATGGGCTTAGATTCTCCAGTCAGTAGTGACTCATCTAAGGCACTCTCACATTCAATCAAAATGCCGTCAGCTGGAACGACGTCGCCCGGCGGAACACGAACCACCTCTCCAGGATTGCAGTTAATCACAGGAACAATTTCTACCTGTTGAGATGCTGGATAGTTCGGCACTCTCTCACAAGTAGCGGGCAACTGCTTTGCTAAGGCCTCAGCACCACCCTGGGCATCTTGACGTGCCAATAACTCCACATAGCGAGCAGCCAAAATAAAAGCAACAAACATCGTAATCGAATCGAAATAACCTTGACCCGAACCAGTGGCGAGATTCACAGTACCCGCACTAAATGCTAGCGCTAAAGCCAAAGCAATTGGCACATCCATGCCGAGCATCTGCGTTTGGCGAAAAGACGCAACACTACGCCATGCAGCTTGAAAAATTGGGCCGGCCGAATAAACCATTACCGGGACAGTAAGAGCCCAACTAGTCCAACCCAATAGCAGGTCATACTCCGCAGTGATATCACTATCGCCAACATAGCTAGGCCATGCATACATCATGACTTGCATCATGCCCAGCAATGCAACTCCAAGCCTCGTGAGTAACTGACGGCGTTCTTTTTTGGACTTTTCAATTGACAGTGAAGGCTCAAAAGGCCAAGCCTCATAACCAATGCGCTCCACTTCAAATAACAAGCGAGCTAGGCTAGTTTGTTCTGGTGAAAATTCTGCCTTTACTTTTTGACTCACATAATTAATCTGCACATCCTTCACACCAGGAATGCGTCGCAAATGTTGCTCACACAACCAGACGCAAGCAGCACAGCGAATCTTCTCAAGCCTTAAGGTTGTCTCTAAATTCCCTTCCTCACCACTGGGTCGAGTGTAACGACCAAGCAAAGAGGGATCATCATAAGGAGCCAGGTTATCGGGGATTTCATTTGAGGCAAGGTAGGCTGCAGGCTTATCGCTTGACTGTGCGCGACGGGCGTAGAAGACCTCAAGTCCTTCGCCATGGATGGTTTGTGCAATCGCCATGCAACCAGCGCAACAGAATTTTCTATTTACGCCACTAAGCTCAAGCTCATATGAGTCTCCCGGAAGAATAAAGCTTCCACAGTGATAACAGCTATCGCTTGGCAGACTAGCGCTCATGAATAAATCACTTATTGTGACTTAAAGACTTACTAACCCAGCCATTGCGACGCTCATACAGAACAAACAAGACGCCCCAGACCACTACCGCAGCGTAGGCCCAAACCCAAGAAACTTGAGAGGCACGTGAACCTGTTAAATCGAGTACAAAACCAAAGATGGCTGGACCCAACAGGCCACCGCCAAAGCCCATTAGGGAATGGAGACCCATTGCAGCACCTTTAATATTTTCCTGAGCGCTGATGACTAAACCAGCTGTTAGTGTGGCCGAATCAGCCATGATAAATATCGTGTGCCCCACCGCTAAAGCAATAATTAACCACCAGGACTGGCCTGTTGACATTGCTAGTGCAACACCAAATGCTGCGCTAGACAGCATGACAAAGAAAATCCATTTTTGACGCCCTATTCTTAAGGCAATCTCGTTTCCGATAATCGATGAGGGAACGCCAAAGAAATTAATAACTCCGGCAAGCGAAGTAGCGGTCAATAAAAATGGTTCGCCCGAAATAACTGCGCAAAAACCAAAAAAAGCGACAATCCAACTACGAGATGCAAATAGTTCTATTGAGTGAGTGGTGTATCCAAAAATAAATCCAGAAGCGGTTTTATCTTGTAAAACTAAACGCCATTTATCAACTGGAAAAATATCATGTAAACGAATCCGTATCGGGCCATGCCATTTCTCATTTGTAAGTGCAGGAATAAATAAAAGCACAATTAAAAATGCAGTAAAGGGTCCTAGAGCAATTACGCCAAAAACATAGCGCCACCCCAAAGCACTTAATATCCATCCCGAGCAGAGATAAGAGAAGCCAGTACCAATTCCAAAGAAAGCGGTGTAGAAAGCAATGTGGCGTGTCAGCTCGCCTGTTTTAATGCGATCCGATAGAATTTTTAAGCCTGGCATATAGGTGCCTGCCAAACCAGCACCATTCAGCGCCATAAAGATCAAGGCAGTCCAGAAGTTATAGGCAAAGAGACTCATACCCAACAAGCCACAAGTCGCTGAAAGGCCCCCTATGAGGTAGACTTTTTTTGCATCAATGCGATCTGTGAGCGCTGTAGCTAATGGGACCATCAGCATATAACCAAAGAAGAAGGCGCTGGCAATTAAGCCTGATTGCAAATTGCTGAGATGCCACTCCTCCTGCAATGTTGTCAGAACCACAGCATAACAAGCGAAACCCAGGAGTGCGCAAGTTTGCGCCATGAGCATCAGAGGTGTGTAACCGGTGGGTTTAAAACGCATAAGGATTTACTGCTGACTACGATTAGGTGAATCCTGGAAACCATTTGAGCGGAAGGTGAGTACCAGTGTATCCCTAAACCCGTAAGACCCTAAAGGCTGAATAGGAGTAGATTCATGAATCATTCTTTCATCATTCATGAGCAATAGAGACCAAGGCTCGGTGAGCGTAAACCGCAGACCAGCTGAACCACCTGCATCAAAAATACGGGTTTCGCCACCTTTGATACCGACACGATTGAGTAGGAATACAGCTACAAAATCTACGCCATCGCGATGCGCCCCCTCGGGTGTTGGACGCCCAATTCCATCGGTTGTATCGATCCTAAATTGGTGGGCCTCAACAAACCAGGTGCTTACTTGTTTTACACCATTCAATACGTGAGCCAAGCCTAGTAAAAGTGATTCCCAGGCAGGATTACTTGTAAGTTGAGTCTGTGAGGGTTCGAACCAACGCTCTATACCGCCATGTAATGCGTTGTAGTTCACAGACTGCCAATGGGCGCGATGTGGCACCATCAGCAAAGAGCCCCCTTTAATCTCAAAACTAGAATGGCGACGAAAACGATAGCGTCCGCCATCCCTGAGATAAGGATCACGCGGCAATTCTTCCCAAAACTGATTGAGATCTTGCAATTGATTCAGGTCGACATGCGCTATTTGCGCGACATCTCTCGCAGAGACAATCGCAAAACCATCGCCTCTTAGGGAATCAGCCAATTCTGTCAAGGGTGTAAGTGGCGGGGAAAGGCTAGAGAGGGTCATGAGCTTATTTTAGGCGCTGACTACTAAACCAGTTCGGAATGCAAATTTAAGCGACCGCGCACCTCGCCCACATGTCCTTTTAAGTCATACAACTCTTTGGCATCGAGCATGGAGACTTTAATGTTGCCGACCCTCTTCTCAATATCCGCCAAATCTTTATAGTTCTTTTCTCTTAACTCTGGAATGGAAGCATTTCTTTCTATGATCTTCAGCTCCTCATACACCCTAGATAACTTGAGTCGTAAAAAGAAATTCTTTGCCGCTGGAATGTAAGTAAATAAGGGTATAAAAATCACCAGCAATGGAATTACAATTTTTGCGAATCGCCCAATCCAAACTGCAGTCCAGAATGGAAGATGGCGGTGCAAGAAAGAAGGTCCATCTTTTAAATAAATTTCAGCATCTACGTGCAAAGGAAAATCTAGACCAGTGCCAGATGGAAACTCTCCCGGCTTTTGAAGATAAGAGTAGGTCTTTAAAATGTCGTATGTATCGCCAAGCAATAAAGTTACTAAAGCGGGACTCACATCATCCTTCCCAACCAAGGTAGCTGTAGCGGCTAAGACTTGGATGTCTTGACGCGGCAGGTCATACGCAATACTGACTACCCCGCGCGGTACCGTGACCTTAGATAGAAAAGGGAATAGATGCACATAAGCATCAGCTTGCTCAAAACTCATCAAGCGAATACCGGGTGTTTCATAAAACTTTTTAAGAACAGGCGCCTCAGCCGCACTAATAATAAAGACGGCATCGAGCTCACCTTTTTTAAATTTCTCTAAGGCGTCAAGCGGCTTTAACTTTTCAACATGAAAATCATTCGTACTCAGCCCGCTAGCCTCAAGTAACTGAGAGGCCAAAGTTAATGTACCACTTCCTTCATTACCTATAGATACGCGCTTACCCTTCAGCTGAGCTAATAAGCTTAACTTTCCAGCCTCATTTTTAAAACTAGACTCTCTGTACCAAACCCAAACTGGCTCATAAAATACGCCCGCAATCGAAACTAAGTTGGGATATTTAGATAGATCCGCCACACCACCTTGGATCATCGCAAAATCAACGCCAGAGTTCTCGTCGGCCAATAAGGCTAAGTTATCCCCCGTTCCGCCAGTAGTGCGCAACTTCATGGATACGCCCTGCTCAGCAAGCTCACTTTGAAGTTTTTCCCCGAATTTTTGATAAAGACCAGTAGAAAAACCGGTTGCTAGCTCAATGGACCGAGGTGGTGGTGGCACCAAAACCCACAACGTGGAAAAAAGGATGGCGACCAAAATCAAAAAGGCAATGCCAACTGCCAAGGGGTTATAGATATTTTTGCGTATGAAGTCCATAAGAATTCTTCTCGTTTTTGCCATTATGCCCCGAGCCAAGGGATCGAGAGCAGATTGAATTCATTCGAATTGTTTCGGGATAAGATGGGGGTTTTCAAAGAACTATTAGGATGACAATGAACTCAAGCCCCAATAAGGTAGCCCTAGTAACTGGAGCTGGCACGGGTATCGGCAGAGCTGCAGCAAAAGCACTTTTGCAGGGTGGATTTCACGTTGTCCTGACCGGTAGAAATCTTGAAAAACTCAATCAAGCCATCCAAGACATTGGTGGAAGCAATCAAAGCTGTTTGGCAGTTGCTTGTGACGTAGGGAAACCGGAAGAGGTAAAACACTTATTTTCAGTCATCCAAAAACAATTTGGCCGCATTGATGTGCTTTTTAATAATGCCGGCATAGGTGCTCCAGCAATTCCTATGGAAGAGCTGAGTTATGAGCAGTGGATGAATGTCGTCAATGCTAATCTCTGCGGCACCTTCCTGTGCTCACAAGAGGCTATTCGGATGATGAAAGCGCAATCGCCTCAAGGCGGCCGAATTATCAATAATGGCTCCATTTCAGCGCATGCACCCCGGCCCATGTCGGCAC
>ERZ650303.184-NODE-184-length-18121-cov-9.014281_pt1 | contig 18121 bp, 24 predicted proteins | sample MGYA00376239_ERZ650303 | MGnify/ENA primary metagenome ERZ650303 (study PRJEB26733, sample SAMN07839262) | wastewater metagenome | biome: small river; feature: stream; material: water | place: USA: North Carolina | collected 2016-04-05 ... | reverse complement strand
CATTCTTAATTTTGACCAACATTTTTTTAAACGGCTGTGTTTCAGACCAGCTATCTTTTGCCTGAAGGGGTGCAAAGCGAGAATCCTGGCGCAGCCAATCCAGGAAGCCGCGTAATGCATCTTCCTCTCCCGCCAAGAACATATTGATGCCTTCAGGGGTCAAGAGAATAGTTCCTTTTAGATGGCGAGCATTGCAGTCATCCAATATCTTGGCGCGTAGCTCCGTCAAATTGTCTAGGCTGACAAATAAATAGGCGGCTATGTTCAAAATGGGTTTCATGGTTAATCTCATCTGGCTCCGGTATCTATTATCGAACAAGCTGCGAGGATGGGTGGTAATCTTGCAGTCTTAATCGAGGGAGATGATGTAATGCCGATTTTCTTGAAAATAACTAAAAAAGTGCTCTTATTGAGCTTTTTTTTGATGTTTGGCGCTTCTATTGTTAGCGCCCAAACTGCTGGAGTGGGCACTTGGCCCACCCAGAAGCCAATTCGCCTGATCGCTGTTTTCCCGCCGGGTGGCTCTGTGGATCAAGTGGCAAGAACCTTAGCTCCAGCGCTGCAGGCTGAATTAAAGCAAAACGTCATTGTCGAAAACATCGGTGGGGCGTCTGGGGTAATTGGTACTGCGGCTTTAACAAGATCGGATCCAGATGGTTATACCTTTGCGGTTGTATTTGATACGCATGGCGTAAATCCAAGCCTCAAAGATAAGCTTCCGTATGACACGATTAAAGATATCGCACCTGTCACCTTAATTGGCACCTCACCAATGGTTCTGGTTGCGAGTAAAAATTCTGGAATTACCAGTTTTAAGCAACTAGTGGATCAATCCAAGGCTGGTAAACAATTTAGCTATGGCTCTATTGGTATCGGTAGCTTGGGCCATTTAGCGATGGCACGTTTGGCTAAGCAGGCTGGATTTGATTGGAATCACATTCCTTATCGTGGCGGCGGTCCTTTAATGCAAGATGTTCTTGGTGGTCAAGTACAGTTGGCCATTGGCTCAGAGTTTTTAGTTAAGCCGCACATTGATAGTGGCGGCGTAATTCCCTTGGTAATCACTACTGCCAAAAGATCTCCCGAGTTGCCGAATGTACCAACGATTTCCGAAAGTGGTTTCCCTGGTTTTAATGCGCCAGCATGGTGGGCAGTATTGGCTCCAGGAAAAACGCCACCTGCAATCGTGAATGCCATGAACCAGGCTGTAACAAAAGCGCTCAAGACTCCAGCGGTCGCATCTAAATTGAAAGCCCAAGGCATTGAAATTGTTGCCGGAAACCCGGAGACTCTGCGTGACTTCATTGGCAAGCAAATTGCAGTTTGGGGTAAGTTTGTCATTGAAAACAATATTAAAGAAACTCAATAAGGATTGAATATGAGTGAACGTTTAATTCCTTACCAGCCTATGGATTTAGCCGAGCCTGCTGAGCTTGTGGCGGCTATTCGCAAGAGGCGTGGTGGTCAGTTTATTAATTTAGACCGTATGCTTTTGCATAGCACCCCCATTGCTGAGGGATGGAATCATTTTGTAGGTGAGATCCGTAATAACCTTTCCTTGGATCCAAAGTTACGTGAACTCGCAATGTGTGGGGTTGCCGTACTCAATGGCGCGGAATATGAGTTCTTTCATCATGCCCCACCATTTATCAAGGCTGGCGGCACTGAGGAGCAGGTCAAGGCATTGCGCTTAATTGGTCAACCTAGCTTCCCAAGGACCCTGTTCTCGGATATTGAAAATGATGCTGCCGACCTGACTTTTCAGATGACGCGCAATATTCAGGTGGATAGCGCTTTAATGAAACGCTTACAAGCCGCCTTAGGAAATACGGACACAGTAGAGTTGGTGACTGTGGTGGCAGCCTACAACATGGTCTCTCGCTTTTTAATCGCTTTAGATGTCAATCCCGAGGAGCACCCTCCTGAGTAAGTCATGATGCACGATGTTTCCATTTGCTGGGACGAGGGTGGTCAAGCTTGTTCTGCAGTTTGGCACTCTGAAAATGGTATTGCAGCCCATAAAAAAGTGGTTACTGCTGATGACACTCTAACAGCAGATGATGCCTACCATTTGGCCTGCGAAGGAACTGCAATCCTGTGGAAGGGAGATTTCCAGAATGCCCGCCAGTTATTGCAGGCTTTGGTTCGACGAATAGACAGGCCTTCAAAAAAATCCAAGCGTGCAGGGAAGAGGGTGGATAAGTCAGATGATTCCACCCCTAAGAAAACAGCAAAAGATATCTTCAATCAGCATCGGCTCGTTCAGTCTCAACGGGCCCGAATACTGGGTATGTTGTTAATCCAATGCAACCCAGACCATACGATTTCATTACGTCGTGCACCAAATATTTCGCAAGCATGTGCAGAAGCATATGGTGCTGTCAGCCACTCTTACGTGGTTTCTTTGCGTGAGCTCTTGGGTGTAGTTAGTGCTCATGAGTGGCGCAAGAATGGATTACCCATTCTGGCTGATGAAAACGGCGAGCCAGTGTTTGTTCACCCCCATTACGGCGTTTTCTCCCCCGTTCGTGGCGAGTACATTGAGTTAGTCTGCAATGCTCCATTGCCTAAGGCTTTAGATGTTGAATCTACAGCATTTGATATTGGTGTTGGTACTGGGGTGCTCTCTATTATTTTGGCAATGCGTGACATACAAAAAATTGTCGCCACCGATCAAGATGATCGAGCACTCGCTTGCGCCAAAGAAAATATCGCATCTCTAAATCTAGGTTCGCAAGTAGAAATTGTGAAAGCCAATTTATTCCCACCAGGAACAGCTTCATTGATTGTGTGCAATCCACCTTGGGTGCCCGCAAGACCTAGCTCCACTTTAGAACATGCGGTTTACGATCCAGAGAGTCAAATGCTCAAGGGATTTTTGGCTGGACTAAAAGACCATTTATCACCCGAGGGTGAGGCTTGGTTAATTCTGTCTGATTTGGCTGAACACTTGGAGCTCAGATCCCGTCAAGAACTACTCTCTTGGATTGAAGATGCTGGTTTAGTTATTCTGGGGCGTATTGATACCAAGCCAAAGCATCCAAAATCTGAGGATGAGGCTGACTTACTTTACTTTGCTAGGGCAGCAGAAACTACCTCGCTCTGGCGATTGAGCATCAAGTAATCAAGGTAAGAAATCAGGACCTATTTAGCAAATAGCTGACTTGGATCTTCAAATGCTTTGAACTCTAAAGCATTGCCAGCAGGGTCTAAGAAGAACATCGTAGCCTGTTCACCGACTTTGCCTTTAAATCGTATCTGCGGCTCCATGATGAATTTAATGCCACTCTTGTTCAGTCGGTCTGCTAATGCATGCCAATCAGGCATCGTCAGAACTACTCCAAAATGTTTTACGGGAACTTGATGTCCGTCAACCTCATTTGAGGCCGCATTGCCGCATTCTTGAGGTGCAAGATGGGCAACCAGTTGATGTCCAAAGAAGTCAAAGTCAATCCATTCATCTGAGCTGCGACCCTCGGCACAGCCTAAGGTGCTACCGTAAAACGTACGGGCTGCTTCCAAGTTATCTACGGGAAACGCAAGATGAAAAGGTTGAATGGTTGGCATGGCGGTCCTTGGCATTAATGTGGGGTTGAGCTTAGCACGCTCAAATGTGTGTGCTAGCGAAGTTTAGTATATTGAGATCATAAAAAATAAAGCTGTTAAATAAAGCTGCTTATGGAGACAAAAATGATGATGTTTCAATTCGGAAGATTGTGCCGCTCTGCTATCCAGGCAGTTCTCATTCTCGGATTTTCTGCTGCAGTGCACGCTGCTTATCCAGATAGACCTATTAAGCTGATCGTTCCCTATCCTCCAGGCGGAGCAACTGATGTGATTGGGCGCATTCTAGCCAAGAATCTTGGTGAATCCTTGGGGCAGCAAGTTTTAGTAGAAAATCGCGGCGGTGCCGGTGGCAATATTGGAGCGGAGGCTGTTGCTAAGGCAAACCCAGATGGCTACACCTTATTGATGGGGGCTGTGACATCACACTCAACTATGGCGACTCTTGAAAAAGGTAAGTTGCGCTACGACCTCTTGAAAGACTTCACACCAGTCATGATTGTTGGCTCAGTACCTTTGGTGGTGGTTGTTAATCCCAACGTCCCAGTCAGAACTTTGAAAGGCTTGGTTGATTATGCAAAAGCCAATCCAGATAAATTAAATTACGCCTCTTCTGGTGCCGGTGCGCCACAGAGAATGGGCGCAGAAATTTTCCAAAAAGAAGCGGGCATCAAAATTACCCATGTCCCATATAAAGGTAGCGGCCCCGCTATGACTGATTTAGTCGCAGGCCAGGTCAATATGATGGTGGAGACTGTTCCAGCGGCATTACCATTCATTACCGCTGGGCAATTGCGTCCATTGGCAGTGACAACTGCCAAGCGCATCTCGATGTTGCCGGATGTTCCAACCACCGCTGAGTCGGGTATGCCAGCCTTAGAGGTGAGCTCTACATTTGGAGTTTTAGCCCCAGCTGGCACGCCGGTAGCGATCATTGATCAACTCAATAGCGCCATCGCTAAACTCTTGATAAACCCAGAGGTTAAGGAGGCTTTTTTGAAGCAAGGGGTCTATGCTGCAACGCCGACAAAACCTAAGCAATCTGCGGCATTATTGGCTGCGGAAGTAAAGCGCTGGGAAAAAGTGATTAAAGAAGCGGATATTAAAGCTGAGTAGTAATTTCTATTTATTTTTTATTTAAAGAATGATTTATGACTAGCAATGTGAACAAAGAGAAAAAGCAATCCACAGAGAGTGGTTTGCGTAAGGGCTTAACAAGCTATGGCGACAAAGGCTTCTCTTTGTTTTTGCGTAAAGCATTTATTAAGGGTGCAGGCTATACCAATAGCGCGCTAGATCGCCCAGTGATCGGCATTATTAATACCGGTAGCTCATACAATCCCTGCCACGGCAATATGCCGCAACTTATTGAGGCTGTGAAACGTGGTGTGATGCTTGCTGGTGGTTTGCCGATGGATTTTCCAACGATCTCCATTCATGAGAGTTTTGCTGCTCCAACTAGTATGTATTTGCGTAATTTGATGTCGATGGACACCGAAGAAATGTTGCGGGCTCAGCCAATGGATGCTGTGGTCATGATTGGTGGTTGCGATAAAACAGTGCCAGCGCAAATGATGGGTGCTGCTTCTGCAGGTCTTCCAGCAATTCAGTTGATTACTGGTTCGATGCTAACTGGGTCACATCGAAGTGAGCGTGTGGGTGCTTGCACCGACTGCCGCCGCTATTGGGGAAAATTCCGCGCTGGTGAAATTGATGAAATTGAAAAAGATGAGGTCAACGATCAATTGGTGGCGAGCGTCGGCACTTGCTCGGTGATGGGTACGGCAAGCACGATGGCTTGCATCTCCGAGGCATTAGGGATGACGGTGCCGGGTGGTGCAACTCCTCCAGCAGTAACGGCAGATCGTATTCGGATTGCCGAAGAGACAGGTACTCGTGCTGTGCAAATGGCAAAAGACGGTTTAACCATTGATAAGGTATTAACAGCAGATGCTTTTGAAAATGCGATGCGTGTTTTATTGGCTATTGGTGGATCTACAAACGGCATCGTGCACTTAGCTGCTATCGCTGGTCGCATGGGCTTGGAAATTGATTTGGATGCCCTCGATAAGATGGGTGATGAGACGCCGGTTCTAGTGGACCTGAAGCCTTCTGGCGACCATTACATGGAGAACTTCCATGATGCCGGCGGCATGACTACACTGCTACGCGAGCTCAAGCCCTTATTAAAGCTAGATGCGATGACAGTAACAGGGCGCACTTTAGGTGAAGAGATTGATGCAGCTCCGCCAAGCTTTAAACAAGATGTCGTGCGCAAGTTTGATAACCCGATTTATCCACGTGGCAGTATTGCGGTTTTGCATGGCAACCTAGCTCCTGGCGGTGCCATCATCAAACAATCCGCGGCTAATGAAAAGCTCATGGAGCATGAGGGTCGTGCTGTTGTTTTCGAAAACAGCGAGGATCTAGCCAATCGAATTGACAGTCCAGATCTAGATGTGACCGCCGATGATATTTTGGTGCTCAAGAACATTGGCCCTAAAGGTGCTCCTGGCATGCCTGAAGCAGGATACATTCCGATTCCAATGAAGCTAGCCCGCGCTGGCGTAAAAGATATTGTGCGGATTTCTGATGGACGGATGAGTGGTACTGCATTTGGAACGATTGTCTTGCATGTGACTCCTGAAGCTGCAGTAGGTGGGCCACTTGCGCATGTGAAGAATGGTGATCGCATTCGCTTGAGCGTTAAAAACCGCGAGATTAGTCTGCTGATTTCAGATGAAGAGTTAGCTAAGCGCGCAAAAGAGAATCCAGTGATTGAGCCAACTGCAGAGCGCGGCTATCTAAAATTATTCTTAGATACAGTCACACAAGCAGACAAAGGTGTCGACTTTGATTTCTTGAGAGCAGTGAAGATGGTCGGTAAAACACCAAAGCGTTGATGCAATCAATGTGAATTAAAAAATCGAAGGAAAGAAAAACGCCACCTGAGAAGGTGGCGTTTGACTATGGATTAACCCAAAAATATGTCTTTGATCTATGTCAAAGTGGGATGCTTAAAAAAGGCTATTTCAGTGCCCCGTGCTGCTAAAAATAATAGGCAATCAATATTTAGACATAAGCAGGTTCAAACTACAAGTGGGCGGCAACTCGATATTCAATTTAGTGACACAATAAACAGGATTAATTTAATTGGGGGTCATCGTGCTCGATTCGTTGCTTTATAGCCGCATTCAATTCGGTGCAAATATCTCCTTTCATATACTTTTCCCGACCATTTCCATTGCACTGGGCTGGTTTCTCTTTTACTTCAAGATTCAATACAACCGGACCGGATTAAGTTCTTGGCAAGAGGCATATCAGTTCTGGATCAAAATCTTTGCTTTAACCTTCGCTTTGGGTGTCGTGAGTGGCATCACGATGAGTTTTCAGTTTGGAACTAACTGGCCTGGTTATATGGAAACGGTTGGCAACATCGCTGGCCCATTATTGGCCTACGAAGTCCTTACTGCTTTCTTCCTTGAGGCAACCTTCTTGGGTGTCATGCTGTTTGGTGCAAAGCGTGTTTCGCAACGAGTACATACATTAGCAACCTTTCTGGTAGCGTTTGGTACAAGCCTTTCTGCCTTCTGGATCATTGCTTTGAATTCATGGATGCAAACCCCGCAGGGATTCATCATGATTGATGGTAGGGCGCATGCAGTTGATTGGATGGCCATCATATTTAATCCATCAATGCCTTATCGCCTTGCCCACATGTTGTTAGCTTCTTTTCTGACGGTATCGTTTTTCTTGGCGGGGATTTCTGCTTATCGCTATTTGCGCAATAGTCGATCGCCAGCAAACTTATTGGTCATGAAATTGGCGCTTACTGCTGCTATGGTATTGACGCCGATTCAAATCATGTTGGGGGATATGCATGGTTTAAACACACTTCATTACCAGCCCGCAAAACTTGCCGCTATGGAAGGAATCTGGGAGGGTGGCTCTGGTGTGCCTGCAGTGATTTTTGCGATACCCAATCAAGCAACTCATACCAATGAGTACGAAGTCAGCATTCCAAAGTTGGCATCACTGTACTTAACACACAGTTGGGATGGTGCGGTTAAGGGGTTGAATGAATTTGGCGATAAGATTCCTCCTGTTGCCCCAGTCTTTTTTGCTTTTCGGATTATGGTTGGCGTTGGCGTCTTAATGTTGATATTTTCATGGCTGGCACGTTGGCAGTTGCGCCAAAATAGACCTTTGCCAAAGTTGATAGCCCAAGGCTTGGTATTAATGACCTTTTCTGGCTGGGTTGCTGTCTTAGCTGGGTGGTATGTAACTGAAATCGGACGTCAACCCTACTTAGTTACTGGGGTGCTGACTACTGCGCAAGCTGCAACTACCTTGCCATCCAGCATGGTCTTTTCTACCCTTTTTGCTTATTTGACTCTTTATGTCGGTTTGTTGTGCGCGTACATTTGGGTGGTTTTCTATTTGGCTCGTCAGGCTGATGACAAAGAAAATTCCAATGCTCAAGTTGAGAAAAAATCTGAAACCTCATGGAGTCCTTTTAGGACGTAAGCTATGACACCAATTGACTACACTCAGCCCTCAGTCTGGCTCCCGCTATTTTTCTTCGTGGCGATGGGTATTGCCATGTTGTCCTATGTGGTGTTGGATGGTTATGACCTAGGCATTGGAATGCTGCTCAATCGGGCATCAGACCATGAGAAAGATATGATGATTGCATCGATTGGCCCCTTTTGGGATGCCAATGAAACCTGGATTGTTCTAGGTGTTGGTCTATTGCTAGTGGCCTTTCCTTTGGCTCATGGGGTAATTCTGACTGAGCTCTATTTGCCTGTAGCAGCAATGTTGATTGGACTAATTTTGCGTGGTGTGTCATTTGACTTCAGGGTCAAGGTCAATATTGAGCAAAAACCACTATGGAACTTATTGTTTTGTATCGGCAGTTTGATTGCTTCTGTCTCTCAGGGCATTATGATCGGCCGCTTAATTGTGGGCTTTGATTCAGGAATTCTAGGGTGGGTATTTTCTCTGCTCGTCGGATTATCTTTGCCTGCGGGCTATATGCTTTTAGGCTCCACTTGGTTGATTTTGAAATCTGAAGGTAGCCTACAGCAGCAATCATTTCGTTGGGCTAAAACTAGTTTATGGCTCACTGGATTTGGTATTGCATTGGTGTCTGCGGCTACCCCATATTTCAGCCCTGAAATCATGCATAAATGGTTTGCTTGGCCACAAATTCTTTGGCTATCACCGATACCTCTTGCAACTGCCATTTTATTTCTACTCACCATTCGATCTATTCAAGCCTTAGAGCGGGGGACTAGTTCACGGGAGTGGATGCCGTTTGCCTGTGTCGTCGCTATTTTTTGGCTGGCATTCTTTGGCATTGCTTACAGCATTTTTCCATATGTCATCATTGGAAAAATGACCCTGTGGCAGGCTGCTGCGGCGACAGAATCACTCTGGTTTATTTTTTGGGGTGCGATCGTCGTACTTCCGACTATTCTTGGATACACGCTCTTTTCATACCGAATTTTCAAAGGTAAGGCTAGCGCGCTTACTTACTACTAGATGCGCTCAAGCCCATTTATATGCGTATAACTGTATATTTGTGTATGCGTATATAAAAATATATGCATAAAATTTTATTAGGGTATTCCAAGTTAAATAAATGATGAAACCTGTAGACATAAAGATTGCATGGCAAGGTCAGAGCGACTGTGATTCATGCTCTATCCGCAGCTCTGCATTGTTTGCGGAGTTAAATGAGGAAGATTTTTCAAAAATACATGCCCCAATTGATGATTTGAAGTACGAAGCAAATTCATTGATTTATTCCCAGAGCGACTCTGCATCACATGTATTTACTCTTCGGGATGGGTATATAAAGTTGCTTCATTTAAATCCTGATGGTTCCACAAGGATTGTTCGTGTTGTAACTCCCGGTGATTTATTTGGGATGGAAGCCTTGCTGGGTGATCATTACTCGCATTCTGCAACCGCCTTGACAAATATCCGCCTTTGCAGAATCCCCAAAAATATTATCTCCACACTTGGTGAAGAGTCTCCACGACTTCATCGTCAAATAGTTAAAAAATGGGGGGAGGCCCTATCCCAAGCAGAGTCATGGTTCTCGGAGATTAATACCGGAAGGATCGAAGTTAGGCTTGCCCGCTTTTTTCTAAAACTAGCAAAACCATCCGGCAATTCTGCAGTTGCACCCTTATTCAAGCGTGAAGATATGGGCCTCATGATGGATGTAAAGTTTGAAACTATTAGCAGAGCTTTAGCTTCTATGTCGGAGCAGGGGCTAATATCGAATGTTAGTAGACTTACGGTCCAAGTTCCAAATATGGATCTGCTGCGTAATTTTTCGGAAAAAGGGCGTTAATTTTTTTAAAAAATAGGCTGCCTAAGCAGCCCATAATTAAACGCCAATTACTTAAGCCTTTTTAGCGTAAGCAGAGCACCAGCCTTTACCAGCAACTTGTTTGCCAGCAAATAGTGAGCAACCACCAGCAGCTGCACCAACTTTACCCTGGAACAAAGCGCAGTTATCACATTCTTGGCCAGCAGCATATTTTGCATACTTAGCTTTATCAACGGTAGTTGCATTTGCTTTGTAACCCAATGCAGCAGCTTGTGGATCAGTCTCAGCAACCATTGCTTGAGCTTGAACTTTACCGTTCAAAGCCAAAGTACAGGCACCAGCTGCAGACAAAATCATAAATTGACGACGACTATTTTTCATAAAGACTCCGAGGTTTGGATGAATAAAAAACTTAAATAACTAGCTATGAGGGATGTTAAAGGCGATAACACCGCCAACAATAGGGGTTTCTCAGTATTAAGTTTATGAATTCTAGCGGTCACACTACTAAATAGATATGCATAAATGCGTATATATGCATTTAATTGCCCGTTTCCATGTTCAAAATAACAAAGAAAGACTTTATGAAAAAGATTTTTACACTCAGCCTAATGTTGTTTTCAGGTCTAGTAGCGGCGCAGACTACTGCGCCCGAGCTACTTCAGATTATTGATAAATCTACCAATTTTGTGGTGAATACACCAAAAGGCCCTGTTGAGATTACTCGTGTAATGACACCTTGTGCGAAAAATAAAGGCTGGTTACAGCCACTAATTCCAATTAAAGGGGTAGTTCCAGTTGATGAGATCGATGTTCTTAAAGCGCTGAACGATAAAGACTCTTTGGTTGTCGATATGCGTGTTGTGGATGACCGCGTAAAAGGAACTATTCCCGGTTCTGTTGGCATTCCATATACAGAGGTGGCGATGCGTATGGATGAGTTGGGTTGCAAAAAGCCTGCGGCTGGTTCAACCAAGTGGGATTGCTCCAAAGCCAAGAAGGTTTATGCATTCTGTAATGGGCCGGTGTGCCCACAGAGCCCAATGGCGATGGCTGCTATGACCCGTGATGGTTTCCCTGCAACTAAGATCTACTACTATCGTGGCGGCATGCTTGATTGGGATGCTCTAGGCTTGACTACTGTTAAGGGCGAGTTTTAAGTAGCTCTTCATTCCGCTGATATTGATTAAAAAAGGGGGGTCTAGCCCCCTTTTTTTATGATCTATATCAATAACTTTTGGTTTATTTCATGTAGCTTGATTTGTGTATTGACTTTATGCGCCATACTTAATAATATATATAAAGATATATTATTAAAACCTTAAATGAAGAGGGTCAAGATGGTTAACAAAGTAGTGATAGCAAAACCGGCGCCATATATGAATCCGCTCTTAGCGGGAATTCTTCTTGGAATGGTGTTGCTGGCGACTTTTGTAGTCACAGGTCATGGGCTTGGAGCTACGGGATTTACGACTCGCCTAGCCGCTTGGATTGGAATGTATGTTGCTCCAGTTGCTACAAATGCAAACGACTATCTCGGCGGAATGGTTGAAGAGGGTAAGCCATTGAATGCTTGGATTACTTGGCAAGTCATTGGAGTGGCCATCGGCGCACTGTTATCCGCATTTTTGGCTAAGAGAATCCACATTCAATTAGATGGTAAAAAGTTTTTAGGTGGAGCTAAGCGCCCTTTGACTGCTTTGTTTGGGGGCATCTTGGCCGGCTTTGGAGCAAGAGTAGCGGCAGGCTGCACCAGCGGACTCGGATTATCTGGCGCAGCAGTGTTGAGTTTGGCTGGGTTTACCTTCCTTGGAACATTCTTTGCAGTAGGTTTAATCGTTAGCCGTTTTCTGAAAGAGGAGAAATAAGATGATTGAAATTCTTTCAGGACTTCTTTTGGGTGCTGGCTTTGGTTTTGTGCTGGAGCGCGCTGGATTTGGTAACCCCAATAAATTAACTGGTCAATTTCGTTTAACTGATTGGTCTGTATTTAAGGTGATGTTCACTGCGATTGTATTTGCAGCAGTAGGCCTGTTGATCTTAGAAAGCCTTGGACTTGTTGACCCGGGTAGCTTATTTGTGCCACCAGCTTTTTTAGGTGCTGCAGCGCTAGGCGGAGCCCTAGTGGGGGCTGGATTCGCAATAGGTGGTTATTGCCCAGGAACCTCAGTAGTAGGTTTGATGTCTGGTCGAATTGATGCAGCGATATTTTTAATTGGCTTATTGCTAGGCACAGTATTGTTTGCGGGAATTTATCCAAGCATCGAGTTCTTAACTACCCTCGGTGAGTATGCAAAGGCAGATGCACTGCCAGATGCATTCAGCATCTCGAGTTTATCTATTGATATTGGTATGGTCATTGCAGCAGTCGGTGTGTTTGTATTGGGCTCTTGGATGGAAAAGAAATCTAAAGGCCCCGTTAGCTCTCAAGTTTAATTTTTTAAAAGGAAATATATGTCTAAGAAGACTACAGTAGCTGCATTAGCATTAGCTTTGGCCGGTTTAGCGGCGGCCCCACTAGCACATTCAGCAGATGCTCCTGCAAACCCAACCAGTGCAGAACAAAAAAACCCTTGCGGTCCAAAAAAAGAGGCGGCCAATCCATGCGGTCCTGCCAAGAAAAAAGCAGCCAATCCATGCGGCCCGGCAAATCCTTGCGGTCCTAAGAAGCGTAAAGCTGCAGAGTAACTTTAATAATGCTAATTCAATCTAACCTTTGGTTGGCCGCTCAAGAGCTAGCAAACATTCAAATGAGGTACGCAGAGTCTGGGCGTACTTTGAATGAAGCTGCTTTATGCGGTGCCAAAGATTTTGTTGAGTGGCAACACTATCCAATTAATGACTTAGTGGATGAGGTTAGTGGTTATGAGTTTTATTACCACGCACATTCTGCGGATCAAATGCTTTATGGGGAGCATGGTCATTTTCATGTAACTAAGCGTGATGCAAAGAGCTTTCATCACCTGATTGGAATTGCATTAAACCAAAAGGGTTTGCCAACACGTCTGTTTACAACCAACCAGTGGGTGACTGGTGAGGAGATGGCAGACTCAAAAATAGTTGTCAAGTCGCTTCAGGGATTTGAGGTAGTTAAAAGGGGGCGTATGGCTCTTGTAAGTAGATGGCTCAGTGCTTTTATCAAATTATTTTCTGCAGAGATTGAGGGATTAATTCTAGAGCGAGACCAAAAGATTGCGCATTTAGTAGTGGAGATGGGTAATCGAGAGCTTGTAATGAATTCTAGAAAACATCATGCATTAACAGAATGCAAGATTGATCTGATGGGGCGTCTATCGGACCATTTGTTAGTTGTAAATTCATAAGGGAGTAAAGATGAAAAAGATTCAATGGCTTTTTGCCTTCGTTCTAGCAAGTTTGGTGAGCCTAGCTCAAGCAATCACTTTGCCTGGTCCGGTGGTGAGTGCTGACTGGTTGGCGAATAACCTGTCAGAAGTTCAGGTGATTGAAGTGAGAACGGATCTAGCTAGTTACCTCAGAAACCCAGAGTTTGATACGGATAAAAAAACCGGTAAAAAATTCCTGGTGGAAGTGGGAGGCCATATTACCAATTCAACACTTTTAGACTTCAAGAAAGTGCGTGCTGAGCGCTTGGTGGATGGTAAGAAGATTAAGTTTTTGATTCCTGAAAAAGCTGACTTTGAGAAGCTGGTTCAATCTTTGGGAATCAATTCTGATAAGCCGATCGTGCTCGTACCTATTGGTCAGGACATGTCTGATATTGATGAAGCATTACGAACCTATTGGTCATTCAAGGTTTATGGCGAGGATCGCGTAGCGGTTCTCGATGGTGGTATTGCGGGTTGGTTAGGCGAGGGTCGCGAATTTACAATAGCCAATACTCAAAAGCTGGCTGGTAATTGGTCTGCAAAAGCGTACCGTAAAGAATTAATCGCTAGCTCTGATGAGGTGGCGGCAGCATCGAAGGATGGCAAGCCACAGTTATTGGATGCGCGTCAGCCTGCTCAATATCTAGGTCTTGCTAAGCGTCCAGATGTACAAACGTTTGGCCACATTGCAGGATCTAAAGAGTTGGCACCAGAATTATTGGCTAAGCCAAGCAATGGCGCGCTTTACTTCTGGCAGAAGAACACTTATGACGCATTAATGGCCGCCAATGGTTTAAATACCAAAGGCTCAACAATTGCCTATTGCAATACCGGTCATTTAGCAGCTGGTGGCTGGTTTGTGATGTCTGAGCTTGTGGGTAACAAATCTACCAAGTTGTATGACGGCTCTCTGTACCTTTGGACCCTAGAAGGTCGTCCATTGGTCGGTGTGCCGCTGAACTAAGAGTGACCACTATGTCGGTGCTTGAGGCTAACATTAATCTTACTAAGATGCAGTCAGCGGCAGGGGATGCTTGTCGCTTGATGAAGGTACTCTCAAATAGAGATCGCATGATGTTGTTATGCCAAATTAGTCAGGGCGAAATGTGCGTTGGTGAGCTCGAAGAATGCCTCGATATTCATCAGCCTACCTTATCTCAGCAGCTCACAGTCTTAAGAAATGAAGAGTTAGCCCAAACCAGGAGAGAGGGAAAGCAAATTTACTATTCGCTTTCCAATCGAGTGGCGCTGGAAGTCATGAATGTGCTTTATCAAAATTACTGCAGCAAATAACAAAAAAAGGATCTAATTATGAAATGCAATGTCGGCGGTGTTGATCGTATGTTACGTATGGTGGTTGGCCTGGTGTTGATTGGGTTGGCCGCAACGGGTACTGTGGGTGTTTGGGGTTGGATTGGTGTTGTACCACTCGCAACGGGATTATTTAGGTTCTGCCCAGCCTATCCACTCTTAGGAATTAATACTTGCGGTACCGACTCTTCCTGTGGCGGCGGCGGATGTTGTAAATAACGTTTTAAATTAGGTACATATATACGCATATGCGTATATATGTACCTAATTCTGGCTTGGGCAGCGATTAAATAAGAGCTCTCAGTTGTAGCGGATCGAACTAATGGTTTTACTAAGATATTCGATGCTGCCTTAATTCTCCATGGCGGCCAGAAACGCCCTGGAGTGTATTTTGGCTAAATTATTGTTCACGCAGCCCTGATGAGACGGGGGTGCCTAGAACGCCAAAAATAGCCTTTATCTGACAAAGATAGTAATCCTGAGGCTGCTTACAGCAGGATGATCGGGTTAGTTTATAGATTGAATTGAGGTATTTAGGTATAGAATCACGCCATGCGATCCCGTAATAGATCTCTTGTGATTCTGATTTGCCTCTTTTTGATTTCATTCAAGGTGGCGGCGGGTAGCGTATTTATTGATGCTGCTATAGAGCGAGCGCAGATGCTTCAAGCTTCATTTGCTGGTTTTGATTCTGATCAAAGTCATGCCAATAAAGAAACTACTGATGGCCAACAACAATCTCATTCGTTATTTCTCATGAGTCATGTCACTGCCAATGTGAGTGATACCAGCATCATTGTTCCATTTCGCGCTACGGAAGTCATTGCTTTTAATTTCTTTAGCGACATCCTTTTTACGCAGAATTTTCCTGATTCTGCTTTTAAACCCCCAAAAGTAACTACCTAATTTCTTAGGTTTGATGTCAGCCTTGATTGGCTGGCTACTTTGTTATTTTGGCTAAATTTATTTAGCCTTTATGGGGAATTACCGTTATGTACGCGCTTAAAAAATTGCTGCCATTGGCATGCACAGTCTTACTTATTTCTGCATGTAGTAGTGGGGTTAAATTGGATGATGCAAATAACGTAGCATCTATCAATGCGGGCGGATCGATGTCTTACGATCCTATTAGTGATCCCAAGACAAGCGTGTATGGAAAGCGCTCTATTTTCTTTGAGTTTGATAGCTATACGCTTGATCCAAAGTATGCCTCTACCATTACAGCGCATGCGACCTATCTCAAGACCTTTCATGCCCAAAAGGCTGACATCATTATTCAGGGCAATACCGATGATCGGGGTACGGCTGAATACAACCTAGCCCTAGGTCAAAAGAGATCTGAGTCTGTCAAAAGAGCTCTGCTTGCACAGGGGGTTAATGAGTCTCAAGTAGAGGCTGTCAGCTTTGGCAAGGAAAAACCCATGAATCCAGCGCAAACGGAGGCTGCCTTTAAGGAGAACCGTCGTGCTGACATTGTTTATCGCTAGCCCCTTTTACCTCTCCACTTTGATTTTTTGTGGGGAGGCTTTTTTATTCCTAGTGAACTTATTTAATTAGTGAGGTTCGTATGAAAAATATCTATCGCGGTATTGCACTGATTGTAGTTTTGTTATCGGGATGTGCCACAAATGTGGCGCCGATTAACAAGCCTGGTAATGACGTCTCGATTGCAAAAGTGAATGAAGTGCAGAAAAAGATTGCTTCGTGTATAGCTGAGGTAAATCAGTCGGATGATGCAAAGTATGTTGATGAGCACATCCTAGTGCTTACGGAGAAGAGTCCGAACGCTAAGGAGCTGTTTAATTCAAGTGACAAAATTGCCTCTGATCAAGCGGCTGTCTTAAAAAGATTTAAAGAGTCCACCCTAAAGTGCCGAGCCATCGCTAATGAGTTACCTTCTCCAGCTCTAGTAGCCGTTTATACCAATTTCTACGTAAATATTGATGCTGTCTATAAAGACTTGATTGATAAGAGAATCACTATCGGGGTTGCCAATCAAGAGAGGTCAATGCGTATTCAATACGCAAAAGACAGGTGGGCACAGATTCTGAAAGCAGAAAAAGGAAGCTCATAACATGATGCAGGCGGAATACCAATTTGTCTGTGGATCCTGTAAATATGAGTGCGTTAGCGGTATAGGGGTTGAGAGAGGCCCTCATTTTTACAAAGCTGCCATGGTATGCAATCACTGCAGGGAGGTTGATACATTTGCGATGCCAAATCCAGGATCTATGGTTGATTTACCTGTGGGCTCGGCCGTTTGCAAAACCTGTGGATCCGCCGAGCATCTGACTGTCTGGGACGGTCTCACATGCCCTCATTGCATGAAAAAAATGAAGGCGATTGGAACAAATACTAAAACCGAGCGCCCATTTAAATATTGGTAGATCTTTAAAGATATGTATAAATTTTTTATTAAGTGTGTAATGGGGTTCATGCTCGTTCACGTTCCTGCATTTGCAGGAAATAGTAGAGCTGATGATATTCATTCAAATATTGCCTATGTTGTTGATGTTGATAGTGGGGAGGTATTGGTTGATAGAAATTCTTCAGTTATTTCACCAATAGCTTCGATCTCTAAGTTGATGGCATCAATAGTTGTTTTGGATTCAGGCCAAGGGTTGATGGAGCCAGTCAGGATTGAGAGAGAGGATATTGCCCGGCAGTCGAGTGCAAAATGGAAATTACAGGTGGGGACGGAAATTAGCCGAAAAAGAACTTTGCGGATTGGTTTAATGTCGTCGGAAAATAGGGCGATTAATGCTTTAGCAAGGTCTTACGTGGGAGGAAGAGATGCATTTGTTGCCGCCATGAATCTGAAGGCGAAAGAACTTGGAATGGCCCATACCCACTTTATAGAGCCTACTGGACTCTCCTCGCAGAATGTTTCTACAGCGCAAGATTTAGTTCTCCTGTTGCAAGAATCTATGCGATACCCACTAATTCAAGAATTTTCAACAACAGAAAAATTCAGTGTCATTGATGGCATCCATGCTCCGCAACCGTTTGTAAATACCAACCCCATTGTTCGCAATGAAATCATGGATGTTTTGGTGCAAAAGACTGGCTATATTGCAGCCTCAGGTCGATGTCTCGTCATGGAGGCAAAGATCAAGGGTAGAAACATTGCTATGGTTTTTTTGCAGTCGAAGGGAAAAAATACTCGCTTCAAAGACGCCCTTTTTGCCAGGGCTTCAGTAGAGTAGGAGATCTTTAGGTCTGATGTTTTTGGGTATAAAGCAAAACGCCACCTGAGAAGGTGGCGTTTGACTATTGATCAGATCAATTGACTGCTAATTGGTGGAGTCGGCGGGAATCGAACCCGCGTCCGCAAATCCTCTACAACAAGTTCTACATACTTAGTCATGTCATTTAATTTAGCTAGCTAGTCACAGACTGACATGTTCCACGCTGGCGATTCACTAGGTTTTCGAATCATTCCCCGTGACATGAAATGATCTTATCTCTTGTAAATGACCCTGATCTAGCTTGCGCTAGCTGACCCAAGAGAGAATCAGTTCAGGGGCAACCGCAATTAAGCGGCTAGTGCGTA
>ERZ650303.183-NODE-183-length-18276-cov-6.549037_pt1 | contig 18276 bp, 16 predicted proteins | sample MGYA00376239_ERZ650303 | MGnify/ENA primary metagenome ERZ650303 (study PRJEB26733, sample SAMN07839262) | wastewater metagenome | biome: small river; feature: stream; material: water | place: USA: North Carolina | collected 2016-04-05 ... | reverse complement strand
CAGCAGCGCAAAACAACTCTACGCCTGTCCTCCCAATTATTGGCATGACAGCGCCATGAACCCGCTGCGCGAGCCGGACAATCCGTCGTTCGCCCAGACCTTCGGCCGCGCGCTGCACCACCGCATTCTCTATGGGGAGGAGGCTTTCAAGCGCGACTATACGACGATTGAGGGCACCACCGGGGACGCGGTGAGCGCCGAGGATCTGAAAACCTTCCTGCGTGACCACGGCGCGGCGCCGGCGAAGCTCAAGGCCGACAACGAGAAGATGGTCCAGGACATGGGCATCCAGCTCCTCACCTATGAGACGTGGGAGCGCATCATGGTCTCGGCCGCGCACATCACGAAGAACCCGAACCTGGCGAACGCCTTCACCGGCGGTTACCCCGAGGTCTCGGTGTTCTGGTATGAGGGCGATGTCCCATGCAAGGCGCGCTGGGATTACTGGAAACAGCGGGCGATCGTGGATCTCAAGAGCTTCCGATCACGCGAACGGCTCCAGCCGCTGGACCGGATCATCCTGCAAGACCTGTTTAACTTTCGGTACGACATCCAGACAGCCTGGTATCTGCAAGGCCACAGCCGGGCGCTGGAGTTGCTGGAGCAGGGCCTTGTCCATGCCTCACCCGGTGCCGCGCGGCCGACCGACGAGTGGATGAAGAAAGCCCTCTCCACCCCCGCGCACTGGGCTTTCGTGTTCTTCCGGGCCGATGGAATGCCGATCGCCAAGAGCTACCAGATCGCGCACGGCTCGCCGGCGCACGAGTCCGGGAAGGCGGCCACGCGGCTGGCGCTGGACAATTACCGCGACAACCTCGCCCAGTTTGGGACCGATGCCTGGGTCGTGATGGATGAACCCTTTGTTATTTCTGAGGAGGACATGCCCCGCTGGCTGTGACGGCTTGACGCATCGGCCTGGAGAGTTCGCCAGAGTATCAGTTGGGCCTTAAACCAAAGTGGCGTGACAGCCGGGAACAGACCGGCACCCCATTTTCAGAGGAGAAATCGATGCCGACCGATGATAACGACCGCATGACCCCGGCCCCGGTGGGGAGCAAGGTGGGCCGAGAACTGGCCCTTTCCGACACGGGCGTGGTGATGCCCAGCCACCTCGGGGACATGATCGACTTCGCGCAAATCATGTGCAAATCCGACGTGGCAATCCCGAAGCATCTTCGCGGGAACCCCGGCGCCTGCCTTGCCGTGGCCATGCGCGCCCGGGCTTGGATGATGGACCCCTTTGCCATCGCCACGAAGACCTATGCCGTCAACGACATCCTCGCTTATGAGAGCCAGCTCATCACGGCCGTGATAAATCGCCATGCCCCGATCAAGGGGCGGCTCGTGCCGCGGTATGTCGGGAGCGGCGGAGACCGGCAATGCCACATTGAAGCCGAGACGCTGGATGGCCAGGTGCTCCCCTACGAGAGCCCGAAGGTTAAGGAGATCGGCACCAAGAATTCGCCGCTCTGGAAAAACGACCCCGATCAGCAACTGTTCTATAGCTCGGCGCGGGCCTGGGCGCGGCGCTATTTCCCGGAGCTTTTGCTGGGGGTCTATGACCGCGACGAGGCGGTGGCCATGCGCGACATCACGCCGGCGGAAGATCGGAAGGTGGACAACTTCCTCAATGACGAGGAGCCGGCCAAGCCGATCGAGGGCGAGCTCCAGCCCAGCGGGCACGGGTGGTCTGACCGTCCCGCCGGCACGCATGAGGTGGTCGACCGTGAGACCGGCGAGATCACCAATGTTGAGGTGGTCGAGGAAAAGCCGGTGCCGATCGATCCCTCCATCATCGCCAAGAACATGGCCAAGGCCGCCAAGGGCTTCTCCTCGCTCACGATGCTGGAGGCCTGGGCCGAGGAGAGCAAGGCCGACATTGCAGCTCTGCCGGAGGAGAACCGGGCCGCAATCGAGAAGCTGATCGCCGTTCGCCGGGTCGAACTGGGGGAGCTTTAGTTGCCCCCAAATCCTAAGCCTGCGAAGCGGCGCCGGGTGAAGCCCGGCTCCTCGCCGTCCTACCTGGACGTGATCCGGCAACTGCCGTGCATCCTGTCCGGGCGGCCGGCGGAGGCGGCCCACATCCGATACGCCGATGCGAAGCATGGCAAGGCCGACACCGGCGCGGCCCGGAAGCCGGATGACAAGTGGTGCCTGCCGCTGGCGCCCGAGCTGCACCGCATGAACATTGGTTGCCAGCATGACGCAGGCGATGAGCGCGCTTGGTGGGCCGCGATGGGCATTGACCCTCTGGAGATATGCACCCGCCTATGGGGCAAGAGCCGGATCCAGATGGAGCGGGTTATCACGATGGCCCAGCCATGGGATCCAGCCATAAAGGCCAAGGTGGCGGCCATCCTGCGCAACGAGAGGAGACCGGAATCATGAGCGATACAGAGTTGAAGCCGTGCCCATTCTGTGGAGGTACGCCAGAGCAAGATTATCAGCAAGGATACCGTACCCTCTCTGAGGGACGCCGCGATCATGCGGCAGCTATCTACTGCACCACCTGTAACGCCACCATGACAATTTGCCGAGGCGACACGCGAGATCTTACCGATGAAGACCGCATGTTCATTCTGGTCGAGAACTGGAATAGGCGCGCGGCTCCATCCGCCGCATGACCGATCTCCGGGATGTCTATGGGACGTGCGCTCAGGAGCCGTGCACCTGCCGGCGCATGATGTGGCTCGGCCGCGCGTGCCAGCACTGGAGGCCGATGGGCCCGAAGGATCAGGCCGAGTTGCTGGCGTGGCATCGTGCCACATGGACAGGGAGGGCTGATGCGGAAAGGATGGAAGAAACGGCTGGCTAAGACCACGGCAAAGCTGCCCCGCGACATGGAGCACATGGCCACCACGAAATGGTCAGCCAAGAAGCAGAAGAAATTCCAGGCCCGGAAACTAGGGTCATTCGGCGCTGCCAGCGAGGTGCGCGTCATCAAACCGGAGGAGACATAGAATGCAAATCGTTGAACTGCGCGCCGAGAACGTCAAGCGGCTCTCGGCCGTCACCATCCGCCCCACGGGCCCGGTGGTGGAGATCACGGGCAAGAACGAGGCCGGCAAGTCGAGCGTGCTCGATTCCATATGGATGGCGCTGGGCGGGGCGGAGACGATCGATGCCGAGCCCATCCACACGGGCGCCGATGAGGCCAAGATCACCTTGGACCTGGGCGATCTCAAGGTCACCCGGAAGTTCAAGCGCAAGGAAGGCCAGCCGTCCTTTACCACGTCCGTGGTGGTGGAGACGCCGGACGGAATGCGGCCGAAGTCGCCCCAGACCATGCTCACCGAATTGGTGGGCCGGTTTACCCTGGACCCGCTGGCCTTCTCGCGCATGAAGAAGGTCGAGCAATTCGATGCGATGAAGGCCCTTGTCCCGGGCTTTGATTTCGATGCCTCGGTCAAGCTGGACGAGGCCGATTATGAGAAGCGCACCGGCGTCAACCGCAAGGCCAAGGAAGCCCGCGTTTCGGCCGATGCCCTTCCGGCGATCGAGGCCACGCCGATTGACGAGGCGCCCATCCTGGAGGCCATGGCCGGGGCCACGGATTTCAATGCTGGGATCCAGGAGCGGCGCACGAGGCGGGATAATGCGCAACTCTCGATCGCCACGGACCGGAAGCGGATTGCCGAGATCGAGCAGGAAATCACCGAGCTGGAGACGCGGATCAAGGATCTGCGCGCGGAGGCCGAGGGGACACTCGCCGCCGTCCAGACCATGGAGGCGAAGCTCGCCGCCGCCCCCGAGCTCCCGCCGCTCCGGGACACGGCCGCGCTCGCCGTTCAACTGGACAATGCCAAGCGGGCGAACGCCGCGGCCGCCGTCGTGGCCCAGCGCATCGCCCTGCTCAAGCAGGCTGACAGCCTGGAGGCGGAGTCCGATGCCCTGACCAATGCCATGGAGGAACGCGCCAGGAAGCGCAAGGAGGCCATTGCAGCGGCAAAGCTCCCGGTGGAGGGCCTGACCCTCGGCGCCGGCGAGGTGCTGGTCGACGGCCTGCCGTTTGCCCAGGCAGCGGCCTCCCGGAAGATCAGGGTCTCGGTCGCCCTGGCCATGGCGCTTAACCCCAAGATCCGGGTGATCCGGATCATGGACGGCTCGCTCTTGGACGAGGACGCCATGAAGACGGTCTATGAAATGGCCGTCGAACGTGACTTCCAAGTTTGGCTGGAAACCGTTGACAGCGGAGCACCCGGCGCAATCGTGATCGAAGACGGACACATCAAGGAGAAGTGACATGCAGACGGACTATAAGGCAATGATGGCGGCGGCCAGCGAGTTGGTGGCGCGCGCCGATACAGTGGCGGAGGCCTCGGCCGCGGTCATCGCAAGCCTCAATGCCCAGCGGGAGCACCTGGCCCGCTGGGCGACGGACATGCCCCAGCGATTCGCCGAGTTGCGCGCGGTCATCCAGCGCGAGGAGGACACGTTCCTCCAGAGCATTGAGGCCATGAGCGCCGAGATCGCCGAGGCCATGACCCTGATCGAGGGCCGGGAGACAACCGAAACCGCGCCGGCGTCACCTCCGGAGGGCGAAACGTCAACCGCGCCCGAGGAGATTGTCCCATGACCAAGGGCAATCTCTCTTTCGCGCTGCACCCGAACAAGGAGAAGGTGCTCATAGAGTTGGATGACGATGTCCTCGATCTGACGGCTCGCATGGTGCTTGATGCCGAAGCCCTCGATACCGTCATCCAGGAATTGGGAAAAGTGCGGGCGAATATGGTGCCGGCTCACAACCGCAATCTGGATCCGAAGCCGCTCTTTCGGAACGTCTCGCGGGGGACGGTCATTCATGTGGACAAGCCGCACGCTGTTTCACGGGAAGTCTTCCTTGCTGCGCTGCACCCGGGCTTTGGCTGGCTGGCCTTCCCCATGGGCTTGGACGTGGCCCAGGCATTGGCGGTGGCCATCGCCAGGATCACGGCCGAGGCCCGTGGCCAGACGCCGCCGCCCTTGCTAGGACCGAACGGCAAGCCCATCGCATGAGATCAGCCGTAAGGCTGTAGCACAGGGCGGAGGTGCGCCATTGACTGCGAGGGCTTAGTGCGGCCCCGGGCAGTCAAGAGAAGCGCCTCCGCCCGTTACTTTGCTGCCGGGCAGAGCCGGCGATAGACTGTGTTATGCTGGAGCACCTGGCGCTTGGTGTCGGCCGTATCGACCCGGGACGGGTGGATCACCGAGAAGGCCACGCACGAGCTATCCGGGATAGTGGACTGGCCTGTGTGCTGGCATCCGCTAAGGGCGAAAATCGCCATCAAGAGCATCATCAACTTCGGCATCGGTGAGCTTCCCTATTTCCTCCCGAACCTCGTTTGAGATCTGGGCCGCGGCTGCAACGGCTGCGAGTTGAGCAGCGATCTGGCGCCGCTCTCCCTCGGCGATCGCCTTCTCCCGCTCCATCCACGCCAGAAGATTCCGGGTGAGCTGGAGCAGGATGAGGACGATCTTAACCCAGGTCACGGAGCCTTGACCTGCGCCGGCGTCACGGTGCCGGGGCCAGCCTTGGAACTGTCTTCCGAGACCACCACGGCGGTGCCGCCGAACAGGCTCCGGAGCAGGCCGCCGGGACGGGTGAGCTTGCCGGCGAGGGTGAGGGCGATGAATATGGCGGTGATGTAGGGCATCCAGGACGTGGGCGCCCACGGAATGGTGCAGGTCGCCGCGAAATCGGCAGTCCCGATGCAACCCTGCTGGACCATCCAGCCCGTGATTGCGGTGCAGATCGTGGCAATCGTGCCGAACGCATTGGTGGAGTGCTGGAAGAAATCGCTTATGGCCTTAAGCATGGGTCTCTCCTGATGAGGGAAGGCGGTGCCCGCCCCTTATGCCTCATTCTTGGAGAGAGCGCCAGATGCGGACAGAATGACCCGCCGCACGTTCGCCGGCTGGTTGATGAGCCACGGGCAGCGCCGCGCCTGGAGCAACCGGCTCTTGGCCACGCGGGCGATCGAGACGCTGTCCTGCTGGTTGCCGCCGAGCACATGATAGGACTCGGCATCCTCGCCCACATAGATCCCGACATGGCCCTTCCAGGACTTCGGGCTCTCGCGCCAGAACACGAGCACATCGCCCAGCATGGGGCGCGTGGCGCGGTTGCCGAACAGGAGCCAGCTCTGGGCGCCGAGCGGGTTGGGCGGCAGATGCCAGCCCGCCTGGAGCGCGGTGTAGGCCATCCATAGGCCGCACCATGCGTCCGAGTCCCGCTTGTAGATCGCGCTCAGACCCACCTTCTTGGCCCATGCGAGGATGGCGGGATTGTTCTGGGGACCTGGCGTTTCGACGGTGCCATAGGTCTGGAGGGCGGAGACGAGAAGGCGGGGCGAGCCTTCCTTGAGGAGCCAGCGATATTGCGAGGGCAGGGTCATGGAACCTCCATATAGAATTTCACGTCCGGCACGTCGTTATCCACCTCCACCCCGTTCGGGCAAAAGCGCGTGCTCACGGTCCTGTAGACATAATCTCCGGACTGCAACCGGGCGAGGCCGGCGTCTTCCTTCGCTGGCATGGTGAGCGAGACCCGCACCCGCACGGGATCCGGCGAGACTTCGGTGTAGCCACCCGAGACCGGCGGGAGGCGAATGGGCACGGTGCCATCCTCCGCCACGACAAAGCCCCGGAGTTCCGCCGGACACTGGCGATTGATGACGGCGGTGTAGACCATGGAGAGGGTGCCGCCTGGGTGGACAGTCTTGGTCAGCACCTCCACTCCGCGCCACTCCACGGCTGGGCCGGTGCCCGCCCACCATTTCGAGAGGACATCGCCGGAGCTGATGGCGGTCAGGGCCAGGACGAGGCCGAGAAGCGGAGGCGTGAGCTTGTACATCATCGGCGCTATTTCCCACCCGCCATGAGCCGCCCGTAGCCTTCCACGATGATCCACCATGCCGCGACGAGGCCCGAAAACCACACCAGGACTTTTCCGAGAAGTATCGCTGCGCGCCGGAGCCACCGCCCCACCTTGCCGAACAATTCGAACACGTTCCATAGCGCCACCATTTCCTCTAGCTTTTTCGTGTTGCCGAGTTCCCATTGCTCCTTTAGCCACATAAGCGCAGGGTGATCCTCGTCTTCCGGGTAATCACGAATGGGCTCTTCAACCGGCTCCCCCCGTCGCGTCATGTCCGGCCCCTTGTCCCGAGGCTACGGCCCCGATGAAACTGCGTCTACTTGCCTAAGGTTCTCGGTATCACACAAACTGACAACCTGCATGGATTTCGACGGGGCATTGAAGCAACTCACGAAACCGCAGGTAGGTTTCCCTAATTCGGCTGGACGCCCACCGTTTGCGCCGACCATGAGTCGGACGCGCTCAGGGTGGCGGCGGCTGGATCTTCCGAACTGGCTTGGTTGCTGTAGGCGGCCACCCACATCCTTTGCCCCAGATTGTTCCCAGGAACGGCGGAGACCGTCGTTTGAGACGAGGAGTAATTGGTGGGGTAGGCCGATAGGCTCAGGGTGCCGTTGGGGGTGCTGATGAAAATGAACCATAGCGTCTTGGCGCTGCCCCACGATGGGCTCAGGTTGGGCGGATTGGGCGCGGCCGAAACCGAATTCGCGGTGGTGCCAGCCCCGACACTCTGCGCGCCGGTAATGCGAAAGACGGTAGCGATCACGTTTTCGCTGCCAGTCGTAATTGTGACCGTCGTTGAACTGCCTTCGGTGCCGTCCGAAATTCTCCAGAAGACATAAGCCTGCCATGTGGAACCACCTCCAGCATTGAAGGATGACGCCGTGTTCCATGCTTGCGTGAACCCCGTGACCAGACGATTGCCGCGCCGGTACTGGAGGAACATGAGCATCATGTCGCCAGAGGCCACACTAGCCGGGAGGTTGATGGCATAGGTGGTGGTGGCCGAGGTGCCAACGGTGGCGGTGGTTGCGCTACTGACAATGACGGGGAATGCCTGGGGGGCGCCAGCGGTGACCGTGGCCTTGTTGAAGCCGTTCAGGTTGGTGATGGTGAGCGCCGCCAGCGCCGGGTCAAGGGCCGATGTCAGGGCGAAGAGGTAGACGAGGAGCCAGCGGAACCACATATCAGTCATCCGTGAGGGCGTTGATGGTATAAATCACCTTGACGCCGATCAGGCGGGCGTCGGCCGAGAAGGTATCCGAGCCGTTGGCGGCGTCCCGGTAGACCCGGCACCACACATCATCATTCTCCGCCGGCGTGCCGCCCACGGTGATGGCCGAGGTGGCGGCTGAGATCATGAGATCGCCGGTCGCGGTGATGCCATCGGTGACGGTGACGCCAGTCCCGAACGCGGTGTCGAGGACATCGTCATCCGAGCGCGCGAGGCACTGCATTGCCCAGACCACGTTCCCCGTGCCGGAGGGCGCGGTCCAGGAGAACTGCGCGGTGATGGTCCCCTCGTCCCAGGACTTCGGCATGGCGACGAGGAACTGAGCGGCTTCCTGTGTCGCGGCGTCGAAATCGCACACCGGAGCCATCACCTTGTTGGTGGTGCTTTCGGTGGTGGCCGCCGCGCACCCCGCCGTGGTGTTGGGCGTCATGGACCCCGCCGGGATCCAGATGGTTTCGACACCTGAGACGCCGAGCGTGGTGCCGCTGATGGCAAAGCCCGTTCCCGGCGTGAGGTAGGCATAGGCGCCCGCCGAGTCATCCCAGAACAGGAAGCGATCGGCATTCGGATCTGCCAGGTTTCCGATATTCGTCAGGTCCGGGTCATAGGCCTGAACATTGGTGCCGATGGTGAGGCCCAGAAGTGTGTTCACCGCCGCGGCATCGGTCGCAGCCAGGATGTTGATGCCGATGGTGGTAGGGGTCGCGGTGCGCAGCGTGTCGGCATCCAGCCCGGAACCTGAACCGTCATTGTCAGCTCGCCAGATGGTCGAGCCTTCGAAGGTGAATGCGCCGCTTCCCTTGGCCTGGAGATCCAGCCCCACGTTGGTGTCATCGCCGGTGGCGCGGAGGATGGCCGGGTTGCCGGTGTCGTTGTTCTCCACCTCGATATTGTTCACTGCTGCGGCGTCTTCGACAAAGGTCAGAAGCTCATGCGTGCCATCACCGAGGGCAAAGGTGTTCACATCCAGTTGACCGCCAAGCTGCGGGGTAGAATCCTCCACGATGTTGGAGAGGCCAGCGCCCGCCCCCGGGAGATCGGAATAGGCGCACTTCTTGATAACCTCGGCCTCGAAACACGGGAACGTGTCCCCGGAGCCGAAGGCCGTGACGTTGGTCGCCTGGTCGAGGCTCAACACCGTGCCGGAGCTGGACACGATAATGTCGCCCTTGTCCCCGTCCGAGAGCCCGCCGCTGCTCGGGAGGCTGGACCAATCAGCTTTCGTGAGCGCCCCGGCCGAGGTCATCATCAGGAGGAAGTCACCGGCCGCCGGGCTTCCGTTCGTGTTGAGATCGGCGTTCGCTGCCAGCTTCATGGTCCCGGCCGAGTCATCCCACATCAGAATGCGGTCAGCATTCGGATCTGTGAGGCTCGCGCCGGTGCCGCCATCGGCGAGGGCCAGGTCGGTGATGCCGGTAATCGAGCCGCCGCTGATGGTCACTGAGCTGGAGGCCTGGGTGGCGATGCTGCCGAGACCTAGCGTGGTGCGCTGTGCGGTGTTGTCGGCGTCATCCACGAGGGCGCGGCCCGCGGCGGTGAAGGTCGCCAGGGACGCGGTGCCCGAGCCGGTGAAGTAGGGCAGGCGATCAGCGGCGGAAACAAGCCCGGCGATCGAGGCCAATTCCGCATCATAGGCTTGCACGTCCGTGCCGATGGCAAGCCCGAGAGTGGTGCGCTGTGCCGTGTTGTCGGCATCGTCCACGAGCGCGCGGCCGGCCGAGGTGAAGGTGGCGAGCGAAGCCGTGCCGGATCCGGTGAAATAGGGAAGCCGGTCAGCCGCGGAGGTGAGACCGAGGAGGGCCAGAAGCTCGGCGTCCGAGATATTCAGGGTATAGGTGGAATTGGCCCCGCCGTCCGTCCCCGAAAGGCCCGTGCCTGGGGTAAAGACCCGCTCGGTGGTGTTGGTGGCATTGTTCGAAAGTTGGAGGTAATCCGCGCCCACCGCCGCGCCACCGCCGCCGCCCGCCGCGCCGGAACTGACCACGCGCCACTGCGGGCCGGTCGAGCGATATTCGAGGGTGTAGAGCGTGCCGGACAGCATATCACCAGACCCTAGCGCCACGCCGGCGGCGGTGGTGACCGAGACGGCGCCGAGGCTGTCGAGGTTGAGCGTCGTGGCGCCGGTGATCGAGTTGGCCGGGATAAAGGACACCGTCATGCCGTCGACGTAGGCGGTGGCCGGAGCCGAGGGCGAGGCGCAGGCAATCGTGTTCGTGCCCGAAGCGGTGCACTTCACCTTGGCGCGGTTGAACAACTCCGCCACCTCGGCATTGGCATCGGCGGCCAGGCTCTTGAGATTGGTGGAGCCTGGGGAATAGGTCACCGCGCGGTTCTGTGCCGCGGCTGGGGAAACCGCCACGAGAAGGAGCAGGGGGAGGAGCAGGCGCAGGTGTCGAAGCATGATGTCCTCCTAGAAGCCGCTGCCGATGATGCGAAGATTCGTCCCGTCATGGCGCAGGAGCAGATTGAGCCCGACCTGAATATCCCCCGAGGCGAGGGCAGAGCCGTCCGGCTTCTTGATGGGGATAGCCCCGGAGGCGCTGGCGATCGTCATCGTCATGGGCCCGGTGTTGGCCGCCGTGGGGATCCACGCGAAAATCTGGTTGGTGGAGTATTCGGTGATAGCGGGAAGGGCTGTCGCCTGTACGGCGTCCGTCCCGCCGGTCTGGGTGAGGCTGATGATCCCGGCCCCCGGCGTCTGTACCGCGATCCCTTCAACTGCACCCGCAAGCCTATCTGTGATCGTGCTGGTCATTGTCCCGCCCCCATGCCGCTCGTAATATCATCAAAGTTGGCGTCTTGGCCATCGGTGAGAATTCGCTGCTTCACGTCGGGCCAAGCCTCACGAACCGCCGCCTCGTCGTAAATCTTCTTTTTCTCATATCGGGCAGTCAGCTCCTCGCCCAGTTGCGGGGAGAGGGTGGCGATGTCCTGCTTGATCGTTTCCGTGTCCATGTACTGCTTTTGCGCAAAGCCCCGGATCCCGGTGGTGACGAGCGCATTGCGCGCCTCCACCATGGCGAGACGGGCAAGCAACTCCTGCACGCCGTGGCGCTGATCCGGGGTCATGACGATGCGCTCGTGGTCCTCGGGGTCGCTGCCTACCGGCGTCACGTCGTTGCCGGCGATTTCCTTGCGCAGGCTGGAGATTGCCGAGACAGCGTCCTTCGCGCGGCGCATCGGGTGCAACCGCTCCACCTTCGCGTCGAAGTGCGTGGTCAGCATGGCGTAGGCCTTGAGGTTGTCATCCTTGGTTTCAAGGAAGGCGTTCCCGGCCGCCGGTCCCTGGTTTTCAAAGATGTCCTTATAGGTGTTCGCCGTCTGGGCCATCGGTCCGGAGGTCTCTGACATTTGCCCCCAGAACGCGGCGCTGGAGACCGAGCCCGATGCCACGTCCTTGACGAAGCGGCGGGTCAGCGCGCCGGTCATGGTGGCGACGGGCCCGCGCTCTTGGGCCGTGTCGCGGCTGATGTCAGTGATGATCTTACCCCACGAGGCCCCGAAGCCCTGGATGGCGTGATCGATCATCGCCGGCGAGGTATTGGTGGCGTAGCCCATGCCCTTGGCCAGGGCCGAGGTCTGTGCGGTGTACTGGCGCCACGGCTCATAACCGGCGATGTCCTGCCCCACGATCGGGCGGCCGTAGCTGTCCACATTGTGGGCGAGCTGGTAGCCCACGTCGAAGATGGGCACCACCGAGGGCGGCGCCGTGATTTCGAACAGGCCGCTCCAGAAGGATTCCATGGCCACGGGGTTGCGCTGGTAGATCGCTTCGAAGCTGCGTTCGAACAGGTTGGAGACGAAGCCCAATTCGAACGGTTTCGGGACGGCGATCCACTCGCCCGGCCGAACCTTAATCATCCAGTTGGTGGCGCGGAGATAGTCCGAGATTTCCTCGTATTCCGGATCGTCCTTGTAGAGCACGCGGAGCCCGAGGCCGAGCACGCCCACCGCTGAAAGCGCGGCCCATGCCTTGGCCGAGCGGCCCAGGTTGGCCTTGTCGCGGGCCGAGAGCGGGCGGCCGGCGCGGTGGTTCACATAGGGGGTGATCGCCTTGCGGAGCGCGCCCTCGGCCGTCAGCACGCGGAACGTCTTGTCGAGGCCCTGAACCGAGGCATTGAGGAAGGTTACCAGGCGCCGGGCGGCGTGCGTCTTGGAGCCGTGGCGGCCGAAGTCGATATAGTCGCGCGCCTGGTAGGCGGCCTCCACCGCGGCCTCGTAGTCGCTCAGGCCTTCCTTCTTCGCGCGCTTGTAGGCGTTGCCGAAGATGCCGAGGCGGGTGCCGGTCTCGCTCAACTCGGTGAATTGTGCAAAGCCGCTGATGCCGGCGAAACGCTTGATCGCATAGCCCTTGCGCTGGAGAGCGGAAATGTCCCGCTTCATGCGGCCCTTGTCGAGGGAGGCCACGTTCGCCCCGCCCATGATGCCGCCGAAGGAATTATAGATCCGGGAAATCTCGCCCTGCATGATCTCATCGCGCAAGCCCCGCGCGCCGGTGACGAAGGGGATGAAGGTCTCGCCCGAGAGGACCCAGGCCGAGACTTGGTCGCGGATGTAGTTGGCCAGGACGAAGGGCGGCGAGGTGGTGATCGAGTAGCGCAGCGCCGAGGACGGCAGGGCCAGGACCGAGACGAACAGATCCCGGGACTCCTTGTTCATGCCGGTCATGGAGTCGAACAGCTCGCGCCCGAAGTCGCCATCCGGCAGGCGCAAGGCCTGCTTCTTGCCATTGCGCCACACGTAGACGATCGGCTCGCCCTTCTCGTTGATCTCGCCGGCGCGGAAGACGGTCGCGCGCGCGTCCTCGCCCATGAGATCGTCCACCATGGTGGTGAGGCTGTCGATGTCGTTGGGGTTGAGGCCTGCCTCCTTGCCGGCCACCTTCAACACCTCGTTCACATTGACGGCCGTCCCCTTGAGCTCCGAGGACGGGATGCGCTCCACGATGGACCCGCCACCCGGGCCCGCCATGCGGCCCAGATCCTCCAGGGCCTTGAACACGTCGTTGCGGCGGAGGAGCGCGTTGAAGTGGTAGGCATCGGCCATCATGCTCTCGATCGGGTTGATGATCGATCGCTTGGACCCCTTGAAGGCCTTCACGATGGAGTTGCGGAGGGTCGCGTTCCCCTCGCGGCCCACCTCCTTGTCGAGGTCGGTGAGGTCGCGCATGAAGGGAACATAGGCCGGGCGCTGGATCAGCTCGTCGTAAAGCTCTTGGGTGATGAAGCCCGCATCCTTCTTCTTGCGAAGGAAATTCTTCTGCCACTCGTAGACCATATCGGCGGCCTGGACCCACTGCGGATACTGGGCCTCAAGCTCGGCGATGGTGGTCTCATAGTCGCCCTTGGTGAATTTGCCGGGCGCGTTCGGGAGCTCGCCGGCGAGGAAGCGGTCATACTCCCAGACGGCGCGGCGCGAGATCAGATAGGACGCGAAGTCGGCCATGTCGCGCTCGTTCCAGCCGCTCCACCCGTCATGGAAGGCCAGGGCCAGCGCGTCGGAAAGGGACGGACCCTCGGGCACTACGCCATGGTAGGGGACAACGCCCTGTGTCGCATCGACGTGGCCCGCAGAGTAACTGTCCTGGAGCAGGCGCGCGAGGCGGTAGGGGTCTTGGGCCGACGTGATGTCGAGGGCGCGGCCGGTGCGCTTCTCGTAGACTTTCGCCAGCTCGTCCACCGCCTTGGCGATGGGGTTCAACTTGTCAATGAGGGTGGTGTAGGCCGTGCTGGCATAGGTCGCCAAGGTGGCGTGGATGCCGTTGCTCTGGGCTTCCTTGATGACCTCTCCCACCGCGTTCCCGCGGCGCGTCGATACCACATCCCCGGCCACGGCGGCGCGCGAGGGCGCGGTCACATGGGCGCGGTAGTCGGCCTGGATCTTCTCGATCGCCGCCAGTTGCTCAGGCGCGCGAGTGCGGAGCATGTCCTCGAAGGCCGCCGTGAAGCCGGGTGCCTGGTTGCGCGCAAAGATCGGGGTGGTCACGTAGAAACGGAACCACTCGGCAAAGCCCTCGGAAAGCTGCTGCCTGGGGTCCGCGCCGGCATAGGCCAGCGGCTCCAGCTCGGCCTTGCTTGCCAGCTTGATGGTGTTGAGCGAGCGGCCCCACTCGGTTTCAAGGCTGTGCGCAGTCTCATGCACCTGGGTTTCAAAGTCCGGGTTCTCACGGAGGCGGATGACGCCCTGGTCGCGGTCATACTGGCCCGCCACCTTGCCGCCACCGGCAGGCGCGCGCTGGAGGCGGCCCTGGCGAACCGGCGCTCCGGTGAGGGTGCGGAGATCGGCGCCGATGTCTTCCAGCCGCGGGGCGAGCGGCGGAGATGCGGCGTTCCCTGTTGCCACCGTGCCGGCCTGGGGGCGGTTGGACGGCATAGTGCCCTGTTGCGGGCGGCGCGCGAAGGCTACTCCTGAGTCGGGAGGGGCGGCCTGTTCAGGCGCTTGTCCCTGGCCTCGAACATCCGTTCCGAGGAGCGGTTTTCGATCTCCTCCAAATCCAGATAGCCCTTCGAGGGCGCCGGTGTTGTCGAGGACTTGAGGGGGGTCTCCGGCACGTCCGTTTGCGTCGATTTCGGCATAGCGGTCTGCAACTCCTTCTTGCTTGAGCAGGCGATAGGTCTCCGCAGGGGAGATGCCCACCGCCTTAACATATTCCGGGTTGATAATGCGCCCGGTCTTGATGAACCTCCCGATCATGCGGCGAAACGCATTGTCGTAGGAGACGGCAATATTTACGAGGTCAACCTGGTAGCCGTCGCGCTTGAGGCGCTGAACCAACTTGCGGATCCCGCTGGCGCTGTGCCCCACCTTGGGGATCACTAGGTTGGACCCTTCATCGAGGAGGTGATCGAGCACGGCGTTCGCCATGTCCGCGCTTTCCTCATGGACCGCATTGGCGCCGATGCCCCCCTGAAATTCAGGGATGACTTTCTTTGCCTCGTCGGGGTCCACAATGGCCGCATAGCGTTCCGTGGCGAACCGTTCCGCGAACGTCGATTTGCCGGCAGCGGGCGGCCCCAGAACGATGATGGCGCGGCGCTCGTTCTTGACGGGGCCAGCCTTGGAGAAGGCTTTCGCCCCCTCCTCCAATCGGTCTATGGCTTTGTCGAAGCCCTGGACCGGCCCGTCCTCGAAATCATATATGCGAGCGGCCTTCCATGAATCAGACATGAAGCCGGGTTGTTCATTGGTCAAGGGGATTGCGTCAAGACGCCGCACCGCCTCTTGCACCACAGGATGGGCGGAGATTTCCTCGATCGGCGCGCCTCGAGCGATCATGTCCGGGAGGCCGGTGCCGATCGTCTGCGTTGAGAACGCAAAGCCCTTCTGGTCGGCCTCGCTGCCGAACAGCCCCACGTCCATGCTTTTTTGCGGCTTGCTGGCGCGCAGCGGCGCGGCGGCGCGGCGCTCTGCGAGGCTCTTGTCCGAGATCCGCTCGGCGCCGGGGATGACGCTCTGCGGGAGGTTGTCAGCGCCGGGCTCGAGACTGGGCGCCTTTGGCTGGGTCAAGGCCTCGCGCCCCTTGTCGGTGAGAAAATAGCGGGTCTTTCTGTTTCCCGTCGCGGTGTAGCTTTGGCGGCCTTCTACCCAGCCCTGGCGAACAGCCTGGTTGATCTGGTCTCCGAGGATATTGTCCGGGGCGCCCATCTTGCCGCTGGCCAAGGTTAGCAGGCGTTCCATTTGAGGCGACAACGGGGCCGCATCGAACAGGCCGGGCCCTTCCTGGACGGGGCGGCGGGAGAAGGCGATGGCCGGCTCGTTGGGGTCGAAGTCCCCGGAGTTGCCGGTGGCGCTTTTGATCTGGGTGGGGTCAAAGGCGACAATTTCGCTCGGCACCCTATGGGTGTAATCTTTGTTCCATACGGTGCCAGCGAAAATCCCGTCATATCCAAGTTTCCGCACCTCTGGGATTATGTTTTTGCGGAATTCATCCAGGATTGTACTGCTGTGGAGTCCTCCATGTGACTCCCAAGTTGCGGCCTCCTCGCCTCGGGCAGAGGTCTCCTCCGCAAATAGAAGGTTCTGGATTTCCAGCGCGGTCTTGCCGCCTGTGATTCGCCGCATAACCTCATCGGCTTGCGCCTGATCCCCGAAGTGCTTCACCAATGCCCTTTGAAGGTTTTCAACAATTTCATCTGGCTGAGTGGTGGACCCATGAAGCCACAAAGGATTCTCGATGCTGACATACAGCTCCATTGTGTTTGCGGCCGTGCCGCCGCGCTGCATTGAATAGGCGTCGGCAAGGTATCGCTGCGGTGTCAGGTAAAAGCCATCGGCTCCGAAAAATCCCTTGTCAAATTTCTTCGCTGCGTCGAGTTTGAATTCACCGAAAGAGGTGGGGCCAGTGCCATGGTAGACCACCAACGGCTCGCCCTTCTCGTCCACCACCTTCGAGTTACCGAACCAAGTTTTGAAGGCCTTGCTATTGGTAGGTAGCGCCGGCGCCTGGCCTCTCGGCTCTAGCCTTGCCGCGATCCCCGCTTCACCCGCGCGTCCAGCATCGCCAGGGATACCCCTGTCCGCACCAGTTGCCGCGCTCGCTCCCCGGATGCCGTCGAGAAAATCTCGGACAACGGCCTGTCGGGAGGCGCCATCATGGAGTTGCTTTGCTGCGGCTGCGAGGGCGTCGGCAACGGGGCCTTTTCGCCGCGCTTGGGCCTGGAGGGTTGCGAGGATTTCGGCATCTTGGGTCGCCCTTTCTGCATTCGATGCGGTTGCGAGCTGGTTGCCGGCGCCGGTGAGGCGAGCCTCCTCCTTCACCAGGGTGTTGAATGCGGCGCGGTCCTTCCGAATGGCGGTGGCCGCGGCGCTCAGGACTTGGGCGCGCTCCTTGAAAAGGATCTGCGTCACCTCGGCGGAGCCGAACATATCCTCCATGGTGGACTGCACGGCGGGGGCGTCCAGCGCGTCCCGGATCATGCTCTCGGCCTCGATCGCGTTCTCGGGCTTCTCCTTGGCGAGGAGACCCAGGAGCTCGGTGTGCGTCTTCGGATCCGGTGCCAGGCGGCCCACCTGAGCGGCATAGCCTGCCGGAACAGTCTTGTTCACCACCATGCCGAAAGCGTCATCGGAGAGCGAGGCGAGGCCCTGGGCATCACGGACAAGGGCCGAAGTCGGGGGGAGGTCCACGCCCATGTCCGGGCGCGAGCGGAGGATCTTGGCCGCGTCGATCGCGTTCCCGGTGCCCTCTGCAATGTTCTTCGCCGCGGCGATGGCGCGCGCATCCTCGGCCGAAACGCCGTCAGCCTCTCGCAGCACGACGGCGCGAATCTTCGGCTCCTGCCCATCCTTCTCCAGCCGGGAGGCGAGGCCATGGCGCTGATGGCCGTCCGCGATATAGAAATCCCCCTTGAGGTCTTCCCACACCAGGGTGACGCCGGACTTGATCGGATCCCACTTCTTCACGCCCTTGAGGCGTTCGGTCACGCCGGCCTCGTCCCCGCCTTCCTTGAACTGGAACCGCTTGGCGTCAACCTTCAACTCTGAGGGGCTGAACTGGCGCTCGGTGCGGTCGATCGGCAGCGGCGGGGGAGGTGCAGCGGGCGCGGCCTCGGGTGCTACCGTGAATTCCGGCGGGCGCTCATAGGGCGCAAATCCAGGCCCGGAGAGCATGTCGGGCGTTTCCATCCGCGTCTTGCCCTCGGGGAGAGCCACAGCGCGGCGGCCATCGGGCCGTTCCCACACAGCATTGCCGTCAGCGTTTTGCCCGAGATAGCGCGCATCCTCGCCCACCAACTTGGGGCGGTCCGGGGTGCCGCGCGCCGCGTCGATCTGGCCGGTGAGTTCCTTCGGGTTGCCGCCGGTGATGCCAGGGGCAAAGCCTTCCGGGCGCCCGGAGGTCATGCTCTTGATCCAGCCTTGCTTGGGGCGGATCACGCCGATGTTGTCCAAGGGGTTCTCGGCCGCCTCGAAGGCGCGGATCTCCGGGCTGTCCGGGCCGAACTGCTGGAGGGCCTTGTCCAGGGCCTCGGCATGGGTCTGCCCGGTGAAATACTTGCCGCCGATCTGGAGGGCCGGAACCGATTCCGTGCCGGTAACGGTCGCCGGGTCGGTCGAGAGATCCGGCTTCGGCTCGGGCGGCGGCGGCACGTCCTCGAGGGTGAGGCCGCCCTGGGTCTCGGGCTCGGCCTGGGGAATGTCGGTCCGCCCGGCGTTGATGTAGTCATCGACCTGCGCGGCCTGCTCGGGG
>ERZ650303.182-NODE-182-length-18303-cov-7.807431_pt1 | contig 18303 bp, 14 predicted proteins | sample MGYA00376239_ERZ650303 | MGnify/ENA primary metagenome ERZ650303 (study PRJEB26733, sample SAMN07839262) | wastewater metagenome | biome: small river; feature: stream; material: water | place: USA: North Carolina | collected 2016-04-05 ... | reverse complement strand
GGCGTGACCGATTGTCGAAGTGGTGAATCTTGAACAGGTCGATCTGGGTCACGAGCCGATCAGACTCATAGACCATGTGGTTCCACCGACCCTCGTCGTCCTGAGAGCCGATGATCGCCTGAGCCTTGTCGTACAGGTTCTGTGCTGTCGCCTTACCCTGGCGAATCAGGGTGTGCAGGACCGGATAGTCGAACCCGAGGGAGTTGAACCCCACCATCCGGGAGTCGGTGTCCTTCAGGTGCATCAGGAACTCGATGATCTGCCGGGAGTCATCGCGCCAGTCGCTGATCTCGAATGCCCACCGGAGCGGTGCGTCCGCGTGCTCCACGGCCATCGTGAAGATGTTGGGGTAGGTTTCCAAATCAAACACAAAATCACGCATCACAGTTACCTGTAGTTGAAGGGTGCCGAGATGCTGTGTTCCCCGCTCGGCGCGAGGATGGAGGAACGGACAACCACCCCATCATCCGGTCAGGGGAGATGGTTGTCCAAGCGGATGCGATCTGACACAGCGCCACGCAAGCTCACTCAGCTATCCCTACCCCTGACCGATCATGAATGGCGGCAACGGCATCCCCGGCGCTTCGGCCCCGGCCATCCTGCGCGCGCTGGGCTGCGAGGTCATCGACATCTTCTCCAAGGTCGACGGCGAAGACTTTTGGGATTCGCACGGGCACAACATGCCCGAAGACGATCTCGTCGAGGGCGCGCTTTCACTCGCTCGCTCCGGCTTGCTCAAGGTCGAGCACGCGGGCGACGGGGCCGGCGAGGTCCCGCTCGTGATGCCGCTCACCACGGACATCAAGAAGGCCCTAGGCATCGAGTCGGCCAACAGCGGGATCGTCGTTGGCTTCCTGCCTGACGCCGTGACCAAGTCGGCGATCGACGCGGGCGAGATCACCGAGATGAGCATCGCCGGAGTGGCCTTCCTGGAGGCCGAGCCGGTGGCGGTCGCGAAGTCGACCCAACCCGCCGCGGCGACCGGGAAACGCTATCGACTGCGCAAGCCCGTTCTCAACGAGATCTCGGTGCTCAAGCACGGCGCGCACGGCGCCGGCACCAAGATCGCCATCGCGAAGCGCGCGGCCCCGCACCTCGCGCCCATCGAGGCCGTCCACATCAGCGACGAGACGGCGCAGGCCGCGATCGCGAAGAACGCCGACGCGATCCGCGCGCTGCTCGCGCAGCCCGCGCAGCCCGCCCCGGTCGCCAAGCGCGCGCCCGCGCTGACCGACCCGACGCTCGGACATCAGCACCTCGTCTACGACGTCGAGGTCGGCGACGGCACCACCTCCTACGAGGTCGCCGCGGGCTCCGAGTACGGCCACTGCCACCCCTTCGTCCGCCTGTCGGACGGCTCGATCTCGATCGGCGAGGCCGCCGGTCACACCCACACCATCAGCACCGCCGAGGAAGCCACCATGGCCGACGATCTCGCCAAGTCCCTGACCGCCGCACAGGCGGATCTCGCCAAGTCCCGCAGCCTCGTCGCTGTCGCCGTGAGCCTGCCGCCCGAGCAGGCCGCGTTCGCCAAGCGGCTGTCCGGCGATGCGCTCGACGCCTACCTCGCCAAGCCCGACGCCGAGCGCGCGGCGCTGGCGACCCCCGTGCACAAGAGCGCGGCGACCGGCGAGATCTACTTCGCGGGCGACCCCCGGATCGAGATCGCCAAGTCGCTCGACGCCGCTCACGTCGAGCTGGCCAAGAGCCGCGATGCCGGCGAGCAGGTCGAGATCGCCAAGTCGGCCGCGACCATCCCCGCGTTCGGCGAGGGCGCCGCGCTGATCGTCAAGGCGATCCGCGGCCACAAGCTGACCGCCGACGAGCAGGGCAAAGCGATGGCGCAGCTCGCGACCGGCAACGCCTCGATCCTGTCGCTGACCAAGGGCGTCGGCTACTCGGGCCCCGTCCCCGACGAGTCGAGCCCGGCCGCGCAGCTCGACGCGCTCGCCAAGGCCGAGCAGGCCAAGACCCCCGGTCTGTCGTTCGCCAAGGCGTACGACGCCGTCCTCGAGACCCCGGCCGGCGCCGCGCTCTACGCGGCCGACCAGGCGGCCAAGCCGCGCGCCACCGCGTGATCGCCAACCGCTGACCACCTCGACACCGACCACCGCACTCAGGAGCGCCCACCATGGCCACCACCCAGCTCGAGGCTTTCAACACCATCAGCGTCCTTGCGGGCGCCGATCTCACCGCGTCCCAGTTCCGTTTCGTCAAGCTGTCCAGCGGCGCCGTCGTGCGGTGCGGCACCGGCGAGGCGGCGATCGGCGTGCTCCTGAACGCCCCGGCGTCGGGCGCCATCGCCTCGGTCCAGATCGGCGGCGTCGCCAAGGTGTCCGCTGACGCCGCGGTGTCGGTCGACGACCGCATCATGTCGAGCTCGGACGGCCAGGGCGCGACCCGCACCGGCGTCAACAACGCGCTCGGTGTGGCGATGACTGCCGCCGCGGCGGCCGGCGAGCTGTTCGAGTGCAAGCTCGAGCAGTCGGACGGCACCCCCGGCGGCGGCGTCGGCAGCTTCGAGAACACCGCGATCACTCCGACCGTGGGCCTCGCGCTCATCACGGTCGACGGCACCGACGCGCTCACTCTCGCCGACGGCACCATCCCCGGCCAGGAGATCGAGATCGTCTGCATCGCGGCGAGCAACACGCCGCTCGGCACCCTGACCATCAACGATGCCTACGGTTCCGAGCCGACCTCGTGGGTGTTCACCACCGTCGGCCAGAGCCTCAAGCTCAAGTGGACCGCGACCGGCTGGAAGCTGATCAAGCTCGGCCAGGTCGGCAACGAGGCGCTGACCACCACGCAGACGGCCAACCCGCTGTGCCTGGTGCACACCGTCAACGTCAACGGCAGCAACGACTACATCCAGGGCGACGGCCTCATCGCGGGCCAGCGTTCGATCTGGGTCGTGACCGCCGGCTCGACGGCCAGCACCGTGAGCGGCCTCTTCTACACGACCGCCTACGCCGCCACCGGCACCGACATCAACTTCAACGCCGCCAGCGATGCCGCCGTCCTCTCGTGGGCCGGGGGGCGCTGGTACGCCGACGCCCTCACCTCCGCGACGATCAGCTGATCGCCGGCCTGACCGCCTGATCCCGCACCCAAGCCACACAGGAGACCGCAGCCATGGCCCAGCCCACCGCCGGCGACGTTCACGTCAATCGCCCGCTCACCAACGTCTCGGTTGCACACTGGCAGTCTTCGACCGCCTTTGTCGCGAACCGGGCCGGGCTCTCGATCCCCGTCGAGAAGCAGACCGACTCGATCTTCCGCTTCAAGAAGGGCGCGTTCCACCGGAACGACATGAAGATCCGCGCGCCCGGTGCCGAGTCGGCCGGCGGCGGCTTCGACATGGACACCGCGCTGACCTACTCGTGTCCGGTTCGCGCGTTCCACTCGGACATCCCCGACCAGGTGCGCGCGAACACCGATGCGCCGCTCAACCAGGACCGCGCGCACACCACGCTCGTCACCATGAAGGGGCTGATCGCCCGCGAGGTCGTGTTCGCGACCAACCTCATGGCGTCGAGCGCCGGCTGGGACATCAAGCGCGAGGGCGTCGCCAGCGGTTCCTACTCGGCCGGCACCAACGTCATCAACTGGGATGACTACGACCACTCGACGCCGGTCGCCGACGTCTCGCGCTACACGACCGCGGTTGCGCTCGCCTCGGGCGGGTTCCGCCCCCGGCACGGCGTGATGTCGCGCTCGGTGTGGGACGTTCTCAAGAACCACCCCGACATCCTCGGGCGCGTGAACGGCGGCGGGACCGTCATCAACCCGGCGATCATCACCCAGCAGCTCGTGGCGTCGCTGTTCGAGCTCGAGGAGCTGCTGGTGATGGACGCGGTCTACGACACCTCGACCGAGGGATCGTCGACCAACTCGATGTCGTTCCTCGGCGGCGACAACTTCCTCGTCTACTACAAGCCGCCCGCCGCCGCGATCGAGATGCCGTCGGCGTTCTACCAGTTCAACTGGACCGGCATGTTCGGCATGGCTGGCGAGATCGGCGCGCGGATCAAGAAGTTCCGCATGGAGGCCAACGCCTCCGACCGCATCGAGATCGAGAACGCCTTCGACATCAAGCTGACCGGCGCTGACATGGCGTTCCTCCTCTACAACCTCAAGGCGTAGCCACCGCCGGCCACCGAGCCGGCCAGCGCGGGCGAGTGAGCGAGTAACACGGCGGCCTCATAAGCCGCAGAACCGGGCGCGACTCCCGGGCCCGCTACCACCGAGCGACAAGAGAACCAATGCCGACCCCCATCCACCAGCGCAAGATCCTCGGGCTCCGAACGCAGCCGTTCGATGCTTCGAGGCCGCTGTACGTGCGGATGGCCTTCTCCGGTCACGAGGTCGGCGAGCGTTACGACAGCCGCGGAGTCTCGCCGATGCGGCTCTCCGGGTTGTTCGGCGCGCGCTACCTCACCCACGAGCAGCCCGCCTCGCCCGCGCCGCCGTCGGCCACCAAGCCCACGGGCAAGCGCACCGCCGCGAGGGCGTAGCCGTGGCCACCCGGGCCGGGGTCATCGCGAGCCTGGCCCGCGCCGTCGAGCAGCGGGTCACGGAGATCGCGGTCAACGTGAACGCGAATCTTGTCGCCGCGACGCCGCGCGACACCGGGTTTGCGGCCACCAATTGGCAGCTCACGGTCGGCGCGCCGGCCGAGGGGACTGTCGACCTCGGCGGCAGCATGACGATCGCCGACCTCGCCGGCTACACCATCGACCAGGGCTCGGTGTTCAGCACGAACAACGCGAGCTACATCCAGCGGCTCAACGCCGGTTCGTCGACGCAGGCACCGGCCGGGTTCGTCGAGCTGGCGATCGCGGCGGGGGTCGCCGAGCCATGACGCCGGTCGAAGCCGTCGAGGCGATCGCGGCACACGTCGAGGCGAGCTGGTCGGCGACTTCGCTGGAGTTCGTCGCATTCCCCGGCCAGCGGTTCGATCCGCCGCCGGGCAAGTCTCACGTGCGCGTGCTCATCCAAGGGCGCCCGCCGCTCTACACGACCCACGGCGCGCCCGGCGAGCGGATCACCCGCCAGCGCGGCGCGCTGATCGCACAGTGTTTTGTCTCGGTCGCGTCCGTCGACAGCTCGCTACCGGCTACGCAGCTCGCTCAAGACTTCCGCGACCTCTTCCACGCGCGATCCGTCGGGGCTGACCCGATCGACTTCGAGGCCGCCAACCCCTCGCCCATCGGCGAAGACGGCGGCTTCTACCAGGTCAACGTCACCATCCCATTCGCGTACAGCGAACGCCACTAGGAGACCGCCATGGGCACCACTCCGAGTCAGACCAACGCCTCCGCGCAGTCCATCGCCCGAATGTCCTCGTGGGGCACCCTCGGCGGCTCGCCCGAGTGGCGCCGCCAGCTTCCGACGGCGATCACCGACATCATGGCGACGACCGAATCGGCGTCCCACGACACGATCGATCCGTCCAACCAGATGGAGGCCGGCTCGATCGTCGGCCTCTCGTGTGCGCCCAAGCTGCGCGCGGGTGCTCACGGCGAGTCGCTGGATCTGCTGCTGCCCGCCGCGACCCGGTGCGCGTGGTCGGGGCCGGTCGCGCTCAACACTGCGGCGACCCGGCCGACCTCGGCGACCACGGCGCATTACGTGGTGCCGACGATGGGCGCGGCCATCCCGGTCAACACGCTGATCTGGGTGAGCGGGTGCGCGGTCGCCAGCAACAACGGCCTCAAGCTGGTCAGCGGCACCCCGTCGACGACCGCGGTTCCCGTGTCGGGCGGGCTGACCGCCGAGACCTTCACTGCAGCGCAGAACGTCTCGATCGAGGTGTGCGGGTTCCAGTTCACGAGCGGCGATGCCACCATGACCACGTCGGGCGGCGTGACCACGTTCGGCGCCACGTCCAAGGACTGCACGCAGCTCGCCCTCGTCGCCGGCCAGGAGATCTTCATTGGGTCGCCGGATGCCGCGGCCTACGCCTTCGCGACCGCCGCCGACTACGGGCCCGCGGTCGTCACGTCGACGCCCGTCGCGGGCGGCTTCACCGTCGAGGCCGCGTTCGGGCAGACCTTCGCCTCGGACTCGGGCACGTCCAAGACCATCCGCCTGATGTTCGGGCAGACCTTGCGCGTGGTCGCGCGCACTGACTCCAACTACATCGATCCGCTGTACCAGGTCGAGACGAAGATCGAGCACGTCGGCGCGGGCGATGCGGCCGAATACATCTACAACGAGAACTGCGCGCTGAGCACGTTCACGTTGTCGGCGCCGAGCAAGGCGCTTGTCACCGTCGCGGCTGACTTCCTCGCCACCGACGCGACCGCCACCGAGACCCAGCGGACCAACGCGAGCACGCCGACGCTGGCCAAGCGAACCATCCCGTTCAACACGACCTCGGACATCAGCTCGCGCATGTTCACGACCAGCGACGGTGCTGCGGTCACCGGCTACATCACGTCGCTGAACCTCATCGCCGAGCACGGGGCCAGTGAGAACCCGGCGCATGGCGTCCTCGGCTCGGTGATCACCTCGCTGGGCAAGGTCAAGATCCGGCTGGAGATCGCCGCGATGTTGACCGCGGTGGCGCCGATCAACGCGGCCCGGCTCAACAGCGAGGTGCGGGTCAGCTCGTGGATGCGCAACGCCGAGGGCGCCTACGCATTCCGTGTGCCGTCGGCGCGCGCCGCCAACGGGCAAGCGACCTTCCCGGTCAACCAGGTGGTGATGATCGACCTGCCGACGACGGCCAACAAGGATTCGTCCTACGGCACCTCGCTCATCGTCAGCAAGATCCCCGGCTGCCCGGCCCTGCCTGCGCGGGCCTGACCGTGGCCGCGCGCGGCGGCATCTTGGGACGGGCTGCGGCGGTAGCGCAGCGTGGGGGCGATGACCGACGACTTCGCCAACCTCTTCGACCAGCCGCGCCCTACCGCCACCTTCGAGACGCGGATCGGGGTGGTGATCCTGACGATCCGACCCAACACCCGCAGCAACCTCGACTTCATCGCGGACGTGATGTCGCGCGAGGCCGCGCCGCCCGCGGAGAGCGAGGCTGCGGACGCCCCGAGGTCGCGCGACGAGGTCAAGGCCAAGCTGGTGTCCGACCTGCACGCCGCGGCTGCGGCGTTCTGCCGGCGCAACGTCGCCAAGATGACGATCGACGGCGTGGACCGGACCGATGCGGCCCTTCCGTTCCTGTGCGCGTTCGCCGAGCAGGACGCGGCGCGATTCGGCGACCTGCTCATGATGGCGCACGCGGCCCCGGACAAGCAGGAGGCCAGCCCGGACGCGATCGCGGGGGAATGACGGCGCGGCTTGTCCACCAGCTGTGGATGAGCCGCAACGGCGCGCCCCGCGACCAGATGCCACCCGAGGCGTGGGCGGTCGTCGAGGCGCAGACCCCCGAGGCACGCGAGCCGCCGATCACGCGCCCCCTGTGGACGCAAATCGCGTTCGCTTGCTTCTGGGACTGCTCGACGGAGCGCGCGATCGGGTTCGGCGGCATCGGGCCCATCCCCTACCGCGCGATCGTGACGTGGGCTGACCGCAACGTTCCCCGCCAGCACCATCGAACGCTTATCGATGTCGTGCGGCGGATGGACGCGAAGTACCTGCAGCTTGAGGCGGCGCGCGCTGAGGCAGAAAGGAAGTAGCGATGGCCTCCGAGGAATTTGGAATCATCGTCGAGGTCAAGCCGCACACCCGGGAGGGAATGGCGCAGGTCAACGCCGACCTGGCCGGCTCGGAGCGACGCGCCCGGGAGGCCAGCAAGGAGATCGAGCGGTCGTGGGCGAACGTGGCCAAGGAGGCGGCGCGCGCATCGAAGGAGGCCGCCCGAGCGCAGGAAGAGAGCGCGCGGCACGTGACCATGACCGTCGAGCGCGAGGCGCGGGCCCGCGCGAAGGCCGAGGAGGATGCGCACCGTCGGGCGGCCGACTCGGCCAAGGAGCAAAGCCAGCGGCTCACCGCGGCGTACCGGCAGATCGTTGGTCCCGCCGCCGAGTTCAATCGCAAGCTGCAGGAGGCCAATCAGCTCTTGCGGCAGGGTGACATCTCGGCCTCGCAGTACGCGGCGCACATCCACCGGCTCCAAGGCGAGATGCGCGACTTCTCGGCGCCGAGCTCGCCGGGGCCCGCTGCGGGTGGCGGCGCGGGCGGACTCGCCGGCATGGTGTCGAGCTATGCGGCGCCGGCCGCGGCAGTGGCCGCGACGATCGCCATCGGGAAGGAGGTGCTGGACCTGTCGGATAGCTATCAGGTCTTGTCCAACAAGATCCGGGTGGTCACCGACAGCGAAGCCGAGATGTCCTCGGTCCGCGAGCGGCTGTTCGAGATCGCCGAGCGCACGCGGTCGAGCAACGAGGGCGTGGTCACGGTCTACACGCGCCTCGCGGCGTCGGCGAAGGAGCTCGGCCGCACTGATCAGCAGCTGCTGCAGTTCACTGAGTCGCTCTCGAAGGCGGTGAAGATCAGCGGTGCGACCTCGGCCGAGGCGTCAGCCGGCCTGATCCAGCTTTCCCAGGGCCTCGCATCCGGCGCGCTCCGCGGCGACGAGTTGCGGTCTGTTCTCGAACAGCTCCCCGCGGTCGCCGACGTGATCGCGAAGGGCCTCGGCGTCACCCGCGGCGAACTTCGCGCGATGGGCGAGGACGGCAGGATCACCGCGGATGTGGTGATCGACGCCTTCGACAAGGCACGCGAGTCCATCGATGACCGCTTTGGTTCGTCCGTGGCTACCGTCTCCGATCTGATGCAGGTCTTGCACAACGAGATCGAGGCCGCGGTCGGCGCCATCGTCGAGTCAACCGGCGTCACGCAGACCCTCGCCGAGGGATTCCACTTTGCCGGTCAGGCAATCAAGGCGGTTGCCGCCGACGTCAAGAGCTTCATCGTGGACCTCAAGGACTTCGACGATGCCACCGGCGGCATCATCAGCACCTATGGGAAGATGAAGGCCAAGGAGATCGCGGGCGGCGTCAAGTTTCTCTACGACTTCGGCACCGGGCCGGGCCTCTTCGCCAAAATCAACGACTGGTCGGGACGCGGGCAGCTGTTCAAGTACGCCGAGCAACAGAAGCGCGAGGAAGCCGAGCGGCTGGAGCGAGTCAACGATCTGAACAAGACTCTCCGCGAGCAGTACCTCAAGAGCAAGGAGGGCGAGGATCTGACCCGCAACGCGCGGCGACTGTTCGCCGACGCGCTCGGGGCCAAGAACACCATCATCGGAGCCATCGACGGCTTTACCAACGGCAAGGCCGAGTCATCTAGCCGGGCCAGGGCTACCCGCGGCCTCACCGACGCGCAGAAAGCCCTCGTCGACCTTGGCACGATCGCGATCGACGCATTTGACGAAGTGGTGTATCAGGCCGATCGCGGCGTCGAGGCGCTGCAGGAGTTCACCGACCAGGCCAATCGCGTTGACGAGGTGCTGTACTCGATCCGCGAGACCGCCGCCGATGTGGAGTCGGGGTTCGCGGACGGCCTCACCAGCTTCGGGGCCTCGATCACGGATGCGCTCGGCGGTAACGGCGAGGACGCGCCGGACCAGAAGATCAAGAAGATCAAGAACGAGATTGACACGCTCGGCGAGGTGCTGGCCGCGCAGGGCGGCAACATCCTCGTGAGCGGCATCGATGCGTTCGTCGACTCGATCAACGGCGCCGAGGTGTCGTTTCGTGAGTTCGCGCAGTCCGTGCTCGCCGACCTCGAGAAGATGCTGATCAAGTTCCTCGCGTTCCAGGCCATCAAGGCAACGATCGGCGTGGCCGACGGTGGCATCGGGTCGATTCTCTCCAAGGCCCTCGGCTTCGCTGCCGGCGGCACCTTCACCGTCCCCAATGGCGGCGGCGGCGGAACCGACAGCGTGCCGGTGTTCTTCCGCGCGACCCCGGGCGAGCGCGTGACCGTGTCGACGCCTGGGCAGCAACAGATGCAGGGCGGCGGCGCTCAGCCGGTGGTGAACTTCAAGAGCGTCAACGTCGTCGACATGGGCGCGGCTGCGCGTGAGTACGCGAACAGCGCGGAGAATGAGCAGGTGGTGCTCAACATCATCATGCGCAACGAGAGCAAGTTGCGGGGGCTGCTGACGTGACCGCCGCGCTACTTCCCGCCAACCCGTTCCGGTGGTCCCTGCGCTGGGCCACGGACGTGCGCACCGCCGCCGACGGGACCGAGCAGCGCGAGGCGCTGGCGGTCTACCCGCGCGAGGCGTTCTCGGGTTCGTTCTACCTGCCCGATGCGAGCTACGCGACGATCCGCCAGATGCTCAGCGCGGGGCCGGCCGGGCTGTTCGAGTTGCCGCTGGTCCATGAGGTCGTGGCCTCGGTGAACGCCATCACCTCGACGACGATCACGATCACGGCGACCTACGCGGAATGGAACACGGCAGGCCGGCGCATCCTCGTCGTGGGTCCGAGCGGCAACGGCTACAAGACCACGATCAGCAGCGTGGGCGGCGGCGGGGCTACGCTGACCGTCGGCGACAGCCCGCCCGGTGGCGAGTCGTACCCGGCGGGCCTCACGATGATCTGGCCGCTGGAGAACGTGCTCTTGGAAGACGGCCAGCAGCTCGGACGGTGGCCGGTGAACGCCGGCCGCTGGAGCTACAGCGCGCGACAGACGACGGCGCGGGCGATGGCAGGCACCGGCGCCAGCGTGACCACCTTCGACGGCCTGCCTGTGCTCGACCGCCGGCCGCTGGGCGCCGAGGCCAGCGAGCGGGTGCGTAGCGGCGTGACGATCTCGGACGCGGGCGGTGCCGTGGCCGGCTCGACGCTGTGGGACCGCTCGCAGCACGTCCGCGCGGGAAACGGCTGGCGGATCACGGGCCCGGCCGATCGGCAGTGGTGGCGGGCGTTCCTTGCCGGCCAGCGCGGCCAGCTCGGCGCCTTCCTGTTCCCCACGTGGCGCCCTGACCTCACGATCGATACGCAACCGTCGTCGGGCGACTCGGTGATCGAGGTCGTCGAGGATTACGAGGCGCTGTGGTGGCCGTCGCTGGCCCACCGGCGCCTACAGTTCGAGTTGACGGATGGCTCGGTCTTGTACTTCGCGGTCGACTCGGCGACCGCGGGCGCCATCACGATCGATGGCACGTGGCCCAGTGCGGCGGCGGTCGCCAAGGTCTCGTTTCTGGAGACCTGCCGGCTGGAGTCGGACGTGGTCACGATCGAATACGGGCCGGGATGGATCGGGCGCGTCTCGCTGGCCGCGGTCGTCGTGCAAGAGGCGTGAAGTCGGGGCCGGCTGCGGTGGTGCGGTAGTCGTAGACCGTGACCTGGGCTTCCGACGTCGAATCGCAGCGGTCCGCGGACAAAGAAGAGTTGTACCTCTTCAACGGCCCGCAGATCGTCTACGCCTACACCAGCAACGACGCGAGCCGGACCTACGACGGCAACACCTACGCGCCCCGGGCTGGGCTGCGACGAAGCGCGCGCGGCGCGTCGTCGAGCGCCGACCAGAAAACGCTGATCGTCACCATGCGTGGCGATTGCGACCTCGCGACGGACTACGCCTACGGTGTGCCGCTGCGCTCGCTGCGGCTGCGCGTCTACGAGTTCCAGCGCACTAGCGCCGCGGCGGTGCTGGTGTGGGACGGCGACGTTACCGATGTGACCCCCGACGGCGACGAGATCGAGATCCGCAGCGCATCCATCCTAGGCGAGAAGATGTCGACTCCGATCCCCGGCGTCGTGTTCCAGAAGCGATGCGCGCACGTCCTCGGCGATGCGCGCTGTCGCGTCGACATGGAAGACCCCGCCAACAAGCTGACCGCGCAGGTCGCCTCGGTCAGCCCCGACGGCTTCACGGTGACTGTCGACGACATCGCCGCGTTTCCCGACGACGATTTCAAGGCCGGCACCATCACCCGCGACACGGACAGCGAGCAGCGAACGATCAGTCATCAGGTTGGGCCCGTGCTCACGCTGACCGCGCCCTTCCGCACCATCGCCGCGGCCGATGCCGTGACCATGTACGTCGGGTGCCGCAAGGAAGTCGGGTACTGCCAGAGTCGATTCGACAACGTGGTCAACTTCGGCGGCCATCCCGGCATGCCCAAGAGCAACCCGTTTACGCGCGGGCTGGTGCTGTCCAACGATTGATGTTCGGTTTCGCGCGCCCCGAACGTCTTCCCGCCATGGCCTTCGCTGCCCTGCGCCGCTGGATCCGCCGCATCACCGGCTCGCCGCCCCACGGCCTCGCGTCGCCCGAGAAGCGCCGGCAGGGCTACGAGCGGATCCCCGGCCTGCCGTTCCCCGACAAGCTGCCGCGCCACGAGATCGCGCCCGAGGAAGCCCCGCAGCGCCCGGACGACGAGGAAGGGTGAAGGGCCTGCGCGCGGTTCCGTGGTGGCTGCGCGCCGCCGCGGTCGTCGCCGTGCTGGCCCTGGGCGCGATGGCGGTGCGCGAGTTGCGGATCCGCACGCCCGACCCGCTCCCGCTGCCTACCGCTCCGGGGTGATCGGCGTCGCATGTCGTGCCGCGCGGGCTCCGAACGCCTCACAGGGGCCTTGACGAACCCCGGCCCGTCCCTACGATCTCTCCCCATGACCCGCTCCCTGGCCTTCCTGATGCTCCTGACGGCGTGCGGCGGTGGCGTGTGCGCCGGGTGCGGTGGCGACGACGACGCGGGCGCTATCCCCGAGCACATCCGCGTGACCAGCGAGCCGAAGGACTACGAGTGCGACGGGAGCGCGAGCGCGTTCAGCATCGAGGTTGGCAGCGCCGACACGGATCATCCGGTGTTCTTGAATGCGCCGGTTGGCTATGACACGTGCGAGCCCGCCACGGACAACGGCTCGTCTTGGACGATCCGGTGCAATCACCACGCAGCGCCGACGACATGGTACCGAGAGTTCACCCTCAGCAAGACGCTCGACGGCGGCACCATGACCAGCCACATCGACGGCAACGTGATCGGCGACTGCACTGTGACCGGGGCTATCGTTCGAGTCGCCGTCCTGTAGGGCGTGCCAGAACTTGGGGCAACGCCTGCCCCACGGCTACTGAACGATGAGTGTTCGGCCTCATCGTTCAGCTCGGTATTCTCGCCGTTTCCATCGCGGCGTCGTACTACCTCAAGAAGTCGCTGGCCGGCAGGAAGGCTGAGGCGATCAACCTCGACGTTCCGCGCGCCGAGGAAGGCGATCCGGTCCCGCTGGCCTACGGTCGCGTTCGGATCTCGTCGCCGATCGTCGTTTCGCAACCTGAGGGATCGTTTTGGCCGGAGAACACCGGCACCCAGGTTCACTACCAAGCAATGATGCGGTTCGTGCTCTGCCTCTCGAATCACCGAGTGGGCGAGACGGCGGGCGGCGCGCGGTTTATCTCCATGCTGGTCGGCGACAAGGAGTTGCCGAGCCTCACCGGCCCGGGGATCTACGGGTACAGCGATGGCCCGGGCGAGTCCTACGTGATGCACTCGGGTGACATCCTCGGCGATGAGGGCGGCGAGGACCACGGCACCCATGGCGTCCTGTTGTTCTATCCGGGCCGCTGGGATCAGACGCGCTACGGCAACGATCGCTGGTCGACCGACACCATCTCAGAGTTGCCCGCCTACCGCGGCCAGGTCGCGATCACTCTCGCAGGCAGCAACCCCGGCGACTCACTCAACCGTATCGAATCCTCGGCGACCCCGGGCAGCTACTACGTAAGCTGGTACTTCGGCGACTCGCCGACGCTGCCCCCGTACAGCTTCATCGTCGAAAACCCGGTCACGATCCCCGGCTACGAGGACGTGACCGCGCCGATCGGCAACGGCGATGCGAACCCCGCCGCCGTGATCTACGACGTGCTGACCAACCCCTTCGGGCGCGTCGGCCTCGACCCGGCGCTCGTCGACGTTGACAGCTTCGCGGACGTGGCCGCGACGCTGCGCGACGAGGAGCACGGGATCTCGATCGTGTTCGCCGGCTCCGAAGATGCTCAGCGGATCGTGCGGACGATCCTCGACCAGATCGACGGCGTGATGTACGTCGACCCGGCGACCGGGAAGCTGGTGCTGGGGCTGATCCGCGAAGACTACGTCGTCGCCGATCTGCCGGTGGTCACCACGTCCAACGTGATCGGCAAGCCCAAGAAGCCGGGCACGCTGTGGGCCGGCACGGTGAACGTGGTGCGCGTGACGTGGAGCGACCCGAGCAAGGGCTACCGGGACGCCGTCGCGACCGCCGACGACCCCGCCAACGTCGCGGCACAGGGCGGCTACCAGCGCCCGCGTGACTTCGCGTTCCCCGGCGTCACCAACCCGATCCTGGCCTACTTCCTCGCCAACCGCGAGCTGAACTTTCTCTCGCGTCCACTGGAGAGGCTGGAGATCACGGTCAACCGGACGATGCACGGCCTGCGGCCCGGCGACCCGTTCGTGTTCTCGTGGCCCGCGTGGAACGGCTACAGCAACGTCTTCCGGGTGATGGATCTCGACCACGGCACCCGCGAGGACGGATCGATCCAGATCACGGCGGTGCAAGACCGCTTCGCATTCCCCGCGAACGTCACCGACCCGCCCGATACGGTCGGCCCGAGCGATGCCGATCCGCTGCCCATCGTCGACCGCTTGATCACCGAGGCGCCGCGGTGGGTACAGTTGCAAGCGTACAACGCGGGCGCGTTGCTCAACCTCGACGGACAACGCGGCTACTACCTCGCCGCGCCGGTGTCGCCCGATTCGCGCTACCGCGTCGAGGCCGATGTCGACGGCGCCGGCTCGGTCGCAGACAGCCCGGCCCGGCCGTTCCCGGGCACGTTCAGCGTGTCGACCGCCTACGACTCGCGCAGCAAGGCCGGCTACGACACGGTTACCGGGATCGTGATCGATGACGTGGTCGGGTGGACGCCGACCGCGGCGAGCGCGAGCGACATCGCGACCGATGGCGTCAACCTTATCCAGATCGGCGGCGAGATCCTGGCCTTCGAGACGGTCACCGGCACCGGCCCCTACACGCTTGGCAACGTGTGGCCGGCGCTGCTCGACACGGTGCCGGCGCTGCACCCGGTCGGCGAGGTGGGCTACGTGCTGCCCGGCCCGCGCGCCCGCGGTGCGCTCGGGATCGCGGTGCTGCCCCACGGCGCGACCGTCGAGACCCTGACCGCGGCCTCCTACGGCTCGCGCTGGACCCCGCCGGACACGTGCCCGGCCGACGAGTTCACCGCGCGGTCTCGCGTGCTGCTCAGCTACCCAGCCGCGAAGCTACTGGCGAATGGGTCGGCGACCCCAACGGCGCTTGACGACGACGAGGGCGTCGCCTTCACGTTCCGCGACCGGACCCGGCTGGCGACGACGATTACCCGCGGCGACGCCAGCAGCGAGACGTTGGAGGGCGGGACCACGTTCGATGCCGTGGCCTACAAGGGCGACGGCGACCAGGTGACGCTGTCGGCCGCGTACAGCTCGGGCACCACCAAGGTTGCACTCGGCGCGGCGGGACACGGCGCGCTGGAGGTGGGCGTCGACGTGCGGCGCGTCGTGACGCTGCCCGATGCGACCACGCCCACGCTTGGCGGCTGGCAGGTCCCGACGCTTCCGATCACAGCCCACCACTACCGCAACTTGCTCTTGAACCCGCGCTTCACCGACGGCACCGGAGCGGGCTGGACCTGGACCATCGGAACGCCCGCGGTGGGTACGAGCAACGCCCTCGGCGCGGCCGGCAGCTACATCACCGGCGCCAGCGGGACCACGCTGCTCGACGGCTACCAGACGCGATCGATCGCGGGCTACGACCCGGCCGACCTGCGCGCCCGGCTGCGCTTCGCGGCGGTGAAGAATCCGGCCCGCACCGGGACCGACACGGCCACGGTCTACCTGTACAGCCTGGACGCAGCCGGGACCGTGCTCGACACGCAGACCTACGGGCCGACCGCGGCGAGCGCGTGGACGTGGAACACGCTGGAGATCGCCAACCTCGACCCGGACACCGCATCGATCAAGGTGCGGGTGGTGCTGACCGGCGGCGGCGCGACCGTCACCTCGGCCGTTACCGAGCTCGACCTGCGCGTCGGCCAGATGACCGGCCAGCTTTTGGCGAACCCGTCCTTCGAAGACAACCCGGTGGTGCCCGTCCAGTCGTGGACCGAGACCGTGGGCACGTGGCAGGGCCTCAGCGCCACGAAGTACGGGTCGCCGACCTACGTGCGACCGAACGACGGAGCCAGCGCACAGCTTCGCCAGGCCGTCTCCATCACGACCGGCTACGAGGGCGGCGCCGCGACGCTGATCTGCGGGCGGATGAACGATGCAGCCTCGGATACCGGCAAGGTGACTCTGGCAGCCCTCGACGGGGGCGGTTCCGTGCTGGCGACGACCGCGACGGCCGACGAAGCCATCTCGCCGAGCAACGCATGGGCGCGGCGGTACCTTGCGCTCGAGCTGCCCGCGACCACGGCGACGGTGCGCGTCCAGCTCGACGCCACCCGGGTCAGCGGCACGCCGCTCAACGCCTGCTTTGACGACTTCGAGTTGCGGCTTCACAAGCATCTCGACCCTGACGAATCGGTCGCGATCGGCTCGCTGGCCGACGACGGCGCCGATCCGGTGGGCGCGACGCAACGCCTCCCCGAGAACCGCTACCAGTGGTACCGCGACTTTCCCGGCGTCCTCGCGCCGAATCACGCGATCTACGCCGGCTCGCTGGTCGGGAAGATCGGGACCGAGCCGCTGCTTGAGATCGGCGCCGGTGACGGCACGACCGCGCTGGCCACGATGGTTGCCGACCTCGGCTTGCCGTCGGGCGCGCAGACCGTGACGGCCTACGAGAGCGCCAGCCGTGGCGCGCCGCCGGTCCAAGTGTCGCCGATCGGGTCCAGCTTTGCGAACTTCTCATCGGCCCAGCCCTTCGCGATGGAGATCTTCTTTCGCGTCGCCGAGCCGACGTGGGGCGGCGTCGCGGTGGCCTGCGGGCGCTGGCGGCAGACCCCAACCACGCTGGGATGGATGCTGATCGTCGACGACGACGGCCACCCGGCGATCGTGCTGACCGGATCCACGGACGAAGTCACGGTCACCGGCTCGCAGGTGGTGACGGCCGGCGACCTGCAGGGCGTCGCGGTCCACTACGACCCGCTGACCACCACCGTGACGTTGATCGATGCGGCCGGCACGTACACCGCCGATTGCAGCGCCGCCGGCAACTGGCGCACCGACGACGTGCGGCGCATGGCCCTGTGGGGTGGCGTCGACGGCCTGTACGACAGCTTCCCGGGCCAGATTGCCCGCTGGTACGCCTGGATCAACACGACGCCGAGCGTATCGGACCTGCAATCGACGCTGACCTTTGCGACGACGCCAGCCGCGCTACTCGTCGGCGATCTCTCGCCGCGCACCGGCTCGATCGCTTGCGTGATCGGCGAGGCCGATACCGGCGTTCTCGTCGACACGTTCGGCCCCGGTCGCGTGCCCGTGGGCTACCTGCAGGGCTTCGATCGGCGCGGCCTCCTGCGCTCGCCGGATGCGCCCAACCTCACGCCGTCTGCGTTCACTGGCGACTGGACGGCCAGCGGCGGCACGGTTACCAGTCCGGCCGGCGTCGTCGGCCCGGACGGCTACGCAACGCCTGCGCTGATCACCGGCACCAACGCGCAGGGCTACCTGTTGTCGGCGCTGGCGCTCGGGTCGGCCGGGTCCATCTACGTGCAGGGCTTCGCGCGCGGCGCCACGGCACACACCGCGCGCGTCGTCTGCAAGAACAACAGCGGCTCGACCGTCGATACGCAGGACTTTACCGTGACCACGACCTGGCAGCCGTTCCGCGTCGTCGTCGCGTGGGACGGCTCGACGAGCGGGATCGGGAAGCTGCTGTTCTGCGGGTCCAGCACGGGCAGCGCGGCCACCATCTATCTCTCGCCGCTGCTCTACGTGGGCACACAACCGCTGTGGCCTGGCACCGTGCCGATCGGTGACCCGGGGCCGACCTACCAGATCCACGAGGTCACGCTCACCGAGCGCGCCAACCGCGAGGGCGAGCTAGCCGTCGAGCTGGTCGCCGATGTCACGGCCGACTCCTGCGCGGCCCACCTGTGGAACGGCAGCGACGCCCACGACGCGCGCGCGATCGCCTGGGCCGGCGGTGCCGATGTGGTCGGGTCGCACGCCACCGGGGCCGGGTCCAACACCGACGCGACGATCAGCGGCAGCGCCGCCGACCCGAGTGAGCCGCACACGCTTCGCCTGCGATGGAACCGGGCCGGTCTTGTCGACGGCACGGCGTCGGAATGGACCTCGGTGCGCGCCGAGCAGGGCGGCGCCGAGACGGCGACCGGGCGCACCGCGACGTGGAGCGCGAGCACGTCGGTTGTGACCAAGCTGGACGTAGGCCAC
>ERZ650303.181-NODE-181-length-18368-cov-14.565500_pt1 | contig 18368 bp, 18 predicted proteins | sample MGYA00376239_ERZ650303 | MGnify/ENA primary metagenome ERZ650303 (study PRJEB26733, sample SAMN07839262) | wastewater metagenome | biome: small river; feature: stream; material: water | place: USA: North Carolina | collected 2016-04-05 ... | reverse complement strand
CAGCGATGGAACCACCGACTTGGGTCGTGCGCTCGGGATGCAAACGCAGCAAGGTACGCAAGGTCACACTTTTGCCAGAACCGGATTCACCGAGCAAACCCAACACCTCGCCTTGGGCCAAATCAAAGCTCACCTCGTTCAAGGCTTTGGCTTTGCGGTTGCCCGTGAATTGAACCGTCAAGTCTTTCACACAAACCAGAGGACTTTTCATAGGTGAGCTCCTGCGGCCGTATGGCCAGACTGCGCATCGTTCATGTGGCACGCCACAATGTGTTCGCGGTCATCGTGAACGCGCATCAGCCCAGGCGTGTGTGAGGCGCAAACGGCTTGCGCAAACTCACAGCGTTCTCGAAAACGGCAACCGCTGGGTGGGTTAATCGGGTTGGGAGGGTCCCCCGTCAAGGGAGACTTTTGGGTGCGATGGCTAGGGTCCATCGACGGCACGGCTGACAACAAGGCGCGTGTGTATGGGTGAGCTGCTGCGCTGTAGATGCGTTCCACAGGTCCGCGCTCCACCACTTGGCCGAGGTACATCACCATCACCTCGTCACTGATGTAGTGCACCACATGCAAATCATGCGAAATGAACAAGTAAGTCAACTGACGTTCAGCCTTGAGTTCTTGCAACAAGTTCAACACCTGCGCCTGCACCGACTTGTCCAACGCTGCCACAGCCTCATCCAAAATGACCAAGCGTGGATGAAATGCCAAAGCACGCGCAATGTTCACACGTTGGCGTTGGCCACCCGACAACTCATGTGGGTAACGCGAGGCAAACTGGTCTGGGTCTAAACCCACGCGAGCCAACAAGGCACGCGCTTCTTGCATGGCTGTGTCGGCATTCATCCCATGCACCTGTGGACCGTAAGCGATGGTTTCCACGATGGTCAAGCGTGGATTGAGGGAGGCGAATGAGTCTTGAAACACCATTTGCAAATTGCGGCGAAATTCTTTCAAGGCGATGCCACCGTATTCGGCCACACCGTCACCGTCAAACACCATGCTGCCGCTGTCTGGCGGCATCAAACGCGCAATGAGGCGGGCCGTGGTGGACTTGCCGCAGCCAGATTCGCCCACGATGCCCAAAGTCTTACCCTTGGCCACAGAGAAGCTCACACCATCAACCGCATGGACAAATTTTTTCTCACGCTCGAACAACCCTGTGCGCACAGGAAAGTGTTTTTTCAAATCGTGCACCACCAACAAAGGCTGGGCGGGCCCGCCTCGATCTTGTGTATCCAACACAGGAGAAGAAACAGAAGTTGTCATCGGCGAATGTCCATGGCAGAGCGAACCCCATCGGCCAACAAATTGAAAGCGATGGAGGTGATAAAAATAAATGCGCCCGGCAAAGCCGCAACCCACGGGTTGTTGTAAATCGCTGAGCGCAACGTGTTGAGCATCAAGCCCCATTCAGGCTCAGGGGGTTTCACACCCAGCCCTAAGAACGACAAGCCCGAAGCCAAAATCATGCTCACACTCAACAAACCTGTGGCATACACAAACACCGGCCCCAGCACATTGCCCAACACATGCACACGGATGATGGAGAACGAACTCGCACCGCTCATGCGTGCGGCCTCGATGTAGTCGAGCCGGCGCACTTGCGTGGTCACGCTTTCGGCCACACGCACCACCTGCGGTACGAACACCAAGGTCAACGCGATCAAGCTGTTGCTCATGCCGGGTCCCAACGCGCCCGAAATGGCCACGGCCAACAGCACAGAAGGGAAGGCGTAAAACACATCCAACACGCGCATGATGACCATGTTCACCCGCCCACCCACATAGCCTGCAAACAGACCAATGCTGGTGCCAATGAAGAACGCTGCAAAAACGGGAACCACACCCATCAACAAAGATAAGCGCCCGCCATACATCAGGCGCGTCACCATGTCTCGGCCTAATTCATCAGTGCCTAGCCAATAGCCAGGACTGCCAATGGGCAACAAACGTTTGAGCATGCTGGCCTTGAAGGGGTCTGCGGGCGCCAACCAAGGCGCAAAGACAGCCGCACAGATGATCAGCAACAGCACCGCAGCACTCGCCATGGCGACAGGCTCTTGGCGCAGTTGGCGCGCCACCACATGCCAATAGCTGCGGTTAGGAATGGAAGAAGGAGATAAATTCATAGTACGTATCAACCGCGTCCCATGCGGGGATCAATCAGTGGTTGCACAATGTCCACCAACAAATTCAACACGACAAAGAACATGCACAACACCAGTAGGGTGCCCTGCAACAAAGGAATGTCACGCTGAAAAATCGCGGTGTTCAACAAGAAACCGGTACCTGGCCAAGCAAATACGGTTTCCACCAAGATCGAGCCGCCCATGAGGTAACCCACTTGCAGCCCGGCAACGGCCAACACCGTGGGGGCCGTGTTTTTAGCCACATGACGAAACACAGCCATACCGCTCAAGCCACGAGCGCGTAAGGCCACCACAAATTCTTGCTCCAACATGTCAGCCACCAAGGCCCGCACCGTGCGGGTGATGATGCCCATCGGAATCACAGACAAAGTGATGGCGGGCAACACCAAGTAGCGCATGTGGTCCCAATCCCATGACCAATCAGCAGAGCCACCCGGCCCCGCCCCCATCGCAGGAAACCAGCCCAGCCACGTCGAAAAAATAATCGTCAGCACCAAGCCCAGCCAGTAGTGGGGAATGCTCACCCCCACCACAGACAAAGCCGTAGCGGCGCGGTCCACACCGCTGCCGTGTTTGTATCCCGCCAGCGCCCCCAGCACGCATCCGACCAATACCCCAAAACCAGAGGCAATGCCCGCCAGCAACAAGGTATTGCCCACAGCCCCCAGCACTTCGGTGACCACCGCACGCCCAGAGGCAATGGAGGTCCCCAGGTCGCCTTGCACCGCACGCCACAGCCAAAGGCCGTATTGCACTGGCACGGGACGGTCAAGGCCGTAGGCGCTTTTGAGGGCGTCGATCACCTCAGCCGGGGCATCCGCTGGTGCAATGGCATTGAGCGGATCGCCCGGTGCCAAATACACCAACATGAAGGACACCACAGTGACGCTGAGGGCGATGGGTAATGCGTACAAAAGACGCTTGAGGATGTAGGTCAGCATTTATTTCATGCGAATCGTGGTGATGTCTTGGAACCAGTGTTGTGCTTGCACAAACTCTTGCACCTTCGATGACATGGCGTGTGGGTTCACGTCGTGCACAACCCACAGCATGAGTGCCTCATCCACCATGGTTTCATGGATTTCAGCAAGCAGCTTGTCTTGAATCTTGGTATCAAAGTTTTTGCGAATCGTGTCAATGGCACCGTCCACTTTAGGGTTGTTGTACCCACCCCAGTTCACGCCGTTGGGTGCGATGTAGCGGCTGTCCACAAAGCGGGTGATGGCATAAAACGGATCTGCGGTGACGTAGCCCAAGTTGATGGCAGAGATACCCTTGCCTGCGTTCATGTCAGCCTTGGCACCACTGCGCCAGTGCAGGTACAAGTTTTCCAACTCGACCACTTCAAACTCCAGCTGAATCCCCACTTCCGCCAAGCTTTGTTGGATGAATTCATTCATAGGCAAAGACAACATTTGTCCTGTACCGCCTTGCGCGATGATGACTTTGGCTTTGAGTGGTTTGGCAGGGCTGTAACCCGCCTGTGCCATCAGCGCTTTGGCCTCTTTCACGTCGTAGCCAATCTTGAACGATGGCTTACCAAACCAAGGGCTGGTGCTATCAAGCTGGCCTTTGGCGGGTGTCGCCAAACCATTAAGCAACTTCACAATGGCGTTGCGATCAATCGCCAAATTGGCCGCTTTGCGCACACGCACATCCGTCCAAGGTGAGCCAGGCTGCGTGGAGAAGTGATACGGCCACACATGTGGTGTCACGTTTTGCACCAATTTAAATCCCGCACTCTTGAGCTGCGGCAACACATCTGGCGGCGGCGTTTCAATGATGTCAACTTGACCATTGAGCAAGGCGTTGGCACGGGTCATGGCGTCGGGGATGGGCATCAAGATGATGCGGTCAGTTTTGGCCATGCGGGTCTTGTCCCAATAGGCCGGGTTTTTGACCAATTCGGCACGTTCACGTGGCACCAATTTGTCGAGCTTGAAAGGTCCTGTGCCCGAGGGTTGACGGGCAATCTTGCTCCAATCACGGCCCATTTTCTCCCACTGTGCGGGGCTAGAAATCAAGAACCAAGGCAGCTGATATGGAAAAAGCGCATCCACATCTTTGGTGGTGATTTCCACGGTGTACTCATCAACGACGCGGTAAGACGCGATCGAGGGAATGCGAGGACGCACTTGAGCGCTTTGCTTGGCATCGAACTGGGGCGACTTATCCGACAGCACTTTGTCCAAGTTCCACACCACCGCATCGGCTTTGAGTTCAGAACCATCATGAAACTTCACACCTTTACGCAAGGTGAACAACCACTTTTTGTTGTCTTTGGGGTCTGCCTTCCAGTTGCTGGCCAAACCTGGTACCAACTTGCCAGGACGTGTCCCAATGTTCGCTTCCCACGCCACCAGTGGGTCATACAAGGTGTGGCCGGTGAATTGGTAGGCACCTGCACCACGGTCAGGCTGACCAGTGGTGAGGGGAATGTCAGCCATTGAGATGCCGTAACGCGCAACGGTCTCAGCGTGCACACCTGCGCCTATCAGCAAAGCGATGGGCAGTGCGACCAACCATCGCGGGAGTTGTTTGCGAACAGATTTCATGAAATGCTCCAAAGTGAAATGAACACTTCGGTGATTGCATGCAACGTGCCAATTTCTAATTTTTCAAGTTGTTTTTTCTAGTGCGTTGTTTTGAATGAAGTTTTTAAAAATTGCACGAGAAGCAAAGAAAGTGAATAAGAAATTTGAAAATAAAAATTCATCTGAATTGCATGCAAGCGCACCAAAAGAGGCTGTGTTGTTCAGATTTGCACACAAATTGTGTGCAGGCAATAGATCACTCAATTCACAAGGCGCGGCGTGCTTGATGAATTTGGTGCAAGGTGATGTTTCGCACTTGCGCTTGGCTCGCTTGGATATGTGATGTCAGCAAGTCTTTCACAACATCAACATGCTGCCCGATGACCGCACGCAAGATACGGGCGTGTTCTGCATACGTTGCTTGAATGCGATCTTGCAAAGTGAAGTCCAAGCGACGCACGCTGCGAATGCGCTCACTCAGCTCACGGTGAACACGCAACATTTCCAAATTACCACAAGCTTGCACCAGAGCCAGATGAAACGCCTCATCCCAGTCAGCGACTTGTGCACGGTCTGTGCAGCGCTCTTTTTCTTTGACCAACCAGATGTCTGCTTGCGTCGCCAACACCTTCAAGTCAACGGGATAATTTTGAGGCTGACACAAACGCTGGACAGCGGTGGTTTCAAGCAAGATACGCAAGTCATAGAGATGGTCAAACTTATCGAAATCAAAGGGCTTGACCTCCCAACCACTGCGAAAGTGGACATCAACAAAGCCTTCTTGGCGTAAACGAAACAGTGCTTGACGCACAGGTGTGCGCGACACCTGATGTCGCTCGCACACTTCCATTTCGGTGAAGCGGTCGCCCGGTAGCCAACGAAATTCTGCGATGTCGCGTTTGAGTTGTGCGTAGACCGCATCCGCACGTGAGGGGTCACGCACTGGATGCTGAACGCTCATGCCAACAAACTGACGTGTGCGGCCACCACACGCCAGCCTCCAGGTGTGCGAACCCAGGTTTGGCTTTGACGTCCGGTGCGCTCGCTGCCAACTCGGCGAAACTCGGTGTTGGCGGTGGCGAAGTCTTGACCGTAGGTGGTAATGACGATATTCATGCGCTCGCGTGCCAACCCTTGCGATGGGCGACTGGCCCGAAAAGCCTGAATGGCCTCATAGCCATACAAATTCTCAGTAGCGCCGTAACGCAAGGTGTGTGGACTGTTGCAAAACAATTCGTCCAGCACCTCGACCTGGTTGTGCACCAAGGCATGCTCATACCGTTCAAAGGCAGCACTCACCTCTGCCACCACCTCAGGCAAGTTGATGTCCATTTAAAAACTCACTTTCTTCAAACCTGCTACGCCGCTTTGCGACAACACCTGAGCCACACGAAACGTGGCCTCTTCACGCCAAGGCGCAGCAATCACTTGCACCCCCACTGGTAAACCACCAGTCCCATCTGGCCACATGGGGGCCACCACAACAGGGCAACCCGCGAAAGAAATAGGCTGTGTGAGCAACCCCATGGCCGCACGACTGGGTAGTTGTTGGCCATTCAAATCCAACCACTCGGTGCCAATCCTGGGTGCACACACGGGGGTGGCGGGTGCCAGCAACACATCCCATTTCTCAAACAGTGCATTCACTTTCTCGCGGTATACGCGACGAAAGCGCTGCGCTTGCACATACCAAGCAGCAGGCTGCAAAGCCCCTGCGATAAATCGGTCCACCGACAAAGGCTCCATCGCTTCCACTTGTGTCCGCAAATGGTCTAAATGCAACTGCCCGCCTTCGCTGGCGGTGATGATGAACGCAGCTGCCCGAGCCAAGGCCGCATCTGGCCAAGTCACCGCCGAGGTGACGCCCAGCGCATGTGCAGCGTCTTGCACTACCTGACGTGCAGATGCGGTGGCGTGGTCATGAAAGTAGCCGTCCAACACACCAATGCGCAAGCCTTGAATGCCTTGCGACAAGACCGAGCCCACCGATTGCACATGCTTGGCGTGACATCCGGGGTCATGGGCATCGACACCTTGCAATGCGTCGTAAGCCAAACCCAAGCCTTCCAGTGAATCCGCCAACGGACCCAAGTGATCTATGCTGTGCACGAAGGGATACGTGCCGCGTCGCGACAAACGCCCAAAGGTCGGCTTCAAACCCCAGACGCCACACAGAGAAGATGGCACACGGATGGAGCCATTGGTATCCGAGCCCAATGAAAGAGGCACTTGCCGTGCCGCCACTGCAGCCCCCGAGCCTCCCGAGGACCCGCCCGCGATGCGGGTCAAATCATGCGGGTTATGACTCGCGCCGTAATAGGTGTTCTCGGTGGTGAACCCATAAGCGAACTCATCCATATTCAGTGCACCGACCAGCACGGCACCAGCGGCTTGCATTTGCTGAACTAAAAAGGCATCGACTTGAGCCGGTGGATTGGTTTGGTTCACACGTGAGCCTGCCAAGGTAACCACGCCTTGAATGTCATAGAGGTTCTTCACCGCGTAGGGCACACCCGCCAGTGAAGGCAGGGTGTCACCCCGTGCACGGCGCTGGTCGATAACCTTGGCTTCTTGCACCGCACGCTCAAAGCAAGGGGTAGTGAAGGCATTGACCTGCGCGTCGGTGATTTCAATGCGTCGCATGTAGGCAGCCAACACCTCGCTGGCCGTGAAGTGACCGCTGGCAATGCCCTGTGCCACAGCATGCGTGGAAAGTTGTTGTGTATCCATGTCAATGCGGCTTAGGGCAATAAATTTCGGCAGGTTCATCGGCGGGTGTCAGATGCGCCGCCTCCAACATCTCAGCCATGGCTAGGGTGCGGTGCAAATGGGCGGTGACACGCAACGCACGTTCCTCATCCAAAGGGATACCCAAAGCTTTGGCACTGGTCAGCACAAAGGCCAAGGTGTCTTGCTCTGTCATTTGCGTACCTCGCGCTGAAAGATTTCGAGGCTGAGTTTTTTGGCATCGATGAAGCTGGGTTGCGTCAGCGTTTCAATGGTGCGTGGGCGTGCGTCGTTGTAATCCAAAATTTCAGCCACTTGGGTTGGGCGTTTGGTGAGCAACAAAATTTGGTCGGCCAGATACACAGCCTCTTCCAAGTCATGCGACACGAGCAACATGGTTGTGCCGGTTTGCATGAACACATCTTGCAACTTTTCTCGAATGAACAACGTCATCTCGAAGTCCAATGCAGAAAACGGCTCATCCAAGAAAAGCACTTCGGGCTTGGGGGCCAAGGCGCGCATGATGGAGGCCGTTTGTTGTTGGCCGCCTGACAACTCATACGGGTAGCGGTTGAGGTCAAACTTGACATCGAATGAAGCCACCAACTCTTCCATGCGTTGGGCCACTTCAACTTTGGATTTGCCTTCCAACTTCAGCGGATAAGCAATATTGTCAATGGTGCGCATCCACGGAAACATGGCTTCTCGGTAGTTTTGAAACACATAGCCAATCTTGGTGTCTTGCAGCGATTTACCATCAAACAAAATTTCCCCGCTGTCGATGGGGATCAGCCCCGCGATCATGTTGATCAAGGTGCTTTTGCCGCAACCGTTGGGGCCAAACACCGAGACGATCTTGTTCTTGGGGATGTCCAAGTTGAAGTTTTCATACAGTGGCCAGCCCGCAAAGTATTTGGTCATGTTGCGGATGGTGATGTGGGTCCCTGCTGGGCCCGGCACAAAGGGTGCCGGGGCTGGATCGGGAACGATCATCGGGTTGAGGACGACGCTCATGTTTATCTCCCACTCCAATGCACGATGCGTTTTTCAAGCACCAAAAATACGATGTTCAATACATAACCCAAGGCACCCGCGGCCAAGATAGCGGCGTACATGTCACGCACGTTCATCACCTGCTGCGAGTCAATGATGCGGTGACCCAAGCCTCGTTCGGAGCCAATGAACATCTCGGCCACGATGACGATCACCAACGACATAGACACTGCGCTGCGTAAGCCCACAAAAGTGGGCTGCAAACTCTCCCAGATCAGCACATCTTTGAAGATTTGCCATCGCGTAGCCCCCATCACTTTGGCGGCCATCACACGTTGCTTTCGCGCATTGATCACGCCATAGGCACTGTTGAACAACACAATCAAGAGCGCACCAAACGCGGCGATGGCCACCTTGTTGATGTCAGACACGCCAAAGATCATGAGAAACAAAGGGATCAACGCGGACGATGGCGTGGAGCGAAAGAAGTCAATCACGAACTCCACGCTGCGATACGCACGCTCATTGCTGCCCAACAACACCCCCACAGGCACCCCCACCACTGCGGCAATTAAAAACGCCTCCAAGGTGCGGATCAAGGTGTAGGCAAAGTCGCTGAACAGCTCACCGCCTGCCATACCCACAAACAGCGTGCTGAGTGTGGTCCATGGGGAGGGCAGCAAGATGGGAGGAATCAGCTTGAAACGCACCACCAGATCCCAAATGATGAACAACACCAAAGGGCCCAGCAAAGGCATCAGGCGCCAAGGGTTCCATCGACCAGACGATGGAACCGTCGGCGCCACGGGCGATGCCAAGCCCTGCTGTGCAGCATTCATAAAAACAGCGGCGGAGGCTTCGTGCATGGTTTAGCCTTTGTAGAGCATTGAGTCGACCAACAGACGTGAAGGGAAGATGCCCTTGTCTGAGAACAGGTCAAAAAACTTTTGAAAGTGCGCAATATCTTTGGCGGTGAATTCGTTGTACAGGGTGTAAGCAGCCAAAGGCACCTCAGCGGTCAAGGCGCCTTCAATCGCTGTGTAGCCTTTGAGATATTGGCGTGCTTCAGCCGCATTGCTGCGCACCAAAGCGATGCCCTTGGCGTAAGCCGTGACAAACTTCTTGGTATCCACGGGGTACTTCTTGACAAACTCCGCTGTCAACGATGCGGAGCCACCAAACCAAGGTGCCATGGCATCACCCAAAATGTATTTAGAAATCACGCCAGCTTCCAACACGCGAGTAGTGTTATTTAAGCGGCCAATGGTGCCCGTGGGCTCCAAGGTGTAGACCGCATCCACTTGACCCGCAGCCAAGGCGGCCACGTGTTGACCAATGGGCAGCTCGATCACAGTAGCTCCCGTAGCACCTGCACGCTCTAAAACGGTTTTGGCCAAGGTCAAATTTTGAATACCAGGGCCAGACGCGACTTTTTTTCCTTTGAGTTCAGCCATGGTTTTCACAGGGCTGGCCAAGGGCACCAAGAATTCATCCAATACGTTCTTCACGTTGCTGGGGTTGGAGGCAAAGATTTTGAAGGTGCCAGGGGCGGCGATCTCACCGATCGCCAAGTTGGCCGATCCAGTGCCATTGGCACTGCCATCGCAACGCCCCGCCAACATGGCTTCCATGATCTGCGCGGCACCAGCGAACTTGATGCCTTCCACATCTAAGCCCGCTTCTTTGAAATAGCCCTTTTCAAGTGCGGCGTAAAAAGGCAGACCGGCGGCAATAGGCCAATAGCCGATGCGAATTTTGGGTGTGCTTTGTGCACACACGATCGCTGGCGCGCCCAAAACGCCCAGTGCGGCCGTGGCTGCACCAGCTTGCAACAATTTGCGACGTGACGTGGTGACTTGGGTATCTGTGGTGTTGAGGTTGGCGGTCATGAAAGCTCCTAAAAAACGTGAATGAACAGTGAATGAAAAATCAAATGGCTGCTGCAGCTAAGCTGGCGATATACGCACGCCAACCGCCAAATTGCGTGATGTCGGTGGCCCCAATCAAAGCTTGGGGTTCGCAGAGAAAGCCTTGCACCGTGGTGCCGTCATCGAGTTGCAAGGTGCCAATACCCAACGGTGAGGGAATCAACGCCACGAATGAGCCGTAGTGGGCCGCTGGTATTTCCCAAATTTCCAAAGCAATCGCAGCGCCCTGCCCTGCATCGACACGCAGTAAGCCGGGTTTTGGGGGCTGTGAGTTGGGTAGTGCAAAGAAGCGGTAATCTGCTGCGGTGTACGCAGGTCCGACCAAGCGCGCGCCGCGTTCGGTCAACTGGATGTTCAAGGGCATGCCACTGAGATGCGCCCCCACCACCGCCACGCGTACCACATCAGGCGCACGCAACCCTGGAATGGCAACTGGTTGCGGCAGCGGTGTAGGCGTGGCCCCTTGCAACAAGCCCGTGGCATGGTGGTAACGCTGGCCTAAGTCGGCCAATTGCCAGTCGCTGCCTGCGCGGCCTATCAGGGTGATGCCAAAAGGTAGGCCGTCTGCGCGAATTTGACTTGGGACAGACAAGGCTGCGTAATCAAACAAATTGACGAAGTTGGTGTACTGCCCCAAATTGCGGTTGCACACCACCGGATCCGCCTGCATGGTCTGTATCGTGTAATGCGTGGGCGCGGTCGGCACGAGCAGCACGTCGATGTCTTGCCACATGCGTTCGGCTTGTCTCTCAAGTCGTTTGAGTGCAACCTCTGCCCGAACGTAATCAGCCGCACTGTACTGACGCCCCTGAGCAATGATGCTGCGTACAGGCTCAATCACTTCGGTTTCATGGGCGTCAAAAAAAGCTTGAATCGCGGCGTAGCGCTGGCTGACCAAGGCACTCTCATAAAGCATGGCCGCTGCCTGGGCCAACGGCGCGTAGTCGATGGTGACAGCTTCACCGCCCAACTGTGTGAGATTTTGAATGGACTGCGCAAAGGCCGCCTCGGCCATGGCATCACCAAAGAAATTCAGGGCATTGGGCACACCAAATCGAAAGCGGGTGGGAAAGGCCTGCGAGGCCATAGGCACGTGATTTGAAAAAGGATCTGCTGCGTCATAGCCCATGCATGCATGCAATACCTGCGCAGCCACCGACACTGTGCCCGCGAAGATGGACACGCAGTCCACGTTTTGTGCCGCCGGGACCACTCCACGCGCAGAAATCAGGCCACGCGAAGGCTTGAATCCCACGATGTTGTTCAGCCCTGCAGGAACACGCCCAGAGCCCGCCGTGTCTGTGCCTAAGGCAAAGTCCACCTGCCCCGTGGCCACCACATAAGCAGACCCAGAACTAGAGCCCCCTGAGACATAGGCCGCGTTGAAAGCATTAGGAACCACACCGTATGGCGAGCGGGTGCCATTGAGGCCGCAAGCGAACTGATCCAGATTCGTTTTTCCTTGCAGCGATGCCCCCGCGTGTAACAAGCGTTGAACCACCTCTGCGTGTTCATCGGCAACATAGGCAAATGCCGGGCAACCCGCTGTGGTCGTCAGACCACACACATCCATGTTGTCTTTGACAGCAAAGCGCAAACCTTGAATGGAACTGGTTTTCGTCACGAGGGCCTCGGCTGGCGACTCAGCCGCGCCAATGACCTGCGTGATCCATGCCGCATCACCGGCAGATACCAATGTGGCATCTGCGCTTCGCATCAATCCTGTGAATTTTTGTGACACCATTTTTGTGCATCCCATCTTGTATTCAAGATCGAATGCAAGCTATGTGCCAAGAGTTCACAAGACGATGAAATCAATGCGCGGATCGAATCTGGTTACGCACCACAGGGTAAATCTGCGACTCCCAACGCTTGCCGTTGAACACCCCATAGTGGCCCACGCCCGATTGCAAATGGTGCGTCTTGCGGTAAGCGGGCAGCATGCTGCACAAATCTTGCGCGGCCAAGGTTTGACCCACGCCACAAATGTCATCGCGTTCACCCTCGACCGTCAGCACAAAAGTTTTGCGGATGGCTTGCAAGTTCAGAGGGCGTCCTCGGTAGGTCATCTTGCCGGTGGGCAAGGCATGCTCTTGGAAGACCTGCTGCACCGTCTCTAAATAGAACGAGCCCGACAAGTCCATGATGGCGAAATACTCTTTGTAAAAGTCGCGAATCACATCGGCTTTTTCATCCTCACCTTTCACCCGGTGTTCGTACAAGTTTTTGAATGACTGTTGGTGGCGTTCAATGTTCATGTTCAAAAACGCCATGAGCTGCATGAAGCCCGGGTACACGCGCCGGCCGACCCCCTTGAAGTGCAAAGGCACCATGCCAATCAAATTAGCCTCAAACCATTCAATGGGTTTGCTCATCGCCAGCGCGTTCACGGCCGTGGGGTTCACACGGGTATCAATGGGGCCGGCCATCAAGGTCAGAGAAGCCGGTTGGCAATCGCTGCGATCTTCGGCCAACACGGCTGTCGCCGCCAAGCACGCCACGGTGGGCTGGCACACCCCCATCAAATGGGCGTTGGGCCCGAGGTGCTGCATGAACCAAATGATGTGTTCGATGTATTCATCCAAGCCAAAGAGCCCCTCACTCATGGGAATGTCACGGATGTTGCGCCAGTCGGTGACATACACCTCATGGTCTTGCACCAAGGTTTGCACCGTGCCGCGCAACAGGGTGGCAAAGTGGCCCGACATGGGGGCGACCAGCAAAAGCTTGGGCAAGTCTTTGGCATCGTCACGGCAAAAGCGCACCAAGTCGCAATACGGCGTGCGAAAGCTGGTGCTCTCCACCACCGGGACACGCTTGCCCTGCGCGTTCACCACGCTGGCAATGTTGAACGAAGGTCGCGTGTGCGTGAAGCCCAACAAAGCGACCTGTTCGTAATACGCCGCCATGCGTTGCAGCGGCGTGATGCGTTTGCTGTCAAACCAATTCAGACTGATGTCACGTGCATGCTCTGCAAATTTTCGTATCGGGTCAGAAACATCTGCCACCACTTGGTAGTTGCGATAAATCATGGGCTCGTCTCCACGCAGTACAGCGTTACGTTAATGCCATGAGAATTGCAAGACGCGTGCCACGAGATGGCATATCTCTTGCGTTAGGTGATGCACAGCACACATGCACCACCTTCATGCATTGGAAAGCAACCATGGCCAAAACCACGCTCACACTCAGCAGCAAGAACTACTCATCTTGGTCATTGCGCGGCTGGCTCATGGTCAAGCTCGCGGGCATTCCCTTCGAGGAACAAGCGGTGGCCACCGACAGCGTGGATGCACGCGCCGAGTTGTTATTGCTCTCGCCATCCATCCTCGTGCCCTGCCTCAACCACGACCAAGCACGCGTGTGGGACACCTTAGCGATTGGCGAGTACTTGAATGAAATCGCACCAAAAGCACACCTGTTGCCCACCAACGCGGTGCACCGTGCACATTGCAGGTCCATTTGCGGTGAGATGCATTCGGGCTTTTCTGCCCTGCGCGCCTCGCTACCGATGAACATCAAGGCCAAGTTCAGCAAATTCAAAGTGTGGTCCAAAGCGCAACTCGACATTGACCGCGTGCTCTTCATCTGGCGCGATTGCCTGACCACCTACAAAGGCCCCTATTTGTTTGGCAAAAAACCCACGCTGGCCGACTGCATGTTTGCGCCGGTGGTGACGCGTTTCATGACCTATGGCATTGCACTCGACCCTGCCTGCGAAGCCTATTGCCAAACCATTGTGTCGATGCCGGAGATGAAGGAGTGGATGGCAGCTGCAATTGCCGAGCCTGATGACATTGAAGAACTTGAAGTGGAGTTTTAACCATGAGTACCGCAGTTTCTAACACCATCGCCTACGAGAGCAACACCGATTTCTCTCACGTCAAACCCGAAGACACCCAGTTCTTGCCCGGTGGCTTGCGCGACTTCTTTGTGTACCGCGACCTCGGCGTGGCCAAGGCCACACGCGGCAAGGTGATTGCACACATCGCCAAAGCCAATATGCCACCCGACAACGGCACCGGCTGGCACTACCACGTGGCCGAATTTCAAATCGTCATCATGCTCAAGGGTTGGGCGCGGTTCATGTATGGCGAAACACCCACGCTGGTGTCGGCCGGTGATTGCGTGCACCAACGCCCAGGCATCATCCATTACCTGTTCGATTACTCGCCGGACATGGAGTATTTGGAAATTGTGGGGCCCGCCGACTTTGAATCGATTCCTGTCGAAGGCCCGTGTGCAGTGCCACACATCACGCCTTGGGTGAAATAAAAAAAAGACCACCCGAAGGTGGTCTTTTGGATTGGCGTCACACGTGATTAGAAGTGGTACTCGGCTTTAACGAATGGTGTTTTCGCTGTTGCACCTGGACCAGCACCAGCACCTGCAGCGGTGGTGTCATTGCCAAATTTATTTTTCCAATACTCGTAACCAGCACCAACTTTCAGGGTATTTTTGGCAGCTCCAACTGGGGCGCTGATGTCATACATCAACGCCGCATAGATGTGCGTCTCAGGCTTGGTATCACCACCTGTTTCACTTTTACCTTTAGATGCAATGAAGTCTGCCCAACCTTCAAAGCCTAAATTGTTAATGCCCGTTGGGACCCCCCAAGCCATGCTCAAGTCAGCATGATTTTTGTAGCTGTAACGGCCTGCTGAATAACCATATCGGCTGCCGTTTGGATCATTGCTCTCATTTAGCAACAACAGGCTGACGTCAAAGAAACCTTGCTTGACATCCATCATCAAAGTTGGACCCACGACCAACATACGCTTCTTAGAACCGTATGTATCATTTTTGGTGTTCCAGTCGAAACCAGCTGTGACACCAACGTTTTTCACGGGGCCAAAAGCGTAGCTTTTACCTGTGATTTTTTGCAAATCAAACAAACGACGGTAGAGCGCGTAAACCTCTTGCGCACCACCTGTTGTGCTTGCACCAGGATCTTTTGCGTTTGACTGCAACATGTCTGCATTGAAGAAGTTTTGGCCATATTTATCGCCGCTCACGTGTTTGAACGAATAAATATTTTTGCTGATATCAGTCGCGCCATAGGGCTCAGCGAATTTAGTGCCATATGTCAAAGCGATCGATGTATCGCTCCAATCAGCAGCTTGCACACCAACGGCAGCAGCAGCCAAGGCAACAAGGACGAGTTTCTTTTTCATGTCGTGCTTTCTTCAAGGTTAAAAAAATAATTAAGCAAAACAGATGCCAGAAACCCAGCATCTGTCTTTTTCAAGTTACTTAGCGCCGGGCACTTTGCCTTCCACGCCTTTGACATAGAACATGATGCCGCTTAAGAACTTGTCGTCCGCGACTTCGTCTTTCTTCAACACTTCTTTACCTGTGTTGTCGACCAGAGGGCCTTTCCAGATGGCGAAGCTGCCGTCTTTCAAACCTTTCTTGACTTCTTCTACTTTGGCTTTGGTGTCTGCGGGCACGTCATCGGCAATGGACACGATGTCAATCGCGCCATCTTTCACGCCAGACCAGGTGTGGCCGCCACCTGTCCATTTGCCTTCCAAGGCGGCGCGGGTGGCATTGATGTAGTAAGGCGTCCAGTTGATCACAGCCGAGGCCAAATGCGCTTTAGGGCCGTAAGCCGTCATGTCCGAGTCCCAACCAAAAGCGCGTTTGCCTTTGTCTTGCGCCGTTTTCAGCACCGCAGGTGAATCGGTGTTTTGGAACAAGATGTCTGCGCCGCCATTGATGAGCGAGGTGGCAGCTTCCGTTTCTTTGGGTGGGTTGAACCACTCGTTGACCCACACCACTTTGGTTTTGACTTTGGGGTTGCTCGACTGCGCACCCAAGGTAAAGCTGTTGATGTTGCGCACCACTTCAGGAATGGGCATGGATGCCACCACGCCCAAGGTGTTGCTCTTGGTCATCTTGCCTGCGATCACGCCAGCCATGTACGCGCCTTCGTAGGTGCGGCTGTCGTAGGTGCGCATGTTGGGGGCTTGCTTGTAGCCGGTGGCGTGTTCGAACTTCACACCGCTTGTGTCAGCCGCCACTTTGAGCATGGGTTCCATGTAACCAAAGGTGGTGCCAAAGATCAGCTTGTTGCCTTGGCCCACCATGTCGCGAATCACGCGCTCAGCATCGGCGGACTCGGGCACGTTTTCTACAAAAGAGGTTTCAATCTTGTCGCCGAATTCGGCTTGCAGGGCTTTGCGTGCGTTGTCGTGTGCGAAGGTCCAACCGCCGTCCCCCACAGGGCCCACGTAGGCAAATGCGATCTTCAATGGCTCGGCCTTGGCCGCCGCGGGTGCTTCCACCGGTTTGGCTTCTTCTTTTTTGCCACAGCCCACCAACACGGCGGCAGACACGGCGGTCAAAGCAGCGGCTTGCAGCCAACGACGTTTCATCAAATTAGTCATGAAAAACCCTTTAAAAGAAAACAAGAAAAAAAGCGAACAAATTATCAACTGGGATAAAACGGTTTACCAATGGAGGCCGGCATGTTGACCCGCAACCAGCGCGGATTTTTAGAAATCAAGGCCAGCACCACGATGGTGGCAAGGTAGGGCAACATGCTCAACAACTGGGTGGGCACTTCCACCCCGGTGGCTTGCAAATGGAACTGCAGCATGGTCACCCCACCAAACAGATAAGCACCAAGCAACACCCGTGCCGGGCGCCATGTGGCAAAGGTGGTGAGCGCCAACGCGATCCACCCTTTGCCCGCAATCATGCCTTCTACCCACAGCGGCGTGTAAATGAGCGCGATGTAGGCACCCGCCAAACCACACAGCGCACCGCCCACCACCACCGCCAACAAACGGATGCGGCGCACGGGGTAGCCCAAGGCATGCGCTGATTCGGGCGACTCGCCCACCGCACGCAAGACCAAGCCTGCACGGGTGCGGTACAAGAAATAAATCAGCCCCAAGGTCAGCCCAATGGCGCCATACACCAAGGGGTGGTGCTTGAACAAAGCCGTGCCCAACCACGGTATATCGGCCAAGAGGGGCACTTCAAACTGCATGCGCTCGGGCAGCTTGGCCTGCACATAGCTGGTGCCCACAAAAGCTGAAAAGCCAGCGCCAAACAAACTGAGTGCCAGGCCTGTGGCGTATTGGTTGGTGTTCATCCAAATCACCAGCACACCAAACAACGCGGCCATCAAGGCGCCTGCGCCCATGCCCGCCAAAAAACCCAGGGTGTCGCTACCCGTATGGGCAACGGTGGCAAAGCCGGCAATCGCTGCGCAAAGCATCATCCCCTCGGCCCCCAAATTGACGATGCCGGCTTTTTCGTTGATCAACAAACCGAGCGAGGCCAACGCCAAAACAGTGCCCGCATTCATGGTGGCAGCCCACAACAGTGCGTAAGTCTCCATCACAGTGCCTCCACAGAATTTGGATTCGCTACACGGGATACCCAACGCACGCGGTATTGCATCAAGGTGTCACAGGCCAACAGCGTGAACAACAACAAACCTTGAAACACGCCTGTGAGGGAACGTGGCAAACCTAAGCGTGACTGCGCCAGTTCACCTCCAATGTAAAACATGCTCATCAGCAAAGCCGACAGCACCATGCCCACCGGATGCAAACGCCCCACAAAGGCCACGATGATGGCCGCAAAGCCATAGCCCACGGGCACAAACGGCGTGAGCTGACGCAGCGGCCCTGCCACTTCTAAAGCACCCGCCAAACCGGCGGCGCCACCCGAGGTGAGCAAAGCCAACCACAAGGCCTTGCGCGACGAGAACCCCGCATAACGCGCCGCATCCGGTGCCAAGCCGCCCACTTGTTGGGCAAAGCCTGCATGCGTGCGAAACAAAAACACCCACAACGCCCCCACCCCAGCCAGCGCCAGCAACACGCCCACGTTCACACGGGTGCCCGTGATGAGCTTGGGGATTTGTGTGATGGCATCGAAGGTTTTGGTTTGCGGAAAGTTGTAGCCCAGGGGGTCTTTCCACGGGCCATACACCAAGTAATTGATCGTCATGATGGCCACATACACCAGCATGAGGCTGACCAAAATTTCGCTGGCATGAAAACGGTCGCGCAAGA
>ERZ650303.180-NODE-180-length-18526-cov-5.100374_pt1 | contig 18526 bp, 15 predicted proteins | sample MGYA00376239_ERZ650303 | MGnify/ENA primary metagenome ERZ650303 (study PRJEB26733, sample SAMN07839262) | wastewater metagenome | biome: small river; feature: stream; material: water | place: USA: North Carolina | collected 2016-04-05 ... | reverse complement strand
TCAGGCACGCTGTCACGGTAGCGATATTCACTGGCGACTTCGACGGAAACCGGCAGCTTGGCAATGCTTTCCAGCCAATAACGGGCGGTGAGGCCGGCGTGGTAGCTGGTGCCACAAGCGAGGATGAGGATGCGGTCGATGTTCTGGAAGATGTCTTCGGCTTTTGCACCGAACCAGCCCGCCTGGACGGTCTGGGCGCTACCCAACATATCCAGGGTGTTGATGATGGCACCAGGCTGCTCGAAGATCTCTTTTTGCATGTAGTGGGCATAGGTGCCCAGTTCAACGGCATCAGCAGACAGTTGGGATTCGGTTTCTGCCCGGGTGACGGGGGTGCCGTCCTGACGGGTGATGGTGACGCTATCCGGAGTCAGGACAGCGACATCGCCGTTCTCAAGGTAAACCATGCGGCGGGTAACTTGCAGCAAGGCTGCGGTATCCGAAGCGGCATAGTTGGCGTCATCGGCCAGACCCAATACGAGGGGAGAACCTTCACGGGCGACGATGGTCCGGTGCGGATGGTCCTGCTGGATCACACCAATGGCGTAAGCGCCGGTGAGTCGGGTACAGGCAGCACGCACTGCTGCGAGCAGATCTGCGCTCTGTTTGAACTGACGATGCACCAGATGGGCGATGACTTCGGTATCGGTATCCGAGGTAAACACATAGCCATCGGCGGTGAGTTCTGCGCGCAGCTCTTCGTGGTTCTCGATGATCCCGTTATGGACGACAGCCAGACCGTTGGAGATATGCGGGTGGGCATTACGTTCACAGGGCGCACCGTGGGTGGCCCAGCGGGTGTGAGCGATGCCGGTTTCACCGGAAAGCTGCTGTTTCTCGGTTTCCGCGGTCAGATCAGCGACGCGGCCAGCCGAACGGACGCGAACCAGGCCATCACCATTGAGTACGGCAACGCCGGCAGAGTCATAACCCCGGTATTCGAGTTTGCGCAGACCTTCGAGCAAGACACCGACGATATTTTTACGAGCAACTGCAACGACTATGCCGCACATGGAGCCGACCCCAACGTGGTAAATGAATTTCGTAATTATACCTTTGCGGCCTACAAGCTCGCATAAATTACATCAACGGTCATAAGCTTATAAGAAAGGGATCTAGGCTTGCGTCCCAAGTTTACGGATAATCATGTCATTCCCCTTCGCTATTCCGAGGTTTCCATGCGCATCGCTAATGATATTACTGCTCTGGTCGGCAATACGCCGCTCGTTCGTATCAATCGCCTGACGGCAGGCTCGGGGGCGCAGGTGGTCGCCAAGCTGGAATACTTTAATCCTTCGCACAGCGTTAAAGATCGCATCGGCGTTGCCATGATCGATGCAGCTGAAAAAGCCGGTCTGATCAAACCGGATACCGTGATTATCGAGCCCACCAGCGGCAATACCGGTATTGCCCTCGCCTTTGTCTGCGCCGCCCGCGGTTACAAGCTGGTGCTGACCATGCCAGAAACGATGTCTAAAGAACGCCGCGCCCTGTTGCGAGGCTACGGTGCCGAACTGATTCTGACTCCCGGCCCTGAAGGCATGGGTGGTGCCATCAAGAAAGCTGAAGAACTGGTCGCGGCCCACCCCAATTACTTCATGCCGCAGCAATTTAACAATCCGGCCAATCCGGAAGTTCATCGCAATACCACGGCCGAAGAACTCTGGCGCGATACCGATGGTGCCATTGATATCGTTGTTGCCGGTATCGGCACAGGCGGCACCATCACCGGAATTGCCGAGGTGCTCAAGGCCCGCAAACCGGGCTTCAAGGCGATAGCCGTTGAGCCGGATGCCTCACCCGTACTTTCTGGTGGCAGCAAGGGTCCGCATCCGATTCAGGGCATCGGTGCCGGATTTATTCCCGGCGTGCTCAACACCGGGATTTACGACGAAGTGATCCGCGTGAAAAACGAAGACGCTTTTGCCACGGCACAACGCGCGGCCAAGGAAGAAGGTCTGCTCGTGGGTATTTCCTCTGGCGCTGCCTTATGGGCCGCACTGGACGTTGCCAAGCGTCCGGAAAATACAGGCAAACTGATTGCCGTGATTATTCCGTCGTTTGGTGAGCGCTATCTCAGCACTCCCTTATTTGCGGGCCTGACGGACTAAGCAAAAAAAAGACCGGGTTACTACCCGGTCTTTGTGCGCCCGAACTCGCCAGGATCTCGCTTATTTCTTACCGGTGGCTGCTTTGACTGTGGCATTACCCACGGTAGAGACACTTTCTTCCGTCATCTCGGACACCGTGGCCATCGTGCTGTTGAAGCGTGCAAAGGCTTTGTTGGCGGAGTCCATGGCTGTCTTGAGTGCTGCAACCGCCACCTCGGACCCCGCAGGCGTGGTCTTGGCAAACTGATCAGCCAGCACCGCCATGGACTTCATCAGCCCGTCGTACTGCGCTTCGAGCAGACTGGATGCATCTAGCTGCGCTGCTGATGACACTTCATAGAGACTGCGCGAATAAACCACACCCTTCTCCAGTTGCGGTTTCAGCAGTTGTGACTGCAACTCAGCAGCTTGCTGTGGCGATTGCACCGACAGCATCGCCTGGCCGCTCTGTGCCATATCCCCAACCGCTTCACGCAGGGCATGCAGGTTAAGCGCCGCCAGACGTTCTGCAGAAGCCAGGGCTGTATTCGTGACAGACAAAAGCGAATCCACAACGGCTTTATGCGCCGAAACCAGATGTTCTGTATTGAAATGAGTCATAAACCACTCCGCAATCGTTAGTTGAGTAAGTCTAGCGCGATTTTATGCTCTTTGCATTTAAGCAGGGGGGCGTTAGCCCAGATAGGCGGCCAGCACTTTTTCATTCTGATTCAGTTCGGCGGGTGTCCCTTCGACGGCCACATGACCCCGGTCCATCACATAGGCGTAATCCGCAACTTCCAGCGCGCTGCGGGCAAACTGCTCAACCAGCAACAGCGTGATACCGCTGTCCTTGAGCTGACGAATGATCTGGAAGACTTCCTGAACAATCACCGGCGCGAGCCCCATGGAAGGCTCGTCCAGCAACACCACTTTAGGATTGGCCATCAGTGCCCGTCCAATAGCCAGCATCTGCTGTTCACCCCCAGACAGCGTGCCCGAGAGTTGTTTACGCCGCTCTCGCAAGCGCGGAAACAATTCATACACACGATCCAGACCCTTCTGTGCAGGGCCCCGGTATCCCAGGAAACGCGGCAAGCGGGTGTATGCACCCAGCAGCAGGTTATCTTCGACATTGAGCGGACCAAAGACCTTGCGGCCTTCGGGTGAATGGGCGAGCCCCAGACGGGCGATCTGCGCCGCACCCAGATCCGTGACCGCTTTGCCATCCAGCGTGACCTGACCCGCTGTCGGATAAATCATGCCGGAAATGGCCCGCATGGTAGTGGTTTTGCCTGCCCCGTTGGCTCCGATCAAGGCAACGACCGACCCTTCTTTAACTTCCAGGTTAACGCCGTTGAGCACCTGGCTCGCGCCATAACCCGCATGTAAATTTTCTACGCGTAGCATCAGTGCTCTCCTCCTGAACCGCCCAGATAGGCCGCAACCACTTTCGGATCACGCTTCACATCTTCCACCAGACCTTCGGCAATCACTTTACCGCCATCAAGTACCGTGACCCGATCGCACAGTTCGCTCACCACATCCATATGGTGTTCGATCATCACAATGGTGACGCCACGCGAATGAATGCGTTTGACGATTTCAATGAGGCGGGTCACGTCCGGTTGCGCCAGACCTGCAGCAGGCTCATCCAGGATGAGCAGGCTGGGCCGACGGGCCAAAGCGCGGGCGACTTCCAGAAAACGCTGCGCGCCATAAGTCAGATCCATGGCACGAACGCGTGCCTGCCCTTCCAGCCCGACCAGCGCCAGCAAGGCCAGCGCATCCGCCTGCGCCCGTTTTTCTTCTTCGTGCGACATGCCGAGGATCACCAGTGGCATCGACTTCTTATAGGTGTCTTTCAAGGCCACCATGACATTGTCCAGCGCCGTGAGTTGGCTGAACAACTGCAGATTCTGGAATGTACGTGCAACACCTTCCTGCGCGACGGTGTACAGGCTGCCGGTAGCCAGGGCTTTGCCATTAAGCAGCATGTCACCATGGGTCGGTTCATACAGTCCTGAAACCACATTGACCAGCGTGCTCTTACCCGAGCCGTTCGGACCGATCAGACCATGAATACTGCCACCTTCTACCGTCATGGAGACGTCGTTGACGGCTTTGACGCCACCAAAATAGCGGGCCAGCCCCTTCAGCTCCAGCAATGGGCCGCTGCGTTTAACAATCGGTAAAACAGCATCGAGCTGTGCGGCGGGCGGCAGAGGTGCTGCCGGGACTTTAAAGACCCGCGACAGGAACTGGCTGGCAAAACCCATCAGGCCTTCCGGCAAACCAACAACGACCGCAAAGAGCATCAGGGCAAAAATAGCCTTGCGCCAATCTTCGGTATTTTCGACAAGCACACTGCCGACTACAAGAATACCCATGGCGACCATGGGTGCCGTTGCCCGGAAGGCACCAACCTTTTTACTGCGTAATGCCTGAATACCTGCTGCGAGTGCGGCCACAAAACCAATGGCAGCAAACGATTGAAACAGCACGCGATCCGACAGCAGATTCGGGAGCAACACGACCAGCGCCGAACCGACAAACGCACCCCAGAGATTTTTACGGCCACCCAAAACCACACCCAGCAGCAGAATGATCATGAGTTCATAGCCAAAGCTGTGTGGTTGCAGATACTGGAAGTTATATCCGTAGAGCCCCCCGGCCAGCGCACCCAATGACGAGCCCAGGGCAAAAGCCAGTACTTTGTGCCGGAAAACGCCGACGCCCATGGCATCGGTTGCAATCGGGCTGTCCCGCAGCGCCTCGAAGGCGCGCCCCCACTGACCGGCCATCAGATTACGCATGCCCGTCCAGACGAGCGCCAGCAGTAGCAGGCAGAGCCAGTAAAAGCCATCAGCGCCCAGAGGCGAGCCGAAGAGCTCGGGCCTGGGGATCTGCAAACCCTGCGCACCTTGCGTCAGGCTTTCCCATTCATTCAGCACGATGACCGATAGGGCACCAAAGCTCAGGGTGGCCAAGGCAAATTGCGGCCCCTCAAGGCGCAGGGCGGGCAACGCCAGCAAGCCGCCGAGAACCGCACCCGTCAGCCAGGCCAGACCAAGGGCGGCCGGCAAGCTCGCGCCCAGATCCGTTGCGGCCAGCCCAGCGGCATAAGCCCCCAGTCCCAGAAACGCGGCCTGAGCCAGGTTGACCTGGCCGAGATACCCCACGGTGACATCCAGACCAATCAGCAGAATGGCATAGATGGTCAGCAGCGTAAGCAAACCGAGCAAAAATGGATTGTTGGTCGCCAGAGGAATCGTGGCCATCAGCCCCAATGCCACCAGCTCCGCACCGCGCACCATTAAAAAGCGTTTTAAAAACATAATCAGACCTTGCGTACAGTCGCTTTACCGAACACGCCGGTCGGATGCACCGCCAGCGCCAGAATCAACAGAATGAGGCCGGGGGCCTCGCGCCAGCCGCTACCCAGATAAAAGCTGGCCAGACTTTCCAGTGCCCCGAGGAACAGACCCACGATGACAATCCCGAATCCGGAATCGAGTCCGGCAACAACGGCCACCGAGAAGGCTTTCAGAATCAGGGCAGAGGCCATGGTCGGCCCCACCGTGGTAATCGGGGAAACCAGAATACCGGCCAGAGCCGCTACAGAACCAGACAGCCCATACGACAGCATGATGGTGTTTTTGGCAGAAATACCCATCAGCTCGGCCGCATCACGGTCGGCAGAAACGGCCTCGAAGGCCTTGCCCAGCAGCGTACGGCGTTTGAAGAGCTCGACCAGACCCATAACAGCAAACACGCCGACGGCGATTGAAATCTCTACGGCCGTAATATCGACCCCCAGGATGTGAATCGGGTCGGAAGAAATGGGCGTTGGGAAGGGACGGTCATCGCGGCCCCAGATATTTTCTGCGGCAGAAAACAGAAACAGCCCAATAATAATGGTGAGCAGGATCCAGCCTTCACTGCGCTGCTCGAGCGCAAGACGGACACCCGTTCGCTCGACGAACAGACCCAGCGCTGCGCCAAAGAGCAAGCCCAGCGGAATCATCAACCAGTAAGATATGCCCCAATCCATCAGCGTCAGGCTGAAGAAGGCCGATACCATGACCAGCTCACCCTGCCCGAAATTAAGGCTCTTGCTTGTTGCGAAGGTCAGTTGAAAGCCATAGGCAATCAACGAATAAACCAGGCCCATGAGCGCCCCACTGACAGCGAGCTGGGCAATAATCTGCATATCCATCGGATCAATCCTGATAACAAAACGATGGTGCGGCCACTGATTGACAGCCGCCGCACCAGACTACATCAACCCAGTCTTACTTTGTCGATTTCTTGGCCTGGGTTTTGCTGGTGGACTCTTTAATCAGACGCGCCCGATCTGCCGGATTGGCAAACACCACACGCCCGTCCTTGACCATACCCATGACCACCTGACGGCTGGTGAAGGCTTCATGGGTAGCAACATCGGTGGGGTTCCACTTGCTATACGGGTGGTTCCAGATTGCAATCACACCGGGTACCGGTTCTTTCAGATCTTCCAGCGCATCCTTGATCTTGCGTGTATCCGTGCTCTGCGCCTGCTTCATGGCGGCGGTCATCACATAGACCGCGTCATAACCCTGCGCTGCTGATACCGGTGATGGAATACGATCTGTCTTGTAGGCTTTGCGATAGCCATCAATAAAGCTCTTGGCTTTTGGCGTAATCGGCTCTTCGATAAACGTCTGCGGCATCATCGTGCCGTTACCGTTTTTACCCGCATTGTCGATAAAGTTCGACATCGACAGTGTCCAGCCGCCAATCAGCGGTTCTTTCATGCCGATCTTGCCCATGCCGTTCGCCACTGCAGCCAGTTCCGGCCCGATTCCCCAGATCAGAATAGCCTGTGCGCCTGCCAGTTTGGCCTTGGCCAACTGCGCGGTCATATCCTTGTCGCCGATATTGAACTTTTCGGTGGCAACCACCTGGACCTTGTTACCCTGCTTCTTGATCTGGTCGAGCAAGTCGTCACGGCCAGACACACCATAGTTGGTCGAGTCATGCAGCAGACCGACCTTGGTGTAGCCACGACGGGTCGCTTCTTCGACCACCATCGATGCCTGGATGCTGTCGTCGGCGGCAAAGCGGAAGATCGACAAATCCTTGACGCCCGCTTTACTCCACTGGGTCATCGAGAGAGAACCCGCCGCCGGGGTGATCATCTTGACGATGCCTTTTTCCTGATAGTACTTGTCACCTGCAACCGCCACGCCGGTATTCACCGTACCAATAACGCCCGACAGATCGGCCATGGACGACAGCTCTTGCGCAATCAAGGCACCGCGGTCATTCTTACCTTCATCATCACGTTCGATGATGCTGATTTTCATTTTTTTACCGCCAACATCGACACCGCCTGCGGCATTGATTTCCTGAACAGCCAGCTTGGCACCGTCACGCATGGATACACCCATCGGTGCCGAGCCACCACTGAACGGTCCGGTGATGGCCAGTTTAATGTCGTCTGCCGCCAGGGCATTCACACAGAAACATCCGGCAACAAGTGCGCCCAATGTCAGTTTGGTGAAACGGTTTGCAGCCTGTTTATGACCTTGGGTCATGAGTGTCTCCTCGGTGGTTATCGCCTGATCATACCGCGGCAATTTATGCCTGTAATTGTGCAGCGCAAGCTCTTTACTTGCGCGCTAACGATACACCAACTACAGCAATCAATAACCCGGCCAGCATGGTGATTGAAAAAATTTCATCAAAGACAACCCACGCTACCAATGCGGTCATCGGCGGCACGAGATAAAACAGACTCGCTACATTGACGGCCGTGCCGGAACGGATCAGATGGTTGAGCAAGGTCACTGCACCCAATGACAGCACCAGCACCAACCAGCCCAGCGCAAAGACAAAGTCAGCAGTCCATTGCACCTCGAAATTTTCGTACACACAGGCAAAAGGCAACGTCACCAGCGCGGCGGCCATGAATTGAATCACGGCACCGGAGCGCCAGTCGAAATGTGGGCAGAAGCGTTTCTGATAAAGCGCGCCAGAGCTAATGCCCAGCAAGGCAGCCAGAGCGGGCCATAGACCGGCCAGATCAAAGCCGGCACGCAACCGGCCGGACAACACGATCACCGTGCCCGCCAGGCCCAGGATTAAACCGAGCCACTGTCGCTGACGAACCGACTCCCCTAACAGCAGACCTGCAACCATGGCCGTTAACAATGGCTGCAACCCGACAACCAGACTGACGATACCGGCGGGCAAGCCCTGGTTAATGGCCATAAATACGCCACTCAGATAGATCGCGTGAATCAATATGCCCGCCACACCCAGATGCAACCAGGTTCGCCAGTCACGCGGCCACGCGGCACGCGCCAGAAGCGCCAGCAGCAACATCAAACTGACAACGCAGACATAACGCAACAGGAGGAAGCTCAGCGGTTCTGCGTAGGGCAGCCCGAACTTTGCGCCGACAAACCCGGTACTCCAGAGTCCGACAAAGAGCGCTGGGTATAAAAAATTCTTCATGGCTGAATGGTATCCTGTCCGGCTGCTTGACCACAAAGATGCCTGAAGCACCACGACTGTATGAACACCGAACTCCAGATCGGCACCGCCGAATTCCGGCGCGCCAATTGGGCGCTGATTCTAGGCGGCTTCGCCTGCTTTGCCCTGCTCTACGGCACCCAACCGCTGCTGCCCGAGTTCACCACCACCTTCGGTATTTCACCCACCCTGTCCAGCCTGGCGGTGTCTGCCGGGACCTTGACGCTGTCCATTCTGCTGATCCCGCTCAGCATGCTGTCTGATCAATTCGGACGAGCACCGCTGATGAAAGCATCGCTGCTCGGCGCCACGGCCTTTGCCTGGGCCTCGGCTTTAGCGCCGGATTTCGAATGGCTGGTGCTGTCCCGGGCCGGGGTCGGTGCCTGTATCGCTGCCCTGCCAGCGGCGGCCATGGCTTACCTGGGAGAAGAAATCACGCCGACCGCCCGAGCCAAAGTGATGGGCATGTATATCGCCGGTAACGCTCTCGGTGGCATGTCCGGACGCTTTCTGTCGGCCCTGGTTACGCAATACACGAGCTGGCACTTTGGTCTGGCTGCACTTGCGCTGATCGGCATGATCTGCACCTACTTTTTCTGGCGTCTTTTACCGCCAGCACGGCATTTCAAACCCCGTTCGATGAAGCCCGATGTGCTCTGGGCAGACATCAAACGGATCTACCAGGACCCCGGCCTACCCTGGTTGTTTACAACGGCTTTTCTCATCATGGGGGCCTTCGTCAGCATCTACAACTATCTGGGGTTCCGGCTGAGCGAGGCGCCGTATCTGCTTGGGCCGGCGGCCATTGGCAGCATCTTCCTGCTCTATGCGCTGGGTAGCGCCTCCTCTGCGCTGGCGGGGCACCTAGCCGACCGCTTCGGTCGTAGCCGCATCATGCTCGGCATGATCATTGCCATGGCTGTGGGTATTCTCGCCACGCTGGATGGTCATTTAGCCACCATCATTGCCGGCCTGGCGCTTTTTACTTTCGGTTACTTTGCTACCCACGCCATTGCCAGCGCCTGGGTCGGTTCCCGCGCCGGCGAAAGACGCGGGCTTGTTTCGGCCCTTTATCTCTCCAGTTACTATCTGGGCAGCAGCTTCCTGGGCAGCACCTCCGGTCCACTCTGGACACACTTTCACTGGCCCGGCATGGTTATCGGTCTTCTGGTCTGCGTCAGCCTGGTGTTCGTCATCGCACGGCACCTCACAAAACTTGAGCGGACACCCAGCTAATCAGACAGAAGCAGACAGTTACTGGCGCGGCATGTAAACACCATCGATACTTCTAAGCGCGTTGCGATTCTCTTCCGTGGTGCCGCAGGTGCCTTTCAAGCCGTGAATCACGATAGCCGCCGGTTCGTTACGCACATAGAAGACGCACTGGCCATCTTCATTGGCATACAGAAATTCGTCCGCCACATCGGTGCGGGTGGCCCAGCCCCAGAGGCTCAGACAGTTAGCCGGCCCATTGGCACAGCCTTCACCCGGAGTGATGTTGCCGGCAGACAAGCGAAAATTAAAACCGCTGTTATTCAAGCCGGTAACCGAAATTTCCGCGTGGGTGCCTTTTGCAAACCAGCCCGACAGGTTGGTTTCCAGGGTGCCGGCCAATGCCGACCCGGTTGCAAGCAAACCGATCGATACCAGCAACCCGGCAACGGTGCGTTTAATTGTCATGACAGCCTTTCTGCGATGGAATATGCGTCGCCCGACGGCGATTTGCTTTAAGCTTACGCCATTCCACGGTTTTATTTGCAAGGCGCTCATGCGACGCATCATTTTTCTCCTATGTTTGGCATTACTTACAGCCTGTTCCGGCCCCAAAGTACTGAGTCAGACCCCCGATAGCATTACCTTTGCCTTTCCGAGCGGTCGGCAAGGCGTCGAAGACGTCAAAGACGATGCCGAAGTCTATTGCCAGAAGCGCGGTAAAAATGCCGAGCTGCGCGGTGAAAAATTCTGTACCGCCGATTGCCTGAGCTGCCCCTTGCAGTGCCGCGCCACCTTTCTCTGCCGCTAAATGATTACTCTGAAGAACCTGACCCTGCGCCGTGGCGCACGGGTCCTCATCGATGATGCCAGTTGCACTATTAATCCCGGCGAACGTGTCGGCCTGGTTGGCCGCAATGGCGCTGGCAAATCCACGCTCTTTGCCCTGCTCAACGGCAGCTTGCATGAGGATCGTGGCGATTTCTACATTCCGGCGCAATGGCAAATGGCCCAAGTGGCGCAGGACATGCCGGAAACTGAAGACAGCGCCACCCGCTTTGTCATTGAAGGCGATACGCGCCTGATGGCCGCCGAGGCCGAAGTCGCAGCCGCCGAGGCCAGCGACGACGGCGAGCGCATGGGTTATGCCTACGCCCACCTCAACGATGTGGGTGCGCACGATGCACAGTCACGGGCGCAGGCGCTCATTCAGGGTCTGGGCTTTAAAACCAGCGAGCTGAATCAACCCGTCAACAGTTTTTCAGGTGGCTGGCGCATGCGTCTGCAGCTGGCCCGCGCCCTGATGTGCCCGTCCGATCTGTTACTGCTTGATGAACCGACTAATCACCTGGATCTTGATGCACTGGTCTGGCTGGAAGCCTGGCTCAAACGCTACCAGGGCACCATGATTGTGATCAGCCATGACCGGGAGTTTCTCGATGCCGTGACCAATGTCACGATACACATCGACCATGGCAAACTGGTGCGCTACGGCGGCAATTACAGTGCCTTTGAAGACCTGCGTGCCGAACAACTGGCGATTCAACAGGCATCCTTTGCCAAGCAACAGGAGAAGATTGCGCATCTGCAATCGTTTATCAACCGCTTTAAAGCCAAGGCCAGCAAAGCCAAGCAGGCGCAGAGCCGGGTTAAGGCGCTGGAGCGGATGGAAAAAATTGCGCCGGTGCTGGCCGATGCCGAATTTACCTTTACCTTTGATGAGCCGGGTGCCCTGCCCAACCCCATGCTGGCCATGGAAGATGCCAGCTTCGGCTATCCGGCACCGGAGGGCGCAGCTGCCGGTACGCCACCCACAATCATCGTGCAACACGTGAATCGTTCGGTCTTGGCCGGGCAGCGTATCGGCATATTAGGTGCCAATGGCCAGGGTAAATCAACGGTCGTCAAAACGATTGCCCAAACCCTCGGCGTTCAAGGCGGTGTGCTCACGCAAGGCCGTGGCTTAACCATTGGTTACTTTGCGCAACAAGAGCTGGACGTGCTTACTGCCAATGCCACGCCCATGGAGCATATGATCCGCATGGCCAAAGCCGCGATCGCCAGTGGGCAAACCGGTGGCCGCGATATGCGCGAGCAGAATTTACGGACCTATCTCGGGACTTTTAATTTTACCGGTGACCAGGTCATGCAAGCCGTAGGCACCATGAGCGGTGGCGAAAAAGCGCGGCTGGTATTAGCCATGATTGTCTGGCAACGCCCCAATCTGCTGCTGCTGGATGAACCGACCAACCATCTGGATCTGGCCACCCGCGAAGCACTGGCCATGGCGCTTAATGAGTTTGAAGGCACGGTCATGCTGGTCAGCCATGATCGTGCTCTGCTCCGCTCGGTTTGCGACACCTTCTGGCTGGTTGCCGATGGCGGCATCAGCGATTTTGATGGCGACCTGGATGACTACCAGCAATATCTGCTAGATGAAGCCAAGCGCCAGCGTGAAGCAGCCAGCAAACCCAGAGTTGCTGCCATTCAGGCTCCGGCCAAGCCCAAACCCGCATCGAACCGTCAGAAATTTTTACAGCGTGATCTGGAAAAGCTGGACGACAAAATACGCGCGCTACAGCAAGACAAGGCCACGCTGGAGTCTGCACTCGCGGCAACCACTGACCCAACCCGCATTACCGAATCCGGCCAGAAAATTGCCGCTGTTCAAAGCATGCTGGATGCGCTCGAAGTTGAATGGCTGGCTTTGGTTGAAGACATCGAAGCCTGCCAGGCCTAACGATTATCGGAGTCAGCATGGACATCCTCACCCTCATCGCGGTTGCCCTTCTGGCAGCGGCAGCCGGTTACGCCATTGGCCTGTTAATTGGTCGGGCTCGTGCAGCCACCGCCGAAGCCAAGGCCGAGCGCTTGCCACAGGTAGAAGGCCGCCTGATGGAGGCCGAACAACAGCTCAACGGACTGAATGCCCAGGTGGCTTCTTTAAACACGCAGTTGGCGCAGGAACGCAGCCAGAGCGCCGAAAAGCTGGCGCTGCTCCAGGGGGCCCGTGAAGAACTGACCCATCAGTTCAAGAACCTCGCCAATGAGATTCTGGAAGAAAAATCCAAACGCTTTAGTGAACAGAATCAGCAAAGCCTGGGCCAGCTTCTGGACCCGCTGAAAACCAAGCTGCAGGAGTTTCAGGGCAAAGTGGAGCAAGTCTATGTGCAGGAAGGCAAAGACCGCAGCGCATTAGCCGAGCAGGTGCGCCAGCTGATGGAACTCAATAAAACCGTGAGTCAGGAAGCCAACAACCTCACCAAAGCGCTCAAAGGCTCGAGCAAAACCCAGGGCAACTGGGGCGAGCTGGTCCTGGAACGGGTTCTGGAAAGCTCCGGTCTGCGCAAAGGCGAAGAGTATGACGTGCAGGAAAGTCATACCCTGGCCGATGGTCGTCGCCTGCAGCCCGACGTGGTGGTTCATTTGCCGGAAGACCGTCACCTGGTCATCGATGCCAAAGCCTCGCTCATTGCCTACGAAGACTATGCCAACGCCGACGATGAAAAGCATCGTGATGCAGCTATCAAACGGCATCTGGATTCGGTGCGCAGTCATATCAAAGGCTTGTCCGATAAAAATTACCAGGATCTCTATGGCCTGAAGTCGCTCGACTTTGTGTTGATGTTTGTACCCATCGAACCGGCCTTCATGCTGGCAGTGACGCATGATCGCGAGCTCTACATGGATGCCTGGAACAAGAATGTACTGCTGGTCAGTCCATCCACCCTGCTCTTTGTGGTGCGGACGGTCGCCAATCTCTGGCGGCAGGAAGCCCAGACACGCAACGCACAGGACATCGCCAAACGCGGTGCGGAGCTTTACGACAAACTGGCCGGTTTTGTCGAAGACATGGAATCGCTAGGCACACGCCTGACTCAGGCACAAAAAGATTACGACGGGGCCATCAACAAACTGTCCACCGGTCGTGGCAACCTGATTCGCCAGGCCGAGATGCTTAAAAAACTTGGCGTGAAGCCCAGTAAAGCCTTACCGGCCCCAATGGTTGAAATAGCCAATGATGCAGCTGACATGGAATAACCTGATTTAACCGCTCAACTGCAGATTTATTGATCCAGATCAAATTATTAGGCGTTTTACAGCCAGACGCAGCGCAGCATATCGGGCATGATCTGAGCACTTTTATCTCTCTCAGAGGCTGCCATGGTCAATGCCCAAGCTGCTTTGCAAGATCAGTACCCGCACATCCTGCCCTCCCTTTTGCCGCTATTGCAGCAAGGTGGTTTGACACCATTGCGCATGAGCCAACGTCAGCTACTGCCGATTGTTCAAGGCGGCATGGGCGTTGGCGTATCGGCACATTCACTGGCCGGTACCGTTGCGGCTTGCGGTGGCATGGGCACCATTGCTTCGGTCGATCTGCGTCACCTGCACCCGGACCTGGCCGAGCAAACACGCAAAGCCCGTGGTGAAGCAGGTAAAGCTCTGATCGAAGCGGCTAATCAGGAAGCCCTCAAACGAGAAATCCGTATTGCCAAAGAGCTGGCCCAGGGCCGCGGCATGATCGCAGTCAATGTCATGAAGGCTCTGTCTGCTTATCAGGATTACGTCACGACCGCCTTGCACGAAGGCGTCGATGCCCTGGTGGTGGGGGCCGGTTTGCCTCTGGACCTGCCTGAGCTGGCAGCGGATTTTCCGGATGTGGCACTGATTCCGATTCTGTCCGATGCCCGTGGCGTCAAGATCATTATGAAAAAGTGGGCGCGCGCCAATCGGCTACCCGGTGCCATTGTCATTGAGCACCCCGGTTATGCCGGTGGTCACCTGGGTGCAGCGTCCGTGGCTGATCTCCATAACGAACGTTTTGATTTCGCAACCGTTATTCCGGAAACCCGTGCCGTGTTGCGCGAGTTCGGCGTGGAAGATTGCGTACCGATCATTGCCGCTGGTGGTATCCGCTCGTACGCTGATATCCAGCGCATGCAGGCACTGGGTGCTGCCGCCGCGCAGCTGGGCACCGCGTTTGCCGTGACGGCAGAAGGCGATGCCAGCCCGGCCTTTAAAGAAATTCTGGCCGGTGCCCGTGAAGAAGATATGGTGGAGTTCATCAGTGTGGCCGGACTACCGGCCCGTGCGGTAAAAACACCCTGGCTGACGCACTACATGGAAAAGGTCGAGAAACTCCAGGCCCGGGCCAAAGAAAAAGCACAATGCATCAAATACTTTGATTGCCTGGCCCATTGCGGACTGCGCGACGGCAACGGCAAAGTCGGCCAGTTCTGTATTGACCATCAGCTCACGCTGGCCTACAAGGGCGAAGGGGCCAAGGGTCTATTCTTCCGGGGTGTCGGTGACCTGCCTTTTGGCAATCAGATCCGTAGCGTCAAAGAACTGATCACCACGCTGCTTATGGCTGATCCGGTACTTTGTCCGCAACCCTGAAAAAACCGGGTTTCTGATCGCGCGGCAATTGCTTGAGGGCCCATTCGGCCTTTGACGCCGCCGAACGATCCGGGTATTGCGCCTCGGCGACAATGCCGATCGGTGGGTTGGCACGGGTGTAACGCGCGCCCTTGCCCTGCTGGTGCGCCAGAAAACGGGCGGCAACGTCGGTAGTGATGCCCGCATAGTAAGCGCCATTGGCGCATTCCAGCAGGTACAGATACCAGCATTGCGCAGCCATGCTGGTTCAGGCCTGATCGAGCAGTTTGATCGGCGTGATCGCCGCCTCGGCCAGATAAAGCATGCCTTCCTGCATGGTCCAGGCCAGCTTCATGGTGCGGGTTGCCACGGCGACCAGCTTCTCGCTGTCTTCCGGCGAAATCTGAATCACCGACAGATTGCGGTAACGCTTCAGGGTGTTCTGGTTCTGTTGCCACCACATATCCGAAGGCCGGCCACCGTAAGTGATGATCACCGCCCGGTCTGCACGGCTACAGGCTTTTTTAACGCGCGCCTCATCCGGCAAGCCCACATCGATCCAGAGCCGTGTAACGCCCGAAGGATCGATCTCCCACAACGCAGCATCCTCTTCATTAGACAGACCGCGCCCGAAACGCAGGTCTGCCGAGGCATATAGCGCATAGCCCAGAATGCGGATCATCACCCGTTCGATGGTTTCCGAAGGGTGCTGCGCCAAGGTCAGTGCATAATCGCCAAAGTGGTTACGATCCAGATCTGCCAGCTGCAGATCGGCTTTGAATACGGTTGCTTTAAGTGCCATGGTTCCTATCCGAAAGACTGAAGGCTACGCGGAAGCGCGCTGATTACCAAATTTTTTGGGTCGATATCGCTACAATGCGGCATGCCCCAACACCCTCCGCCGATCATTCGCTGGCAAGAAAACGGCCAGGCCTGCCAAGCCCGCTGGATTTCCGAAGCTGGCCTGCCGCCACCGGCACACGTCGTAATCGCCGATGACACCCTGTCTGCCGATACGGCCTTTCGTCTGACCCGCGAGGGCACGGCACTGCTCTGGCGAGGCGACTACCAGAACGCCCGCCATCTCTTGCAGGCACTGGTCCGCCGCGTTGACCGTCCACCCCGCAACCCACAACCTGCAGCCAACCAGACGCCGGCAGCGCTGTTTGCCCAGCACCGGGCAACACAAGGTCGGCGGGCCGCTATTCTGGGTAATCTACTCATCCCCTTAGCAGCTGATTACCGTGTCTCGCTACGACGCGGCCAGGACGTGGCCGATGCCTGCGTGGCAGCCCTTGGCCCAGCGGACATCACGCAGGGTGATGCCGTTATTTCGCTACGCGGTCTTCTCGCGCTGATCAGTGCTTACGAATGGCGGAAAAAAGGGGCGCTGGTCCCGGCGCTCGATGCCCGTATCCACCCGCACTTCGGCGTCTTTTCGCCCGTGCGTGGCGAATATGTGGATCTGGTAGCACGGGCCGCCCTCCCCCCGTCTTGCGATCTGGCCCTGGATATAGGCACCGGTTCCGGCGTTCTCACCTGCTTATTGGTCAAACGCGGTATTGCGCATGTGATCGGGACCGACCTGGACCCGCGGGCACTGGCTTGCGCCCGGGAGAACGTTACCCGCTTAGGCTACACGGCGCAGGTAGAAATTCTCGAAGCGAATCTGTTTCCTGAAAATACGCCCCCGGCCAATCTGATTGTCTGCAACCCACCCTGGCTACCCGCCATACCGACCAGCCCGGTAGAAGCGGCCATTTACGACCCGGATTCGCAGATGTTGCGCGCCTTTCTCGCGGGGGTTGCCAAGCACTTAGCCCCGGAGGGCGAAGCCTGGCTGATTATTTCGGACATTGCCGAACGGCTAGGTTTACGCAGCCGTGAGCAATTACTCGCGTGGATCACAGCCGGTGGCCTCGTCGTTAGCCAGCGCATGGATACGCAACCCACTCACCCCAAAACCCGCAACAATAGTGATGCACTGCACCATGCGCGGGCCGGTGAAATCACTTCGCTCTGGTGCTTAAAAAAGGCCTGAGAAGCATTGACGAAGGGGCGTCCGGTGCGGATACTCATAGGTTCGCCGATACACAGAAGGCAACCTGCGGCTCGCACAACGGGCCCTTCATAACTATCTGAATTCTAGGGGACAACCATGGCTGACAAGAAGTCGAAGATTATTTACACGCTGACGGACGAAGCACCACTGCTCGCCACTTGTGCCTTCCTGCCGATCATTCGCACCTTCACTTCGCCAGCCGATATCGACATCGTCAAAAGTGACATCTCGGTTTCTGCCCGTGTATTGGCAGAATTTGCCGAATTCCTCAAAGACGACCAGAAAGTACCCGATACGCTTGCCGAACTCGGTAAGCTAACGCTGGAACCAGACACCAACATCATCAAGCTGCCAAACATCAGCGCCTCGGTTGCCCAGCTCAAAGCCTGCGTTAAAGAACTGCAAGCCAAAGGCTATGCCATTCCGAATTACCCAGAAGACCCGAAGACCGACGAAGAAAAGGCCCTCGCCGCTCGCTTTGGCAAGTGTCTGGGTTCAGCTGTGAACCCAGTATTGCGTGAAGGCAACTCGGATCGTCGTGCACCACAGGCTGTTAAGAACTTTGCTCGCAAGCACCCGCACTCGATGGGCAAGTGGAATCAGTGGTCGCAATCACATGTATCGCACATGCACACCGGTGACTTCTACCATGGTGAAAAGTCGATGACCACCGACAAAGCCCGCAACGTGCGCATGGAACTGATCGCCAAGGGTGGCAAAGCCACCGTTCTAAAAGAAAAGGTTGCGCTGAAAGCTGGTGAAATCATTGACTCGATGTTCATGAGCAAGAAAGATCTTTGTAACTTCTACGAACAGGAAATGGAAGACTGCCGCAAGTCGGGCATCCTCTTCTCGCTGCACGTGAAGGCCACCATGATGAAGGTCTCGCACCCGATCGTATTCGGCCACTGCGTCAAGATCTATTACAAGGACGCCTTCGACAAACACGGCAAACTGTTCGAAGAACTCGGTATCAACGTCAACAACGGTATGGTCGATCTGTACGAGAAGATCAAAACCCTGCCAGAATCGAAGCGCGAAGAAATCATCCGCGACCTGCATGCCTGCCACGAACACCGCCCGGAACTTGCCATGGTCGATTCGGCCAAGGGCATTACCAACTTCCACTCACCGAACGACATCATCGTTGATGCGTCCATGCCGGCCATGATCCGTGCGGGCGGCAAGATGTGGGGTGCCGATGGTAAACAGTACGATGCCAAGTGCGTCATGCCGGAATCGACCTTTGCCCGTATCTATC
>ERZ650303.179-NODE-179-length-18527-cov-9.423073_pt1 | contig 18527 bp, 24 predicted proteins | sample MGYA00376239_ERZ650303 | MGnify/ENA primary metagenome ERZ650303 (study PRJEB26733, sample SAMN07839262) | wastewater metagenome | biome: small river; feature: stream; material: water | place: USA: North Carolina | collected 2016-04-05 ... | reverse complement strand
GCCTAACGCGTGCGCATCCCCCGCGCGCTCCGGCTGCACGTTCCCGGCTGGACCGGGCCGCTCGTCGAGGACGCCGAACCGGATGTCGTCGCCGGGACGGGCGCGCTCGACGATGGCTTGAACGTGATGGCGCAAGCGGGCCGCCGGCGCACGGTGCGTGGCGGCTCGCGCGTCGTGACGACGTTCGCGGCCGTCGGGGGCAACGCGATCACCAACTGCTGGGGGCCGTTCCGCTACAGCGCGACGGGCGCGGTCGCCGTCGGCCACGCGTCGGCGGGCTCCAAGCACTACGCCTATGCGCTGACCGATACGCTCGGGTGGATGGGCGCGACGGAAGCCCTGTCACGGGGCGACCTGTCATGGAACACGGCGACGGCGGCGCGCCCGTATGCGGTGGAGCTGTTCGAGAAGGTCTATTTTGTCGATGCGACCGAGAGCGGCAGCACGCGCAACGGCATGAGCGTCGGCGCGTGGAGCGCGGGCGCGTGGTCGGTGTCGCAGCCGGTCTATGACTTGGACGGCTCCGGCTCCGGGACGGGCGCGCTCAAGGCGTACTCGGCGGAAGTGTTCAACGGCGTGTTGTTCGTGTCGGGCTACGATAGCGAGAGCGCGCCGAGTTCCGGTAGCGCGCCGCACCTGCTGCGGCATTCGCTCTTGGGCACCGACCCCTCGACGTCGGGCGGGTTCGATCCCAACGCCTACCTGATCCTTGGGGCGAAGGGGCAGTTTGTCCGCGCGATGAAGTCCGGTCGCACGGTGATGCTGGTGGCGAAGGACTCCGAGCTGTACACGATCTCGGGGTCTGGCCGCTCGCTCCCCGGCTGGCAGTATCAGGTGCAACAGGTCTCCAACTCGCTGGGCGCGGGCTGTACGAATCCCTACGCGCTGGATCACGCCTACGGCATGTGGTACGGCATCGGGCGCGTCGGGCCGTGGCGCACGGACGGGGGCAACGTCGAGTTGCTGCGCGCGGGGCGCGATCGCTCGTGGTCGCGCGTGCAAAATCTGCAGCTGGCGACCGTGACGGCGCACCCCGACCGGCGACAGGTCTGGTACGGCTTCCACGAGGTGGGCCGCACGGGCTACCAGACGGGCGCCTGCACGTTCTGGGTGTGGGACCTGGAGCGCGAACAGTGGGACGTGTCGCAGCGCACCAACCGCTCGTACACGTTCTTGGGGACCGTGCTGCAGGGCGCGACGGTGGCGCCGAGCGGGGCACCGGGGGCGCCGACGCAGGATTTCACGTCGCCCGCCTACGACTTCGACGCGCTGGAGGTCACGTTCACGCCGGCCGATGCGTCGGCGTTGACCGAGGTGTGGTATCGCCCCGCGTCGGGCGGGTCGTATGCCCTGCACTCGTCGGTGCGCGAGGGAGTGACGCGGGCGCTGATCGACGGGCTGCAGGGGACCACGGCCTACTACGTGAAGCTGCGCCACAACCGCGGCGGCGCGGTGTCGGACTACTCGTCCGAGGTGCTGTGCTACACGCGCGTGGAGTCGGGCTATGTGATCGCCGGACAGACGCAGACGACGGACAGCGACACCAACGCGCGGACGATCCTGAGCGCGACGACGGTGAGTGGCGTGGATGTGACGGTGGTCGACAACGGATCGCCAGCCTACTCCGCGTCCTACAGCGCGGAACCCGCGGGCGTGCGGGTCGCGACGGACACCTCCCCGTTCGGCATCGTCTACACGCTCTCCACGTCGCACGCGTCGTGGCCGGTCAGCTACAAGAACGGGCTATCGCGTCAGTCACAGCAGCGCGTCCCGTCGTCGACGACCCCGCCCGCTCCGACACAGGACCTGTCGGGCACGGCGTTCGCGCTGACGAGCATTGGCATGTATTTCTGGCCGAACAAGCACGCGACGACCTACGCTCTGTACATGGCGCCGTCGTCGACGGGCGTGTTTGCGCTCAAGGCGACGCTGGTCTCGGCGCCGTTGGGCACGGCGCTCTCGTCGTTCGGCATCAACGTGCCTGGCCTGACCGCGGGCGAAACGTATACGGTCAAGATCACGGACACGTCGACGGGGATCGACTCGTCGACGGTCGCGATGTACACGAAGCTCCCCGCCCCGTCGGCCGTCGTGGTCACCTCCACGGGCTCAGGCACGCCGGGGATCAACATCGCGGTCACAATCGCGGCCATCGGGCACCAGCTCGACCTCTACAACACCGACCGGACCTATACCAACGTCGCGACGCCCTCGCTGTCGATCGGGACGTACAACTACACGACGACGGCGGGCGCGTGCGGCGTGCCGGACCGCTATTGGGTGCGCACCTACAACAGCGCGTGGCCGGACGGTTACCGCTATTCGGACGCGGTGTCCGATGACGTGACCAACCCGTGCGTCGTGGGGAGCTAGCATGCCGATCGGGATCTTCGGGAGCGCCGCGAGCAGCAACACGATTGCGCAGGTGGACGATCCGACCGTGTGGACCGATGAGGGATCGGCCATGCCGACGCCCTATTGGGTCACGTCGGACGTCGACCAAGGGCCGGCCGGTGGCACGTCGCGGCTGCGCGCGCTGGTGCAGGCGCTGACGATCGCGGGCGCGACGTCGATTCGTGTCACGCCGATTGCCGACGGCGCGGAAGTGACGGACCAGGCCGAGACGTTTGCGCTGGTGACCGGCGACGGCTCGGAACAGCGGCTGGAACACATGGTGGCGTCGAGTGCCACGCGGCACGCCATGAAAGTCGAGGTGACGAGCTTCGGCGCGGGCGTGACGTTCGGGGAAGGCGAGTTGTTGCTGGTGCCGCGCCGGAGTACCGAACGTGCCTGACCGCCGCGAAGTCGTCGCGCTCTCGGCACCGACGGCCGATCCGGCCATGCGCGCGATCCTCGAGGAATTGCGCGATGCCGTCGGGCTCGCGTCGTCGCTGGTGTCCGTCACGCTCGTGTCCGAAGAAACGGGGATCGCCAAGACGGGCGGCAGTGGTGGAACGGCCATCGAGGCGTCGCGCGCCATGGTGGACTTCGAGGACGCGCGGATTGACGAGGTGCGCGTCGTCGTGAACGGCAAGACCTCGACGGCGGGCTACAGCGTGCGCGTGGTGGACGTGACGGGCGGCGGCTCGACGGTGCTCTGTACCGTGACGTTGCCGACGACGACGCAGGGGTACGCGGCGGGGGCGTGGACGCTGATTGATCGGATCGGGAGTGGCACACGATCCTTGGTGTTGCAGGCCGTGGGGAACGGCTCGGCGACCCAGACGGTGTATTACGCGGCGCTGCAGGGGCGCACGCGGCGACTGATTCGGAAATAGGAGGCGGTGCGCATGTCCCAGCCCTACGGCTACACCAACTACAGTCAGCCCCGCGGCTCGCAGCCGTTCGACCCGTCGCGCGCGCTGGCGGCCCACGAACGCGGCGAGGCGCCCGACTACGAGCAGGGCGAGAACGACGAAGGCGACGAGATGGGTGACGCGGGGATCGACCCCCTGCGCCTCGCCGTCCTGCGCCTCCTCATGCAGCGCGAGGGAGGGCGGTAGCGATGGCCGTCACCGCGCAGCAGTACCGGAACCGCGTGGACGCCGAAGCGGCGCGCGCGGGCGAGGACTTCCGCAAGCAGGTGGGATCGCAGCTCGGCAACCTGAACGCGATTGGCGCGCTGCGCTCGGGCGCGGCGCCGCAGGCCATCGCGGAAGCCGGGCAGACGTACAGCGACCGCGTGGGGCGGGCGGCGGCCGACAACGCGTTGGAGGTCGAGCGCATGCAGGCCGAGCAGGCGAACGCCGATCGGGAGTTCGGCTACCGACAGGGCCGCGACACGATTGGCGACACGCGCGACCAGCGGAACTTCGACTACGCGAAGGGCGTGGACGAGCGCAACTTCGGGTATCAGCGCGGCGTCGACGAGCGGAACTTCGGCTATCAGCAGATGCGCGACACGGTGGGCGATCAGCGCGACACGCGGAACTTCACGTATCAGCAGGGGCGCGACAGCGCGGCCGATGCGCGCGACGCGCGGGACTTCGGGTATCGCGAGCGGACCGACCAGCGCACGTTCGACTACCAGAAGGGCCGCGATGCCGTGGGCGATCAGCGCGACCAGCGGGAGTATGACTACCGCGCCGGGCGCGACACGGTGGGCGATGCGCGCGACACGCGCGATTTCGGCTACCAAATGCAGCGCGACAACCGGACCGACCAGAACTACGACCGCGAGTTCGGCTACCGCACGTCGCGCGATCAGGTGGCGGACAATCAGTGGGGCCAGTCGTTCAGCGAGGACACGCGGCGCTACAACCAAGACCGCCAGGACCAGATCAAGCGCGACAAGGCGGCGCGGAAGGCGTCGCGATGGGGCGCGGTGGGGTCGGCGCTTGGTGGTATTGCGGGCGGGGTTGGTGGGTTCTTTGTGGGAGGCCCCGCCGGTGCTGCTGCCGGATTTAGCATGGGGTCGCGCCTTGCGCGCACGGTTGGCGGATACGGCGGAGGGCAGTAGCGCATGGCGTATCGCAACAGCAGGGGCTACGGCCAGAGCTACGGCGCGTTCGGGTCCGATCAGGTGGACCCGCTCGCGGCGGCGATCATGGGCGCGCTGGGCGCGGGCACGCAGATGTTCGAGACCGTGCGCGGGGTGCGGATGGAGAACGCCGACCGCAAGGCCGCGGCGGCGCGTCAGGCGGCGCTCGACGCCAAGGAGGAGGCGCGCTACCAGCAGGGGCGACAGGACCAGATCGACGCCGAAAATCGCGCCGTGGCACGTGAAACGGACCGCGAATCGCGGGCGACGACGCGCGAAAACGCGAAGTACCTGCGGGATCGTGGCATCTCGGTCGTTCCGCGCATGGGGCCGAATGGGATGGTGACGGGAACGAGCTACGCGAAGGTGGCGCCGACGGATGACGAGTTGGCGGCGGCCGTCGCGGAGCGGCAGCGCGTCGAGGTATTGCGCCAACAGGCGAAGGCCTTGGGCATCCCCAACGCGGAGCAGATGACGCGCGGGGAACTGGAGGTGTTGACGGGGGAGGCGGCGAATCGGCGCAAGTCGGATGCGGAGTTCAAGGACTTCCAACAGCGCCAGGCGTACTCGGATACGCTGGCGCGCGGGCGGGCGGCGTTCCAGGCGGGCTTGCGCAAGCCGGAGTCGATCCTCCGACCGTTGCCGGCGCAGATGGCCGAGAAGCAGGGCTCGTATCGTGCGCTCATCGGCACCGCCGACGACGCGCTCACGAAGTTCGACAAGGCGGCGGGCGTCGACCCGAAGACTGGCAAGCCGACCAAGGCCGTCACGGGCATGTTCGACGCGCTGCGCAGCACAAAGGCCGTGCGGCAGCTGGGGCAGACGACTGGGCTGCCGCTCGGGCTGGATGCCGAGGGCATTTCGGCGACGGCGGCGCTGTCGAACCTCGCGTCGTCGATCATGAAGGACCGATCGGGCGGGGCGATCACGCCGCAGGAGTTCGTGCGGCTGGAGCCGTTCCTCCCGTCCAAGTTCGAAGACGAGGAGAAGAACCGCCAGAACCTGATCGACCTGCGCGCCGAGTTGGAGCGCATCCACGAGGAGCGCCTGAACGCGCTGGAGGCGTCGGGCTACAACGTCAGCCACCTGCGGTGGCGCGGCGGCGGAAGCGAGGCCCCCGCCGCTTCGGGCGACGCCTACGACCAGCAAGCCTCGGACTGGCTCGCGCGCCGGCGCAAGGGGACGCGATGAACGAAGAACTGCGCAAGCAGATTGCCGCGCTGATGCGGCAGGGGGCGACGGACGCGGACATCGAGGCGTTCGTCGCGGAGTACGAGGCACGCACCAAGCCGGCGCCGCCCACGATCACGGCGGGGCCGGTGCGCGCGCTCACGGAGGAGGACAAGGCCACCGAGCGCGCGGCGCGGTATCGCGACCACTACGGCATGATCGACAACGCGCTGCGGACCGCGACGTTCGGCTTTGGCGACGAGATCCGCTCGGCGGCGGGCGCGGCCAAGGACGTTCTGACCGGCGCGGGGCCGTTCGGCGCGTCGTATCGCGGGCGGATGCGGGCGGAAGAACAGGGGATGGACACATTCGCGCGCGAACATCCGCGGCAGGCGTTGGCTTCGGGGCTCGTGGGTGGGCTCGCCACGGCGCTCGGCTCGGGGCCGGTCAAGGCCACGCAGACGGCCGGGCAGGCGCTGCGCGGGGCCATGCAGACCGGGGCCGCCTATGGGGCGGCGTCGGGCGCGGGCGAGGCGCGCGGATCGCTGTGGGAGCGTGCCAAGGGGGCGGGCACGGGCGCGGCCATCGGCGGCGTCGCGGGCGCCGTCTTTCAGGGCGCCGCCAACCGGATCGGGGCCTGGCGCAATCGTCCGTCGATCGCGGAGCGCGCCGACAGCAAGATCATGGAGCGGCTGGGCCAGAGCGGGCAGACGCTGGACGACGTGGAGCGCGCGGCGGCGACCGCGCGCGAGGCGGGCAAGCCGTTCGCCCTGATCGACGCCGGCGACGACGCCATGCGGCAGCTCGGGCGCGACGCCACGGCGTTCCCGACCAAGGGGCGCGAGCGGCTGACCAAGTTCGTCGAAGACCGCATGGCCGACCAGCCGGAGCGCGTCGTGGGCGACCTCGCGGCGACGGGACGCATGACGCGCGTGGCGTCCTCGCGCGCGGCGATCGACCAACTGGCGCAGCAGCGCGAGGAGCTGGCGAAGCCGCTGTACGACGCCATCCGGGACGTGCAGGTGCAGGACCCGCGACTTGGGCAGCTGTTCACGCTCCCCGACTTCCAGAAGGCGTATCAGGCGGCCCAGCGAGTCGCCGAGCGGCGCGCGGCGGTGGGCATGGGCCAGCCGTTGCCTCCACTCGACCCGTCGCGCCCCATGACGATGGGGGTGCTGGATCAGGTGAAGCGTGCGTTGGATGACGTGTCCTATGTCGCCAAGCGGTCGCCGCTGGACGCGGGCGGCATGGGGCCGACCGAGTTGGCCTCGCTCCGCGACGTGGTAGCGCAGATTCGCCAGATCGGCGACGACGCCACGCGGGACGGCACGGGGCGCTCGCTCTATGCGTCCGCGCGCGCGATGTACGAGGGGCCGACGCGGCTCATGGAGGCGATCGACGAAGCGGCCAGCGGGTTCCTCAATCCCAAGACGACGGCGGCCGACATTCAGGCGACGTTAGCCAAGATGGGGAGCGCCGAGCGGGAGGCGTTCCGCGCGGGGGCGCTGGATCACATCGCGAATCGGCTGGACAACGCCCGCTCGGGGCGCGACGTGGCGGCGCTGCTCGACACGCCAGCGACCAACAAGAAACTCGCGCTCCTGTTCGACTCGCCGGAAGACTACGCGGCGTGGCGCACGCGCTTCCAGATGGAGCGCGGGTTCGGCGAGACGCGCAACCGGGTGGCCGTGGGCTCCCGCACGACGCCGATGGCGGCCGGCGCGGCCGACCTGGCGGGGAACGACGACATGCTGACGGCGGCCGTGCAGTCGGCGCTGTCCATGTCGCCCAAGCCGCTCATGCGGCAAGGGATTGCAGACCGCCTCGGGGCGTACCGCCGCGGCGTGGGAAAGGAGGTGGCCGACGCCATCGCCAACCGGCTTGCGGACGGGGGCGACAATCCCGACCGGCTGGCGCGCATCATCGCCGAGCTGCGGGCGAAGCAACTGGCGGGGCCGCGCCGCGTGTCCGTGAGTCCGCCAGTATCGCGCTTCGTCGGGCAGCTCTTCGGGGGCGCGCGCTACTAGCGGCAGTGCTGGGCGACCCATGAGACCGCGACCATCGTCACGGTCAGCATGAGCACGCGCACCACGCGCGGAGGGATCACCATAGCCGGAAATCTACACCGCCCGGCTTGAGTGGTACAGCGTGGCACGGAATCCTGACGGCGTACCTGACGCCATTCCGGCGCGCGCAGCGTCGATTCCTGCGGCCCGTCGTCCTGCGTCGGACGAGGGGCCGCGCTTCGTATGGAGAGCCACCAATGAGCCTGTGGGCTGCTACCACCTCGTCCGACGTTTCGCTGTCGGCCACCACGGCCAAGACCGTCATCGGGATCAAGGCGCCGAGTAACGCGGTCGTCTATATCCGGAATGCGCATGTCAATTTCGAGTCGGTCACCGCGTCGGATGCGGTCGCCCTCATCGAACTCGTCACCGGCGCGGCCGACGGGACGGGGACCAGCGAAACCCCCGTCAACTACAACCGCTCGCACACCGCCGCGAGCAGCTTCACGGCGAAGTCGAACTACACGGTGGAGCCCGCGTCGCTGACGGTGCTCAAGGCGTGGCAGTATCCCGTGCAGGGCGCGGTGGACATCCCGCTGCCGCCCCTCGTGCCGATCGCCACCGCCGCGGGCGGGTTCGTCGGCATCCGCGTGACCACGCCGCAGGCGCAGAGCTGCCGCATCTCGCTGGACGTGGAGGACTAGGGTGCCGCGCGGCGTCGCGCGGCGCAATCGCCTCTGGAACGCCGGGGCACGGCGCGCACACATCGACCTCGACACGTCCGGCTACGTCGGCAGCTACAACGCAATCGCCGGGGATGCGGCGTTCGCCACGGGCGACGCCATCAAGGTGCGCAATACGGGGCTGGGCGCGTTCGCCTCGCTTGGGGTGGCGTCAAATCAAGCATGGTGCGTCCCGACGCTGGCGCTGGACCCGTCCGGCGCATTCTGGACCGTCACGCTGACGGTCGATGCGTCGGCGCAGTCGGCGGGGACCAAGACCGCCACGCTGACGTTCACGGACGCGAACGCCGACAACACGGGCGCGACGCGGGGCGTGACGTTCGTCGTCGCGGCGGGGACACCGTCGATCGCGATTAGCCCCTCGTCCACGTTCAGCATCACGTTGCAGGACGAGACGGTCGGGACCGCGCAGACGCGCACGATCAGCAACGCGGGGCGCGGCACGATGGCGACGCCGAGCGTCGGCACGGTCACCGGCACGGGCGCCGCCTATGTGGGCACGCCGGCTATCACCGGCTCGGGGCCGTGGACGCTGACGGTGACGCCGAACGCCACAGGCGGGACGCCGGGGACGTATACGGCGAGCATCCCGATCATTTCCAGCGGGGCCAGCAACTCGCCGCAGACGGTGACGGCGAACGTGACCGTGACGGCGGCGCCGCTGGCGCTGCTCTCGCTCACGCGCACGATCGACGACGCGGCGATTCAGGTCGGCGATCCGAACCCGCCGTCCGAGGTGACGGGCATCCAGTCGGCCAACGGGCAACCGCTCGCGGGGCCGACGATCCAGAGCACCAGCTACAGCGGGACGCACACGGGGTGGGCCAGCGCGTCGCTCGTGGGGCAGACGCTGACCGTCAGCTACAACGTGTCGGGGATCAGCACATCCGGGGCGTCGTACTTCTACGTCGTGATCGCGGACGCCAACGCGTCGAATACCGTCACGTATCAGGTCTACCTCAAGGTCGGCGCGGCGGCGGCCATCCCGGCGTTCAACGTCATGCCGTCGTCGGTGGCGCGCACGGTCTACGTCGGTAACTCGCCGTCGGCCGCGTCCATCATGGTCACGAACGGCGCCGGTACGCTGGCCGAACTCGGGACGCTCGGGCTGTCGTTTACCACGTCGCAGACGTGGGTGACGGCGACGCTGAACGCGAATACGGGGCAGATCGACCTGTCATTCACGACGGGGGCGCTCCCGGCGGCGACCTACAGCGCCAACTTGCGCCTGACGGGAACGCTGGCGTCGAACTCGCCGGTCGACATCCCGATTCAGGTGCAGGTCCTGCCGGTCATCGCGGGGGCCAAGCCGATTCCGCTGCTCGCGGCGCCGCCGGCGGGCTACACGTGGGATGCGACCAAGGGCTATCCGACGGGCTCCGTCTTCAACCAGCTCGCTTCCTTCCGGGGCTGCGACAACGGCGCGATGCCGTCGTTCACCGGCACCGAGTACGTCTGCACGTCCGACGCGAACTTCACGGCGGCGCTCGCGGCGGCGGTCGATGGCGACATCATCACGCTGCAGGCGGGGACCGTGTTCAATCGCGTGCAACTGCCGAAGCGTGCGGGGTGGACGGAGGGCACGTCGGGGTTTGTCTGGATTCGCTCGTCCGCGCATGCGTCGCTGCCGGCGTATGCGTACGCGAACGGGCCAACGTCCTACGCGCAGGCGAATTGCGTGGACGCGACGACGCACGCGGCGTACCTCGCGACGATCCAAGTCACGCTGACCAACCTGTCGCCGATCTGTCCGCAGCAGGGCGCGGGCGGGTATTGGTTCACCGGCATCAACTTCAAGGCGAACACCACGGCACCGACGGGCTTCAACGTTGCGCTGACGGCACATGTGGGCTTCCTGCCGAACAACTCGGGCGTCAGTTACCAGCAGACGCTGGCCGACGTGCCGTCGTGTTTCGTGTTCGATCGGTGCGCGTTCACGGCGGGGCCGAATGGCACGCAGAACAGTATGATCTTGGACGGGCGCTATGTGCGCGTCGTGCATTGCGATTTAGGCTATGCGCGCTTCTACTCGCCCTCGCCCGTGCAGCGCCCCGAGTGTCACTCGTTCGTCACGTACAACACCGACGGACGTATCGAAATCCTCGGCAACAAGTTCGCCGCGAACGGCATCGGGTGGCTGATTGGCGGCGCACCGCCGGCGATCAACGACGTGGTGCCGTATCACCTCGCGATGATGTGGAACCGCATCTGGTGGCCGGCGGGGTTAGGCACGGAGTACGACAGTCAGGCGATCAAGAACGCGGGCGAGTTCAAAACGGGCCGCTTTGGGATCTTCGCGTTCAACGACATTCGCCGGATGTACCTGAACCCGAATCAGCGATTCGCGTTCCTGGTGAAGCCGACGGACCAGCCGGTGGGCTACTCGGCGGCAGACCCCAACGGGCACCCGACGGGCTACCCCGCGCACGTGACCGACATCGCGATCTGGTGCAATCGCATCGTGCAGTCGGCCAAAGGGCTCTTTGGCATTGCAGACACCGAGGCGCATCCGGCAGGTGAGCCGGGCGGCGAGATCGGCGCGGAGTTCATCGAGGTCGGCTACAACCTGCACCAGTGGGACCCCGCGTACTACTCGACGTACTACGGCGTTCCGACACTCGCCGAGAAGCGCCCGCTGTACTTCGACAAGGGCGGCGGCAACGGCGTCAATACGCTGCTGATCCATCACAACACGATGGGCGGGCTGCACGACTTCGCGATCGGGCAGGACTCGACGTCGCTCGGCGGCGGATGGGTCAACCTGCAGGTCATCAACAACGTGCATACGGACCCACCGACCTACGGGCCGCTGTTCTTCTCGGGCAACGCGAACTCGGCGGGGTTGGACCAGCGCATCGGGCCGGGGAATTGGACGTGGCGGCGCAACTTCACGCGCTCGGGCGGGGCGACGTGGGATGCGACGCTGCGCAATGCGCAGAACGCGAACGGCTACCTGACGGCGGCCGATTTCGTCGATCCCGCGTCGTTCAACTTCACGCTGAACCCGACGACGAGCGCGTCGGCGTCGTTCCCCTCCGGGGGCGGCGGGACGGACGGGAAAGACTGCGGCTATGACCACGCGTACCTGACGACCATGCTCGCGGACCTGGGGGGCTGACGCATGGCCATTTCACGCGCACAGGTCTTCAACACGGCGAGCACGGCGACCAGCGGGAGCAGCATCACGCCCGCATGGCCCGCCACCGTCAACGCCGGCGACCTCGGGGTCTTGGTGGTGCTCTCGAAGCGCGGCGTGACGATCAGTACGCCGAGCGGCTGGACGCTGGACCCGAACGCCGAGTTTTCGGGGGGCGCGGGAGCCGATGGGGCGAACAGTGGCACCGTCAAGGCGACCGTGTTCTACAAGGTCGCCGCCGGCACCGAAGACGGCACGACGGTCACCGTGTCGTTTTCGGGTGGCACGACCAACGTGGTGACGGGGCGTATCGGCACCTACCAGAACGCGACGGGGTCGTGGTCGATCGCGGCGGCGAATGGCGCCGACTCGGCGGGCGGCAACAGCGGATGGACCGCGACCACGAGCAGCGATCCTGGCATCACGGCGAATGACCTCATCATCGCCTTGTTCGGCTGCAACTCATCCACGCCGACCCATAGCGCGGAGTCGCTGACGACGAGCGGGGTCACGTACGGCACGCTGGTGGAACAGCTCGATGCGGGCGTCGCATCGGGCGATACCGTGCGGTTCGTGTTGTGCGAGGTGCCGGTCTCGTCGGGGACGTCGAGCGGCAATACCACGTTTGCGGGCACCGCCTCGACCAACGGCACGAACTACCCGGCCGGGCCTATCATCCTGCTGCGGCTGCGCGAAGTGTCGGCGGGCAGCATCGACCGTGCGCGTCAGGCACGGGCCGCGCTCCGCATGGCGGCCAACGCGCGGCGCATCGCGAGCGCGCAGCTGTTGCGCCTGATCCAAGGCAACGCCCCGCTCGCGCGCTCCTTCGTCAACGCGCAGTACGGCACCGCGACGCCGGGGACGGGACTGTCGGGCGTCGGCCATGACGGCGGCCATGCCGCGTCGCGGCTCCGGCGCATCAAGCGGCGTCGCAACTAGGAGGCGTGATGGACTACCGAACACCTGTCTGCGCCTATAGCGCGGTGCAAGCCGATGGCGTGTCGTCGATCGAAGTCATCGTGTGCAACGACGGCACCGCGTGGACGCTGACGGAAGATGAGACGACCAAGGAGCTCCGGTGGTCGCGCGATGGCGTGCCGCCGATTCCGGGGACATGGGCCGCGCTGGTGGAGAAAACGCCCGCATGACGCCGACGCAGGCCAAGTCATTCGCGATGAAGTATGCCGCGGAGATCGCCAGCGCGGTCGCCATCTTGGGCGCCGCGGGCTACGTCGTGTCGTCGCCCAAGCAGCAGCTGACGGGGTTGGGCGGGCGCATCGACCACGTGATCGAGACGCAGGCGAAACGCGATTCCGTGCAGGACGCGCGGATTGACGCCATGCAGCGGCAATCGGATTCCGAACTGCGCACGATTCGCGAGGATCTCCAAGGGCTCGTGATCGAGCGGTGCCTGTCTCGCAACACCAACCCGATTGTGGTGGTGCAGCTCAAGTGTGCCCAGCGGCTGCGGTAGCATGATCAGCGGCTCGGCGGCGCTGGAGTTTCTGCCGGTCACGCCCACGCGGGCGCGCAAGATCAACGACCGGCTCTATGCGTCGTCGGGCGTCCTCGTCCCGATCGGCTACGTGACGGACGGGGCCAGCATCCCGCGGGCGTGCTGGCGCGTGATCGGGCACCCGTTCGAGGGGCAGTACATCCGCCCCGCGCTCGTGCATGACGTGCGCTGCGAGTGGAAGATCGGGCGGTGGGAAGACACGCACCGCGAGTTCTATCGGCACCTGATCGAGGAAGGCGTGGGGACGCGCCGCGCGTGGCTGATGTTCCAGGCCGTGTGGTGGTTCGGCCCGCGCTGGACACCGGCCGAGGCGATCACGATCCCGCGCGCGCAGGCCATCGCGACCGCGCCCCTCGGCCCGAACGGTCGACCGTGGGGGGACTATGGGACGCGCTGACATCGTGCTGGCCGGCGCCCGGTTGCTGCTGCCGGTGCGTGAGGCGGGACCGAACCGCGGGCGGTTCGTCGAGGCGATCATCCGATTCGCGGGCGGGGAGCCCGGCGAGCCGTGGTGCGCCTCGTTCGTCTACTACGTCGGGCGCAAGATGCTCGGCAGCAACTGGCCGCTGCCCAAGACGCGCGCCTGCGACGTGCTGTTGGAGCATGGGCGCAAGCACAATGCGGTGAGCGAGGAACCGGCGCCACCCAAGCGGGGCGCGCTGTTCCTCGTGTTGGCGAGCGACACGGACGCGACGCACGTCGGGTTCATCGACGAGGTGCTGCCGGACGGGCGGTTCCTCACGATCGAAGGGAACAGCAACGACCGCGGCGTGCGCGACGGCGACGGCGTGGTGGCGAATGTGCGCGACCCGAAAGGGCCGACGCGGTACGCCTACCTCGACTGGGAGGGTCTGTGATCCGCTGGGGATTGGCGGCGCTGCTGCTCGCGGCGCCCTGTGGGGCGCAAGGCGTCCCGTTCGACACACTGAAGACGAGGCCCGCCGTGTCGGTCCAGTTGCGCCGCGTCGCCGCTGACTCGCTCGGCGCATGGTGCGTGGTGCGCGGGCGGCATGATGCGGCGGGCCGGTCGGTGTACGTCGACAGCATCGTCGAGGTGCCAGAGGCGGTCAATCCGGACTGCAACGGGCGGCCTGTCCTGCTCAAGCGGCCCCCGTGCCTGTTCGCGCCGAGTGAGTTCCTGTGGCTTCGCATTCGCGCCAGTTACGTGATCCTCGTGTGCGGTGATGGGCACGCGTTCGGGATTGCTCTGGCGTCGTCGGGTGGGAGCAAGGTCGACTAGCGTATGCGCAAATCCTACGATTCGTGGTCGGCAGCCGAGGAAGAGACGCTGCGCGAGGCGCGCGCGAAGGGGATGACGGGGCGCGAGTGCGCGGTCCTGCTGAAACGAAGCGTCGCCAGCGTCAACGCGAAGGTGCAGGACGGGTCATTCCCGCTGGGGCCGCGACAGCCGCCCACACTGGCGGGTATCCAGCCCTCGGACGTGTTGCCGCTGCCGGGATTGGACGATCTGCGCCCCGTCGTGCTCGAAGGGCCGCCCCCACGCCGACGCGCGGTCTCGGCGGAAGCGGGCGTGACGGTGATCGCGGGCGACTTCCACTTTCCGCAGCAGGACGATGCCGCGCTGGCGGTCTTACTGGAGACGATCCGCGAGCTGCGCCCCGCCCGCGTGATCCTGAACGGCGACCTGCCCGACCTGCTCGCCGTGTCGAAGTACCCGAAGGATGCGCGGTCGAAGTACTCATGGGCGCTCCGCGACGAGGCGGTCGCCATGCATGCCTTTCTCCGGGAGTTGGAACGGGTGCTCCCTGAGGACTGCAGCGTCGTGGAGACTGAGGCGAACCACTCGGGGAACGGGACGGGATCGCGCTGGTGGCGCTACCTCAGTGACCGGATTCCACACCTGCTGCAGATGGATGGCGCGGAGGAGCGCATGGGCTACCAGGCGTGGTGGTATCCCGAGTGGAGCCGTCTGACGCTGGTTGATTCCGTCGTGCTCGCGGGCGGGCTCCTGGTGACGCACGGCGACATGGCGCGGAAGTGGGCGGCGTATAGCGCCCGCGCGCACGCCGAGAAGTATCAGCATTCCGTGCTGCATTCGCATACGCACCGCATGGGCTCCAGCCTGCAGCGCGTCCCCGCCGTGGGCGATCGCGGCGAGTCGGTGATCCGCGCCTATGAAGTGGGCTGCATGTGCCGACTGGAACCGTCCTACGTCAGTGCGCCGAACTGGTCGCAGGGGTTCGCGGTGGTGGTGGACGACGGCGAGGAATACGGCGTCGAGTTGGTCAACATCGTCGGGGGGCGCGCGGCGGTCGCGTCGCTGGGGCGGGTGGTGCGGGCGGCATGAGACGCGCCGGCCACGCCTGCTATCCGCCGTGCGCGGAGCGTCAGGAGGAGATGCGCGCGGACGTGTTTCGCTGGCATGGCGGCCTGCGCGCGTGGGTGCGGCTGGACATTCCCGAGCGGCGGCCGGGCGTGATTCTCATGATGCGCTACGCCTACGGGAAGGTCGATGCCCTGCCCCCGCGGCAGCCGTACACGTTCGACGCGTGCCCGTGGTGTGGCGGCGATCTTCCGGGACTGGACGACGCCGGCGAGGGGGCGGAATGAGCGCGCGCAAGCCGAACACCAAGCGTCGCCGCGGCCCTGAACAGATCCCCTGCGCCGTGCGTGTCTCGCGCGGGGGCGTGGAAATCATGGTCGAGGCGGTCATGATGAGCGAGGCCGCGGCAGTCGCGTGCTACCTGCTCGACCAGTTGCAGGCGCGGCGGAAGGAACACCCCGAGCTCGATCGGCCCGTGGCGGTCGAGCACTTCGGCGGGTACACGCCGGTCCCCGTCACGGATGACGAGACGTTGGCGCGCAAGCAAGTCGGGTTCTAGGCGTATCCGCCTTGCGTAAATCGCGGGGCGTCCCAATACTCCGCAGGTGCAATGGGGAGGCGGGATGACGGACGGCGTGACGGTGGGCGAGACGGACGAGGTGGGCGGACGGCGCGTGGTCGTGCGGGTGGGTGGGCGCACGGTGCTGAGTTGCACGGTGCATGAGGACCTGGCGCCGCTGGAACTGGCGGACATGTTGCGCGAGTACGTCAGCGCGCGCGCCGCTTCGCTGTCGGACGTGCGGGCGGTACCAGCACCTCTCGACACCGCTCGTCCTCGATTGCGCGTGTTGCCCTAGTCGGCTCGTCGCCCCACGCGAGCCAGAGACGGCCGCGCTTGTGGGGGTCCAAGCAGGACCACACGGCGATGTCCTCGACGGTGGGGCGCTGCATCCCGGTTTCGAGGCGTGAGAGCTCCGCTTGGCCGATCTCGACCCCCGCCTGTTCCTGCAGGTAATCGCGGAATTGCACCTGCGTCATCCCCAACGCTTCGCGGATGCTGCGGAACCGTGCGCCCGCGATGGCTTCGACGGAGCGGTCCCTGATCTCCCGTGGCATGACCCCCCTTGCGAGTTCCGACTTTCGCGTATAGGTTCGTTGTCACGTGACAACGGTGTCACGGTGACAAGGAGAAACCTAGCAATGTCGAGGCCAGTTGCGCAAACGGGATTAGCACGGGGGGACGCGGCCACCATTGCGCGCATCCACCGGGTGAGCCGTCAGCACGTCGTCGAGGTCGCCAAGGGGCGGCGCGTGGGCTCGGCGAAGCTGCAGGCCACCATCGCACGCTACCGCGAGCGCGCCAACCGCGAACAACAGGAGGTGGCCGCATGATCCATCGGGAGATCGAGCGGGACGAGGCGACGGTGCGCGTCGTGTGCCCGACGTGCAGTGGGGACGGGACGTTCGTGAACGGCAACGAATGTCCGACGTGCGAAGGCTACGGCAAGGTCGAGCAGGACACGGCCGATGAAGCGCCGGTCGACCAGCGCGAGCACTTCCGCGAGGATCGCCGCTGGGCGCGCGATCGGGACGAATGGTGACCGCCATGACGCCGTGGCAAATGGGCATCGCGGTGGGCATCGCGATTGGCTGGATCACCTGCGCCATCTACTCGGCGTGGGAGGAGCGGCGCGCGGCGGACCGGGCGGCGGCGGATCTGCGCGAGTGGGAGGCGCTGCAGCAGGACGCGGCGCGACAGGCGCGGCGCCAGCGGGTGCGGGAAACGGCGCGGCGGCTGAGCGAACGCCGGCTGCAGACCGTGAACGGGCAGGGGCCGAAACCGGCCGCGTAAACGACACGGCGCCCCGCGGGGGCGGGACGCCGGTCAGGACCAACACCTACAGCAGAGGAAAATCTACATGCACGACGACACCAAGCAACCGCCGCGGATCAGCGCGGGCCAGCTGTTCAAGATGACCGGGCAACTGCTGCGCGAGACGCACCTCGAAATTGCGGCGCTGGAAATGGGGCCGTACGACGCCCCGCTGACGCCCGAGCAGCGCGAAGGCATCGACCGGTTCATCGCGGACGCCATAGACCGCGCCATTCCGCTCGTCCACATCCGCAGCGACGAGAAGGAGCACGCCGTGGCTTTCGTCCGCAACCAGTGGGTGAGCTGATGGCCGCCCCGATGCGTGATCCCTACGACCAGCCGACGGCGCTGGTGCGGGCGCAGCCGATCGCCACGGCGCCCAAGTCGTTCCCGCTGCGCGCGGTCATCGAAGGGCACGGCGACGTGCTGGGGCCGGTGTGCCGGTCGCATGGCGTCGAGGTGGAAGCCGTCGTCGCGCAGCTGTGGGTGGCGAGCCAGAAACAGCCCGGACTCCTCAAGGCGAACGCGCGGAGCCTCGTGACGGCGGTCGCCCGCGCGCTGGAGACGGGCGGCGTCATCGGGCGCGATGTGCACCTGCTGACGTTCAAGGACGAGGTAACGGAGTGCCTGGACTACAAGTTCATGGCGGAACTCGTCGTCGCGGCGGGCGGGGCACGTTCGATCGACGCGCGCATCGTCTACGCGGGCGACACGTTCAAGCAGGTGTTGGGCTCGGCGCCTTCGCTGGTGCATGAGCCGCCCCCGTTCGGGAACAAGCGCGGCGCGATGATCGGCGCCTATGCGGTCGCGTTCTTGGGGGCGACGGTCCCGCCCAAGTTCGTCGCGCTGACGCTGGAGGAGATCGAGGCGACGCGGCAGAAGTCGCGCAGCTGGGGGCCGGACAAGATCGCGCAGTGCCCCGAGTGGTACGCGGCCAAGACGGCGGTGCGCAGGCTCGTGAAGCTGCTGCCCAAGAATCCGAAGTTGGCGGGCGTGCTGTCGCGACTGGACGCGGCCGAGGCGGCGCATGAGGGAGACGACGAGATCGTCGTCACGGGGCCGCTGGAGATCGCGCCGACCGAGCTTCCCGAAAGCGATTTCGGGAACCTTCCCAATCGCGACCACGTGGCGCCGCACGCTGAGGTATCGCCCGAGCTGGCGCGCGCGCTGGCCTATCAGGTCAAGGGGCGCACGCTCGCGGAACTCGCGGACGACGAGTTGACGCGGCTCGAACAGTGGGCGCACGACAAAGGCAACACGCGCGTGGCCGACATGTGCGGGCTCGTCCTGCACCATCGCACGATCGAAGCGGCGAAGCG
>ERZ650303.178-NODE-178-length-18572-cov-7.855916_pt1 | contig 18572 bp, 16 predicted proteins | sample MGYA00376239_ERZ650303 | MGnify/ENA primary metagenome ERZ650303 (study PRJEB26733, sample SAMN07839262) | wastewater metagenome | biome: small river; feature: stream; material: water | place: USA: North Carolina | collected 2016-04-05 ... | reverse complement strand
GCCGACTACGCCTGTTATGTTCTCAGCCATTTTCTGCTCCTGCCCTCTCGGGCGTTCCCTGACCTGCAATCCGGTCAGCCGATGAATCCCAGCCTGCCCGGTAAGGGGGAGGATGGGGGAGGGGTTACAGTCTGGCCTTGATCGCTCGTTCCTTCGCATTGATGCGAGCGCACTCGGCGTCAAGACGCCTTGCAGCAATAGCCTTGTAGTCGTCAAGCACACCCGAAGCCTCAAGAGCGAGGTAGGCCGCAGACTTTGCCATCGCCAGTACGGATTCGTACAACTCCTGCGCCTTCCCAGCGGTCATGCCAAGTTCACGGGCAATCGTGCGGGGGTTGGAAAAGCCCATCGCCTGCAAAGCGATCTTCGCCGCAATCGCGTCCGCTTCATCCCAGTTGAGTTGCTTCATGATCCATTCTCCTTGTTCGTGGGTTGCTGCCACGTGCCATTAGGCAAGCCCTGCGCCGCCCCGGTGAGGGAGGCGAGGGTGGGGGAGGGGTTAGAACGTGGTCCGGCTCAACTCACGGTTGAGGATTTCAGCCCAATCACACCCGCCCGAAGTCTTGCGATTCCAAACCCGTCCCTGCCTGTAGTCATCGACAGTCGGGGCGTTCTCTGTCCCATATCGAACCACGAGGGAAGCGATTGCACCAGCCACCGCAGCGTCTGAGTAGTCGCGGCGGGTGTGGACGTACTTGGCGCTGCCATGAGAATCGTTGAATCCCCGCTCGTTGCTCCGCTTGTAGTCGTAGCAATCGGTCATCCCATCGAACTCGCCAGCCTTGTACTTGCCCACAAGCTGATTGACGGGCTCGGTAGTCGGTCCATCGACCCAATCAATGTCGATCGCGTTGCCACCCGAAAAGCGGCTCGACCTCACCGAGAATTTGGTGTTGGGGAAGGCTTCCCGCAGCTCCGCGCGGATGTTCTTTGCGGCGGTCACCAAATCCGAACCAGTCAAGAGCGTTGCCATTCGTCATTCTCCTTGTTCGTGGTTGCTGCCACGTGCCATGAGGCAAACCCGCCCACACCCGGTAGGGTGGGGGAGAGGAAGTCACAGGATTTCAGAGAGATCGCAGGCGTCGAACGAATCATCATCGTTCGGGAGCGAGCCATCGTCCTCGCTTATATCGACCGGCTCGGCGTTCTCAACGCACTTTGCTTCCCAACCACCAAACCCGTCATTCGACGGATACCAGTCATTGCCCGTGCCCAGCCGAGATTCTTCCGCGTTGTAGGCGTTGCACAGGGCCTCGCACTCGCTGTAAGTCATGGTCGTTTCTCCTTGCCATTGCTGTGGCAGTGACACAGTATCGACCATGACGGTACGGTGTCAAGAGGGAGGATCAAAGATTTTCTGAGATTGACCCCTCGCCACCCAATTGAGACTCATTCTCAACGCGAATTCTCATTGATTTTCACGTTTTGCCCCCAGACAATCAATCTTTATTCGCTGGCGTGATGCGCGAAGGACGCCTTCGTAGTCCAGCAACCCACCAAACCCAGCAAGGCAACCAACCACCATCCCATGGGCTATGCTCCACACGGACAACGCCCGGGATAGAGGCTGCATACCCGCAGACCTGCCCAGGACAAGGCACCCCATGACCAGTGACCCAGCGAGGGGACGCACTTGGTCAAAGCGCGCGTGCCAACCCACAAACACACCCGAACAGACCCTAGAATCGTTCTAAGGTGGCGCAGGATGCTTGCTGTGAGACAGTAAAACGTGAGGGGGAATGGGAATGGGGAGGGAAATGGGGTGGGGGTCGGACACTAGACGCGCGTGTACCACGCAAGGGGACGTGCAATGGCCTGCGATGGGGTGTGCAGCACAACGGTACCTTGGTACGGTGATAGGCGAATGGCACAAGGTCATGCGTGATAGGCACTTAGCACAGCGAGTGCGTAGGTGCTACCAGGGGGCAACGCACACGCACGCGGGCGCGAGGGGGCCACGGGGGGGGTGTTCCAGGCTCCTTCATCGTCGATTGATCCCCTCCAAAACTCCCACCCAAAAACAGGAAGGGGGGCATGATGAGGGCCATGCTTGAAACCGCAGTGAGCCGATCCGAGAAGTGCCGCATGATCGCCGAGAAGGTGATGGGGTGGGATTGGATTCGCCGATTCGACGATGGCCGATGGCACGGGAGCCGCCCAGACTCCAGTAGGGAGCGCCTTGTCGTCGTGCCCATCCCCGACTACTTCACCGACCCCGCCGCGATGGTGGAGGTGATGGAGAAGTTGCCAACATTCGAGAGGATGGCGCGCGGTGATGATGGCAATACCCAAGTCTGGTTGTGCGTGGCAAATCAAATCGCCTACGTCGGATACACCCCCATGGAAGCCGTCGCCGAAGCCGCGTACCAGTGGTCTGTGGCCTCTGTCACGCCCCCTGCCGATGCCTCAGCCAGTTCGGTTCCCTGACCTTGAACCCGCGTGCTCGCTGCTGCTTTTCCCAGTTCTTGAGGCGATCGCGTTCGGCCATGATGTCGGGCTTGGTGGCGGGGTTGACTACGAATGACTCTTGGTGCATTCGCAGGCACATGGCGAGGGCGTCAATGCGATCGTCGTGCTTGAGGCACTTCTTTTCGCGGGTGATCCAGGCGATCTGGTGCTGGAGCTGGTAGCGAACGTCTTTGTCGTCCGGGAGGAGGACCTGTGGGTCCGCGACGAGGCGGTGGCTGTCGAGCAGGGGGGCAAGGATCGTGCAGATTCGCATGGACTTGTGGGTGCCGCGAACGTCGGTCCCTTCGGGGGTTGCGATGCGAAACTGGGCTGAGTGGACGCCGGTGAGCCTGCACGACCATCCGTCGGGGTAGAGGGGGTCTACGCCGGGTTTGAGTGAGCCTTTGGCGATGGCGTGCTTGAGGGCTGCGCCGAACGAGCCGAAGGTGTCGATGTTGTCTTCGTAGAAGCATTCGTCAACGCCGGTGTCGCGGAGGATGTTGACGATGCGGTCGAGGGCGATGAGGAAGTTGGAGGCTTCGGGCGGGGCGTCGAACGGTGGCGTGCATTCGCGGACGAGGACCCCGGTGCAGGCTTTGATGTGGAAGAGCCCGGCGAGATGGCCGATGCTGGCGACGGCAATTTCATCCTCGCCTTCCCCGGCTGGGTCTACCCATGCCTTCGTGACCTGATAGGGCATGGTCTGGGGGTGGATGTGGATGGGCCTGCGGAACTTCTCGTTGGCGATTCCGAGCGTCGGGAGGTTGGGGATCTGGGTTGAGCCCTGGGCGTCGCGGGTTCCCCAGGTGAGGGAGAGCGGGGCTTCACGTGCTCGGCACGGGTGGACGATGAGGTTTTCGAGTTTGAGGGGGTGGCGTGATCGCCCGCTGGCGTTCTTGCGCCCCATCTGCTGCATCTCGAAAGCCAGTTCACCCTCGCCCCGCTGCTTTTCGACGTGCTCCATCGTCATCTGCGGGAAGAAGACGATATCGCCGGGCTTGCGCCGCCCTTCCTGTAGGGCGTTCACGAGCACGGGATCGACGTTCTCAAACTCGTGGAGTTCGTCCAGTTTGGGGTAGAGGATGGGGTAGGTGCGGAACACGTAGTTCTTGCGAGCCAGTCTCATGTAGACCGAATCGCTGTCGTGGTGGTAGGTGAAGACGTAGAAGATCTTGCGTGGGATTCGGTCGGTTCCCGGTAGGTACCTGAGCCGCATGAGTTCGGCGCATGAGTGCTCTACGCGGTCTCGGGCTTCGACTGTGAGGGCGTTTTTGTCGTCCTCCACGTCGTCGGGGATGATGATGTGAGCCCTGCCGCCCGTAATCTGCCCTCCGATGCCCGTGGCACGCAGCGAGCGCACTGGTGAGGGGTCGGCAGGCCCGATGTCGAAGAACGCCCCTGTGTCCTTCTGAGCCCGTTTAGCACCCGTTCGGCGCTTGGGCTTGAGGTGCTGGAGGAACGGCACGTTGTCGATGCAGTCGCGGATGAATGAAACGATGTCGGTGGCGAACCGCCCACCCTTGGAGGGGATGAGGATCTTGGCGTTTGGGTGGCTGATCCAGACCCAGAGGGGGTAGGTGCAGGTGAGCTTGTTGGTTTTGCCCGACCCACGGGGGGCGAAGACGCCCGACTCCCCCGGCCCGTTTGCCATCCACTGCATCATCAGGCGGTCGGTATCGCACAGGGCCAGCTTGGGGTTTTCGTGGAATCCCCGGTACTCCCAGATTGCCTCGCAGAACGTCACGTAGTCCGTGCGGAGCAGGTAGGCCATCTGGTCGTCGGACATGGCCTGCAACCACTTGACCACCGACCGCTGTTCTGGTGCCCGGCGCTGGCGGGGTTCAGGCATCCTCTTCACCGCTCTTGGTCATGCCGCGAATGCCGGAGACGAGGGGGTCAATTCGGACCCCATCGTCTTCAAGGCCAGCGTCTTTGCGCATGTTCGCCCGTCGCTCCCCCCACTTCATGAGCATGTTGAAATCTTGGTGCGTTGCCGTGACGTTGACGACATCCCCCTTTGAGTTCATCACGTCTCGCCCGTTTTTGCAGATTTCCAGCAGCCGATCAAGTGTAACGCAGATGTCCTGATCGACGTTCTGTGCTTTACTCTTCGCCATGCCCCTGTCCTTTCAGGAATGCTCGTTTGAACAATAGTCGTTGCAACAAGTGTTTCCCGGGAAACATCTTACCCATCCGGATGGGTGCGCGTTGCTGAGCGGCACTGAGCGGTGGTGAGCGGACTACGCATCCCGACGGACCGGGCGTAGGGCGCAGACAGGGCGCGTGTAGGGCGTCCCCGTTCGTTCGTGCGCGCAGCGCGTGAATGAACGAACGAATGGGCAAGGCGCGAAAAAGCGCGTAAAAGCGCGAATCGCTAGATTTCCTTGGTGGTAGTCAAGCAAGGGTCATGCGTTCGCCGTGGCCTCGTGATAAGATGCATGTGCTGAATCCCGCCCCGCCCGGTGTGATGGCCGAGACGGGGCATTATGAACGATGAATTTATGCGGCGTCTGGATGGCAACGAGAAACGCTGGAACGAGGGGAAGCGCGTCGGCAGTTGGGTGTGCGAGTTCGCGGATCGTGGTCTCGCGCCAGAAGAGAGTCTTCTTGGGTCCATCCTCGCCGGTTCTTCCGTCATGTGGAAAGTGGTGCCAGAGGATGTTCGCAAACACCTTGTCTCCACCAAGACCCCAGTGTTTGTAAATGCAATTGCGGCTTCCATCGACCTGTACCAAGGCCACAACCCTTTTCCGGACACAGCGTTTGTGGCAATGGCGGTCTACGAAAACAAAGTCCTCACGGCTGCGGTGATGATGATGGGGAGGGCCATCATGGACGCGGATGGAAGCGAACCCCTGCTTTGCAAGTCGATTTTCGAGTCGATCAAGGCGATCGAGAAAAAGATTGCGTGATCGCAAAGTCTCAAAGACCAACTCAAGAACTTGAGGAAGAATGGTCCGGACGACAAGCCTTTTCCTAGTAAAAAGTGACGCCGCAAATCTATCGCCCCGAACCTTCTCCTTCCTGCTCGGGAAGCCGCGTCTGGATCGCGTCCAGTACGTTCCGCAGCACGGGGGCACGCTGGCCGGGCACGAGCGATCGCCACGCCCTGAACTTGCCCTGCGTGAACGTCTTGCCGCCGACGGCTTCGGGGATCGACCTGTACGCCTTGAACACGTTGTTGACCATTGATGTTACCGGGATCTGGCCCATGATCTCCTCAAGCCCGCCGGCGGAGGAGCCAAGCCCGGTATGGCGGGCGGCGTCGAAGATCGGGTGCCCCCCGTGCAGCGTCCACGCCGCGTCAATCACCGGGGGAACGATCGACGACAGGCCGACATTGCCCGCGATGGCCGGGATCATCGTGCGGGGGGCGAGCATCTTAGAGAGGTATTCGTCCTTGTCGGCCCGCCCCTGGGCGGCGATCTGGATGCGTGAGTAGTACGCGAGCGAGGCGAGAAGCGCGACGGCGGCGTGCCCATACCAGATCCCGGCCTCGCCCCGGCGCTGGACAGCCTGAAGGAATTGGGTGGAGTACGCGCCAAGGGCGTAGTTGCGGAACTGGAAAAGCGGCTTGACCCAATTGACGTTGAGCCACGCCGGCAGGTTGCCAATATCGTTCTTGTTCACCGACGACTTGACGAACTGGTGCCACGCCACGACGAACTTGTTGAGCGCCTGCTGATCCTTGACCTTGGCAGGGTCGAGCATCTCGATCCCGTGCCGGCTGAGCGTGTAGTTTGCCTTGTCGCCCAGCATGTTGCCGACCTGCTTTGCGTCCTCTCGCGTGAGGCCAAGAGAAAGCAGTTTGGACTCGCGGACGGTATCGGCCTGTGCCGTCAGTTCGTGCAGGCGGTGCCACGCGGCCCGGGTGGCGATCTTGTACGTCAGGTCGTTGGCAAGGTTGAGGCCGGTTGCGGCGCTCTGGACTTGATTGAACTTGTCTACCGCCCGCTCGCCAATGGCAAAGTTGCGTTCGGCGGCACTCTCGTACAGGTCGGAAAGCTGGTACGCCCCGTGTGTGAACCTGTCTGGCACCCCAACGCCGAAGTGTTCGGCAAGGTCTGAAATACCGTCCCGAAGTCGTCCATCCGTGAGCGAGCGTTCAAACGCTTCGTTGATCCCACTGACGGCCTTGAAATAGTTGCGAACGCCGGCCAGCCCGATCGACCTGCCGATGTCTGGGATGTTAGCGAGCACGAACCCGCCGCCGTTCGTTGCCATGCCGATTTTCTGGACCATCCGCAGTACGCCGGCCACGGTCTCGTTCTGGATGTCGGCACGCTGGCCCATGCCGCGTAGGTATCGCCTCACCACGTCAAGGCGGTCGATGTCGGTCGTCGTTGCCCCGGCCTTGGTCAGTTCTCGCTCAAGCTCACGCCACGATCCAATCGTCCTGCCAAAGTACCCTTCGGCGGAGTCGAGAATGGAACGCTCGGCGGACGCACCCGTGACCTGCCGGACATACGACGAGTAGAGTTGGTCGATGTCGTTCTCGAACAGTTCGTCGACGTGAACAGGCGTCCCGTCCGGGGCTGGCGCGGAGTGCGTTTCATCCATGAGCGTGCGGGTTTTGGCGCGCGCGGTCGTAGCCTTTTCTTTCTGGAAGCTCAAGCCCTTGACGAGTGAGTCGATGTCTTCGGGTGGAAGCCCGGTGTTGGCGGCCTCAATGACAGAGCGGATGGCAACCTCATCGCCGCCCAGCGCCTTCGCCATCGCCAGTTCGTCGAGGTGCTCGGGGTTGCGGACGACGTTCAAGATCCACCCGCCAAGACGGTCGGCGGATTCCCTGTCGATGCCCTGGGCCTTTTCGATGGCCCCACCCAGCAGGTCCTTGGCAATGAAATCGTCGCCGTACCGGGCGCTCAGGTCGGCGATCTTTGCTTGCCGGTAGAGGCGGTTGACGTAGTTGTCGCCAGCATCGGCGATGTCCAGCCCGTGCCGGTTCCCCTGATCGCGGACGGTCGCGTATCTCTTTTTGTGGAAGTCGATGGACTTCTTGACCTGCGGCGTCGCCCTTGCCGCCGCTTCGGGATCTCGGATTCCAGCCGTCACCGCCGCATTGAATGCCCGTCTCGCGGCGTCCTTTTGGGTCCACGGGATACGCTGCTCTTTGACAAACTCGTCAAACAGCGCCTCTTGCACGTGGTACCGCTCGGCCATGAACCGGGAGATGTTGCGCCCATGCCATACCGTTGCCGCGTCAGTCTTGGCTGCAACTTTCCCGCCTTCGGTTCGCATCAGGGCGTCATCAGTAGCAACGGCGGAGATGAACCGGACGGCTTCGGAATCTGACCGCCCCAGACGCCCGCCAAGGTCATAGCGAGCGGCGTAGGGTGACTTGAACGTCGTGGCGTTGAGCGGGATGTGGTCGCCCGCGATCTTGGGTGGGCGGGGCGGGGGAAGGCTTCCATCGTCGGTGGGCGCGTCGCCTCCGGTGCTGGGCGTTTCCGGCGGCGGGACTTCCGTATTCCGGTAGTCCAGATCCACAACTTCGTGCTGCTTTCCAGAGAAGTTGGCGATGAAGTCTTCCGGCTCCATCGTCTGCAATCGCACAATCTCGTTCAACTCGTGCGGGTCGGTTGGGTCAAGGCCGGACATGCCAACCAGCTCGTCCCGCAGGCTCGCTCTCGCTTCGGGTGAAAGCTCGTTCTTGAATACGATCCGCCCTTGCTCGGTCATCACCTGATCGTGCAGTTTTGCACGCATCTCGGGCGTGAACTCGAATTGACCGGCGGCCCCCATCGCGGGGTTTGATTCCATCAGCGTCTTGTAACGCTGGACCTTTGACGCAAGCGATGCCGTTCGTGCAGCGCCAACCAGCCCGTGAATGCCAGCGCCGATCGTAAACGCGGACGCCGCGTTGATTGCCATGCGTTCGGCGGTCATCTCAGGGTCAACCGCAGACATGGCCGCGTCGGTTGCCAGCGCGGTCCCCGCGTTCACCAGACCGGCCTTGGCAAGCTGGGCAATCTTGCTCCCCGTGCTTACCCATCCGATTCCGCCCGTCGCCACGGCGGTCACGTAGTTGATCGGGTCGAGAAGTCCGGCAATGAAGTTCGCCCCAGCACCAGCCCATCCGTCGTTGTCCACGGTCTCTCGCATGACCGAGAGTTCGCGGAAGTCGTCGGCGATGCGGTGGGCATGGTCGATGCTTACGGCCCGTCCAAGCTCGTTCCAATACTTCGGGTCAAGATCCTTGGTCAAGTAATCTGCCACGTCCTGATCGGCAAACACGCCCTTGAAGTTGGGGTCTGGCGTAAAACCAGACTCGCCCAGAGATCGCATGATCCAACCAAACGGGGTGTTGGCGGCAGACGCCATTTTCACCTTGTCGGTGAAGGTCGTGTCTGTCTCGGAAGCTGGTTCGGGCTTGGGGCGCGACGCGAGCGGCGTGGTAGAAAGCGACGCCTCAAGTCCCGCCCTGGTACGGAAGTCCATTTGCGTCACTGGGGGTTCTCACTTGCTCGTGCAATTTGCTCACGAACCATTTGCACTTCGTCGTCTAACTTCTTGTTCTTGGCAACGATCTTGGTGTACACGTCTCGGGCGGTCGGGCTCATGCGATCAACGAGGGCCTGCTGTGACTTTTCCCGGTACGGCTTGTCTTTTCCGGTGTAACTGCTGACGTACCCGTAGTTGGTCACGGCGTTGGCGATCGCGTTCATGTCGCCGGTGGTGAGTGCTGGGGCGTCAATGATCGGTATACCGTCATTGTCGAGTGTCGCCGTGCGCGAGGCGGCGTCGTACCGAAACAGGCCCACACCGCCGTTGAGTTCGCGCATTGCGTCGGCGATCGACTGGAAATACGGGCGGATTGCGTCGTTTCCCCTGGCAAACATCAACCGCTTGTCAACCACAGCCATGTCTGCGGCCATGTCGGTAGATACCCGGTCGATCACTTCCTTCGACAATGGATCTTTACCGTTGAGCGCCGCGTACGCGCCGGCCTGCCGCACGAATGCCTGTTCAATCTCGCTGTGGTTGGCTGCGCCAAACCTGTTGGCGATCGCATCCACGGCGGCAACCACGGGCTTCGCGTCCACCGAAGGGGGGTTCTTTCCAACCCTGACAACACGGGCCGCAGCCGCCGCCGCCTCGGGCAATGTAAGGCGTCCACCATCGGGGCCGCGCCCAGTCTTGAGAAGAAGATCCGCCGCCCGCAGGTAGTCGATCGCCTTCCCGGCGTGCCGCTCGGCCACACCGGGATTCTGGCTCTGCTCAATCATCTGGAAGAGACGGATGCCATCCATTGCCTGCTGGCTTGGCTCGCCCGCAGCATTGACGGCCACCGATTCCGACGCCGATAGCACGTCTGCCCAAGGCTCGTACTTCACGTCCGGGGACAACTTGCCCAGATAGGTGGCGAACGCTTGTGTTCCAATCGCCTGATTTGCGGCGTTGACTCTCGCGTCGGGCGTGTTGGTGGGGAACTGCCTGCTCAGCGAATCAAACACCGATCCAAGGTGCTCTTGCACGAGCGGGGCGGATGAAATCTGGTGGTCGCTTCCGTCTGGAAGCTCCATCGTGAAGTTGGACGGGATCGGCTTGCCCGTGTCCATGAGCGTGCCGACCTCGCTGGCCTTGGATGCCCGGAAGTCCTGCTTGAACTGGCGGACGGCCATTGCCGCCTTGCCCGCGTTGGCCTGACTCTTCTCGGCGTCGATCTTGTTCAGGCCCGCCAGATACGCCTCGTCTCCGATCTTGCCCTTCCACCGCTGCTTGTACTGCTCCTTGACCATCTCGAAGGTCATGGTGTTGTCGATGGCCCTCGCCAGATCGCCCGCAAGGTCGTCCTGAGACTGCTGAATTACCCGGGCTTGTTCCTGACGCTGGTTCGTGTCAAGCGACGACCGGGCCTGCTCAATGTCGGCCTTGTCGAACCCGGCGGGGAGAATCGAAAGCACGGAGTCGAACCCAGACTTTGAGCCGATGGACGCCTGATAGTTGAGGGCCGCAGCGCCGACCGATCGCTCAAGTACAGCCCGATCAACGCCGGGATTCACCTCGGCCAGCGCGTCCACCTTCTCTGTGAACGCCTGGGCGTCCGTGATTCCCGACGCCCCGGCCAGGATGTTTTTGCTCGTGTCTTTTCGAGCCTGGGCGACAAGCTGCTCGTTGCGGTTCACCGCCGCCGCCGTGTACCTGGGTGCCGCATAGTCACGGTATGCCTTCGCCGCGTCGGGATTGAGGCCCGTGATCTCGGCGTCGATCATGGCGTTTACGTGTGCGGGGATCTGGTCAACCGGGAGAACCACAGTGCTCGTTCCGATCGCGCTCTCGGTCAGGGGTGATTTCTCCTGTGCGGTCTGGGTGCCAAACCCCTGATTGCTCGCCCTGAGCAACCGAGCCTTGCGTTCGGCGGCGTTGGCAAGCTGCTGCTGCTCGGCAACCGTGCGCTCAATGTCGGACCTCTGCTGGCGGTCTATGTACCCCTGCATCTGGTACGCCTGCCCGATCTCGCTCGCCGCCGACCCGGCCAGCCCCAGAATCCGCCCCAGTTCCTCCGCCCTCCGCAGGCCCTCAGAGTGCGAGGCAAGCGTCCCCGGGTCGATGCCCGGCGCGTTCAGGTTGGCGTCAGAACCAAGACGCGGTACGCCGCCCGTTTGGTTACGGGAATATGTCTGTTGGGGACCGCTCGAAAAAAACCTGCTCATGGTGTAAAAACCTCATACGGCCCCTTGGCGCATCGGTGGTCAGGTTGCACCGTCGAGAAAGCGGAGGTGCATCATGGAGTCGGCAACACAAGTCGGGTCAAAGTCTGTCAACAACCATCAGATCCCCACCCCAATTCCCCGGAAGCCGCGGATCTGGGAGTTGAAGGCATCAAGCCTTGTCGCCTTCAAGCGCTCGGCCTCGATCCCAGCCACCTCAGCACCCTGTAGGGACGTTCCAATCGAAAGCCCGGTCGTGAACCCACCAATTCCACCGGACGCCGCAGACAGGCCTATATCCGATTTCTGGGCATTCAGGCCGGAGATGTTGGCGTCAAGGCTGCTTGTGATCGACGCGATCGTATTGGCGAGATTCTGGTTCAGGATGTCAAGGTTCAACCCGGCATCGGTTTCAATCTGGCGGTTCAGGGGCGCGAAGTCTCCAAGGTCGATCCCGCTCGCCCCGGCGGCCACGGCGGTAGACCCCTCGATCTGCTGCTGGCGAAGAAGAAGCTGGCGGCGCTCATTTGCGGTCTGGGCCGCGACCTGCTTCTCCTGCACGCCCGCCGCCGTCCTCTGGGCTTCCTTCGCGCGAGAGATCGCCTTGTTCTGCTTCTGGGCCTGAATCGCCGAGACGCCAGCACCCGCCGCCGCCCCGGCTGCCGCAAGCCCAATCACCAATGGTTCAATCCCTGACATGGCTACCTCGTGACAATGCCCGTGGGCTCAAACCGGCCATCGAATCGGACCTGACTGATGCTCAGTGGGTGCGGGCATAATGCTGGGGTCCGAATCACAATCGTTGAGATGTCAGATTTCAGGCCCGTCCCGCTTACGAGAAACCCGAACGCATCCGGCGTGTACGGCGCAATCATGGCACGGGTCGCCAGCGCCTCGGACGTGTAATCGGGGTCAATTGCAATCTCATACGTCCCCGCCGTGGAGTGCGTCGTCGCGACACGCTCGATCGTCAGCGGGTCTGCCGCGATCGCCTTGCCATCCTGGGTGCGGGCGAAGGGGCGAGTGACCTGCACGCTGCTGGTGAAGTACCTGCCCAGCGTCACGGGGCCAGCGCCGTAGTTGCCGGCTTTGGTGATGGTCGTGGCCGTGTACGTGGCGAATGTGTCGATCTGCGTCCCCGGGGTCGTAAACCCAGCACCCTCCACGCCGACATTGATCGTTGATCCCTTGCCGGGGAACTGGGACGAACCAGCCAGAACGGTCGGCGTCGCCGGCAGCGTCCACGTTGTCGTCCCCGCCGAATGCACGCCCGTCAACTCCACTTGCCGGTCAAGGTGGATCGCGTATGGGTAGCCCGTCCCCGGTTCTGGTCGGTACAGGGCGATCTTCTCCAACGTGTACAGCCCAAGGCACATCCGGGCCTCGCCGGCACCCAGCGCCGCAGTGTCCACCGCCACCGTGAAAGTGTCGGTAGTCACGTTGGAGATCACAAACGACCCGTTCAGTCCCGCGATGGTCGCGTTGTCGAATACCACGGTGTTGCCATTGGAAAGTCCATGCCCAAAGCTCGTCACCGTCGTGGGACTCCCCGCCGCAGTTGTCACCGTTGTGGTGTTCTCAACCAACATCCATAGGTCGTCGCGCAGAACCGAGATGTCGCAGATCCGGTAGCCTGCGTCAAATTCCCACTTGGACCACGACGACATGAGTTTCCCGCCGCCCGTGGCCGCCTGCCCGTTGTAGCGGAAGAAGTGGACATACACCTCGTTCCCATCGTCCGGGAGAATGAAGATCACGCTGTGGGTGTTGGATGCCGCCAGACTCCTGGCCGGGGAAGGCACGTAGCGCGGCACCTGCAAAGTCACGTCGCCCGCCTCCGACGAAACGCGAAGATCATCGTAGAAATATTCCCGTAGCCGCGTGTAATCACCAGCCGTACCAAGAAAGTAGACATAGCCGGAGAGGGGAGCGGGGAAAATCTCCTGCGAACGAACCGATGCCGATGGCGTGAGTGAGGCGTTTGCATTCGTGAGCGTCTCGCTGAATGCGAGTTCGTAGATCGACTCCTGCGAAGTGAACACCACCAAGGCGTGACGAAAGGGAACGAGGAACTGCACATAGGAAGCACCCGCTGATGGCAGTGTCCTGTTGAACGGGTCGGAGTCCACGACGTTTGCCGCGTTGTCAAGAAAAAAGTTCTCGTGGTCCCCGGATTCGGAGAACGCCAGCCGTCCACCCTCTCCCGCATACACCCTCCTTGCGGTCCAGTGGGCCACGTCGTAAATCTTCTTCCCGTCCGCGAACAGCGGAGGGGCCGGATTGCTGCCCGAGTCTCCCGTCGCCCGCTCGTCAAATACGTCGGCACCAAATGCAAATGTGGTGGTGGATGAGCGGGTCAGCTTGGCTGGCATCTTCGTTGCATCAATCGCGGCGCTTGCCTGTGAAGGTGCGGCCACGCGAGTCCACCTGCTCTCTGGTGTTTCGGTCGGGCTGGAAAAACCCACCGATCCTGAGCCAACGTGAACGTCAACGCCAGTTCCATAGAACGGGTCGCCTGCGCCATCAGTCAGGTCGCCGTTTGCAGACAGGCCCGTCGCCTGCGGTGAAGTGGGCGCGTACACCACGCCCGGACCACCACGCCACGGCCCCGTGATCTGAAAGGCACCGCCTCCGTTCGTTTGTGGAACCCACGCACACAGGGCGTTGGGAGCGCCCGCGTCCCGCATGGCCTTCTGAAAAGCCAGTGCGATCCCGTGCATGTCCGTAATCTTGCCGTCCTCGATCGCGGACTTAGTGTTGACGACGGCTTCGACCTCCATTCCAATCCGGCAGATGTTCGTCTCGCCGTAGGCTGCGGCGGTGACGTTGGCGGCAGTGTCGGCGTTGTCGGCCCCAGGGCCGCCCGTGATGTAAATGGTGTCGTTGGGAAAGGTTCCGTCCTTGCCCGTGATGCGGAACCACCCTGCGGTGAATCCCGTGCCAGCCGACACGTAGATCATGTCGCCCTGTTGCCATGTGTAGGATGAAAACGCGCCAGTTTTCGTAATCGCACCTGTTGAGGTCGTGAACGTCGCCCCGGTAAACCCGGTCAGTGTGCTGCGCCGGAAGGCCACGCGGAACCCGCAGGCCTCGCCATAAGTCGCGTCATCCCAGTATCCGTAGTGGATCGCCCACGCATTCGTGATCGTCGGAAGATTGATGTGCCCGTAGGTAAGCGTCCCTACCCCGTACCGCCAGTGTCCAGCCGTCGCCCGCTCGTCGTCAACCTCGCTCTTGACGTAGTAGCCGTCCGTGGTCGTGTAGCTGATAACAGAGTCGTAGTCTGAACGCACTCGCTCTACCGAGTATGCGGCGCTTGTGGTCGTGCCCGTCGCAACCGTTGTATTCACCCACAGCACGTAATCTTCGATACGACGAGGGCGGATCTGCATCCCGGTCGCCGAGTTCGAGTCGATGTAGTCGTATCCGTCGTTGCCGCCCGAAAATCCGGTGATCGAACACTCGTTGCCGCCGACCTGAAAGATTCGCAGCTTGGGGGCTGACGCCCCACGTCCGTACACCACCATGTACTGTTGATCCCCACAATCCCACGGAAGCGTCCGCAGATCGCGGCCCGCGTCCTCGGTGAATGCGCGGTCAAGCCTGGAACCCGGGCGGCGGTGGAACCCGAACCCAAGGTCAAAGACCACGTTTGACGCGGCCTCTACCTGGTTCTCGCCACGCTGGTCGGGCGGCTGCTGGGATACCCCGCCATCCATGCACGGGGTGATGATGGTGTCGCGGCTCATGGTGTCCTTTTACTGACCACGCCCGGAAGATGCCGACATGGTCTGGAACGTCGGAGGAGCCTGGATCGCATCGGCACGATTCTCGCCAGCCTTCTCCACGCCAAGGTTTCCACGCTGACGCTCACGCTCGTTGAAGGCGTCCATCGTGGCGTCGGGATTCTTGTAGATCCGCCACTTCTGGATGATCTCCGTCGCCATCGAAGTCTTGAGTGCGGGGTTGATCGCCTCGAACCACGCGCGGTAAGCCGTCGTGTCATCCGCTGCGCTGGTGTTGAAGATCGGACCCGTGGCGATATCGAGCACCACGGTTTCGGTGCCGAAGGTTTTGGGCTTGCCGTTCTCGTACACCAGACCGTCTCCGGCCAACGAGAAGTTGCGGCCCTCGTAATCCCCCGCCCCGCGAACGGCCACGGCCATGTTGAACGTCAGTGCCGGAGAAGTTGCAGCCAGTGTGCGGACATTGAGGGTCGTGCCCGTAATTGAATACGAGACGTTGTGGGCGATGCCGCCCTCCACCCATCGCTGGAAATAGTCCTTCGCGTGGTCGTAGATGAACTGTTCGGCCTGCGTCTGGATAGAACTGCCGGTAAAGGCGAGTTCGGAGACGCTTCCAAGCTGAGGCAGTCCGATGTTCCGCAACATGCGGTTGACAAGCTCGAACAGCGTCATGCCTGAGACAGTGGGGGCGGTTGCGGTCATGGGTTACTCCGTCGAATGGACCACCCCGCAAAGGGCGGAAAGTTCCTGGTCGTCAATGGTTCGGTTGGCGGCAATGTGCTTCATGGCCGCGTGGATTTCGGATTGCCGGGAAAGCAGGGCGTCTGCGCAGTCGCGTGGAAGCGGGATCGACCGGGCGTAGTACCTCGTGTACGAGACCTCGCCGAAGCACACCACGGCAGCCACGTGCCGGTTGTACTGAGTCTCCCAGCGGATCGGCTCGTTCCCCTCAGAGTCAGTCCGATTCACCGGACGAACGTACTGGTGTGGCACCACCAAGGACGGCACCAGACGGCACGAATGGCCTGTGATCCACGCTCGCAGCGAAAGGTACTCTTCCTCGCACCCCCACCCCATGTACGCCGGCGCGTACCCACCCACCGCTCGCATCACCGTTCGGGGCATGAAGTACAAACCGCCGTATACGCACGGGACATTCCGGGGCTTGCGGCTCATGGTTGGGAGCGCCCACTTGGGCTCCCAGAATCCAGCCGCCTCCATCTTCAAATCCGCTCCCTGCCCATCAAATTCCGATGCCGACTCATACCCGGTGGAACGGGCACACAAGATCGCGCCGGGGTTCTTTTCGTGCTCCGCAACCAGCAGGTCGATCCAGTCCCAAGGTGGCCGCATGTGGGCGTCCATGATGACCACCGCGTCCCCGGTGCAAGCGTCCGCAGCAAGGTGCTTGGCCGGACCAGACCCAAGCCGGCGATCCGAACGCATCACCCTGCACCAAGGGCTCCACTTCGCAAGCCTGTCCTCCACGGGCACGACCGATCCGTCGTCGTAGACGATGACCTCGCACGGGCGCGTTTTGCTGGCGTCCAGAAGCGCAATCGTCGCTTCAAGGTCAAGCCCCTCGTTCAAGGCCGCGATGGCTACCGAAACTCTCACGGGCAGCAGTGCTCTTTCTGGATCGTTCCGTCACAGGTTCCAAGCCGGTCAATCTCGCCCGTTGCCCCATTCGAGAGGCTGGCGATCTCGTTGTCACAGTTGCCGATGGACGCGATCCCACCATCCGAACACGACGGTGGAGGGGTTGTGGTGCTTGTTGTCGTGGTAGTAGTCGTCGTGGTGGTTGTTGTCGTCGTGGTGGTAGTAGTCGTAGTTGTCGTTGTTGTGGTGGTCGTCGTGGTCGATGAAGTTGTTTCCGTGGTGGTCGTAGTTGTCGGAGTCGTAGATGTGGTCGTTGTCGTGGTTGGAGTCGTGGATGTCGTCGTGAAGCTCGTGGACGCGGTGCTGAACGTGATCGACGTTGTGGACTGCGTGGAGCTGGTTCCCCCGGTGTCGGCGAACGAATCGCCGCCGTCGTCCGTCCCGATAATCCAGCTTTGTGGAGGCCATGTGTCACTCACGGGAGGGAGACCCAGTTACCCTCGCGGTTGCGGAACCCGCGATTGATGTACGCCTCGGGCGTGTCCAGAATGTTCGTGTCGGCGGCCCGCAGACTTGCCCGCTTGGCAGCAGCCGACGCGCTCAGTAGTTTGCGTCCAATCTCCCGCACGCGAGACTGGTCGGTGTTCATCATCGCCGCGAACGAGATTGCCGCCTCAGACACCACCAATTCCGCGATCTCGTGGGGCATACAGCCGATGCTGTACCGCAAGACATACTCAAACTTATACCCTTCACTGAACTGATCCACGTTGTTGTCGAGGTCAACGAGGTAGCTGCCGATCTGTGTGAAGTTCCGCCACTCGTCACGCCCGTACGTGTCGATCGAGATGCAGCCCGTTGGGATCGTAATCCGGTTCGTAGACGCCGTGCCGGCAACTCCCGAAGCGATGTCGCCAGATCCGCCGTTGATATCGGTATCGACGTTTACCCAGTTCCCCAGCGGGTCAACCTCCACCACCTCAACGTCCTGAGCCGTGACACCCGAGCCGCCTGTGATGGAGATGGTTTGGCCCACCGTGGCCGTGGTAAACGCGCCGGTCTGGGTGATTCCATGGGTCGAATCCGTCCACGCTGCGTTCGTGAACGAGAACAGGTCGGGCTCAAGTTCGACGTTGTACCTGCGGTTGTAGTGCCAGCCGATCCCGCCGTTACCCTGAATCCGAAGATCGGCTTCGTCAAGCACACGCTCGCACTCGCCGACAGCCGAACCAGAACCCGTGGCAAGGGCGCTAGGCGTGGGCATCCCGCAGCGGCGGAATATTTCTTGGATGGCTTGAAGAGTTGTCATTCGGTATCTGGCTCAAGTTCTGCCACGGGGACGCCGTAGTAGTCGGCGGGCGGGCACGGCTGGGAGTTCCCGTCCTCGGTTGTGCGGGACAGGCCGCGAATCGAGTACGTGGTACCCTTGATGGAATCGACAATGCCACGGATCGTCACGCCAGGGGAAAGCGTGAACTTCACGGCGTCCTCCTTGGCGAACGCCTGTCCGGGCTCCTTGGTGAACGTGCGGGGTTTGCGTGCCATGCTGTTCCTTAGAAGCGGTTAGCAGCCATGCGCCAGCGGAAGATCGCCGTGGAAGCGCCGGGGGCTGCGGTGCAAACGATGTCAAACTGGGTGCTTGTGACGTTCTGGATGCTGACTGGTCCGATATTGCTCGTGGTTGTGTTCGTGAGCACGAGGGCAACGTCCTCGGCCCGCAGCGTTCGCCAAGCGGTGACGCTGTGAGTTACGGTGACGGACGTGGCCGCCGCCGTGATCGTGGCAGAACCTTCGTTTTCGGTCGCATACCCAATGTTGTCGGACAAGAGCGAGCCAGCGCTTGCCGTGGCCGAGAAGGCAACCTTGGTATTGCAGTCGGTGAAGTCGTTGCGGATGATCTTGAGTCCGGTATTCGCCGTGCTCTGGTCCACGTACACGCCGTATCCGATGTTGGCCGACGCCTTGGAAAAGACGTTCCCCTCCACGTGGGCGTTGGTATTTCCCTTGAGGTAGAGGTAGGCATTCATCGCCGTGGTGACGCCGCTGTAGGAGCATCGGTTGTCGCGGACGGTCGGGTCCGTGCAGTTGTAAATCAGGATGCCGCTGGCGTTGTCGGTGCCCTTCT
>ERZ650303.177-NODE-177-length-18663-cov-19.915520_pt1 | contig 18663 bp, 8 predicted proteins | sample MGYA00376239_ERZ650303 | MGnify/ENA primary metagenome ERZ650303 (study PRJEB26733, sample SAMN07839262) | wastewater metagenome | biome: small river; feature: stream; material: water | place: USA: North Carolina | collected 2016-04-05 ... | reverse complement strand
GCCACAGCCAGAAGTCGCAGCTGCGCGAGGAGCCGTCGCTGCTGACCGGCTTCGCGAGCGTCGAGAAGGAGCTGGGGCGCGTCGGCGGCCAGATGGGCACGCTGCGCGCGAAGGAGGACTCGGCGTTCGCCGAGGCCATGCGGCAGCAGTTCGCGCAGATGCAGTTCTATGCGAACCGCACGACCAACCAGCGCGACTTCTACGGCTTCTGCACGCTCTACAACTCGCTGACGGGCACGCGCTCGGCAAACGTGTTCAGCTGCGGTGGAGGCACCGCGAACGCGCAGACGTCGATCGTCGGCGTCAACTGGGGCGCGGACGTCTACGGCGTCTTCCCCGAGGGCACGACCGCAGGTCTCGAGAAGGAAGACCTCGGCACGCAGGTGTCGACGCTCCCGAGCGGCAACAAGCTGATCACGGTGGACACGTTCCACAAGTGGTACGTCAGCCTCATCGTCGAGGCGTGGCAGAGCGTCGTTCGCATCTGCAACATCCAGGTGGCCGACGCGAACGCGCTGGCCAACAACCAGGCTCCGACCAGCTTCGCCAACATCCTGCACAAGATGGTGCTGGCCAAGCTGCGCATCCGCCGCCCGGGTCGCTTCGTCTGGTACTGCAACGACGTGGTCTACGGCCTGATGATGCGCCTGGGCCTGGAGAAGTCGGCGAACGGCTTCACCGTGAAGGAGGCCGTGACGCAGTTCGGCACGTTCGAGGAGCTCTACTACCTCGGCTCGCCGGTGCGTCGCGTCGACCAGATCCTCTCGACGGAGTCTGTCGTCAGCTGATCGCCCCCTGAGGGCGCATGGCGCGGGGCTCCTCGGCCCCCGCTTGGTTCGAACGAATCGAATAGGCAACACACACACAAGCGGGGGCGCAGATGTTGGATCTTGGCAATGTGTTCTGCACGGCGCAGAACGTCTTCGGCAACGGCACTACGGTCGCGTCGACGGACTGGATCGAGGGCGGTGCCGCCCAGAACTGGGGCGACGGCGTCGAACCGGTCGTCGAGATCATCGTGACCACGACGTTCACCGGCGGCACGTCGGTCACGTTCCAGGTCACCGCAGTCGATTCGGCGGGGAACAACCCGGTGGTGCTCGACACCTCGGGGGCGATCGCGATCGCCAACCTGGTCGCGGCCGGCGCGGGCACTCCGGCGCTGACGCCGGCGTCGAAGATCCTGCTGCGCATCAGCCCCAAGGGCACGCTGCCGTCCTCGACGCTGACGGGCCTGCGCCTGCAGGCCGTGAACGGTGGCAACAACACCGCGGGTGCGATCTCGGCTCGCCTGGTGCCGCAAGCTGCGACGCAGGAGCCCGGGAAGGCCCACCGGTCGGGGTACTGAGGTGACGCCATGATCGACGCCGGCCTCATCATGGCGACGAATCAGCGCCCGACGATCATTCCGGGCGCTGGCGTCAATCCCACCCTGTTCCCGACCGGCCTCGCGCCGAACTGGCTCGCCTTCGGACGAGTGCTGGACTGGGCGCGCGGGCGCCCGGTCTACGCCAACTTCCGGATCGCTTCGGCGTTCGACAACGTCGCGAGCAACACACTCTCGTTCACCGCGTTCATCGACGACAACCCGACGTTCATCAACGTGGTGTCGAACCCGCAGCTGTGCCTCGCGCGCAGCCACGACATCTACAGCAACGGGCTTGGTGTCAGCGCTGTCGGCAACGTCGTCACCATCGCGCTGCCGCCGCTGAGCCCGTACGCCTTGGTCGGCGGCGAAGGCCGTCGCTACATGTGCCTGGGCATGTACGTCTACGTGCCGACGACCGACTGGTCGACCGGAGGCATCGACGCCTGGTTCTCGGAGCGCCCGTACGTGCAGCGCCCGATCACGTCGCCATCGGGCTTCTGATCATTCAACCGTTGTTCCTCGACCCAACGCACCAATGAAAGTCCAAGCCCTGATCTCCACCTACATCGCCGGGACCTATCGGAATGGTCCCACCCTCAACATCGAGGGTGTGACGATCAAGCCTGGCGACGTCTTCGACGTGCCCGACGACTTCGTCGTCAACCGGAACGTCCTGCGAGTCATCACCCCTCCGCCGGGCGGCCTCGTGCGATACGTCAAGCTGCAGGAGGTGGTGCCGCCGCCTGTGGAGGTCGTGGTCGAGCAGGTCGAGGCGATCGACATGGGGCAGCAGTCCGCGGAAGCCGCGGAAACTGCGGCGCCTGGTGCCGACGCGGGCAAGACGCCGCCGGTGGCGCCTGGCGCCGCGGCGGCGGCGCCCGCGGACCCCGTGCTGAGCCAGCCGGCGGTGATGAACCCGCCGGTGCAGGGCCGCGCGCCTGCGTCTCCGACGCCGGCGCCAGCCAGCGCGAGAGCTGCGGCGACGCAGCCGAAGACCCCGAAGTGATGCCGCGGCCGCGCGCGGCCTGAGGAGTCTGCATGGCCCCCCCCGTGATCGAGCCGGTGCCACTGCCTGACCCGGACACGGGAACGCCGCAGGTGGTGGTCGGCCAGCCCCAAACCAAGCGGACCACAGCACCCACCATGCGCGCCGTCCTCGAGCTCCTGGCCGACACCGACGAGATCGGGATCGTCGGCTTCGGCCAGTCCAACCGCGTCCCGCAGGGCGATCGCGACACCGAAGGATTCGTCGCGGCGCCACACCTGGTGCTGCGCCCGGCCGGCCTCGACCTGACGATCCACAGCATTGTCAGCGCGGTCACCGGGAGCGCGCACGGCGCCGTCGGCACGCGCTCGGTCGTGAACGTCGCCGAGGAGCTGACGACGAACGACTGGGTCAACGGCGAGCTGCGGCTCGTGCAGTTCGACTACGGCGACAGCACGCCGAGCTCGCTGCGCCGCGGCCACGCGATCGTGCAGAGCTGCCTGGGCAGCGCGTCGGCCACCACGGCCGCCGGCATCGTGCTGAACAGCACTGCGAACACGGTGATCTGGGCCAACCACGGCCGCGCCGAGGGCAGCCTGGTGCACTTCACCACGAGCGGCTCGCTGCCTGGCGCGCTGACGTCGGGCCTGCCGGTCTACGTGTGCAACGTCACGGCGAACAGCTTCCAGGTGAGCGCGAGCCCGCCGGGCTACGGCGCCGTGCTGAGCCTGGCCGGCGGCAGCGGCACGCACACGGTGACCGCGCGGCCGCACCTGCTCGTGAAGTGGTCGTCGGCCTTCCAGTCGCCGCAGGCCAGCACGACGTTCTCAAGCGGCACGCCCGGCGTCGTCAACCAGACCGCGCACGGCTACCCCGCGGGCAGCTGGGTCAGCTACGACACGAACGTGCCGAGCGGCCTCGTGGCTGGCACCAAGTACTGCGTCATCCCGGTCACCGCCAACACCTACAACGTGTCGGCCACGCTGGGCGGTGCCGCGATCGCGTTCGCGACCAGCGGCGGCACCGCGACGGCGACGCCCGACGTGATGGCGTTCGTCAGCGGCTACGTGCACCTGAACGACCGGTTCAACAGCTACGACAACGTCCAGGTCGTCACCCCGTACCAGCCGATCGAGCCCGGCGACTACCCCACCGGAACGCCGGTCGTGCCGGGCTTCACGCTGGCCAGCGACGTCACCAGCTACGCCGATGCGGCGCTGGTGCTGCCCTATGCATGGAACGAGGGCATCGACGGCTACGGCGCGGTCGGCACGGCCACCGTGGCCGGCCTCGTGGTGACCCTGGGTGGCGGCCAGACGATCGAGAACAACCTGTTCGCAGGCAGCTTCATCCGCGTGGCGAACAGCAAGGCCCGCGTGGTCAGCAACGACACCACGACGGTCACCGTCGCCGCCTGGGTGCCGGCAGCCCCGCCGAGCGGCTCGCAGAACTACGAGCTGCACCTGGGCCACCACCGCAACAACCCGCACCACTTCACCGCCGGCGAGGGGTTCCTCTACCCGTCGGGCTGGATGCAGCCGGGCGGCGTGCTCGCCACGTCGCTGGGCATGACGTACAGCCGGCCGCGCGCGCGCCTGGTCGGCAACTGCGTCACCCGGTTCCTCGACGAAGCCGCCTGCAGCACGGCGATCAACGGCACGGCCGTCGCGCAGGTGAAGACCGCGTCGATCAACCAGCTGCTGGTGTCGAACGTCGCCGGCAACCTGCGCGTGCAGCGCGCCAGCACGACGCACGACCCGGCCGGCCAGCTGCTGCAGTTCGAGCAGTTCGCGCGCGTCGGCTACACCGTGCTGATCGCCGGCGCCGCCGTGTCGCCGTCGATCGACGGGCTGTGGCGCGTGGTCGGCATGCAGCACACGACCAGCGGCGCCGGCTCGTACATCGACCTGCAGCCGCTCGACACCGCGACGCTGTCGGTACCCGCCTCGATCACCGGCCAGGTCGCCGCGAACTGCCTGGTGTCGCGCGTGGTGTGGGTGCCGAAGCACAAGTTCGGCTCGCTGATCGAGCTGGCCTGGCGCATGGCCGTCGGCATCGGCCGCCGGCTGATCGTGACGCACCTGGGCGTGCAGTCGGCCGGCCAGATCGAAGCCGGCGTGAACAACGCCTACGGCTTCCAGGGCCAGATCGGCTGGTGGGACGACGACCTCGAGCTCGACTGGACGCCGAGCAACCCGAACGGCCTGGCGGCCCGCCTGCGCCGGCTGGTCGAGTTCATCGCTCCGCGCGCCGTGCGGGCCACGTTTGGCAGCACGCGCGCCCTGAAGGTCCTGGCGATCGACGGCTGGCAGGCCGAGACCGACGCGAGCACCGTCGCCGGCCGCGAGATGGCCGCGCGCACGGTGCCGACGTTCGTCAGCTGGCTGCGCTCGGTGATCACCAACGCCGGCCTGTCTCCCTACCTGGCGCCGGCGCGCGTGCCGGTGCAGTGGGCGCAGATCACCACCGTGCCGTGGGAAACGGCCGGGCTCGGCGGCGACGTCGACGGCCTGGTCAACGCGGCGATCAGCAAGCTCGCGACGTTCGATGGCTTCGCCTCCTCGGTGGAGACCGACGACGCGGCGAAGGGCGTCGACCCGCTGCACTTCAACGGCGTCGGCGAAGCGCAGAACGGCCACCGCGCGGCCGACGCGCTGATGTCGCTGATCGACTTCGCGTTCCAGTTCCGGCTCGGCCCGGCCGCGGTCGAGGTCGCCAACGAGGCGCTGACGATCATCGGCGACAGCCCGAACGTGACCTCGCTCGAGCCGCCGAACACGACCACGCAGGCGCGGCTGTGCGCGCAGCTGATGGAGCGGGCCCGCTCGGCCGTGCTGCAGAGCCACCCGTGGTCGTTCGCCACGCGTCGCGTGTCGCCGGCCGCCATCACCAGCTCGGCGTCGACCTGGGCCTACGCCTACGTGCTGCCGCCGGACCTGCTGCACCCGACCGCGGTGCTGCCGCCCGACGCGCTCGACGACCTGCAGATGATGGGCACCGTCGCCGCGCAGCAGACCGTGGCGTGGCGGCCGGCCGCCGTGCTGCGCGTGCCGTCCAGCCAGCCGTTCAAGATCGAGACGGAGCAGGACGGCACCCGCGTGCTGCGCACGAACCAGGAGTCGGCGGTGCTGATCTACACCGCCCGCAACGTCGACTTCGACCTGTGGGACCCGCTGGTGCGCCAGGCGTGCGCCTACCGGCTCGCCTACCTGCTCGCCGGCGCCACGGTGAAGGGCACGACCGGCATCCAGGTCGGCCAGTCGCTGCTGCAGATGAGCAACGCGCTGCTCGTGCAGGCCGCCGCGGTCAACGCGGAATACCAGCAGGACGTGCGGCCGGAGCCAGGCTGCCCGTGGCTGCCATGACCAGCCTGCGCACCCTGCCGCAGTCCTTCGTCGGCGGCGAAATCTCGCCGAAGATGTGGGGCCGGCTCGACGACCCGAAGTACGCCCAGGGCGCCGCTCTGCTGCGGAACATGGTCGTGGAGCCGAGCGGCACCGCGCGCACCGCGGTCGGCACCGAGTTCGTGCACGCGACCCGCGGCGCCACGAAGCGCTCCCGCCTGATCACGTTCCACACGCCGGCCGGCCAGTCGATCTTCATCGAGCTCGGCCTGCGCACCGAATACCCGTCGCCGTCGACGGTGCCCGGCTACGTGCGCTTCCACACGCAGGGCGCCACGCTGCTGCACTCGGTCGCCTGGTCGGCCGCCACGGCCTACGCCGTCGGCGACGTCGTCGCGTCCGGCGGCTCGCACTACCGGTGCCGGCTGGCGAACACGAACCAGACCCCGCCGAACGGCACGTACTGGGAGACGCTCGACTACGTCGCGAACAAGAGCTTCCCCGTCGGCAACGTCAACACGGGCGCCGACACGATCACCTTCAGCAGCAACCACAACCTGGAGACCGGCGAGCCCGTCGAGTTCACGAACGACGGCGGCGTGTTCCCGGTGGCCAACCCGATCGAGGTGCTGATCGGCGGCGTGCCGACGGCGCTGACCACCGCGTTCGCGATCGTGATCAGCCCGACGGTGATCCAGGTGTCGGCGACGCCCGGCGGCACGCCGCTCGACCTCTACAGCCAGGGCACGGTCGGCCCCCACCGGATGCACCGCAACTACAGCCAGGGCGACCTGGCGAGTCAGAGCGGCTTCCTGTGGTACTGCCGGAAGAGCCGCGCGATCGACCCGGGCACCACGCTGTCGATCCCGGCGAACGCCGGCAACGAGACCTACTGGTATCAGGAGCCGACCACCGGCGAGTACGAGGTGCCGACCACGTTCGCGATCAGCGAGGACGAGCTGTTCGCCGTCACCTACAGCCAGCAGGCCGACACGATGACGCTGGCGACCGGCAGCTCGGCGCCGGGCGAGATTCAGCGCGTGAGCGCGCAGACCTGGCTGTGGAACGTGGTGAGCCTGACGCCGTCGATCGCCACGCCGACCGGCGTAGCGGTGGCGGCCACGAAGCGCGGGTTGACCAAGGAGGTCGGCGAGGTCAACCAGAACACGCTGGGCGGCACGGGTCAGGGTGTGCGCATCCTGATGAAGTACAACACCGACCACGGCCTGCAGGGCGGCGTCGACAACATCTATCTCGACGGCACGAACGTCGCAGCGGTCAACGGCAAGTGGTGGGGCGTGAACACCACCGGCACCGCGGCCTACGCGTTCGACCTGATCGATCCGGAGACTGGCGCGCAGGACCTCGGCATTGTGGCGCCGCCGGCCCCGAACGCGTCGGCAGGCACCATCCGCGTGTCGCGCCTGAACAGCAACGACGATTGCCGCTACAAGGTCAGCGCGCTCGACATCAACGGCAGCGAGTCGGTGCCCAGCGCCGAGGTCAGCGTCACCAACAACCTCTTCGTCACCGGCGCGCAGAACACGGTGACCTGGAAGGCCGTCACCGGCGCGGTGCGCTACCGCGTCTACAAGAAGCGCAGCGACACGGGCCTGTTCGGTGTGCTCGGCGTCACCGAGCAGCTGTCGTTCGTCGACGACGCGTCGGTCGCGCCGCAGATCGGCGACCCGCCCCCCATCCTCGACACCACGCTGGCCGTCGGTGCAGGCACCTGGCCGCGCGCCGTGACGCACTTCGAGGGCCGCCGGTGCTTCGCCGGCACCGACGTCGCGCCGCAGGATGTGTGGCTGACGAAGACCAACACCGAGGGCGACCTGTCGTACGGCATCCCGGTGCAGGACACCGACCGGATCCACGAGCGGCTCAAGAGCCGCATCGCCTGCATGATCCGGCACCTGATCGACGTCGGGCAGCTCGTGGCGCTGGGCGACACCACAGAATTCAGGATGACGCCGAAGCAGGGGCAGGCGCTGACGCCGGACACGTTCGCGTCGCGCTCGCAGAGCTACGTCGGCGCCGCCGTGGCGCAGCCCGAGATCGTGCAGAACACGTTGGTGTTCGCCGGCGAGCGCGGCGGCCACATCTATCAGATGGCCTGGCGCGACGACGTCGGAGGCTTCCTGACGTCGGACCTGTGCGAGCGTGCGACGCACCTGTTCGACGGATTCCACATCGTGCAGATGGCCTCGCAGCTGTCGCCGGTGCCGATCCTGTGGTGCCTGCGGTCCGACGGCAAGCTGCTCGGCCTGACGTTCGTGCCGAGCCAGCAGGTGTTCGCCTGGCACCAGCACGACACCGATGGCGTCATCGAGTCGGTGGCGGTCGGCGGCGAGGGCGGCGAAGACCGCGCGATGCTGGTCGTGCAGCGCACGGTGAACGGCAGCACGGTCCGCTACGTCGAGCGCATGGCGAGCTTCTCGCCGCAGGCCTGGGGCGACAGCTGGCAGGTCGACTGCGGCCTGCGCTACACCGGCGTGCCGACCGGCGTGATCAGCGGGCTCAGCCACCTCGAGGGCCGCACCGTCGCGGTGTTCGCCGACGGCCTGGTGCAGAGCCAGAAGACGGTGGTCGGCGGCGTGATCGGGCTCGACGCGATCGCGGCGCAGGTGCTGGTCGGCCTGCCGCGCCTGCCGCAGGTGCAGACCCTGCCGGCGGCGTTCTCGATCGACGCCTACGGCAGCGGCCGGCCGAAGAGCGTGTCGCGCGTGTGGGTGCGCGTGCAGGCCAGCGGCCCGTTCCGCATCGGCCCCTCGCTCGCCGACATGGAGCCGGCCTCGGAGATCCCCGCCGGCGCGCCGTACTCGGGCCTCGTGATGGTCCGCGTGCCGAACGAGTGGACCTGGGACGGCCAGCTGTTCCTCGAGGTCGCGGACCCGGTGCCGGTCACCATCGTTTCGATCACCGCCGAGATGGCGGTCGGAGGCTGACCACATGACCAGCTGGAGCCCGCCCCCTGTGTCCACGCCCGCGAGCCCGATGGTGCAGGGCGCGCAGCAGCTGCCGACCTGGCTGCCGCCGTCGACGTCGCGCGACCCGGCCAGCAGCCCGCTGTCGTCGGTGTCGCCGAACTGGGCGATCGCCGCGGTCGTGGCCGGCCAGCTCGCCAGCGCCTACGCCGGCTTCACGCAGGCGCGGCTCGCCGCCTACGAGGCGCGCGGGCAGGCGTCGGCCTACAGGTTCCGGGCCCGCATGCTCGAGTTCGATCGCCGGGCCGCCGAGATCCGGGCGCAGAGCATCCTCGACCAGGGGCAGAGCGAGGCGAGCATGCTGAGCCTGGAGGGCTCGCAGCGCCGCGCGGCGATCCAGGCCAGCGACGCCGCCAACGGCGTCACCGCCGGCGTCGGCAGCGCCGCCGAGGTGCAGGCCTCCGAACGCCTGATGCAGGCGATCGACGTCTACCACGTGAACCTCGCCAGCGTGCGCCAGGCCGCCGCCGCCCGCACCGGCGGCGTCAGCGCGGCGAACCAGGCGCTGATGGACCGCACCAGCGCCACGAACCTGCGGCGCGCCGCACGCGCGTCGGCGCCCGAAGCGCAGCTGGTCTCCGGCGTCGGCAACGCCGCGCTGTCCTCGTACCTGCTCGGCAACTACCGGAGAGCCTGACGCATGCCCATCCGCATCGCCCGCACCCAGCAGCCGCAGGAGCCCGGCGTGACGCCTGGCACCAGCACGGTGTCGCCGGTCGTCGGCTTCGGCAACCCGGCGGCCGCCGCGGCGCGCACCAGCGGCCAGGCCGCGAACCTGGCTGCGCAGCTGTTCCAGGAGGACCGCGATCGCGAGGTGGTTGCGCGCGTCTCCGAGCTCGACGTGCAGCGCCGCAAGGCCGACGCCGCGGTGCTCAACAGCTACCTGCAGGCGCGTGGCAAGGACGCCGTCGAGGGCCGCGCTTCGGCCCTGGCCGCCATCAACGAGAACTCCCGCAGCATCCGCAGCGGCATCCAGGACCGGGCCGTGGCCGAGGTCTGGAACCGCCAGGACGCAGCGCTGACCCTGAGAGCGCAGCAGGACCTCGACGCGCACTACCGGCAACAGAACACCCAGTGGCAGGTCGACACGCAGGAAGCGCGAGCTGACCAACTGGTGAACGATCTGGGGCGCGCTGCGCTCGGGGGCGGCTACAACCCGGCAACGGGTCAGCTGTCCGTCGAGGCCGAGCGCACGCGCTCCGCTTATCACGACGCGATCGGCGAGATGGGCTCCATCCTGGGCTGGAGCCCGGAGCAAACCGCCGTGGCGCGCCGCAAGGCCGACACCGCCGCATTCAGCGGGGTCGCCCGCAGCCTGATCCAGCAGAACCGGTCCGAGGAGGCTGCGCGCGTGCTCGAGCGGCACGGCGATGCGATGGACGTCGGCACCAAGGACGACCTGCTGGCCGCGGCCCGCAGCGGTGCCAGCCGCTCCGCGATCGCGAACTGGTCGAGCAGCGTCGAGCTGGCGATGCAGGACCAGAACATGCCGTTCGACGCCCGCTACAGCGAGGCCGACCGGCTGTTCCGCGAGGGCAAGGCGACCGCCGAGCAGCGCGACGCGTTGCTCGAGCGCATCGACCGCCGCGAGAAGATGACTTCGGAGCGGTTCGCGTCGGCCACCCTCGACGCGATGACGCAGGCCGAATCGTTCCTGGCCCGCAACCCGATGGCCGGGCTCGACGACCTGCCGGACGAGGTGTTCCGACAGATCGAACGCGGCGGGAAGATCCCCGAGATCACTCGCTTCGCCAACGAAGGCCGCTACACCACGAAGCCGAAGGTGCTCGGCGAAGTGCTCGCGCTGACCGAAGAAGAGCTGCGCGCCGTCTCGCCCAAGGAGCTCGAGAAGACCTACCGCGGCAGCCTCGACGACAGCGACATGAAGATGCTGCGGGCGATGCAGGCGCGCGCGGTCGGTGCGGCGAAGAGCGACCAGATCCAGCTGCTGACCGTGCAGGACCGCGTGCGCGAGGCCGCGGCCGAGGTGCTCGGAATCCCGCGGCGCGGCGAGCTCAGCGAGGACGAAGCGGCCCGCTTCTACCGGTTCCGCACCGACGTGCAGGACCGCATCGAAGTCGACCAGAAGCAGGGCAAGCGCGTCGACGGGGCGGCCCTGCAGAAGATCCTGGACGAGGCGAAGCTGAACGTCGTCAGCGTCAACGTCGACTACTGGTCCGATTTGCGCAGTTCGGTGTTCGGCCTGACGAAGGACCAGCAGGGCAATGCCTACGTGATGGTCGGCTCCGACCAGGTCTACCTGTCGGCGATTCCCGCGGCCGAGCGCGAGCAGATCATCAAGGACCTGCTCGCCACGCCTGGAGCCAAGGTGACTGAGCAGCGCATCGCCGAGCTGTGGGTGCTCGGCGGCCGGCAGAACGCCGAACGCGACCGCATCCAAGCGGCCAATGCCGCCGAAGCCCAGCAGACGGTCAACGCTGCCGCGCCGCCGTCGACCGCCGACCTGCAGAAGGCGGAGGAGGAGCGCGTGCGCGGCATCCGCAAGCTGTTCCCGTCGCCGCTGTACGAAGAGGCGGACCGGCGCCGGCAGCAGCAGAAGCAGGCGGCCGAACTGAAGCAGCAGCGCCAAGCGGAAGAGGCTCGGCGCGAGGCCGAACGCGTGCGCGAGATCCGCCGCATCTGGGGCATGCCCCCGGCGCAGAGCGGGGGAGGCAACTGATGCCGATCATGCTGGGACGCTCGTCCGGCCAGGACCCGCAGAAGCGCGCCGCCGCCCCGGCCGCGCCGGCGGTGCAGGCCCCACCGCCCGCCGTGCTGAAGCCGGTCGAGATGCCCGAGCCGCCCGCCGCGCCGGCGGCGGCCGCCGCCCCACCGGTCGCCGTCGAGGCCGCGGCGCCCGCTCCCGAGGCACCCCAGGAGCCGCAGCCAGCCGCGCCAGCCGCTCAGCCGCCCAGCATCTACCGGCAGCTGATCGACCAGCAGATGGCCGCGCAGCCGGCCCCAGCGCCGCAGCAGCCCGGCCCGTCGATCTACCGCAAGCTGATCGACCAGCAGCGGCAGGGCGAAGACCAGCTGGTGCAGGCCAGCTTCGATGCGGCTCTGAAGGTCGACCCGAACCTGGCTGGCGAAGCGCAGCGCGTCGCGGCCGAGATCGGCGTGAAGCCGGAGACCGCCCTGCGCAGCCCGGTCGTGGCGCGCGAGATCGCTAGCCGCCGGCAGCTCGCTGCCAAGCAGCTCGCCGTGTTCTCGCCGATCCTGAACCGGCAGCTGGCCGACAAGAACTTCGCGGACATCGCGCACGACGACCTCGACAACCTGGGCACGTTCGAGCGCATCTTCGCGCAGTGGGACGTCGGCAAGCTGGAGTTCGAACAGGGCGTGCTGGCCGAGAAGGTGCGCGCTGGCGCGTCGAACCCGGAGGACATGAAGCGCCTGGTCGAAATCCGCACGCGGCTCCGCAACATGCCGCGGTCGTCGGGATTCCTCGAGGGCGCCAGCAAAATCCTGGGGCAGCAGGCGGCGTCGCTGCCGCGCGCTCTGGCCGTCGGCTCGGCCGCATCGATCGCCGCTGCCGGCACCGTGGCGATCGCTGGCCAGCTCGGCCCGCAGGCGGCCCTGCCCGAAGAGGTCGTGACGATGCCGAGCGCCGCGGCCGGCGCGTTCGTGTACGGGACCCTCGGCGAGATGGCGCTGCAGACCTACCGCACCGAGGCCGGCAACGCGTTCCTGGAGATGATCGAGCAGGACTACTCGCGCGGGGTCGCGAGCCGGGCCGCGGTCGGCGCCGGCATCGCGAACATGACGCTCGAGATGGTCGGCGTGAAGCTGCTGGCGAAGGGTGCCGGCATCACCGCCAAGGCGCTGCGCGAGTCGCTGAGCAAGGAAGTCGCGGCAGGCGTCACCGAGGCCCTCACCCGCCCCACGCTCGGCGCTGCCGTGCGCACGGCCGCCAAGGGGTTCGCACAAGGCCTCAGCGGCGAAGTCGTCACCGAAGTCGGCCAGGAAGCCGTCAACATCACGGCCGAGGAGATCGCGCGCCGGCTGTCCGACAACCCGGAGGCCCTGACCTCGAGCGTGACCCGTGGCGAGATCGTCGACCGCCTGGTCGGCGTCGCCGTCGACACGGCGACGGGCATGACGCTGCTGGCCCTGCCGGGCCCGACGGCGAAGCTGTTCCGCGACCAGCGGCGCGCGACGGCCGCGGAGAGATCGGCGCAGCTGTTCCGCGAGCTCGGCGCCACCGCCGAAGCGTCGAAGGTGATCCCGCGCAACGGCACCGCGGCCGAGCAGTTCCTGGTGGCCGCCTCCAAGACCAGCGAGGCGAAGGACACCTACGTCGACGGCCAGGCGTTCGCGGACGTGCTGCGCCAGGCCGACGAGGAAGCTCGGCAGACCGGCCAGCCGTCGATGTCGGACCGCCTGGAGGCCACGCTGCCCGGCCTGCGCGATCGCATCGCGGCGGCCGCGTCGCGCGGCGAGGACGTGGTGATTCCGACGGCGCAGGTCGGCGCCAAGCTCGCCGGCACGGAGATCTACAAGGCGCTGATCCCGCACATGCGCCTCGACGCGGACGCGATGAGCCTGGCCGAGGCGCAGGTGTTCCGGCAGCGGGAGGAGGAGCTGCACGCGGCGGCCTCGAAGGCGCTGTCCGATGCCGAGGCCAACGACCGCGCGTTCTACGACAGCGCCAGGCAGTTCGAGGATCGGCTGCGCGCCGAGCTCGTGGCGGCAGGCCGCACGTTCGAGCTGGCACAGACCGAAGCGAAGCTGGCCCGCGACATGGCCATTGTGCAGGCCAAGCGGCTCGGCGTGCTGCCCGGGGAAACGGAGCTGGCGAAGCTGTCGGTGAAGAGCGGGCAGCTGCCGCCGGCGACGGCGATGGCGCAGACCGACCGCACGCAGACGCCGGAGTTCCGCAACTGGTTCGGCAACAGCAAGGTGGTCGACGAGAAGGGCAACCCGATCGCGTTGTACCACCAGACCACTGCCGAGAACGCCAACGGCATCATGGAGCGCGGGTTCGATGTGAATCGCCCGACGGCCCGTGCAACAGACTCAGCTGTGCCCGACGGGGTCTTCCTGAAGCCCGATGCGCGAGACATCCGCGTTGCTGGGGATCGGCAGATCCCGGTGTTTGCCAGGATGGCCAACCCCTTGCGAGTCGCCAATCGAGGCGAGCTGTTGAAGTGGGCGACCAGGGATCCCGAGTATGCGCGCCTGGCAAAAGTCGTCGACCAGATCGATGCGGACGGAGCTAAGCGCATCGACGCTCTTTCGTCGAGTCGTCCAAGCTCGAGACTGGGCGAAGCGGCCACCGAACAGGACTACGCACAATTCGCGGCTGAAGAGGATGCGCTGATCGCAGAAGTCGACTCGCAACTGAAGCAGGCGGCCGCAAACGCCAGAGAGCGATTGACGGTTCTGCTGCGCCAGGCCGGCCACGACGGACTGATCATTGAACAGGATGCTGGTTCGCTGGGCCGCACGACGAAGACCTTCGTCGTTCTCGACCCAACGCAGGTCAAGTCGCCATACAACCGCGGCACGTTCGACCCGACCGATCCGAACATCCTGCGCTCGAAGGACCGCGTCGACCGCGGCTTCTACCAACCGAGCACGCGCACGATCTGGCTGACGAAGGACCAGAACTCGAGCACGTTCCTGCACGAGCTCGCGCACCACTACCTGCACGTGCTCGCCCAGCTGGCCCAGGAGAAGGCGAGCCCGGTGCTGCTCGACGACTTCCGCACGCTCAGCAAGTGGTTCGGCCTGGCCGACGAGAAGGCCTGGTTCGCGCTGTCGGCGAAGGAGCAGGAGCGCCTGCACGAGCAGTTCGCGCGCTCGTTCGAGGCGTGGCTGTTCGAAGGAAAGGCCCCCACCCGCGACCTGGAAGGCGTCTTCGCGCGCGTCGCGCGCTGGATGCGCCGGGCGTACGGCACGATCGTCGGCGAGATCAACGCGCGGTATCGCGCGCTGTTCGGCCACGACCTGCCGTCGCTGACGCCCGAGGTGCGCGCCGTCATGGGCCGCATGTTTGCCAGCGAGCAGGAGGTCGAGCACTCGGTGTTGGCCGACGACCTCAGCACCACGTTCGCCTCGCAGGAAGAGTCCGGCCTCGACGATGCGGCCTGGGCCGAACACCAGGCGCTGGCGGAGGAGGCCAAGGATCGCACGGTCGGCGACTACACGCGCGAGAGCCTGCAGGAGCTGCAATGGCTCAGCAACGCGCGCGCGAAGAAGCTGAAGGCCCTGCAGAAGCGCCACGACGCGGTCCGCAAGGCCGTGCACGACGAAGTCGACGCCGAGGTCCGCAAGCAGCCGGTGTTCCGCGCGCGGCACTGGCTGGCCACCGGCGAGGTCCTGGACGACGCCGGCAACGTCGTCACCGTCGACAGCGCCGGCGACGCCTGGGCGCACACCGAGGGGTTCGATGAAGGCGGCGCGCCACCGAGCGCACACGCCCTGCAGACGGAAGCGACCGTGCGCCTGCTGCCGCCGGGCACGAGCCCGAAGGTGCTCGGCGCGAAGGCGCTGGCGGCCGACGGCGTGCTGCCCGACGTCGCTGCGCGCATGTTCGGCATGGAGAGCGGCGAACAGCTGGTGCAGGCCCTGGCCACCGCCCCGCCGCTCGAGAAGGTGGTCGACGCCCGCACCGACGAGCGCATGCTGGCCGAGCACAGCAACCTGGCCGACCCGCAGCAGCGCGAAATGGCCGTGCTGCGCGCGGTTCACAACGAGGCTCGCGGCCGCCTGATCGCCGTCGACCTGCGCCACGTCGCCAAGCGGCTCGGCCCGGTGCGCGTGCTGCAGGAGGCTGCCCGACGCCAGGCCAAGCGCCTGGTCGACCGCATGACGGTCGCCGAGATCCGGCCGCGCGACCACATGCAGGCCGAGGCGCGCGCCGCCCGCGAGTTCGCGAAGGCCATGAAGGCCGGCGACATCGAGGCCGCCGCGGCCGCGCAGCAGCGGCGCCTGCTGCAGCACGAGCTCGCGAAGGAGGCCTCGGCCGCGCTCGACGAGATCGATGACGGCATCGACGACATGGCCCGGTTCTTCGCGCGCGACGACAAGGTCGCCACGACGCGCGACATCGACCTGGTGTTTGTCGGCCGCGAGCTCGCCGGCTGGTTCGGCCTGGCGCCCGAGCTGAACAGCACGCAGGAGATCGAGCTGAAGACGAAGGCCCGGGCGAAGCTGCGCGCCGAATACCCGGTGCTGGCGTCGCGCGTGGACGCCTTGCTGGATGCGTCGACGACGTCCCGCAAGCCGTGGCGCGAGCTGCAGCTGTCGCTGTTCCAGGAGCTGGTGGAGGTCGGCCAGGCGCTGTGGACCGAGGCCGGCAAGGCCAAGTGGCTCGAGCAGGAAAACCGCCGCCAGCTGCTGAAGCAGGTGGTCGCCGACGGCATCTCGGCGATCGACGACCGTGGCAAGCGGAACGCTCCGGGCGCCAGCGCCGACGAGTCGGTGACGCCGTCGCCGCTGAAGCGCTTCGTGCTGAAGGGCTGGAACGTCGTCGCCAACCTGAAGCGGTTCGAGAGCTGGGCGTGGTTCATGGACCAGCACAAGCTCGGCTGGTTCGCCCGCAACATGGTGCTGCCGCTGCGCAGCGCGCTCGGCCGCTACTGGGCGAAGCGCGCCGAGGTGGTGAAGAAGCTGCACCCGCAGGTGATGGCGCTGCGCGAACGCGCCGGCGTGCTGTGGGACATGGACATTCCGGTGCCCGAGGCCGTCCTGCCGGAGAACAAGCAGCTGGTGCTGCGCGGCAAGAAGGAGCTGATGGGCCTGCTGTTGCAGGCGGGCAGCACCAGCAACCTGTCGAAGGCACTGGTTCCGTACGGCCTGGCTCCCGATCCGAACATGACGGACGGCGACCTGGTCACCGATCGCTGGGAGCGGTTTCTCGACCGCATGTTCCAGAAGGGCTACATCGAGGCGGCCGACGTCGAGTTCGTGCGCTTCGTGTGGGCGACGTACGCCGAGCTGCTGCCCGAGGACCAGAAGACGCACAAGGAGCTCTACGGGTTCGAGTTCCACACCATCGAGCTGCGCCCGCTGCACACGCCGTTCGGCACGCTGAGCGGCGGCTACGTGCCCGCCTACGTCGACCCCGACAAGGTGCAGGCGCCGCGGCCGTCGTCGGTGATGGAGAGCCTGGCCGGCGAGGAGCAGAACTTCCTGTTCAGCATCGGCACGGGCCGCGGCCACACGCTGGCGCGCAACCCGAACTACCTGAAACCGCTCGCGCTCGACGTGTCGCTGCAGGTGGCGCACATGGACAAGCAGCTGCGGTTCACCTACCTGCAGCCGGCGATCGCCAACATGTTGCGGCTGCTGCGCAACCAGGACCTGTCGCGCGCCCTGAACGGCTACGACCGCGAGGCGATCAACTCGGTCATCCTGCCGATGCTCGACAACGCCGCGCTGCAGGCGGCCAGCCGGCCGGGCAACCCGTTGGTCGACACCGTCGCCAGCTGGATGCGCAACGTCTCGAGCCTGGCGCAGCTGGGCTTCAACCTCCTCAACTCGGTCGTGCAGCTGACGGGCTTCTCGAATGCCGCTGCCGAGGTGCCGGCGCGGTTCCTGCGCGCAGCGATGTGGTCGACCGTCGGCTCGCCGCGGCATGCCGTGTCGGTGGCTATGGCGAAGTCCCGCGTGATCTGGGAGCGCCTCGACCAGACGACCCGGATCCTGCGCGAGGACATCGCGCGCGTGTCGCAGGCGAGCTCGCTGCGCGGCTGGGAAGGATTCGCGCGCGGAGTGAAGCGCGTGCAGCAGGTGTCGGCGCGCGTCGCCTTCTGGCCGCAGCGCATGCTGCAGGGCCTGGTCGACGTTTCCACTTGGCACGGCGCCTACCAGCACAAGGTGGCCGAGCTGAAGGCCACGGGCGGCCTGAGCACCGAGCAGATCGACGCGGAAGCGGTCGCGCACGCCGACGGCGTCGTGAAGCGCACGCAGGGCAGTTCCAACCCCGAGGACCTGGCCGCCTACGAGGCTGGCACCCCCCTGATGAAGCTGCTGTCGCAGTTCAGCAGCTACAGCAACGTCGTGCTGAACCAGATCATGAGCTCGCAGCCTGGCTGGTCGAGCAAGCTGCGCGTGCTCGGCTGGGTCGTGCTGGTGCCGGCCTTCGCCGAGGCCACGCTGCGGGCCGCGCTCGCCGGCGTGCCGGACGACGACAAGGACGGCGAACGCGACCTCGAGGAGATCGCGACGCTCTACGCCAAGTCGCTGGCGCGCAACCTCGGCGGCCTGGTGCCGGTCGTCGGCGCTGCCGCGCTGGCCCTCGCCGAGAGCGACGGACGCCGCATGCAGACTTCGCCGGCCGGCATGGTGCTGCAGCAAGCCTGGCAGGGCCTGGGCGCCTCGTTCGGGGCCGCCACCGGCCAAGACACCAGCGCCGCGCAGGCGCGCGCCATCGGCGTGCTGCTGACCATGGTGACCGGCCTGCCGCTGACGCCGATCACGCGCGCCATCGGCTGGGAAATCGACGTGGAGACCGGCCGGGCACGGAAGCCCACCGGCCCCGTGGACTACGTGCGCGGCCTTGTCGTCGGCCGCTGAGCCGGAGCGGAGCTAAGGGAATCTCCGGTTCGCCAGGTCCTCTTGCCGCCACTGTTTGGCCTCCTGCCAAGCGGTGTCGAAGTCGCGAACTTCGGTTGGCGGTGGTCGCTGCGCGCGCTCCAGGCGTTGCGTGCTGCGGCGATCCTGAATGCGCCGCATGAGTTCGGCCATGGATCGCGGGGGTAGCCGCGCCGTCAATTCTTGGTGTGCCTGCTGGGCCGTTCTGCTGGTTTGTCGCAGCAGGAACACACAATTCAGTCCCACAAAGAACGCCACACACGCCACCGCGAGCAAGAACGTGCCGACTGCCGGGCTTGAGGTCCGAGTGAGCAGGAAGAAGGCTAGAGCGGTCGCCGCGGCACAGATGAGCATCCAAGCCATGGCTCGGCCGTCTTCGTCTTCGCTCAGGGCGGTGTAGCGGATCAGGCGGCGCACTGCTTCGTGCGTGGGCTCATC
>ERZ650303.176-NODE-176-length-18752-cov-6.340215_pt1 | contig 18752 bp, 19 predicted proteins | sample MGYA00376239_ERZ650303 | MGnify/ENA primary metagenome ERZ650303 (study PRJEB26733, sample SAMN07839262) | wastewater metagenome | biome: small river; feature: stream; material: water | place: USA: North Carolina | collected 2016-04-05 ... | reverse complement strand
AGAGGTAGAGGGCTCTTCGCGACGAATCGTGTAGGTGGGACTACACGTAAGCCAAGAACCAACACTACCAGTAAGTGTGGCAGTTGCTAAAACTGTGTCGCAGTTCGTGGGAGACTAGAGGTTCTATGTCTCCTCGTGCTACGAAACCACTGCAACCTGCGTCAACAGACCCAGCGAAGATTCGCAACTTCTGCATCATCGCTCACATTGACCACGGCAAGTCAACCCTTGCTGACCGCATGCTTCAGATCACCGGCATCGTGGATGACCGTTCCATGCGTGCTCAGTATCTAGACCGCATGGATATCGAACGTGAACGTGGCATCACTATCAAGAGCCAAGCAGTGCGTATGCCCTGGGAACTCAATGGTGAGACCTTTGCCCTCAACATGATTGATACTCCCGGTCACGTTGACTTCACGTATGAAGTGAGTCGTTCTTTAGCTGCCTGTGAAGGTGCAATTCTTCTTGTTGATGCTGCACAGGGAATTGAAGCGCAGACTCTCGCTAACTTGTATCTCGCGATGGAGAATGACCTCACCATCATTCCTGTGCTCAACAAGATTGATCTTCCTGCTGCTGACCCAGAGAAATATGCCAAAGAACTCGCAGATCTCATTGGCGGCAAGCCCGAAGACGTTCTGCGTGTTTCTGGTAAAACCGGCATGGGTGTTGCGGAATTGCTGGACCTCGTCGTGGAGAAGATTCCAGCACCTGTGGGCAATGCAGATGCTCCTGCACGCGCCATGATTTTTGACTCCGTCTATGACGCATACCGCGGTGTCATCACCTACGTTCGTGTCATTGATGGTGCGCTGAAGCCCCGTCAGCGTATTCAGATGATGAGCACCAAGGCATCTCACGAACTCATCGAAATCGGAGTGAGCTCACCCGAACCTATCCCTTCCCAGGGCCTAGGCGTGGGAGAAGTGGGTTATCTCATCACTGGCGTGAAAGATGTCCGTCAGTCCAAGGTCGGTGACACTGTTACTGACTTTGCTAAGCCCGCAACAGAAGCCCTTCCGGGTTACACCGACCCGAAGGCCATGGTCTTCTCAGGTCTCTATCCCATTGACGGTTCCGATTACCCCGTTTTGCGTGAAGCCCTAGACAAGCTCAAGCTTTCTGACGCTTCGCTGAACTATGAACCAGAGACCTCTGTTGCACTGGGGTTTGGGTTCCGTTGTGGATTCCTCGGACTTCTTCACCTTGAGATCATTACTGAGCGCCTCGAACGCGAGTTTGGCCTCGACCTCATTGCCACGGCACCTTCTGTGCCGTACGAGGTCACGACCGAGGACAAGAAGACCGTCACCGTCACCAACCCGAGTGAGTACCCTTCCGGAAAGATCACTCGAGTTTCTGAGCCCTTAGTGCGCGCAGGTATTTTGACACCGAAGGATTACGTTGGCACCATCATGGAGCTGTGCCAGAGCCGCCGCGGAAACCTGCTGGGCATGGAGTACTTCGGTGAAGACCGTGTTGAGATGAAATACGAGATTCCTCTGGGAGAGATCGTGTTTGACTTCTTCGACCACCTCAAGAGTCGCACCCAAGGGTATGCCTCCCTGGACTATGAAGAAGCTGGTGAACAGGACTCTGACCTCGTCAAGGTAGACATTCTTCTCCAGGGTGAACAAGTAGACGCATTTAGCGCCATTGTTCACAAGGACAAGGCGTATGCCTATGGACTCATGATGACGGAGCGACTGAAGAAACTCATTCCTCGTCAACAGTTTGAAGTCCCTATTCAGGCAGCTATTGGTGCGCGAATCATTGCCCGCGAAACCATTTCTGCTATTCGTAAAGACGTTCTTGCTAAGTGCTACGGCGGTGACATCACCCGTAAGCGCAAACTTCTGGAAAAGCAGAAGGAAGGTAAGAAGCGCATGAAGATGGTCGGTCGCGTTGAGGTTCCACAGGAAGCCTTCATTGCTGCGCTTCAAGGCGATGAAGAAGTGAAAAAGAAATAATGTCTGAAACACAACGCCGATCCAATTTCAGTGGGGATCGCGCCGTGAGCTATGGCTCTGTCGGCGCGACTCAGGCAGCAGATGTTCTAGTCTTCCCGCCAGCTGGTTTTCGTTCAGCACAGTCTGAATTTCGCCTCGGAAGCGGTCAAGAACGTTTTGACACGGCAACTGCTGCTTTGATGACCTGGGGAGTACCCAAGGGCTCACATCTCGAGGTCGTCTCGGTCAATGAAGCACACTCCGAGGGGTATAACGGTTTGCTCTTCAACGAGTTTGGTGCCCCCGTACCACCAACCGCCGATGCGTTGGATCAATTATTTGCTCCAGATGGAACCCCATATTTATCCGCTGGTACGACAGTTGAGCTTGCCAAGTTGTGGAGCCCCAATGACCTCACAACAAGTCACCGCGTCATCTATGTTGTTCGTGAAGAACGACGCATGGGTTATGCCCTCGGCACTTTGGACTACGAACCGGTCATCGGTGAAGAATTCTTTAGTGTTGAATGGCGTGACGACGATTCTGTGTGGTCTGTCGTTCGGTCTGTGACCGCCATTGCTGAGGGTAGAAAGTATTTCTATCTCTCACCATTGATTCGTTTGCGTCAGTGGCTCCAGCGTCGTCAATACGTTCGCTCTTTACTTCCAGCCCGTACTGCATAAATCATGGCTGGGCCGCTGCCTGAAGGCAATGACATGCCAGCTGATGGTTCATTGCCACACGGAGTTAATGCCGGTGCTGACAGTCGCACGATGAGTGCCTATATTCACGTTCCGTTCTGCCGCGTACGTTGCGGATACTGCGATTTCAATACCTACACAGCCACTGAACTTCGAGGAACCTCACAATCGACATATATCGATGAGCTCTCACGTGAGATAGAACTCTCTGGGTCAGTGTTGAATCGTGCAGGTGTGCCAAAGAGACCGCTCGCTTCAGTGTTTTTTGGCGGAGGAACGCCAACTCTCCTCCCTGCAACAGATCTAGTGAGGGCACTCGAACTGGTTCGCACCGAACATGGACTTGAACCATGTGCTGAAATCACAACCGAAGCAAACCCTGACACGATTACTCCTGAGTATGTGCAGACTCTTGCACAAGCAGGATTTACTCGCCTTAGTTTGGGAATGCAGTCAGCTGTTCCCTCTGTATTGGCAACTCTCGACCGTACACACAACCCAGCTTCTGTTTCCGCCGCAGTCCAGGCAGCACATGACGTTGGCTTAGAAGTCAGCATTGACCTCATTTATGGAACGCCAGGGGAGACGCTTGATCAGTGGCGCCAATCTCTGGAAGCAGCAATCTCACTGAATACTGGGCATATTTCTGCCTACGCGCTCATTGTCGAAGACGGCACAGCACTCGAGCGACGGATACGTCGTGGTGAATTGCCAGTACCGGATGACGATCTCGAAGCCGATATGTATGAATTGGCTGATGAACTTCTTACGGCTGCTGGTTTTCAGTGGTACGAAGTCAGTAACTGGTCTAAGTCTCTAGCGCAACGATCAGTTCACAACCTCACCTACTGGCAAGGAAATGACTGGTGGGGTTACGGGCCTGGAGCTCATTCACATATTGGTGGAACCAGGTTTTGGAATGTGAAGCACCCAGCTGCTTATGCTCAACGTCTTTCTCTGGGCCAATCACCTGCTGCTGGGTGGGAACAGCCGGATGAGGAAGCTGTTGCACTCGAACGTGTTCTTCTAGGTAGTCGAATTCGTGAGGGGATTTCTACCCTCGAATTCGAACCGGGAATAGTTGCTGGACTCATCGCAGATGGACTTATTGAGGGCCATTCCGCGCTCAAACACAACCTCGTTCTTACTGTCGCAGGACGTCTTCGCGCAGATGAGGTTGTGCGCAGGCTTACCTTCTCCTAACTGAGCAGACTGGGTTAACTCGCGGTAGTATTAGCACTCAGAATGGTCGAGTGCCAGCGATGAATTGAAGGAGGATTGCATGGTTTCTCAACGCGGTCTTGAAGTCCTTCGAGCAATTGTTCAGGACTATGTTTCTTCACGAGAGCCAGTAGGTTCCAAAGCAATTGTGGATCGTCACCAATTTGGTGTTTCTGCAGCAACCATTCGCAACGACATGGCACTGCTGGAGGAAGAAGAGCTCATTGTTGCGCCCCACACCTCGAGCGGTCGTGTTCCAACTGATAAGGGCTATCGACTCTTCGTTGATCATCTCGCTGAGGTTAAGCACATCAGTACTGCTCAGAAACAGGCCATCGATCACTTTCTCGATGAATCAGTAGATTTTGATGAACTCCTCGGGCGTACGGTTCGTCTTCTTTCGCAGCTCACAAACCAGGTTGCAATAGTTCAATACCCCACTCTGGGAGCTACTCGAGTTCGTCACATAGAACTCGTCGCACTTGGGAATCGACGTGCACTCTGTATTGTCATCACCGATAACGGCCGCATCGAACAGAGATTGCTCGATCTTGACACTGATCTGTCGGAAGCAGATTTGTCTGAGCTTCGCTCAACAATTAATGCCCAAGTTGCGGGAAAGCTACTCACAGAACTTGCTGAATCAGTTGTTTCTTTGTCCACATCGGTTTCTCCGCACCTGTCTTCTGCAACAAACCACATTGCGTCTGCACTGAGTGACAGTATCCAAGCAAATCGTCAGCAGAAGTTGGTTATGGCGGGTACGGCTAATTTGGTGCGTACAGAGGAAGATTTCCACGGCAGTATCTATCCAGTTCTCGACGCAATCGAAGAGCAGGTCATCCTTCTCAAGCTCCTGACCGAGATGAAGGCTGACGCTCACGAGGTGGCTGTCAGCATTGGTCGGGAACACAGTAATTCTGGTTTAGAGCAAACAAGTCTTCTCGCCACGGGATACACCTCCGCTGGAGAGTCAGCAACCCTAGGGCTGCTTGGTCCTACTCGTATGGATTACTCCAACAACATCGCTTCAATTCGGGCAGTTGCTCGATACCTCACCCGCGTCCTTGACGCTCAATAACGTTCAAACCAAAGGAGATTGCCTTCGTGGCTGATCATTACGACGTGCTCGGTGTCTCTCGTGACGCGAGCCCAGAAGACATTAAGAAGGCGTATAGACGCCTAGCGCGTGAACTTCACCCAGATGTGAACCCTGACGAAACCGCACAGGAGAAGTTCAAGCTGGTTACTCACGCCTATGAGGTGCTGAGTGACCCTGTTCAACGTCAACAGTATGACCTTGGACCTCAAGCAGGATTTGGTGGTGGAGGGGGCTTCAGTGATTTTGGAGACATCTTCTCCACCTTCTTTGGTGGGGGACAGCAACGCGGTCCTCGTTCACGCATGGAGCGCGGTCAGGACGCACTTCTTCGCGTAGAAGTAGAACTCTCAGAAGTGATTTTTGGAGTTCACAAAGATATCGAGATCGACACCGCGGTTGTCTGTGAAACCTGTGAAGGTTCGTGTTGCCAGCCTGGAACATCGCTTGCAACATGCGACATTTGTGGCGGTTCCGGAACCATTCAGCGTGCTGTTCGTTCGCTTCTGGGCAACGTCATGACGTCCAACCCCTGTGGAAGCTGCCGTGGCTATGGAACAACCATTCCTGCACCGTGTAGCTCTTGTCAGGGACAGGGTCGAGTTCGCGCCACGCGTTCGATTCCACTCGACATTCCTGCCGGTGTGGACACGGGAGTTCGACTCCACATGACCCAAGCCGGTGAAGCAGGTCAAGCAGGTGGAGTCAATGGCGATCTGTACTTTGAGATCAAGGTCAAAAACGATGAGATCTTCAGCCGTGACAACGATGATTTATTGTGCACGCTCGAGATTCAAATGACCGATGCCATTTTGGGCACCAAAGTAACTGTCCCCGCACTCGATGGTGATGTAACCGTTGACATCAAGCCAGGTACTCAGGGTTCTGAAGTGTTGACTGTGAAGGATCGCGGAATTACCCGACTGCGTGGAAATGGACGTGGTGACCTCAAGGTAGGTATACATATCGTCACACCCACCAAGCTCAGCGGTAAAGAGAAAGAAATGATTGAAAGCTTCGCCAGAGGGCGTAAGCAACCAGCTCCACAACTTGCTCATTTCCAACAGGGAATGTTCTCCAAGCTGCGTGATCGATTCTTCAACGTCTAAACATGGCTCACTTTTACCTCCTTGAAACCCTCGAATCCACAACAGTGGGTTCGACGATTGTTCTTGACGGTGCAGAAGGAAGACACGCGGCCACGGTTTCACGTGTTCGTGCGGGGGAACGTTTTTCCCTTGGTAACGGTCGAGGCCTCGTCGTCGCAGCTGAAGTGCTTTCCACATCCAAAGACACCGTTGAACTGCGTGTCGATTCTGTAGAAGAGATGAAGCCTGAAACACCTCAGATTTATTTGGTCCAGGCCCTAGCAAAGACAGACCGCGATGAACGTGCTGTTGAAGCTGCCACAGAATTAGGAATCGATGTTGTCATACCGTGGGCGGCAGATCGAAGTATTTCAAAGTGGGAAGGCCCCAAGATTGACAAGGGTCGCTCTCGCTGGTCAGCCATTGTTCGAGAAGCCACCAAGCAGTCCATTAGAGCCTTTCTCCCTCGTGTTGGACCCCACCTCAAAACAGCTCAACTGATTTCTGAGCTTGAGGATGCTCACATCATTGTTTTGGACCCCACGGGTACTGTTCCGTTGAGTCAGGTTGAACTTGATGAGAGAGATATCGCTTTAGTTGTGGGGCCTGAAGGCGGAATCACTGAGTCCGAGCTCGCTCGTTTCACCCAAGCAGGGGCATCAACAGTGACATTAGGTTCCAATATTCTTCGAACTTCAACTGCAGGCCCTGCGGCCTTAGCCATCATTAACGCCAAGCTGGGGCGTTGTTAAGCTAGAGATATGACTGACGCAGCTGAATCCATCTTCACCAAGATCATCAACCGGGACATTCCTGCAGAGATCTTGTTTGAAAACGATCGCGTGATTGCTATCCGTGACATCGCTCCACAAGCTCCAGTTCATTTATTGGTAGTGCCCAAGGTTTCTCACTATTCCAACGTGACAGAACTTGCCGCTGGGGATCCTGAACTTCTTGCAGAGATTGTTGCAACCGCTCACAATCTGGCTACTCTTCACGCCAATGGCGAATACCGTCTCGTCTTCAATTCCGGAGAAACGGTGGGGCAAACGGTTTTCCACGTTCATGCACACGTCCTCTCTGGTGGACTCCAGGAGCAGTCACTTGCCTAATTCCTCGGCAGAAAATGACGTCATCACCATTGATGGCATCGAGATGGTGCGCTTACTTGGTGCACAAGATCGACTCCTCACCAACCTTGAACATCAATATCCGTTAGTCGACGTTCACGTTCGAGGCAACGAAATTCGTTTACTCCCCAAAACCGCGGGAGAAGAAGCTGAGGCACAGGTCCTGGGTGCACGTGATCTCATGACGGAACTATTGACCATGGTCCGCAATGGTCAAGACTTAGCTCCTACCGATGTGGCCGAATCTAAACGCATTCAAGACGCCCACCCTCACACTTCACCTTCTGCTGTGTTGGGCGAAGATATTTTGTCTACTCGTGGAAAAACGTTGCGGCCTAAGACTGTGGGGCAGCAGGAGTATGTTCGCGCCATCGACGACCACACCATTACCTTCGGTATTGGTCCTGCTGGAACAGGTAAGACCTATCTAGCAATGGCTAAAGCAGTCCAAGCACTGCAGCGCAAGGAAGTTGAACGAATCATTTTGACCCGTCCCGCAGTTGAAGCGGGAGAGCGCCTGGGCTTCCTACCGGGAACGTTGACGGACAAGATTGATCCATATCTTCGCCCCTTGTTTGATGCGCTCAATGAAATGCTTGACCCTGAAATAGTTCCCAAATTGATGGCAGTGGGCACCATCGAGGTTGCTCCATTGGCATACATGCGTGGTCGAACACTGAATAACTCGTTCATCATTCTGGATGAAGCTCAGAACACCACACCAGAACAAATGAAGATGTTCCTCACTCGACTCGGGTTCGATTCCAAGATGGTGATCACTGGTGACATCACTCAGGTCGATTTACCCTCCACCGCAAGTGGTTTACGTCTCGTCACGGGCATTCTTGATGACATCGAAGACATTCACTTTGCGAGGCTGACAAGTGCTGATGTGGTGCGTCATTCCCTCGTGGGACGCATTGTTGACGCTTACAGTGAATATGACGAAAAGACACTGGCTGCTCGTCACCGTAGGGAAAACGCCAAGGAGAACTCCAAGTGAGTATTGAAGTCAACAATGAGTCGACCTATGACATCGATGAAGCTGCTCTCCAGCGTTTAGCAACGTATTGTCTTGATGCAATGCGTGTGCACCCAGACGCAGAGATCGCGATTGTTCTCGTTGACGAAGCGGCTATGGAACAGCTCCACGTTCAATGGATGGGTGAACCTGGGCCAACAGATGTACTTAGTTTCCCCATGGATGAACTGCGCCCTGGAAATGATGATGTGATAACCCCTGCAGGAGTACTCGGTGACGTTGTTCTCTGTCCGCAAGTTGCTGAAGTCCAAGCCGAAGGTGCTGGACACTCAACAATGGATGAACTTCTGTATTTGACTGCCCATGGAATTCTGCATCTTCTCGGTTTTGATCATGCAGAACCCGAGGAAGAAAAAGAGATGTTCTCACTTCAACGTGACCTCATCATTGGCTACACCATGAGCGAAAAGCAGCGCGACTCCAAGTGACCATTTTCCTCACCGTTGTTGGGCTGATCTTCTTGATTGGCTTTGGTGGTCTGATGGCTGCCAGCGAATCAGCCATGGGTGTGCTCTCCACTGATGACATTCGTGATCAAGCTCGGGGCCGTCGATCAGAGCGTTCCCTCGTTGCGTTGGCCAACGATCTTGGTCCACACCGGACGGTGACAACTTTTGTGCGTATTCTTGCTGAAACAGCTGCGGCAGTTCTCGTCACTCTAGAACTTGTTACCGCTGGCTTGCCCTACTGGGCGGCACTACTCCTGGCGATATTCATCATGTCCGTGGCAAGTTTTGTTCTTGCTGGTTCCAGCCCTCGTTCTGTAGGACGTGCACACCCTGAAGAAGTATTGAGTGTCTCAGCGCCACTCATTCATCTCTTCCGAGTAATCCTGGGACCACTTGCGAACTTCTTAGTCACCATGGGCGACAAAGTCACCCCTGGTCGTCCTGGAAATACTTCATTTGCTTCAGAAGACCAACTGTTGAGCATGGTTGATGAGGCTGTGAAGCATGACGTCATTGAAAGCGATGAGCGCGAACTGATCCATTCCATTTTTGAATGGGGCGATACTGTCGCTCGCGAAGTGATGGTTCCGAGAACTGACATGGTGACTATCGACGCAGACTCCACTCTTGATGCTGCAACCAAGGTGTTCTTAGATTCTGGCTTTTCTCGAATTCCTGTCATTGGCGACGACGTTGACGAAGTAGTGGGTGTGTTGAATCTCCGCGATGTCTCTCGTCGTTCTTTTGAGAACCCTGGAGATTTTTCTTCTCTTTCAGCCAAAGATTTAGCTCGACCTGCCATGTTTGTCCCTGAGTCAAAGAAAGCTGATGACACACTCAAGCAAATGCAGGCACAGCACACGCACTTAGCTCTGGTCGTTGATGAGCACGGTGGTATTGCCGGACTTGTCACTCTTGAGGATCTCATTGAAGAACTTGTTGGCGATATTGCGGATGAACATGATCGCGGTGCTCCAGAGGTTGAACAACTCAGTGAACAGCGGTTCCGTGTCGCTACCCGTTTACCTCTGGATGAATTGGGTGAACTCTTCGGTTTAGAACTCGATGACGATGACGTTGACTCCGTTGGCGGTTTGTTGGCGAAAGAGCTGGGACGCTTGCCAGAAGTCGGCGATAAGGTGACGGTCAGTGGTCTCATTATTGAAGCTGACCGCAGTGGTTCTCACCGTAAACGCGTCACACGTGCGATTGTGGAACCAGATCAAGATCTCATCGATGCTCGTCATGCTTTTACGGAAGAGGAAAACTAATGGCTCGTCCGTCTAAGGCAGAAAAGCGAGGAGATTCTCCCGACATTTCTTTACGTTCTGGATTTGTTTCACTTGTGGGACGCCCCAACGTGGGAAAGTCAACACTGACAAATGCACTCGTGGGGGAGAAGGTAGCAATTACTTCTTCCAAGCCGCAGACAACTCGTCACACTATTCGAGGCATTACCAACCGGCCTACAGGTCAACTGATTCTTGTGGACACCCCCGGTATTCACCGCCCTCGCACACTCCTTGGTGAACGACTGAACGCTCTAGTCACGGCAACACTCGGCGATGTCGACGTCATTGGAATGTGTTTCCCTGCCGATGAACCCGTTGGTCCCGGAGATCGTTTCATCAATGAACAGTTGGATAAGTTTCCACGTGCGGTGAAAGTTGCCGTAATTACCAAGACAGATGTGTCGTCCAAGAAGGCAATTGCCACGAGACTTCTTGAGGTTCAAGAGCTTCGTGATTGGGCGACCATCATCCCCGTTTCAGCTGTGGGTGATGATCAAGTTGATCTTCTCGCTGACGAACTCATCAAGCTTCTTCCCGAGGGAGAAGCGCTGTATCCCCTCGAGCAAAACACGGATGAAGATCTTGAGAAGCGCATTTCTGAACTCATTCGGGAAACCATTCTCGAAGGTGTTCACGAAGAATTGCCTCACTCACTCGCCGTCACCCTCGATGACATGATTCAACGCGAAGACAAAGATCTTCTCGAGATTTATGCGAATGTTTTCGTTGAACGTGACAGCCAGAAGGGCATCATCATTGGAAATGGTGGTGAACGTCTGAAAGATATTGGCCAACGATCGCGTGCTGCGATTGAGCCGTTGGTGGGTCAAAAGGTCTTTTTGAGTCTTCGAGTGAAGGTCGCCAAGGATTGGCAACGCGACCCTAAGCTGCTTCAGCGATTGGGCTTCTAGATAGGCAGTGCTAGCCTAGAAATATGTCCTTTGGTCTGCTTCTTCTTAGCTGCCGCGACGAGTCCACTAAATAGGCCTCCCTCGTCGCGGAGACGCCCGTTGGCTGACCACCACCCGCGAGGAGAAAAAGCATGAAGAACAATCAAGCCCCCAGCACAATGCCAGTGCACAAGTATCGTCCGTATCACGAGTCTCTCGGCATTGACCTGACTGACCGCACCTGGCCAGGCAAGCGCATCGAGAAGGCACCCATTTGGTGTGCAGTGGATCTGCGTGATGGAAACCAAGCTCTGATCGACCCGATGAGCCCTGAACGTAAGCGCATTATGTTCGATCTCCTCGTGAAGATGGGCTACAAGGAAATCGAAGTGGGTTTCCCTTCTGCGAGCCAGACTGACTTCGATTTTGTTCGTTCACTCATTGAAGAGAATGCCATTCCTGATGACGTCACCATTCAGGTGTTGACTCAGGCGCGTGACCACCTCATTGAGCGCACCTACGAGGCTATTGCTGGGGCTAAGCAAGCAATTGTTCACTTTTATAACTCCACCAGCATTTTGCAGCGTGAAGTTGTATTCCGTGAAGACCGTCAAGGAATCATGGATATCGCCCTGCACGGCGCTCGTTACTGCCGCGAAATGGAAAAGACCATTCCGCAGACACAGGTGTTTTACGAGTACTCGCCTGAGAGCTTCACAGGCACTGAACTCGAATACGCCGTTGAGGTTTGTAACGCAGTTCTCGAGATTCTTGAACCCACTCCTGAGCGCAAGGTCATCATTAACCTCCCCGCAACGGTGGAAATGGCATCCCCGAATGTCTATGCAGACTCCATCGAATGGATGGGACGCCACCTCGCCCACCGTGAGAACGTGCTCATTTCTTTGCACCCTCACAATGACCGTGGAACGGCAGTTGCTGCAGCGGAGCTCGGATACATGGCTGGTGCAGACCGCATCGAGGGATGTCTCTTCGGAAACGGTGAGCGCACCGGAAATGTAGACCTCGTTGCCCTCGGCATCAACATGTTTACCCAGGGTATTGACCCACAGATTGACTTCAGCAACCTTGACGAGGTCAAGCGCACCGCGGAGTACTGCAACCAACTCAAGGTGCACGAGCGCAGCCCCTGGGCTGGTGATTTGGTGTACACGGCCTTCTCTGGTTCACACCAAGACGCCATCAAGAAGGGCTTTGAGCGCATGGCAGCTGATGCCCAGGCTCAAGGCACCCACGTTGACAACTTGGTGTGGGCTGTTCCTTATCTCCCTGTAGACCCTAAGGATCTCGGTCGTAGCTATGAAGCTGTCATCCGAGTGAATTCACAATCCGGTAAGGGTGGTGTGGCTTACCTACTCAAGAAGGACCACAACCTCGAACTTCCACGTCGTCTGCAAATTGAATTCTCCGGCGTAGTTCAGCACAAGACCGATGCTGAGGGTGGGGAAGTTTCCAGTGATGATCTCTGGGAGATTTTCCAAGATGAGTATCTTCCTGCAAAGGATGTGGCAAACAAGTGGGGTCGTTTCGAACTCACCGGTAGTCGCACCGAGAGCGACTTCAATGGCACCCTCAAGCTCTCTGTTGACCTGCGTGATGGCGAAACCGTCTCACGTCAGGACACAGTAGGAAACGGTCCAATCGATGCTTTCCTCAAGCTGATGGCCGCTCAGGGCATCGAGGTGGAGCTCTTCGACTACGTTGAACACACTCTGTCTGCAGGTGGAGACGCTATGGCCGCGGCTTATGTGGAGCTCAACGTCAATGGAACTCGCCTGTGGGGTGTCGGTATTGATTCAGATATCTCTACTGCATCACTCAAGGCAGTCGTTTCTGCCATCAACCGCGCAGTTCGATAGTTACTGGCTGTCGAGGATGGCATCTTCGATGTCTTCCTCGGTGGGGCGTGTTTTGCGCTTTCGAGCTTTCTCAGCCAGTTTGGCTTGACCAGCTTCTGTTTCAGAATTCCGGATGCGCATTTCATTGCGCACTGCCCAACCCAAACCAATGAATGCCAAAATGCCAAACATGATCCACTGGAAGGCGTAACTCAGGTGTGCACCTTCATCGAGTGAAGGTTTGAGGGCAGGAAGCGGTGCAGTTTCAACCGCCGCAGGCGATTCTGAATCGAGTAATCCGTAGGCTCCGGTGTAGATGGGCTGGTTGAGTACTTCTTGAATAAGGGGAAGTTCAATTGTTGCTAATTGCCCATCTGCCATGCTCCGGCCAGGAATGCTGGGCTCGCTCGCTTTTAATCGTGCCACCACAGTCACTACACCAGCGGGCGGTTCTGGGATGATGTATGGATCCTCTGGGTTCTCGTTCGCAGGAAGCCAACCACGATCAACTATGAATACAGATCCGTTGGACGTGCGCAGGGGAGTGAGGACCTCCACGCCAGCAACTTGTTCGCGAGGGCGACTTCGAACAATTAATTGTGCCTCAGGTAAATACGTACCGGTTACGGTAACTGGAATCCACTTGTCATCCTGATTGAAAGCATCTAGCTGGGGGAGAACAGATTCAATCGGTTGAGGGACTGCGTTGTAGTTTGTGAGGACGCAAGCGATCTCTTGCTGGGCTTCATCCCTTCTCGCAAATTGCCAGTTCGACAGAGCAACGCAGGTACCAGCGAAGAGTGCTGTGAGCAGCAAATAGCTCAGCCAGCGCTTAGTAAATGCAACGCGATACCAGGGGACGTGCTCAGTTCCCTGTTGTGAAACTGGACTCAATTCGACTTCTCTTGGTACAGAACAATCGTTGCTGGACGCTCAACAACTCCCTGTTGAGGGGCCATTTTTACGTTCGCAATGATCATGGCGAAGTAGGGCAAAACAATTGCCCCAGTAGCACACACGACAAGCCACCAGCCAGAAACAAACAGCATGGCTACGATGCACGCCATACGGATTGCCATGGCAATCGAGTACTTGATCATGCGAATGCGTCGCTCATCAACAGGAGCGAGCGGAAGCGATGTTGCAGACTGAAGTTGTTTCTTCATTGTCGGCGTTGTCCCAACGTTTGATGTGGTGTTACTAGCCTACGGCTAAGCTGGCTTTCAATGCATCCGACTGGAGGAATTGTGACCGTTCGTACCGTTCTTATCACTGGTGGAAACCGTGGAATTGGTTTCGCTCTCGCTGAAGAGTTCATCGCTCAGGGACACCGTGTGGCAGTTACTGCCCGTTCGGGGGAAGGTCCTGCTGGTTCTCTGACAGTGCGAGCTGACGTGACAGACGGTGCCTCACTGGATGCTGCATATGCAGAAGTTGAGTCGAAACTTGGTCCTGTTGAAGTTCTCGTAGCCAACGCGGGCATTACCAAAGACACTCTGGTCATGCGTATGACTGATGAAGAATTCGATTCCGTTGTTGACACCAACCTCGGTGGAACATTCAAGGTAGTCAAGCGTGCCATTAAGGGAATGCTGAAGGCTCGTTTTGGTCGTATTGTGCTGATCTCATCTGTTGTCGGCCTTTACGGCTCTGCGGGACAGGTGAACTACTCTTCTTCAAAGAGCGCGCTTGTTGGTATGGCTCGTTCTCTCACGCGTGAACTTGGTGCACGCGGCATTACTGCGAACGTCGTTGCTCCGGGCTTCATTGAAACCGATATGACCGCCGCACTACCTGAAGAGCAGCAGGAGCAGTACCGCAAGAACATTCCCGCCGGTCGTTTTGCTCAGCCTTCTGAAGTTGCCAAGGTTTGTGCGTGGTTAGCTTCAGATGACGCTGGTTATATTTCTGGCGCCGTTATTCCCGTTGACGGTGGATTGGGCATGGGCCACTAAAGCCCAAATAAGCCCAAAGCTTTGCTGAGATCGCGCTCATTGAGTGCGACATCTGCTTGTTCTTGCACAATTGGTTTGGCGCAAAAAGCGATACCCAGTCCTGCAACACCCATCATGGTGAGGTCATTGGCGCCATCTCCGATGGCCACCGTCTGAGCCAGGGGAGTGTTGGTCAGGTTTGCCCACTCGATCAGAGTGTCTGCTTTTGTTTGAGCATCGACAATATCTCCGAGAACTTTGCCGGTGAGTATTCCATCGACTATTTCTAGACGGTTCGCTTTCCAGAAATCGAGCCCAAGGGAAGTAGCCAGTGGGTCCAGCAGTTCGTGGAATCCACCACTAACAACACCAACATGACCACCATGTGATTTGATTGCTGCAATAAGGGCTTGAGCTCCTTGTGTGACAGTTATCTGAGAACGAACAGTGTCAAAGACACTCTCTGGTAGCCCCGATAACGTAGCCACGCGTTCACGCAAACTTTCGGCAAAGTCGAGTTCACCACGCATGGCACGTTCAGTCACAGCAGCAACAAGTTCCAGAGAACCAGCTTCTGCAGCAATGAGTTCAATTGCTTCGTTTTCGATCAGTGTTGAATCAACGTCGAGTACGACGAGAAAGCGCTTCGAATCCGTATCGGTGATTACGTTACGGACTTCGGTCATGGCGCTACTCGTACTCCCTTACCCACAACAGTGATACCTGAATCGGTGACGGTAAAGCCACGTGCTCGGTCACGATCGTGATCGACACCAATCTTGGCGCCGTTCTCAACTACAACTTCTTTATCCAGAATAGCTCGACGAATTTCAGCGTCTGAACCAATCTCAACGTGGTCAAAGACGATGGAGTCATGCACACTCGCACCAGAATTCACTTCACACCATGGACCAAGAACACTTCGTTCGATGTGAGCTCCGGACAAAAGGGAGCCAAGTGAAACAACCGAGTCGATTGTTGACCCAACGCGACCGCGTGCATCACGAACGAATTTGGCAGGCGGTGAATTCACCTGCATCGAGTAAATAGGCCAATCAGTGTTGTACAGGTTGAAAACTGGAAGGGTTGAAATCAAGTCCATGTGAGCATCAAAGAAGCTGTCAATGCTTCCGACATCACGCCAGTAGTACTTGTCACGCTCTGTCGAGCCTGGAACGGCATTTCGGTTAAAGTCATACACTCCTGCCTCGTCCTTGGCAACGAAGTAAGGAATGATGTCACCACCCATGTCGTGGCTGGAATCAGCTAATTCTCCATCTGATTCAACGGCTTCGATGAGTGCATCTGCGTCAAAGACGTAGTTACCCATCGATACGAGGACTTCTTCAGGATTGTCGGGAAGACCAATTGCATCAGAGGGCTTTTCGCGGAAACGACCAATCTTGGTGACATCTTTGCTATCAACTTCAATCACACCGAATTGATCAGCAAGACGGATTGGTTGCCGGATTGCCGCAACGGTTACTTTCTTGCCTGATTCAATATGCGCTTGGATCATTTGATCGAAATCCATGCGGTAGACGTGATCAGCACCCACAACGACAACGATGTCTGGCTTTTCATCACGAATGAGGTTCAGGCTCTGCAAGATGGCATCGGCGCTTCCGGAGAACCAACGCTTACCCAGGCGCTGCTGCGCAGGTACAGAAGCTACGTAGGAACCAAGAAGGCCGGACATGCGCCACGTCTGTGAGACATGGCGGTCAAGCGAGTGCGACTTGTACTGCGTCAACACCACAATCTGGCGCAGGCCAGAGTTGATGAGGTTGGAGATAGCGAAGTCAACCAAGCGATATTGCCCACCAAAGGGCACAGCTGGTTTCGCACGGTCTTCTGTCAGGGGCATGAGGCGTTTGCCCTCGCCGCCGGCGAGAACAATTCCGAAAACCTTCTTTGGCATGAATCAACAGTAGGACACTCATGTAACAGATACGCAACGTATTGGGAAAGATTACGTGAGGACTTTAACCCTCGGAGGGTTATAAAGTTCTTCACATGCGCATTGATTTGTTAACCAAGGAATATCCGCCAGAAATTTATGGCGGTGCGGGCGTTCACGTTGCCGAGTTGGTCAAGGCATTGCGCGTCACAGAAGAAGTACAAGTTCGTTGCTTTGGTGCGCCTCGTTCTGAAAAAGACGTGACGAGTTACTCGGTTCCAACAGAGCTCACCTCAGCAAACGCTGCACTTCAAACCATAGGTGTTGACCTTCTCATGGCAAACGATGCTGCCGGTGCTGATCTCGTTCACTCACACACGTGGTATGCCAATGAAGCGGGAAGAGTGGCGCAGCTTCTGCATGGAATTCCACACGTGATCACGGCCCATAGTCTTGAGCCTCTCCGTCCCTGGAAGGCAGAACAACTTGGAGGCGGTTACCGGGTCTCCAGCGAGATTGAGAAATCAGCCTACGAATCTGCCAATGCTGTGATTGCTGTGAGTGCGGGTATGCGCCTAGACATTCTCAGGAGTTATCCAAACATCGACCCCAACAAAGTGCATGTCGTTCACAACGGCATCGATGTGGATGCCTGGGCTCCCACATCCAATCCAGAACTCCTTGAAAGGTGGGGAATCGACGCAACACGCCCGTCGGTTGTCTTCGTTGGTCGCATCACGCGTCAAAAGGGCCTTCCATACCTCTTGGAAGCTGCAGAACGCCTTCCTGAGGACGTTCAACTCATCTTGTGTGCAGGAGCCCCAGACACTCCTGAAATCAAAGCAGAAGTTGAATCAAAGGTTTCAGCTTTACAAGCTCAGCGTGACGGTGTCATCTGGATTACAGATCATCTGCCACGTCATGAACTTGCAGCGATATTGAGCGCTGCAACGACATTTGTGTGCCCATCGATATATGAGCCACTTGGGATTGTGAATCTGGAAGCTATGGCTTGTGGTATTCCTGTCGTCGGAACCGCTACAGGTGGCATTCCAGAAGTTGTTGACGCCGGTGTCACGGGGTGGTTAGTCCCTATTGAACAAGTTCAAGACGGCACAGGCACTCCGATTAATCCTGAAAAATACATCTCTGATTTGGCCGAAGCGATGCGGGTGGCCGTTTCAGATCCAACACGAGCACAGGAAATGGGTGTCGCTGCTCGCGAACGAGCACGTGTCCACTTCGACTGGATGGCAATTGCTGACCAAACACGGGCGATTTACAACCTCGTCACAGGCTAACTCTCGTTAGCATTGAGGCATGGTTCAGGTTCTTCGTTTTTCTAACGCTTCTCTCGTTCGCGACGGCAACACCATTGTCAACAACCTGAACTGGGAGGTTACCAGCGATCAACGTTGGATTATTCTCGGCGCTAACGGTGCAGGAAAGACTTCGCTGCTGGATATGGCAGCAGGTTGGGATGTTCCCTCAAGCGGGCAGGTAACTGTTCTTGATGAGGACCTCTCTACAGCTGATCCAGAATGGCTGCGTCCACGTGTTGGCTATGCATCCTCCAGTATGTCAAAGAGGATTCCCCCCACTGAGACTGTTTCAGACGCAGTCATCACCGCTGCATATGCCGCTGCTGAACGCCGCGGGGAACAATTCGAAGACCTTGATATCCGTCGGGCTCGTCGTGTGCTCGCTGAATGGCGTCTTGAATCTCTGTCAGATCGGACGCTCGTTTCTCTGTCAGAAGGTGAAGCAAAGCGCATGCAGATTGCCCGCTCCATCATGACTGACCCTGAACTACTTCTGCTTGATGAACCCACTGCAGGTCTCGATCTTGGTTCTCGTGAAGAGATTATGCAGATGCTCGGTTACTTCGCAGGCAACCCCACTGCTCCCGCCATCATCATGGTGACGCACCATGTGGAAGAAATTCCACGTGGATTTACTCACGTTCTCCTTGTGAAGGACGGGGGAGCGGCATACGCAGGTCCTATCGCTTCTACCTTGACAAGTGAGAACCTCACTGATGTCTTTGGTGTGAAAGTAACCGTCTACAACAACGACGGTCGGTACTCTGCACAAGCAAGTCTCTAAGTTTCTGATAACATTGTGAGTCGGCCTTGTTCGCAAGGCGAATGGCCGCAAGCTTTTGTTCCTCACATCATGTGTTGAGCAACGTCCCT
>ERZ650303.171-NODE-171-length-19090-cov-6.162385_pt1 | contig 19090 bp, 20 predicted proteins | sample MGYA00376239_ERZ650303 | MGnify/ENA primary metagenome ERZ650303 (study PRJEB26733, sample SAMN07839262) | wastewater metagenome | biome: small river; feature: stream; material: water | place: USA: North Carolina | collected 2016-04-05 ... | reverse complement strand
GCTGATTCTCAACGACTCATGGTGGTCGATGCGCGAGTTGTCCGCACACCCCTACCCGTCCGCGTACAACACTTGGCTGGCCAATGCTACTCTCACCGCCAAGTTCCACGGCGCTCGCTGGGCTAGCGGCGATTACTCCAGGACCGTCGACAACGCCATCGTCTACGGGCAGTACGAGCCCTGGTATGGATTGCGCCGACTAGCTGAACACCTTGGCGGGGATGCAGAGATTGCCGCCTACGCCAATGCTGCTGAATCAGCATGGTTGCCGTACACGGTGAAGAACTCCGGAAGGATTACGGGATACTACAACTACACAGACGGATTCCGACTGAGCGGCAATCAGGCGGCGCGCGACGCCCTGGTTGTGCAATCTCGCTCTGCTGCCTACGCCACCGGCTCCTCGCTGGAGATGATGAAAGCGGAGGCATTGAGCCGTGAGGTCGCCTATGCGGTCAACGGCTACGTCAACGCCGAACTCTGCGGGGCTCCGCGCCATGAAAGGTTGGCGCCCTACATCGAGTTGATGGTCGGAGACGGCGGGCACATCGACCAATGGCTCGGTGGCATTCAGGCCGACGCCGCCGGCAATATCGTGGCGGGGACCGAATCGTTCCACCGCTTCGCCGAAGGGAAGGAAGGCTTCGCCCCGTTCATGGGCGCCATCACCTCATGGTCGCTATTCGCTGCCGCCAAAGTCTTGCCGCTCGATAATCGCATCGTGCCGAAGCTGACGCGGCTGTTCGATGCGATGTGGCCCTTCTATTGGATGCCAGGCGGTATGAAATATCGCTGGGTGAGTACCACCGCAGCCACGGCGCTCAACAACGAAATGGCACCGATCTATTGGCGGCTCTACCTGGAGACCGGAATGCGGCGATTCTTGGAGCGTGGCGACGCACTGTTCAATGCGACTGCCTCCTATGAGAGCCTGACCTATCGCGGCACGGCAACTCAGGTCTACCTCTCGAAAGAATTCAACGAACTAATCCGCTGGGCCTGCGACGGCCTCCGGTGGCGAGCGGAAGGAGTGGCCAAGCATGGCGGCATTCACTAGCAAGGCCTCCGGCAACTGGTCGGCCACTGGTCAGACGACCTGGAACGAGGTCGGGACGCCTGGTTCGGGCGATACCGTGACCATTGGCGCCGGCCATACGATCACGGTGGACGTGAATACGACCGTGGGCGACTCGCCCGGCACGGCTGCGAACGTCATCACGGCCAACACGACCGGCGCGCTCACCGTTGCCACCGGCGTCACGTTCACCATCAAGGGCTGCGTCCAGATGGAGGACGGCAACTTCACGATGGGGGCTGGCTCCATCGTCGAGTTCCAAGTGCCAACTGGCGTTCGCTATTGGTTCCGCACGGGCAAGGCGCATAGCGACACTTGCAAGATCATCATTAACGGCACGAGCGGCAATCGCTGTGCGTTCCGCTCGTCATCCGGCGCCGGCATCGCGTATATCGACTCGCAAAACTTCTTCGGCAACTCACTACTCCAGGCTGAGTATTGCGACTTCACGAGAATTGGCGACGCAACAGAGGATTTTGTTGAGCCCTACATGAATGCGTCGGGGCAGGACTTCTACCTGCGCAATTGCACCATAACTTCCTGCGGCAACATCGACACCCATGACATTGGAACGAACTGCAACTTCGAGCTAACGAATTGCATTTTTACGTCATCGGTGGGAGCGAAGCCTATCGAGCTAAGCAACACTAATGCGCTTGGCGGCGGCAAGACTCGCTCCATCGTTGGGTGCTCGTTCGATAAAGTAGCCGAGTTCTTCGCCACCACCGGACTGACGGTAACGAACACCTATTTCGCCGAAGGCATCTCATCGACTGCCGGCACCGGCTATGTGTTGTTCGAGGACAACTTCGTCAGGAAGACGACCCAATCGGCGGTGACGATGTATGGCACGGCCACCGACTGCTATTGGTTTAAGGAATCGGTCGACAACCCGCACTTCTTGGGATTGGCGGACTCGCTTTCAACCAACGTCACCGGCACTATCTTCGAGCACGCCGGGACGCAGACTAACGGCGATTGCATCCTCGTCAACGCCGGCACGGTAGCGGTGTCGCGAACCATTTCCGGCTGCATTGTGCTCCCGAATAGTGCCGGCGATACAAGCGGCACGCTGTTTAGCGCACTTGGTGATGCTGACGTGACGTTCACCGCCAATCACAACACATACTTCAATAACGTCTCTGGAACCGGCCCCGCCGTGGGCGAGACGTACACCGGCCACTCGGGGATGTTGGCCAGCTTCCGCTCTAACCTGTCGTGGAGCGATACGGCTAACGAAGCCCATATCATCCAGGATTCAGGCACCAATGACGCAGTGAGCGGTTACATCACCAACTTTGGGTACAACGGCATCTGGAATCCACGCAGCCCATCGTATGACTTGGCGGCGGGAACCTTCACCAACGACTACACCGCCAACGACGTAACGGGCGACCCCGATTTCGTTGACGAAACCCGCGACCTCGCCTCATGGGACGCCTCGCTTGGCGGAGCCGGGACAGCATCAGCCGCCCTAGCTCGTCTTGCTGCCGACCCGTACCTCATCGACGATCTGGTCACTTGGGTGAAGGACGGATTCAAGGTGCAGAGCCTGTCGTTCAAAGATGCCGGCCATGACGGCGTGACGATTGGGGCAATGGGGTATCAGGCGCCGGCAAGCAGCAACAACTACACGTCGCCAGGCATCGGCATCGGCATCGGAATTGGGATCGGACGATAGCGGCGCGAGCCGAGAAATAACGGGGGACAGCGTACATGCCAGCACCTATCAGCGAATCAATCGTCGGGCGTTCGATGCCTGGCCGCACGACCACCGATTTCCGCCGCTTTTGCGCGGAGCTCGACACGAACCTGTTCACGACGTACTGCCCGCTGGTGCGCGGCACGACTGTTTACTTCTCGACGTCGGGCGACGATTCGACGGGAAATGGGACGTTTGCGTCCCCCTGGCAAAGTATTAGCAAGGTAAACACCTATCTTGCCGCCAACCTGTCGAACGTCGCCGTGCTCTTGAAGCGAGGAGACGTGTGGACCGGAACCACGGGTATCGACATCCCGACTGGCGCCACGAATGTGACCGTGGGGAGTTATGGCACCGGTGCAGCTCCGTTCTTGAACGCCTACTCGTCGACGATGGCATCGGGCGGCACGCTCTGGACGCTCGCCAGCGGTAATCGCTATACCGCAAGCATCTCGCAGCCTGGCGACTTCCGAGAGCAACTGAACCGCGAGAAGGCATATCGCCGCGTCGCATCGACGGCGGAAGTGGAATCGACGCCGAATAGCTACTACTGGTCTGGCGGGACGATGCACGTTCACGCGACCAACGCGGCCGGCACGGCTGTTGACCCTGACACGATCGCCTTTGAGTACACGCTAGCCAGCACGACGGCTGACACCGGCGTTGATATCGCCAGCGGAGCCACGAACATCCGCGTCGACGGCATTCGAGCGGAGGGGTTCGGCTGCAACGGTTCAGTCGGCAGCAATCAAAACTACCAGATGCGGTCAAACGCCAGCGGCACCGACATCCACGTCTTTACGAACTGCATCGGCTTCCGCTCCGCGCGGCACGTTATCGCCATGTACGGCGGTGGCACGTCTGGCGGGTTCGCCTACTTCGGCAACTGCACCGCTGGTTACGCGACCGAGGCCCTGTGCTCGCCGTTCAACTGCTACGCCAGCGACGGCGACCACGAAGGTTGGTTCGTTGGCTGCACGGCTGCCTATGGATCGCTGCCCGTGACGGCTTCGCGGACGTGGGCGGACGGGATGGCGCTGCTCTGCCATACGGACGGCGCGGCCCCTGGATTCGTATGTTCTATCGGGATGCGGGTAGTCGCTCCGGCCAACGGATTCGGCTGCCATATCGGACCGCAGTACAACGATTTCGACTACACGGCAGATCCCGACGAGTGCGACGGCGTCATCATCGGCACCATTATGGAGGAAGGGCTAGGTACGGGCAGCAACAACGGCTCGACCGGCCACGCGATGTGCCTCGACGGCACGATTGAGATGGACAGCGATTTGCGGTTCAAGCCGAACAACTCGTCGGTGGAATACTTCCAGGTCGCCGCTCCCACCGGCTGGATGTACAACACCCGCATCCGGCTCAACATGGCGAGCATCACAACGAGCTGGTTCGGCTTTTGGAACACCAGTTCAACTCGCACGCCGAAGATGCGTGGATGCCATGTAGAAGTCCTGAGCAACGGTTCGACCGACTTCGGGCTGGATTACCTGAACAACTTCGCAGGGGCTCTTGAGGCCACCGTCGCTGCTTCTGACGGCTCTGAGTTCTCCAACGGCATCTTTAGCGTCATTCGGGCCAACCCGGCCGACACGGCTGCGATTATTCGCCCGGCTCTCCGCAACGAAGGCACCTACCAGCACCACAATGCTTACTTCGGCGTCAGTGCGGACGGTACGCGCGTGGGCATCGCCAACGCGACCGACAGCTTCACGCTGAACATCCCGTTCGTGCTGGGGCAGAACGTGGTGACCAAAGGCTCGCAATTAGCCGGCGAAGGCTCGCCGTTCATTGACTTCGATATGTTCGGCACCGCTCGCAGCGGCGTAGCGCCGACGATCGGACCGATTGAGTTTGTGCCGTCGTCGGCCGTGCAGACCACCGCGGCGGAAGCGGCAGCTCTGCTGCTGGCAGAGATCCAAGCCTACGTCGCGCCGGACAACCGAGATTTGGCGCCGGTCGATCACCTTTGGCAGCTCAAGCGATCAGGAGACGGGACGCTGCGATCGACGAATCCGCTCTACGTCCACGCGGGCGATACGCGACGTGTCGGGTTCAATTGCGACATCACGGCGCTGTTGCCGGCGGGGGCCACGCTCAACGCACTGGGAACGCCAACGACCGACAACGCCGATCTGACGCTGGCGGAACTTGGGATCGATCCGAAGGTCGCCAAGATCGAGATTGAGGTCGACGCGGAAGCGACTCCTCATACGGACGAGACCGTTAGCAGTTGGGTCAAGACGACGATCAGCAATTCCAATGGCGGAGGGCCGATCGCGGTGTTCGGCGAAGTCATTATTCAAACAGAACCTTAAACGGGAGGGGAGAACATGCCGGGTAATCACAAAACGAGTTCGGGCGAGTGGTGGCAGCGTCAAGCGTCTGGCGCTTATGCGTTGTTCACCAACGGCACGGCACGCCGCGTTATCTGCGAAGGGGCTGGGAACCTTTATCTGGTCCCGGTCGGCAGCACGAGCGCAGGCGGCACGTTGTTTTTCACCGGAGCCGTCGCGGGCCAAGCGTTCGACGTGCAGTGCGACGGCATTGGCACCAGCACGACCTGCTCGGCTGTGATCGGTCAGGGATAGCCATGGTGGACTTCAACAACCCGCCGCGCGGCAAGTCAGACCGGACCGAGAGCGGACGCACCGAGATTCAGGATGCGAGGCTGCTGAAAAAAGCGATTCGCATGGGCTGGATCGGCGGCGATCGGTTCCCGACGCACGTTGCGAAAAGCGATCTTGAGGAAGCCGTCGCTGAGCGCGAGCCGACGCTGGTTGAGCGGGCGACGCTCGAGACGCACGACTTGCTGAGCAATCCCGACATCCGGGTGAAGATCGAAGGCGTCAAGGCTGTCGTCGCGATGGAGCGGCAGAATCAGGCGGACGAGCACAAAGCGATCGACAAAGTCGTTCCCGACCAGCACGCCGTTCATCACACGCACGAAGAGATTCAAGCCACGCTGAGCGAGGCGAGAACGGACCGAACCTATGTCGAGCTTGAGCGCAGACGAGCGATTGAGGCTGGGGCTCACGCCGGGCTTAATGGGAGCAACGGCAAGCCGCGGGCGTTGGATTCTGGCTCCGCACCTGGCGCTAATTGACGAGGAAATCCGCAAGCTGGTTTGCCGGGAAGTTCCCGAGCGAGTGTTGATGGTTCGCATGCCGCCGCGTCATGGCAAGAGCGAACTGGTGAGTCACTGGACGCCGACTTGGTTTGAGGCCAACTGGCCGACGAAAAATGTGCTGCTCGCGAGTTACGAAGCCGACTACGCCGCCAGTTGGGGGAGAAAAGCCCGCGACCAGTTCATCAACGTCACCGGCATGTCAGAGGGATGGTTGCCGGGCAGGCTGTCGCCCAGCCGCCAAGCGACGAACGACTGGGGGACCACGCTCGGAGGCTACATGGCCACGGCTGGCGTCGGCGGTCCGTTCACGGGCAAAGGATTTCATCTGGGGATTTGTGACGACCTTATCAAAAACGCTGAGCAAGCTCAGAGCGAAACTTACCGCCGCAAGACGTGGGAGTGGTTCACTTCCACGTTCTGGACGCGACGCGAACCGGAGGGAGTCTTGATCGTCATCGGCACGCCATGGCATCGCGACGACTACCTAGCCCGCTTGCGGGACTGGGAAGAGCCGGTACGCGAAGTCAACTTGCCGGCGGTCTGCGAGAGCGACAGCGACCCGCTAGGGCGTCGCATCGGCGAGGCATTGTGGCCGGCTCGGTTCGACGAGGTTGAACTGGGGAAGATTCAGCGGGCCCAAGGCCCGTACTACTGGAACGCCCTCTATCAGCAGCGGCCGAGCCAGCACGAGTCGGCGGAGTGGCCGGAAGAATACTTCAAGGACATCTTCGTCGACCGGATGCCAGACGCTTTCGAGTTGACCGCCGTGGGCGTCGACCCAAGCAAGGGTCGACAAAAAGGCGACTACTCCGCGATCGTCGCGGCGGGGACGTGCGGCGGGCTGATCTATGCCGATGCGATCGTCGAGAGGATGCCGGCGGAGAAGATCATTCGCGTCACCGCCAACCAGGCGATGCGGTACGGAGCGGAGATTGTCGGCATTGAGGCGGTGCAGTTCCAGGAACTGTTGGCCGGCGAACTGAACGACTACCTCATTCGTAACCGGCTGCCGGCGTTCACGGTCTCACCGCTCATCGACAACACGCCAAAAGAGATTCGCATCCGTCGGCTAGGCGGATGGCTATCGCAGCGGCGACTGCGACTGCTCGACACGCCGGGCAACCGATTGCTGGTCGAGCAACTGAAGGACTTCCCGCTGGGCGACCACGACGACGGGCCCGACGCCTTGGAGATGGCCATTCGCATGCTGAGCGAACTGGCGTCCTACGCTCACGCGAGCGATTTTGTGGAGACGATCTAAATGGAACTGGCCGAACTTCAAGCCGAACACGACGCGTTGCTTCAGGAAGCGGAGACGCTCGTGCTCGCCCGTGCGAATGAAACGCTCCGCTCGGTTCTCCGCAGCGACACGCACAATACGCTCCTCATGGAAGGGACGATCCGTGCCGGCGACCCGATCCTGACGCCCGCGCAGATTTCACGAGAGGTCGGCTGGGGTGCGTCGAGCGTTGGGCCGTACCTGAGTTTGGCAGACGATTACTACCAGGGTCGCTGCCGGCCGTTCTACGAAAGCGAGGGCGACCTCCAAGAGATTCGCGGATTGGGGCGGTATCTGGCAGGCGCCGACGAGATGGCGGCGTGCGTGCTGAAGAACCTGCGCAACTACGTCGTCGGCGGCGGGGCGAAGGTGACCGTCAACGCGATCCGCGGCAAGGGCGGCGAAGCGCTCGCACCGGCGGTCCAGGAATTCGTCGACGAGTTCATCGCCGACAACCAACTGATGAACCACGGCGAGTCGCGGATTTTCCTGTCGTCGGTCATCGACGGCGAGCACCTCGTCTGGTTGCGCGAGTGCGGGCACCACGCCCCGCGGATTCAGTTCGTCGGCGGGGAGCAGATTACCGAGCCGGGCGACATCCGCGGCGTCGAGGACTACATCGGCATGCCGGGGCTCTGCTGGAAATTTGGCGTCGCGACTGATCACTGCGACTACGAAAAGATCCACGGCTGCTTCGTCGATTGGTACGGGCAGCACAAGGACTGGGACTTCATCGGCGAAGAGTGCTCGGTCTTGCTGAAGCGGAACGTCACCGTCAGCAAGCGGGGGATCAGCGACTTCTACATTCCGTTCTACAACATCGACCGCGCCGGGCGACTCAACAGTTCGATCGTCAAGGGCGCCATCGTTCAGGCGAGCATCGCGGGCATCAAGAAAGCCGCTCAGGGGACGCCGCAAACGGCGCTCGACTCGGCGCTTCGCAATCGGCTCTCCAGCGGCATGTCGTCGACCGTGCAAGTCTCGACCTCCGGGGGATCGACGGCGGAAGTGACCGGCGACACCGTACTCGGCGGGCGGGTCATCAACACGACGGCGGACTACCTCCACGGCCCGATGGGGACGCCGCAAGGTCCGGTCTACGTCGAGGTCTATCAGGCCGTGGCTCGCCGCGTCGGATCGCGGTGGTGCATGCCGGAGTACATGGTCAGCGGCGACGCGAGCAACAACAACCGGGCGAGCGCCGAAGTGGCTGAGTCGCCCGCGATGAAGGCTTTTGAGGCCGAGCAAGCGTGGCTTGCCAAGTACGAAGACGAGCTCATCTGGAAAGCGATCGGCATCGCCGCGCGGAACGGCCGCTTCGGCGGGATGCAGGCGAAGGAGATGTGGCCGCTGTTGGAACTGAATATCGAGTTCCCAGACCCCGCGACCCGCGACCCGCTCGTCCAAGAGCAAGTGTTCGACGCTCAGCAGACCGCGGGTATCCTGTCCGCGAAGACGCGGGCGGCGAAGTCCGAACTGGACTATGACGAAGAGATTGCGAACGGGGCGAAGGAAAAGACCGTGCCGGGTTTCGACGCCAATGGCGTACCGGTGCCCGATCCGAACAAGCAGCCGCCACAATTGCCGGGGGCTCAGCCGACTGGTACGCAACCGACGCTTGAGCACGTCAGCCCGCGCATGGAGGCGCTGGCTGCTCGAGCGATTGCCGCACTTACTGAGGGGCGAGCGTGACCGACATCGACGCCATCCGCAACCAAGGCGAAGAGGAAATCGCCGCCATCCTGGCTTCGCTCGACGAACGCCACAAGGTGATTCTTCGCGACGCCCTGCGCCGCTACGGGTCGGTCGAGAACATTCCGCTGGAGGTGTGGGGGAAGATTCAAGAGGACACCGAAGAAGAGGCCGCCACGGTGCTGCTGCTGCTCATGCTGAGCGGCGCCGGCTACACGGCGGCGGAGATTGAATCGCAGGGCGGTCGGACGAAGCGTCCGGACCTCGCTCGCATGAGTTTGCTCGCCGCTCGGCAGGCCAGTAACGCCGCGAGCACCGCGGGCGTCAGTTTGCAAAAGCGAATCACTCGCGAGCTGGAGCAAGCTCGGCTTGACCAGACGCTGGGCGACATTGGCGACCTGACTCAAGAGGGTATCGACAAGGCTCTGGAAAAGGCCCTGGACGAAGCCCGCCGCAAGGCACTGGCGACAGACCAGACGACCGAAGCGCTCACCACGGGGCAGCGTGAGGCCGCTGGCGGAGCCGGAACGACGAACGCCGCTGGGCAGCGGGTGACGGTCGAGATGCGGTGGCAGACGGAGCGGGATAACCGCGTCTGTCCGCGGTGCGGTCCGTTGCACGAAACTCCGGAAGAGGTCTGGAGCAAGGTGTTCTATGACGGGCCCGGCGTGTCAGCGCACCCGAATTGCAGGTGCTGGCTGCGGGCTGTCGTGGTGGTTGAGGAACCGAAACCGGAGGACGCATGATTGCGACGATGGAGCAACCGAAGGAAAGCCGCCGCTCGCGCCTGATGGACTTGTTCAACTGGCTATCGGGTCACGACCACCCTATGCAGATCAGCGTGCGGCCGTTCTGCCGGGTTCATCGCGACACGCTCATGAATGCCGGAACGACTCAGAACGGGCAGACGCACTACTACTGCCCGAAGTGCGGGGAGTCGATCAAGGTGAAGCATCGGGTGGTTTAGGGACAGAGAAATTGCTTTTCGCGTCCTTACAAACCTTGTAAATCCCGACCACCGCAATTGTAGCACCATCGCCTTTAATTAGGGCATGGCCACCGCTACGAAATCACCGAAGTCCGAAACGCTCCTGGAAGAGTCGTTTTGCGAAGGCGTCACCGTCGATCGCGAAGCCGGCGTCATCAAGGGCGTGAAGCTCATCGGGCTTGAATCGAAGAACGGACGCGGCTACACGCCGAAGGCGCTTCGCGAAGGCATCAACCTCTACGAAGGCGCGAAGGTCAACGTCAACCACCCGAAAGACGGCCCGCGGAGCCCGCGCGACTACCGCGACCGGCTCGGCGTCATTAAGGGCGTCAGCTTTCGGGAGAACGACGGACTCTACGGCGACTTCCACTACAACCCCAAGCATTCGCTCGCCGAGCAGTTGGCTTGGGACGCCGAACATAACCCCCGCAACGTGGGTTTCTCCCACAACGCGGAAGGCCAGATCAGCCGCAAGGGCGGCAAGACGCTGGTGGAATCGCTCACGCGAGTCATCTCGGTCGACTTAGTGGCTGACCCGGCGACCACGGCCGGACTGTTTGAGCACGAGTCGGCGGAGGTGACCCTCGCGGAATTCATCGCCGCCAATCAGTTCGGCGACGACGCGTCCCTGGTCGAAATGATCGCTGCCCAACCGATGGCCGCGACGGCAAAGGCGCCGGAAGGCGATCAGTCCAACCCGCTTCAGGCGGTGCTGCTGACGACCATCAACGAATCACTCAAGACCGCCGACGTGGCGGTTCTCAAGAAAGTGCTGAAGGCACTCGGAATCGAGGACAGCATGAGCGCGAATATCGCCCCCGGCAAAGAAACCACGCCCGCCGACGAGCCCGCCAAGATCGCCGAGTCGGTCCAAGAGGCCGTGAAGCTCGCCGTCGACGCCGCCATCAAGCCGTTGATGGAAGAGAACGTCGCTATCTCGAAAGAGTTGGCCGCTCGCAAGGTGCTGGAGGCGAAGGGCGCCGCGATCAATCCGCAGTTGCTCGAAGAGCTAACCAAGTGCGCCGACAAGGCCGCGATGGAAGCTCTCGTCGAGGGCTGGTCGCCCGCCAAGCTCGGCAAGCCGAAGCCGCAGATTGCCGGCTTCCAAGAGCACGCCGGAGCTTACCCGGAAGCCAAGAACCCGTTCACCGGCAAGTAACCAACCGCCACGGCTGAAACCTGAAAGGGGCAGACCGCCATGAAACTGATCAACGACAACCTGTTCGCCAACCCGCTCCGTCAGAGTGATTTCTTCGATCACTTTTTCGGCCTGGACGTGACGAACATCTGGACCGACACGTCCGCCGACACCAGCGCCGCCCCGAGCTTGCTCGTCGCCGGCGAATCGGCCGTCGTGCTCGACCCGGCGTCGACCGACAACTACGAGTGCTTGCTGTCGACGAAGACGAAGTGGGACATCCTGGCCAGCCGCCCGCTGCTCATGGAAGTGCGGGCCCAGTACACCGAAGCCAACACCGACGACGCGAACATCTTCATCGGGTTCTCGTCGATCGGCGCCACGGCCGACCTGCTCCGCGACGACGGCGCCGGCATCAGCACGACCAGTGCGTCGGGCATGTGGTTCTACAAGGTCGACGGCGGCACGAAATGGAAGGTCGGCTGCCAAGTCGGCACGACCAGCTACGGCGACAATACGACGCACATCGGAGCCGGCGGCGCGAGCTACGCGACGTTCCGCATCGAGGTTCGTCCGATCAGTTCGACCGAAGCCGAGATCGTCTACTCGATCGACGTGAACGGCGGAACGAACTTCGTCGTGTGCCGCGACAACTCCACCGGCGCACCGATCAAGCACATCATCACCTACACCAGCTTCGCCCCGGCGTTCCTCGCGCTCGACGTGAAGAACGGCGGATCGAACAAGGAAACGCTGAACATCGACTACGTTCGCGTCTCGCAAGTCCTGTAACGAAAAAGCCCGGTCAGCGGCGCCAACCGCTGACCGGGACCGACACTTGGGCCGAAGCCACAAGCACCGGGGTCACCGTGCATTGTAGCGAGGCCCGCAAGGGAGCCTCAAGCAATGAAAAGCCGTTTCAACGTGGCCAACCTTTACCGGGCGGCGCTGAAGGATCGCAAGACCGACAAGTTCTTCGCCGACCTGCAAGAGGGCATCGACGAAGGCCACGTCACGGGCGGCGACTTCTCCGTACAGGAGTTGTTCGAGGCGACCGTGACCGACGAATCCGGCGACCCCGTGGGTCATCGGTTCGTGTCGAACTGGCGCCACAATCCCGACAACCGCACGAGCCTGTTGGAAAGCGGCGTCATGTCGACGGCGTTCACCAACATCATGGGCCAGCTTCTGGTCAATGAAGTGCTCCAGGCTGCGGACGGTCCCGAGTTCATCGGCGACCAACTCTGCACCACCGTCACGACCCGCCTCCCCCGCGGCGAAAAAATCCCCGGCATGTCGCAGATCGGCAACGAGGCCGAAGCGATCGGCGAAGGCAAGCCGTATCCGCTGGTCGGATTCGGGGAAGACTGGATCGAAACCCCCGAGACGATCAAACGCGGCATGATCTGCCCGATCACCCGCGAGGCGGTCGCCCAAGACCTGACCGGCCTGATCCTGGAGCGGGCCCGCGATGTGGCGAAGTGGATTCGCTACAACAAGGAAATCCGCATTCTCCAGACGGCTCTAGGCATTACGTCCAGCTACAACCGCCGTGGACGCGGCGTCGTCGCCACCTATGACGACAACACCGGCAACCACGACTGGGACAATCTCCAGGCGAGCAATACGCTCGTCGACTGGACGGACATCGAAAACGCCGAGCTGCTGTTCGACGCGATGGTCGATCCGAACACGGGCACGCCGATCATGGTTCGCCCGAACACGATCGTCGTCCCAACGGCGCTGAAGAACACGGCGATGCGGATCATCAATGCGACCGAGATTCGGTTCAACGATGCCGCTTCGAACACGACACAGACAATCGCCGCCAACCCGGTCGCGGGCGCCTACAAGATCGTCACCAGCCAACTGGTGAAGACGGTCACCTCAAGCCCCTCGACGTGGTTCCTTGGCGACTTCAAGGGCGCCTTCCGCTACATGGAAGTCAGCCCGATCACGACCGCCCAAGCCCCGGTCAACAACGAGATGGAGTTCAGCAACGACATCGTTGCTCGCTTCAAGGTGAGCGAGTGGGGCGTGCCGGCCGTGTTCGAGCCCCGCAAGGTCGTCAAAAACACCTAAGTTTTCCTCCCCTTCGGGGGTTTTGTTTCACCCTCCAGCGTGTGAGTCATGCCCGCAGACCTGAGCAACATGACGGAGCCTGTCGCCGACCCGACGGCTCCGGTGAAGAAACCGAAGAAGACCAAAACGGCCGATCCGCTCGGCGACCTCCCCAGGATCGAAGCGGAACCCGAGAAAGCTCCGAAAGTTTCCCCGCGTTGCTTGTGGGACGTGACGGCGGTCAATGGCGGAACGACCTACGGGCCGTTCATCCAGGAAGCCGTCGACGAGTCCGAAGCCATTCAGCGCGTGCTCGATACGCAGGCTCCTGGTCTGAAGGCATTGGCGGTCACCACGCGATTCACGGCAACTCGACGTGCCAACGCTGCTTGAAAACCTGAAGGCTCGGCGAGACGCCATCGGCGAAAAGCTGGCGGCGCTCGGCGAAACGCCGCTCGATCTTCCCGACGCCAGCGGCCCGATGGACGTTGGCCGAGTCGGCAAGATCGACGGCTGGTATCGAGAACTGAACTGGCTCAATGAGCAGATCGCTCTCCAGGAGGGGGGCATCGCGGAAACCGAGTCCTATGGCATCGTATAGCCCCGCAACTTTCGATGCACGCACTTCATACCGCGAAGACTGGCGCTACGTTGACGGCGTCGAGGACGGGGTGCTGGTCGTTCGCCGGCCGAACGCCGAAGAGGTCGAGTCGCACCCCGTGAAGCTCTTGCGGGCCGACGTGACCAGGCGAGATTTCCAGCAACTTGGGCTCGGGCTGCTGATCAGTCCCGAGTCGAAGGTCTGGTATCTGTGGCGGTTGTTTGGCGACGCCAGACCAGAACCGCCAGAGCCCACCAATCAAGACGCCATCGAACTCGACGGCGCCACGCACTGGCTCATTCAGGAGGTCGCCGAAATCCGCAGCGGGACCATGTTCGTCTGCGTTTGCGTGAAAGGGCGCGTGAATGAGTAGCAGCCCTGCGATCGCAAATCCCGGCGAAGAACTGGACGGCAGCGTTGCGACGCTCGACCTGTCCCCGTTCGGCCAATGCCTCAACGGCACTGCCGAGCGATTCATCGCCGCGGAACTGTCCGGCTTCCCCCGCGAGCGGGTTCACATTCGCCGCAATCCATTCGTCGGCAAGGACGAAAAGCTCCCTTGTGCGATCGTCTCACCGTACTTGATGCGACCGAACAACGCCGGCGGAACGAACCGCGAGACGGCGGTCGACTTCCAGGTGATGCTGAGCTTTCACTGGGCGGGCGGTCGCGAGTCGGTCAACGGCATGGGAGATGCTCTCGCCGGCATGACTGAAGCCTTCCGGCTGTTCTCGAAAAAGCCGAACGCCTGGCTGGGGTTCACGGTCGACGCTGGTGATTCGTGCCTGCGCGATGCGACCGTCGACAACGCCGAAGCCCTGAACCTTGAGGCATGGCGGGCCGGCGTCACCGCTCAATATCTGATCATCAACTACTCGTTGCGTCTTGGCTACGCGGGGGTGAATTGATGGTCACGATCAACACGCAATCCGAGTTCTATTCACTGCTGCAAGGCGTCGTCACCGATTTCTCGCGGATGCGATTCGATCCGCTGCTCGAACGCGGCTTTCGCATGCTCGAGGAAGAGCACGGCGTCCGCTTCGCCTTGGAGTCGGACCCCGACGGCAACCCGTGGCAACCGTTGGCGCCGTCAACGATCAAGAGAAAAGGGCACGCCATCCGGTTGCTCGAAACGGGGCGGCTGCGGGGAAGCCTTCGCGACCGAGCTCACGCCGACGGCATCCGCGAGAAGTGGGACGAATGGCCGAAAGCCGGTTTGATTTTCGGCACGTCGGTTCCCTACGGGATGTTCCACGAAACGGGAGGCCCGAACCTGCCGAAGCGGCCATTCATGGGGATGGCTGAGCATTCGCTTGATTTGTTTACCGAACATGCCGCCGACTATGTGCTTGCGGAGCTAGTGCAATGAGCAAACCAGAACTGGTCCACGAGCGCGATGTCTACGGGTTCACTCTGCGTCACTCGCACGAGAACGAGTACGCCGTCCTGGTCGACGCCGCGGGCGTTGAGCAAGAGTTCGTCGAGGACTTGGGCATGATCGCTCAAGGAGCGCCGTCGGCGACGCTCCTGGCAATCCACGCGGCGAAGCGAGGGCAGGCCGACAACGAGGCCTTGCGGCAGTCGCTCAAGAATCAACCGCCGGCCGAAAACGAGCCGGACACCGATGTCATGCTCGAAAGCGAAGGCGAATAACCTATGGCTGCCTCTGCACAATATCTAAACCGCTGGGCGTTTGAGGATGGCGCGACGCCGACATTCGATTCGAGCAGCGACTCGTGGGATTTTAACCCAGGCAGCGACCTGGTTAAAAGCCAGCCACTGCTGAACGCTCAAGGGCTTGCCGGCACTCGCGTCGAAGACGTGTCGCGCACCCGGCAGGGACCGTACACCGTCGCGGGCACGTTGACGATCAACCCCTCGCCGGCGTTCTTCGGAGCCTGGTTGCCGCGTGTCATGGGCGGCGGCACCTCCACGGCGCCGACGCTGGAGGACGCGCCGCTCGTGTTCGGCAGCCTCCAGGACAAGGGCGGCGACGTTTACGACTACCTGGGCTGCGTCGTCAATCGCATGACGCTCCGCGGTCGTGCGGGCGGTCTGGTCGAGTGTGCATTGGACATTCTCGCCAAGACGGAAGACACGAACGAAACGTCGTTCTCAGGTGCGGCGCTCGGGTCGACGCTGGCCTACGAGCCATTCACGCACAGCGATCTGGTGTTGACGCTCAACAGCAGTTCGCGAGCGATCCTGGACTTCTCGCTCGTCATTGATAACGGCATCACCCCTCGGTTCGTCAACAGCCAGACGGCGACCGACATGATCCCCGGTCGCCGGACGATTACGCTAGAGGCCCGCGTCCCGTTCACCAACACCGAAGCATCGAACCTCTACAACCTCACCAAGAACGGCGCCGCCGGCTCGCTGGTGCTCACCAACAGCACCGTGTCGACGACGTTCAGCTTCAGCCGCGTGCAGATCCCCGACAACGCCCCGCGCACCGAGAACGGCGAAGTGATTATTCCAATCCGCGCTCAGATTCGCGGGGCGAGCTGGGCGGATGAGTTTACCGTGACGAATGACTTGACCCCGTAAGGAGAATCGTTTTGGACGCCTTCATTGACGACGGCTACACAGAAGTCGTCGGCATCGAAGCCGTGGATGGGCTGCATCCAGCTATGGAGTTCACGCGCCGGCCGTTCGCCGGCGACGAAGTACAAGAAGAGTTCCGCAAGGTCCAGCTTGGACCGACCGCGCTACATCGCGACCCCAAGAAGCGGAAACCCGAAAAGATTCGCAAGGAACAATCGCAGGACGGCATTCGTTCACGACTGTTCGAGTTGCTGCTGAGCCGCACGTCGGATTGGACGTTCCCGGAAACCAGCGCTCAACCGATTGAGTTAGACGCCAAGATGCTCAGCCGGATGAACGGCAAGCTCTTTGAGAAGTTCCACAACGTCGTGCTCGGCTACGATCTGCCCGACTACGTTCTCGACGAAGACGGCAACCGCAAGGAATCGGACCCCGAGGGCGACGCGGGAAACTCTACTCCGGCGTCCAACTCTTGAAGTTGGCGCCGGAAGTAGCGAACCGCGATTGCGACCATTGCCAAGAGTTCCTCTACGACGAGGAAACGGGACTGGTCAGGCGACAAAAATTCGGACCCGTCGGCGACGACGGGCTGAAACTGCCGGTGCTCAGGCGAAACGCTCCGCTCCCCTGTCGGACGGCCGCTGGCTGCCCAAAAGGGACGCCAGAGCGGCAGTTGAGCTTGAGCGAGAAGAACCGCCGGGCGTACCGGCATTACCAAATGTGCAAGGCTACGGGGACGTGGCCGAAGGACGGGATGGTCAGGCGAAATGCTGGTATAATCGAAGCCGCTATTTCCAGCGCGGAGATTACCCAGACTTGGCTGACGAAGAAGCATTACGAGCGACTGGAGAAGATCCTGGTCGAGTCGATCAAGGCGAGAGTGGTTTGACCCAAGCCGAGAAGATCGTCGTTCGTGACGCGGAAGTTCGTGCAGCCGTCGGCATCATGCGACTGCAAGCGCAGGAAGCATGGAAAGCTGCCCATCCCGATTGGATTACCAGCGACAACGCGACTCGTTACGTCACCTACTTGCATTCCGTGATTGCAACGCTGGTGAACGGAACCGAGACGCTTGTCGATATCCTGATCGGCGACGGCAATGCAAACGATCCGCGAAGCCAAGATCATCATTCACCTCGAGCAGGGGAAAGTGGAGCTGAAGGCTCCCGACCTGTCGGCGTATCTGAAGCAACAGCAACAGCAGATCGACCTGGCGAAGCAGTTGGAAGAACAACTGAAGCGCGTCGACGCTGCCCAACGAGCCGCGAACTCTGGCGCGAGTTCTGGCGGGGGTTCTTCTGGCGGCGGCGGTAGCGGCGGCGGCGGGGGCCGTCAGAGCTACGAAGAGCGGAGCATGGAGCGGACGCTCAAGCTCATGCAAGAGGAAGAGCGGGCCCTGGCTCGCCTTCGCTCGGCGATGTCCGCGCTCGGCGGCGCTGCACAGCAAGCGGGCGAAGGATTCTTTCGGCTCGCGCGGGCGGCGGCATTGCTGGGGGCGAGTAATGATTCGCTCCAGCAGATGGTCAAGAGCTTGGCCGAAGTGCAGGCGTACTGGGATTTATTCGCCGGTACGATCGCCATCATCCAGGCCATGTTGCTTGCTCAAAAAGCAGTAGCGGCGGCTCAAGCGGTCTACGTCACTGCGCTTGCCGCCTCAACGCTGGCGACTCAAGCGTTCATGGTCGCTGTCATTGAGGCGACTGCTGCGCTTGTTAGCTTCTTGATTCCATTTGCGGTTGTCGCGGCGATTGTAGGCGGTGTGATCATCGCGGCAATGGCTGCTTGGGATGCACTGACAACCAGCGAAGAGGAGGCGGCCGAAGCGGCGCGCGCCTACAACGAAGCCGTCCAAAAGGGCTTCGGCGACAATCTCGCTCGACTCGAAAAGACGCTGGAGCTTCAGCAGGAACTGGCAGCCGCCAGCCGTGCCCAGATGACGCTGGCCGAACAACAGGCAAGCCTTGCGGGCAGCCGGGCGAGCTCGGGAGCCTTTGCGAGAGGCGTCGTCAATCGACTCGGCGACATCGATCCCGCCGCACGAGGGCAGGCCCTGGACGCCGCAAAGCAGGCGGCCATGGAAGCCATTCGGTTCGGCAACGAGGAGCTGGCCCTTGCCATTAAAAGGCGAGACGCCGAAGTCGAGATCCGCCAAGAGAAGATCAAGCAGATCGAATCCGCCGAGCGTGCTCTCCAAACCGCCGAGCGTCAAAAGCAGATCGAAGAGGACAAGCTGAGGGCGTTCCAGGCCCAAGTCGGCGCCCTCTCGAAATTCGAGCAGGACCAGCTGATCAACATCCGCGACCGACTCCGCCGCGGCGAGCAACTCAATCAGTTCGAGGAAGAGTTCCTCGCTCAGAACGGCGGCGAAGGCGGACGGAAGGCCGTCAACGACATCCGATCAAAGCGGGGAGCGGCGGCCGGCTTCGGCGTCGACTTCTGGGAAGGCACCGCGGGAGCGGGCGCCGTCAAGGATATGGCGAAGGCGTCGGAGGACGTGGCCAAGGCCCTTGCGGAACTGGCCAAGCTACTCGGCGATGCCGGCTCAGCGGCGGAAGCGAAAGCCCGCTACGAAGCGCAGATCAAAGTGATTGAAGAGACGTCGGCGAAAGAGATCGAGGCGCTGAAAAAGGCGTGGGACCAGAACCTCGAAACGCTAACGACCATCACGGAGAAACTGAAAGAGTTAGAGCAGGCGGTTATTACTGGTTGAAAACTTGGTCTCTACCGCATTGCGGACAGACGATCGCGTCTTTGTGCATTCGGCTTTTGCAGAACTTGCAAGGTCGCGTGAACGACTGAATGTGTTTCGCCAAGTATTGGAAGCACCAAGCAAAAACCGCCAGCATTATCAACCCAAGAACTGAC
>ERZ650303.170-NODE-170-length-19094-cov-5.232365_pt1 | contig 19094 bp, 27 predicted proteins | sample MGYA00376239_ERZ650303 | MGnify/ENA primary metagenome ERZ650303 (study PRJEB26733, sample SAMN07839262) | wastewater metagenome | biome: small river; feature: stream; material: water | place: USA: North Carolina | collected 2016-04-05 ... | reverse complement strand
GCCGATGCCCCATGCCGCCGTGCCCGGCACGCTGGCGCCGGCCGTGACGCTCGAGGGCGCCGCGGCGGCCTGCGCCGTCGGCCCGATGCCGAAGACCGTGGCGCCGGCGCCGATGGTGGCCGGGGCGCTCGCGGCGCGCGCCCAGGGCGCCACCGCGGTGAGTGAGGCGCCGGCGGTGACCGTGGGCGTGCCCGCGGCCGCGGCGCTCCGGATCTCGGTGGCGGCGACCGTAACCGTGGCGAACGCCGCGACGTCAAGCTGGTCGAGCCTGACCGCCGCCCAGGCGGGCGTGCCCGCAATCGTGGCGGCGGCCACCGGCGTCGGGACACTCGCCCATGTCTGCGCGCCGGGCGGCACACCGGTGATGGTCGCGCCGGCCGTTGGCGTGCCCAGCCCGACCACGGCGCCGGCCCACGGGGCGCTGACGGGCAGCGTGACGCCGCCGGCCGCGACCGCTGCCGCGGTGCCGACGCGGGCCCACGGCGACAGCCCGGTGACCGTCGCGGCCGCCGTGAGCGTCGACGCCGCGGCCGCGGCGCGCGCGGATGCCGGCACGGCGATGACCGTGGCGCCCCCGCCGCCGCCGGACACGGCGCCCATGCGCCGCACGCCGGTCAGCGACTGGAAGCCAGCCGTCGCGGCAGGCAGCGAGGCGAGCGGAATCGACGGGCGGTGGTTGGGGCGGTCCCAGGTCTTGGGCCACCGCCACAAGCCGCGCCGATCGCGCGCCCACCGGATGCCGTGAGGTCGGGCCATCAGCCGCTACGCGCCGTGCGCGAAGGTGCCCCAGCCGTTGTAGGTGGTCGCCGTGGTCGCCGGCTTGCTCACCTCGAGGAACGCCAGCGCCGCGTCATCGAACACGCGCACCAGGGCGTCATCGATGCCGTCGGCGTCGCAGACCATGTTGGCGATCGGACACGGCACCCAGCAGAGCGGGTGCCCGATCACGAAGTTGATGGCACCGGTGGCGACTGCCGCGGAGCACTGCATCTGCGCCAGGTCCATCACGCCGGTGTCGCCCGACGCCAGCGGCATGAACCACGAGCCCGTCGGGTGGTCGAGGCGGTCGACGATGGCGCCCGAGTTGCCGGTCATCGACGGGAACGTCTGGTTGTCGGTGCCGGCCTGGTTGCGATACAGGCAGGTCGTCCAGTTGTGGGCCGTGGCGGCGAGCGCCGTGCCGCCGACTTCGACGAAGCAGAAGTTGCCGCCGGCGTAGTCGCCCGCCGTGCTGGTGCTCGACTGGTAGCGGGTGGGCACGCCGGTGACCGACTCGGTCGCCGTCGAGTTCATCGTCTTGGCGACGTCGAAGATGCGGTCGTACATCAGCAGGCTCTGCCCGGCGACGCTGGCGAGGATCTGCATGCGCTTGACGACGCGGCGATCGGTGCTCACGTTGTCGAGCCCGTAGACCGCGCCCGTCGTGGCGCCCGTCGGCGCGCGGCCGCCCGGGGCCGCCGAGCCCGCACCGCCGGCCGCCGGCTGGTTGCCGACGCGCCACAGCGACGAGGTGACGCCGATGACGCCGGTGGGCCCGACCTTCTGGAACGCAATCTGCCGCGTCTTCCCAGCGCCGGACGCCGCGACGAGGTTGTCCAGGCTGGCTGGGAAGGCGTTGACGGTCGAGAGCTGCTGCACGGCCCAGCGGGCGTACCGCTCGCGGCCGTTGCGCCAGGCGCGCCGCAGGGCGTCCTCGAGACGGTCGGTCGCTGAGCCGAACTGCCCCGCATCGACGTGGCCGATGAAGTCGCCGCCCTTGGCCGCGCGGACGTTGCCGGGCACACCGGCCAACGCGATCGGCGGGCCGTACCACTCGCGCATGCTGTCGGTGACGCGCTGCACCTGATCGGCGCCGAGCCACCGCTCGAGGCGGTCGCTGTGCGTGTGCTGCTGGAAGTTCAGATAGGCCATCGCTAGCTCACTCCTGTCACCGGATCAGCCGCCGCATCCGTCGCGAGCGTCTTCGTGTAGTCCGTCGTCGAGTCGTCCGGCTTCAGCACGGTCAGCGTCGCGCCTGAGATGGAGAACTCGACCTTGTTGGCATCGACGTGCAGCCACTCAGTACCGCTCACCAGCGCGTCGTAGACGGCGGCCGGCACGACGAGGAACTCGCGCCAGACCGGGAGAGCACCCGATTCAGCGGCCGCAACCACCAGCACGCCCAACGTGTTGGTGTCGGTGGAGTTCAGCGCGACTTCATACCAGCCCGCCTCCTCGTGTGTGGCGCTGTTGGTGTCGCTTTTCTGTGCCCACGCGCCGCCGTTCTTCTTCACGCGGACGTCGGCTTGCGCGATGGTCAGCGCAGTCTCGGCCGTCACGCCATCGGTGCTGTCGACGAACGGGCCCAGCGCGATGTCGACGGCCGTGCTCTGTCGGAGCCAAGTGGCCATTACGCTCTCCTCTGCCGATACTGATGGGCAACCAGCGGCACGATCGACGCGCCGCCGGCGCTGGCGAGCTCCCACGGGCCGATCGTCGGCGTGGTCGCATCGCGCGCGGTGTTGCTGATGTCCACGGTCGCGTAGCTTGTGGCGGGCGTGCCGTTTTGAAGGTCACCGCCAGCCTTCGCGCGGAAGTCCGTCGCCGTGTTCTCGAACTGCGACGAGAACGTCTTACTGACTTGGTTGTTGCTACCTGGCGCGCTGGCGAGGTCGGTGCAGTTGTAGCCGCCCGCCAGAGCACCGCCCGTGCCGGCGACAAACCCCGTCGTGAAGTTGAAGATCGAGCAGTTCTCAACCGTCAACGTCGCGTAGCTGGCCGTGCCGACCGTGCCGCCGTTGGAGGTCCGCGCGAGCGCGCAGAACTCGAAGCGCGTCCCACCACCCGCCGTGCCGATGATGCCGCCATTCCGCGACAGTAGGAGCGAGTTGACGATTGTGGCCCCCGTGGGGCCGCCACTGATCGAGAGCGGCTGGCGCGCGTAGACGATGCAGTTGCGCATCGTGAACGCGTTCGCGGTCCACTGCACGCCGATACCACCGCCCGCGTCTGGAGCCTGAATCTGTAAGCCGTCGAGCGTGACGTTATCCGTCTCGACACGGACACAGTAGGTATAGCTGCCGGTGACGCGCAGGCCCACGCCGTTCGCCGCGTTGTAGAACAGCGCGTTGCTGCGGACGCTAGCATTCGTTCCGAACGACTGCCCGGCAGCGCACTTCAACGTGATGTTGCGCGTGGCGTCGGTCGTCTGGCCGCTGATCAGCAGCAGCGTCGAGGCCGCGGTGAACTCGGAGTCGTTGTAGGCTTCCCCCACCCACGCCTCGTCGGCCGCGACCATCCCAATCGTGATCGCGTTCTCCCACGTCTGCGGGGTGCTGTAGTCGCGCCCGCCGCCGCTGCCGATGCTCTTCGTGATCGTGGTCGGCATGGCTACTGCACCGCCGCCAGAAACACGCTACGGCTCACGATCGTGATGCCCTCACGCGGGAGCGCCGGCAGCACCAGCCGATTGAGCGTCCGCACGCGCGCCGAATCCTCGCCAATCATGCGCGGCGTCGGGTCGAGCAACCAGTCGATCTCCACCGGCAGCAGCCGCACGCGGATCAGCCGCCAGAACGGCTCCGTGCGCTCCAGCCGCGACCACGGGAAGCCGGCCGGCTTCGCCTCGACGACATAGCACTTCGGCATGTCCGACCGCAGCAGCAGCTCCCACTCAGACACGCCACCGCTCCAGCGCGGCCGGGCCGCCGATCTCCTGCCAGACATGCTCGACCTCGGGCGTCCAGACGGGCCGGTGGTCGGAGTGGTCCTTGTTCCAGGTGCGCGTGCCGCCCGGCAATGCGTCCCACGCGTCGTTGTCGTGACGAACGCCGAGCCACGCGGAGATGCGCCACATCTCTGCGTCCGACGCGATCAGACGCTCGTAGCTCACCTTGAGCGTCGTCGGATCGTCCAACCACCCCTCGTACTTGGCGAGCTGCTCCACCATCGTGCCAGACTCGTCGTCGGCCCACTGCCGCAGCCGCGCCATCACCATGCCCGGCGTCACCGGCAACTGCTTCATGCGCAGCCACGACACCAGCGCGTCTCGTAGATCGCGGACGATCATCAGGCGCGGCGCATCGCGGTACGCCATCTCTTCCGACCACGGAATGTGGATCACCTGACACGGCACGCCGAGTAGTTGCACCGCCTTCGCAAGTGCGTGATTGCCGTGCTTGGGAAAGCCGGTCAGGTGGACGCGCGTCATTTCTTCGGCACGCTCACGGTGAACGTGGTCCCGTTCGGCAGGTCAGGAATCGGCCCGTTCGTCTCGCACCGGATCTGCCGCTTGGCATCCCCGTCTGCGTAGCTGGCGAGCACCGACGTCACCCAGCACGAGTACTGCACCGTCACGACCGGCGGCGTGCAGGCTTCCGTGCTGGTGCGCGATTCCGGCGAGGCGGGACAGGCCGCGCCGCCGTTGGCCGGCGACGTGCTGACCGTGAACAGCCGCGACTCGATGAACGTGCGCGAGCCCGTCTGGCTGCACGCGCTCTCGGAGTTCGGCTGGCGGATCCAGGTCGTCCCCCAGGTGCCCGCGCAATCGACGGGCGGATTCTGCGGGGGCGGAACGGCCGCGCCCACCGCGAACCGGCGTAGCGTCGTGTTGCCGTTGTTCGGGTCGAACTCGCTCACGTAGAGCGTCCGCGAGGCGTCATCGTAGAAGCCGCCGCGCGTGGCGTTGAAGCCCGCCGTGCCGACACCGGGCAGTTCCCACTTCGCGTAGGGCTGCGCGTCCCACGGGTTCGCCGCGGCCAGCACCGTCGCGAGGTCATACGCGACGACCTGCATCGTGTAGGGGTAGCCGTGGGTCGCCTGGTTGCCGTTCAGCGGGTCGCCGCACTGCGCGCCCGTGCCGTAGCAGTTCTTCGCGCCATGCCGCGTCACGAACAGCAGCGAGCGCGTCCCCGGCACGATGAATACCGCCCCGAGGGTGTCCGACGCCCCGTAGTAGGGCGCGGGCGGATTCTGCTCGAACGTGCCGAGCGTCTGGTGGGCGTCCGGGTATCCGACCAGCCACCGCGCGCCAGCCGGCGAGGCGGGGTCCACCGCCGCCACCGAAGGGCCACGGCTCGACCGCGACACGATGGAGATGCAGCACTGCGCCGCCAGCAACGGGCCACCGAGCAGCGCGCGCCACTCGGGCGGGACGATCCCCATCGGCCCCGACACCATGCCCGGCCGCACACCGCCGACCTTCCACAGCGTGCCACTCGCCAGCCCCGCGACATCCGCCGCCGAGACGTGCGTATAGGGTTCGTCGCCGCCGTTGTTGTAGGCGGAATACGCCGACATGATCAGCGCGCCGTTCCACTTGACCAGCCCGCCGATCCCGTAGCCGTTCACCTCGCCCGGTTTCACGCGCGACGGGTTCACCGCCGTGCAGGGCGTCACGATGTCCATCGCCGGCAGGCGGACCGCGCCGACGCCGCCGTCGTTGCACGCCACGGTCAGGAGATCGCCGTTCACGGTCAGCGCGTGCTGGCCCCACTGCCACGCGGACGGCAGGGACAGGGACGGCAGCGCCGAGAAGTCGCCCGCCTGCACCAGCGGCAGCGTGCGCGGGTCCGTCTGCGCCGCAGCCACGCCGGCCACGCACAGGCACGCCAGCACCAGCGGCTTCACGGGGCCCACCTTGGCCGCGTCCCCGTCCTTCTTCCGCACGACCTTCACGATCTCGATCGCCGTGCTGGCCCAGCGCCACACACGCCCCGCCCAGAGTGTCCACTTCATGCCGTCACCTCTTCCAAAAATGCGCAGCGCGGGAACATGCCGGGGAAGATCGCGTCGGCGTTCTCGCCGTTGAACGGGTCTCTGCCCAGACGGGCCAGTACTTCGCGCGCCTGGCGGCTGCCGTTCCTTGTCGGCAAGCGCAGGCCGAGCGCCTCGGCAATGCCGAAGCGGAACGCGCGCGTCGCCGCCTCGCTGCAGAACTCTTTCTCTTCCTCGTCGACGCCGCCCTGCAGCGACGGGAAGCGCGACACGGCCAGCCCGCACCAGTCGTAGCCGCGGCCGTTGGCGCTCGCCCAGTACCGCCGCGCGCCGGCCATGTCGAACGGCACCATCTCGGTGCGCACGCGCAGCACCAGGCTCAGGTCGTTGGTGCGCGCGTCGTAGAGACCGACGCCGATGCCGTCCCGCGACGCCCACGACTGGCCCCGCCCGTCGTACTGCTCGATGTGCGTGTAGCGGCTGGCGGTCAGGGCCTTGATCACCCACGACGCGGGCCCATTCCCGCGATAGAGCAGGAAGTCCCCGGCCCGGATCTGGTCGAGCGCGATACCCATCAGGGCACCGCCGGGCAGAACACCACCTCGGTGCTGCCGCCGAACGCCTTGGGCACCTTGCCCTTGAGGCAGCCCGTCACGCCGCTCTTCTCGAGCAACGCCTTCAACTCCGGCATGGCGATGTGCCGCACGTCGGATGCGTTGATCTTGGCCTGCTCGGCCTGGCTCTTGCCGTCCAGCGCGGCATCGCGTGCGGCCAGCGCCAGCGCGGCGATCGCGTCGACCTTGGCGGTGAGCGCCGCGAGCGCGTCGAGCACGGGCTGCAGGTTTGTCGTCGGAGGCAAGCTGCCGGCCCCGCCCGCGTTGGCGCCGCCGGTGCCGCTGCCGCCACTCGTGCCGCCCACCGGGGACGGCTTCACGTAGCGGGCGTGACCGGGCTGGCCGAAGCGGCTGTAGTCCGTGACGTCCTGCCACGCCCCACGGGCGCCAGGCGCGCCACAGCCGCCGCAAATGTCGTAGACCTCGACGTCACGGTCGGTCGGGCCACGACGGAACGTGATGGCGTCCATCGACAGGCCCTGGCTGTCGTTGTCGCGCTTCATGTTCAGGCCGAAGCGCGGGTCGGCTTGGGAGAGCGCCCAGGCCACCGCCTTCACCCAGTCGTACTTCGCGTCGCCGCAGCTCTCGATGTGCGCGCAGGCGAACTTCGCGGGCTCGGCCGCGATCACGCGGTCGACGATGTCTTGTCGGTTGGGGGCTTGGCCCTGGGCGGCCGCGGGTGTCGCGGTCAGGGCCAGCAGCAGGAGCAGCATCAGGTATCGCATCGGTGTCACCTCGTCGTCGTTTACGCGCGCGTCGTGCCGGGCCAGTCGACGGCCCACGCACTGGTGAAGTACTCGCCCCAGGTTTCCGGCCGCGGCTTGCCTGGGCGCCACGTTCGTCGGTACTGCTGCCACCCCTCACCCGCGTCACGCGGCGTCTGCGGCAACAGGCGGGCGTCGGTCCAGAGCAGCAGCCGCGCCATCGCTGCGGCCAGCACGTCGTTATGCTCGAGCGCCTGATGCACCTCGCGCGCCGTCGCGCCGGCATAGCCCAGCACCGCGAGCACGCCGGTGGCGCTCAGACGGGACGATGGATGCTCGAGCACGCCCTCGAGCCCGCCGACTTCGAACTGCCACCAGCCGCGGGCGGGCCCGCCGCCGTACTGGCGCCGGACGAGGAACCGCGACTCCTGCAGCCCGATCGCCAGCAACAGCGCGCTCGCCTGCGGGCTCGCCATCTGCGTCGGCAGCAGGCTGTAGGCGGCGGGCAGCACCGCCCGGGCGACGTGCAGCGCGGTCGGGTTCATCGCGCACCGCCTCCGCCGCCGACGTCGACCTTGGTCTCGATGCGGTCCAGACGGCGGATGATCTCGTCGTAGTGGTTGCGCTCGCGCTCGACCACCACGGCGAGCTGCGCCTGCAGCGTGCCAAGCGCCGTAAAGTAGGCGACCAAGCCGGCCAGTGCTAGACCGAGCATCCAGCGGACGTACTCGCCGGTGCGGCCGTTGATCGAGCCGACGCTCATGAGGCGGCCTCCTCGATGGCGACCAGCACCGCGCCCTGCAGGCGGGCCGGGGTGTCGGCGTCATAGCCGTGCACGGCGGCGAGCTCACGCTCGACCGCCAGCAGGGCTTCGTGGGCCTCACCGAGCGCCACCTTGGCCCGGGCCGCGGCCAGTTCGGCCGCCCGCTGGGCGTCTGCATACGCGCGATGAGCCGCCCGGAGCCTGGCGGCGTCGGCGGCCGTCAGGGCGGCCAGGACGCGGGGGGGGGACATGTCAGGCACTCTGCCTCCGTGCTAGCGTGTGAGGGCCCTTTCCTCGACACGGCGCTATAGCCGAAAGAAGGAGTCCCGTATGAAGGTGTTCGCCGCGTGTGCCGTCGCCGTCCTGCTGTTCGTGCCCGTATCCGCTCAGACCGTCGACCGCGTGATCGACCTCGGCTCCCTCGGGTGGGGCCGCCTCGAGGTGCCGAAGGGCATCGAGACCGACGGCAACCCGGCCACCACCGAGTGGCTGGTGCAGTCGCTCGACACCTACGCGTACCGGGTCGTCGCCGAGCGCAACGGCGGCATCTGCGCTGGGCCGTGGTTCCAGGCCGGAACCACCCTGTTCCAGGCCGTGCGGCTGGAGAAGGTCGGACCGACGCACAAGCTGCTCGTGACGACCATGGGTGCGGCCCAGATCACGCAGATCGCGCTGCTCACGCCGAGCTGCTCGTAGCGCGGTCACAGCACCCTCCGCGCGGAGAAGTACGTCAGCCGGTAGCCGGTTGAGACGTCGCCGCGCACCGTCGCGGCGCCGGTGCCGTAGTACTTGACCGTCACCGTGTCAGAGGCGCTCAGGCTGACGACCACGCTGCCGGCGAAGACGCGCTGCGCGCCGTTCGGCACGGACGATTCAAGGCCGATGAAGTAGCCCAGGCCGTGGCCGGCCGAGGGCACGATGATCGCGCCCATATCGATCGCGCCGCCACTCACGTTCGACAGGTTGACGCCGGCCGCCAGCAGGTACCGACCGGCCACCGGGGCCGTGAAAGTGTCGCTGGCGAAGTTCCCGCCCTCGTCGTACACCTCGGTGTCGAAGTCGATGGCGGTGCCGCTGGCGACGCTCGTGTCGTCCACCGAGTTGTAGGCCAGCACGCCGCAATCGATGGCCACCGAGGCGGCGAGCGTGACGACACCGGTGGCCGACACCGTCAGGCGCGTCGCGGCCGGGCTTCCGGTGGCGATGCGGAAGGTGGCGCTGGCGTGCGTGACCGAGAGCACGATGCCGCCCGACCCGGTGGCATTGATGCCCAGACCACTGGCCGGCGACGGATCGCCGAAGGTCGCGGTCGACGATCCGACCGTGAACGCCGCCAGGCCAGCGGCGCTGTCGTTGCCAATCTCGAAGCGCGCGTAGTTGCCCGTGCCGGCCGTGGTGTTTCGCACGCGCAGCACGTTGCCGCCCGTGCCTCCGGCCGAGAACAACGAGGTGCCGAAGCCGTCGACCTGCAACAGCGTGCCGAAGGTGAAGGTCGCGGCCCGCGTGCCGTTGAAGAGCTGATCGATCTTGTCGAGCACAGCGACGCGATCGGCCGCGTTGAGCAACGTGCCGTCGCCCACCGGTGATGCCGGCGTGCCGGTGTCGTTGGTCAGCGTGATGCCGGTGCGGTCGATCGTGATCGCCATGGGTTAGCTCGCGGCCTTCAGCAGGTCGAGCACGTCCGCGCGGCGCGCCAGGCGGCAGAAGACCTGATACTCGAAGCTGGGCGTGTTGCCGGTGAGGGCGCCGAACGGGCGCATCACCACGCTCTGAATGCGGAAGTCGCCGGAGATGGTCACGGGGTCGGTCACGCTGACCGACACCGTCTTGCCCGGTTCGTGATAGCGCGCCGAGGTGGTGTAGGCGAGCGACGGCATGGCCGACTTGAAGAAGCCCACGTCGTTGGTCGCGCGCGCGGCCGCCTCGGCGTAGGACAGACGCGCATCCGCGAACCAGCCGACGGCGATGCCGGACCGACCGCCCCCGAGGACCGTGGCCAGAGCGGTCTGGGCGGCGCTGTCGTCCGCCTGCGCGAGCGTGAGCACCTGCTCGCCCTCGGGCAGGTCCATCACGAGCCCAGAGCACCCCGTGAGATTACCGGGCCCGGTCTCGGCGGAGCGGCCGCTGTAGGTGATGATGGTCGACCCGATCAGCGCCTGCGTGCCGGCATACCAGCTGCACTCGTCGACCGGAATGGTCGTGGCCGCCAGCGACACGGGCGCCGTGGTCTGGCCGCCGCCCCCGAGGTAGTACGTGCGGGTCCGGACCTGCGCGAGCGACGACTCGTAAGCGACGTTGCGCACGTCGGTGCTGTTGCCGATCGCCAGGGCGTTCGACGTGGGCAGCGTCTGGAACATGTCGACGGCCTTGTTGGGCCGGATGCGGATCACGGCGTTGGCCGCGGCCGCGATGCGGCGCAGCGCCTCGGAGACGCGGTCGCCGGCGAAGCTGAACGGGCCGACCGTGCCGAGTTCCATCGGGATGTAGCCCGTGTGGAAACCACCGTCGGTGTATGTGCGCAGGATCTCGGCGACTGCCTGGTTGGCGGGCCGCGCCGCCAGATCCGTGCGCACGACCGCGTAGCGGTCCATCAGCCAGGTCCAGTCGACGGCCGAGCACTGGTAGAACACCGTGCCCCCGACGATCTTCTGGGCGCGAGCCTTCACGGCCAGCAGGGTGCCGCCCCACACGAGCGCGCCCCCCTGCGTCAGCGTCACGTCCGACCCTTCGGCCGGCGTGAAGCCCGAGACCGTGAACATGCAGGTCGACGGGCCACCGTCGACCGACGAGGTGATGCTGAACTCGTCAACCATCACCGACGAGGTGCGGTCGGTGCTGCCCACCGTGAACACGGCCGGGTGATGCGCCAGCCCCGCGTAGGTGACGCCGGCGCGGCAGACGTTGGAGCGCGCGTGGTAGTACGCCATGCGTCAGGCCCCAGAGAAGGCGGTCTGGAGACCGCGAAGATCGCCGGCGCTGGCGATGGCGCTGAACACGCGCTGCGCGAACCGCTGTTCGGAGGCATAGCCATCGAACACGGCGTCGTTCAACGTCAGGTTGAAGGTCACGCCGCCGCCGTTCCCGGCCGGCGCGTGTCGACCACTGAGCGGCACCACCGCCTCGGGGCCGGCCTCACCGATGAGCGCCAGCGTGGGCCGGCTCACGATGCCGCCGCGGGCCAGCTTCGGAATCGTTCGGCCGCCCAGCGTGAGGTCGTTCAGCTCCGAGTCGTCGACGTCGATGTCGACGCCGATCGTGACGTCCGGGATGTTGGTGATGGCGTTCGGCAGGGTCTCCGTCAGCGCCTTCACCAGCTCGTCGAGCTTCTCGGTCAGTTTCTCGAGCTCCTCGGTCAGCTTGGCCATCTCCGACTTCATCGGTGCCCCGAACTTCATCTGGGACATGTCAGTGATCTTGTTGCCCTGCTCGTCGAGCAGCAGGCCAGCGTCGATCAGCTGCTGGATCCACGGCTTCATGTTCTCGGGGATGGTGCCGCCGAACTTGATGGAGTCCTGCACCAGCTTCGAGATCTCGTCGGCCATCCCCTCGAGGACGCCGGACATGTTGGCGCCGCCCTTCTCCATCACCGCCATCGCATCGATGATCCGCTGCGCCTCCTTGTCGAGGGCCGCCTGCTGGAAGGCCGGGCCGAGCTTGGTGATGTCGAGACCGAACTCCTTGACGACCGCGTTCATCTTGTCGAAGTTCACCGTCGTGGCTTCGACGAGCGCGGCGATCTCTTCCTTCAGCGCCTTGACCTTGGCGACCTTGTCGACGAGGTGCTCGAGCTCCGCCTGGAAGGTGGCCAGGTTGGTCAGGGCCGCGCCGGTGAAGAGCCCCTGCATCGAAATGCCAAGGTCCGTCGCTTCCTGGCGCAGCTGCTTGAACGCACCCGAATCGATGATGCCTCGGATCTTGTCGACGTCATCTGGCACCTTGTTCTTGTCGGTCTGGCTGCCCAAGAACGACCCGATCCAGCCGCCAACCATAGTGCCGACCACGGGCATCACGCCCGTTCCGATGACCGACCCGATCGTGCCTCCGATCGCCGTGCCGATGCTGCGACCCACGGCCGTGCCGATGGCCTGGCCGAGCGTGCTGCCGATCGCCGCGCCGATGTTGCCGCCGCCCTGCACGGCGCTGATGATGGAGTTGGCCAGTCGCTGGCCGAGGGCCGTGGCGGTGGCGACCATCTTCTGGTCGATGCCGTCGATCTCGCTCTTGGCGTCCTTGACGCCGGCCTTGAACTCGACCCACGTCGTGTTGAAGGAGATTTCCGACATCGCCTGCATCGACTGCCGCACTTCGTCAATGGCGTCGGCGGTGTCCTCCACGGCGTTCGGGATCACCAGCCAACCGCGCTCGGTGATCTGCACGTAGGTCACCGACTCGCGCATCGCTTCCATGGCGCGCTCGGTCTGTTCGGCGACCTTCTCCTGCGCCTTGTGCAGCTTGATGCTGCTCTCGGCCGACTCGGTCAGTGATTTGTTGACCGACTCGTAGTCCTTCGGCAGCCCAGCCGGCAGCTCAGGCACGAACTTCTGCGGGAGGTTCTTGACTTGCGGTGGCGTCTTGTCGAAGAACGACGTCAACTGGTCGTACTGCCGCAGCAGCGTCATGCTGTACAGCAACTCGGCCGAGAAGTTGACGACTGACGCCTTGGCCTTCGTGAAGAACGTGGAGATGCGGTCTGACGCCGAGACGGCGCCGTCGGACATCTTGATCCAGCGGTCGACGTCGCCGACACCGTCCCTGAACGCACCAGCCAGCGCCTTGGCGTTCTTGCCGAAGATGTCGGAAGCCGCGGCCGCACGCGTGGCCGGATCCTCGATCTTCGCGAGCGCCTCGGCCACCATCACGAACTGCTCGGCCGGCGCCGCCTTCTTGAAGTTGTCGATCTCGACACCGATCGCGTGCAGGGCTGGTGCGATCTTGTCGTTGCCCAGCTTGTCCTGCATCACCTGAATGCCAGCCACCACGGACTGCAAGTCGACGTCGAACGACTCCGAGATGGCCTGTAGCCGCTGCACGTTGCCCACGGTGTCGTCGATGCGGGCCGAGAGCGTATCGAGCTCGTCGGCCGCACCGGCCACCTCGTGGAGCATGCCCACCACCGCGCCGAAGGCCGCGGTTGCCTTCATGGCGGCGACGGCACCGTTGATCTTCGACACGCCGGACGCCACCGCGCCTTGGGCGCGGTCCATCTTGGTGTTCAGGTCGGCGATGTCGGCGCCGATCTGCACGATGAGGCTGGCGATAGTAGCGATGGCTCGTTACTCCGTCTTTCCGTAAACCATCTCGAAGGCGACGTTCGAGTCGACGTCCTCACGCACCAGCCTGGTGTACTCCGCCTCGAGCTGATACATGGCTTGCCACTCGGCTAGCTGCCTGGCGCTTACGCGTTCGAGGAACTCGTCGACGCTAGCGAATCCCCCGAGTTCTCGGATGATGCGGAAGGCGAGGAGCCGGGCTGGGCGCCCGGCGAGGGCTTTCCCAGTTCGTCGACGTCCTCCTGCGACATGCCGGAGAGCTCGCGGATCGCGTCGAACATCACGTCGATGTCGGCTGCCGGCAGCTGCCCCACGGCGGCCGCGTCGCCGTCCTGGAACACGCGCTTGCCGTCGTCGTCGATGACGCCGAGCACCACCAGGCGGGCGCGCATGTTCTCGAACTTCGTGCGCCGGTGCTTGCCCTTCTGTTCGACGGACTCGCCCTCGAACTGGTCGCGCTGGGCCCCGGTCAGGCCCTGCACCAGCACCTCTTCGCCCATGATGGGCAGCTTCACGGTCTTGCGTGGGAGGGCGCCGCGTTGGAGCAGCGCCTCCCTGGTCAGTCGTGCCATGTGTCACCTCATGGCGGCCGAACGGCCGCGGGTTACGACGTCGCGCGGGTCAGCGCCGACGCACTCTCAAGCATCAGACGAGTCATGTGGAGCTCGCCCACCGTGCCGCCGATCGGCTGGTAGTCCTTCACGAGCGCGGTGCCCGTCCACTTCGGGTTCGTCGACGACACGCTGCCGGCATCGGCGCGCACCTCGATCGACTGCGTGGTGCCGACCAGCGCGTTCAGCGTCTGGTCGACGGCCGACGACGCGTAGTCCTGTTCGAGATCCACCTCGATCGACCACGTCTTCAGCCCGCCCAGGTGCGTGCGCGTGGTGTCGCCCATGGCCGTGTCGTCGAGCGACTCGACGCCCTGCGGCACCCGGATCGTCTTCACCCAGGCCGACAGGTTGACCGAGTTGATGACGAAATACGCGTTGTAGAGCATGTGCTGGGCCAAGGTCGTATCTCCTTCAGAGGATGCCGATGGCGACGGCGAACGTGAACGATGGGGTCGTGCCGCTGATGGTCCAGTCGACGCGCCAGTAGTCGTCGGTGATGGCGCCGGCGGTGCTCTTCACTTCGCTGGTCGCCGTGGTCGCGGCGGTGAACGTGATCTGCGTCGTCGGCGAAGCGAACCCGACGCCGTTGTCCGACTTGACCGTGACGGTGAGCGACGGCGTCGTGCCCGACGCCGAGAAGACGTGCAGCGCGGCCCAGATCTTCTGACTGGCGGTGACCGCTCCGAGCTGCTGCGCCGTGCCGCTGTTGCTGCTCGAGGTGCGCGCGGCCTTGGCCGCCATCAGCACGCCGGTGTGGATCAGCGGCGTCTGCCCGGTCTCGCCCTTCCAATCGAACTTGTGCATCTCGCCGACGGTGCCGCCCACCGGTGTCAGCGACGCGACGAGCGCCTGCATGAAGGCGGCGCGTTCGTTGGCGGTGCCGTTCGGCGTGACCGTGATCGGCACGTTGTTCAGCCCGAGGTTCGCCGACAGGCAGGTCTCGACCGCCGCGGTGCCGTAGTCCACGAAGCCGGCGCCGGACATCTCGCCCGTGCGCAGGCCCGCCGTCTTGATGCGGGTGGTCTGGCCGAACGTCGTTTTGTCGAGCGACTCGACGCCGGTGCCGACGCGCACCTGGTTGTGATCGGCCGTGATGTCGTACTGGCCGAAGAAGACCGTCGCGTTGATGAGCGGGTGCTGTGCCATCGATTAGCCTCGCGCGGCGCTGGTCGCCGCTTCGAACTGGTAGCCGCAGACACCGCAGGTCCACCGCGGGCGGCCCATGGTGGAGTTCGTGTGGTCCCGCTCTGATTCCGGATGCGTGCAGCCCTCCGAGGCGGTCTCGGCCGGCAGCAGCTGCTCGAGCGCATCGGCGATGCGTTCCAGCGCGTGCACGGCCTTTGCGGCGAGTGGACCGTCGAACGGCATCACGCCTGCCTCACGGTGACGGTGAACTCGGCGACCGTATGCCGCGTCTCGATGGCGCCGATGTTCTCGGTGCCCCCGTTGAACGCCTGCTGGTACTGGCACGCGATGAGCGTGTGCCCGGTGACCGTCAGCGGCTGGTAGTGCAGCAGCTCGACGGCCTTGCTCAAGATGCGCGACGACTCGAGGTCGCTGCGCGACTGCGAGAAGATGTGCAGTCGGACGAGCACCGTCTTTCCTGGCGCCCCCATGCAGTCTTCGCGGGTCTCCAGGGCATCGCCGGTGCGCAGGTACGGAAACGGCGTGGTCTGTGGCACACCGTTGTGCACGGTGCACAGCGCCGTCATCGCCGCCACGTTCAGGGCGGCATAGATGGCTTCCAGCACGGCGCCGGCGGCACTCTGATGGGCCATCAGAGGAACCTCGACCCGATGCCGGCGAGCGCCTGCTCAGCCTGGCGGCCGGCCGTCTTCATGCGCTGGGCGTAGTTGCCGCGCTCGCCTTCCGCCGCGGGCAGCATGAACGGCTGCGCCGACATCTTCGACGTGCCGAACTCGACCAGATGGGCGTACTTCTTCGGCTCGAGCAGGCGCGCACCGCGCTTCGTCAGCGCCGAACCGCCCGCGCCGGCGATCGCCACGCGCCCGGCACGGATGCCGACGCGCCCGAAGCCGCTGCGCTTGGAGAAGCTGGACCCGATGAACGACCGCAGAGTGCCGGTATAGACGGGCACGTTCTGCGTGGCGCGGCGCTCGACGGCGTAGACGGTGGCTTCCGTCGCCTCGTTGGCACGCTGTTTGAACTCATCAGGGGCGGCCTTGAACACGCGCTTCAGCGCGTTCACCTGCCGGGTGGAAATGGCCTGCTGAATCGCCATCACGCCACCTGCCCGATCAGCCCCTGCATCTCGGTCACCCACAGCACCAGCGCGCGGTCGCGGCCGTCGGTGTTCTCGATGAAGGTGATCTCGAACGTCCGGCCGTGCCACACCACGCGCATTTGCGGCGTGATGTCCTCGCGGTAGCGGATCGTCATGAAGTGGCTGGCCGTCGTCGTGACGCGCTGGCTCTCGTAGGCTTCGCGGCCGCTTAGCGGGCGCACCTGGCCCCACACCGTGGCGAGCGTCGCCCAGGTCTGCACGTCGCCGCCGACCGTGTCCTTGGTCTCGACGGCGCGCTGGATGACCAGCCGGTGACGGAGCAGGCCGGCGCGCATCAGTCCCACTCCGGTGCGTGCACGAAGAGCCGGTGCGGCGCACACAGCGCCTCAGCCGCGAACGGGATGTTCGTGATGATCGACCCGGTGATGGCCTGCTCGCGGTTCTCGTACCAGTGCCCGACGAGCAGCAGCACGGCCTGCACGAGCGCGGCCGGCACGGCGGCCGGCGACGAGGCGCCGACGGTGTACTCCACCACCACGGCGTCGTCGCGGTCGAATGTCGACGGCCAGGTCTGGCCGTTCACCAGCGTCAGACACGCCGGCTCTGAGAACTGCACCAGCGAGTAGACCGACGACGACAGCGTCTGCGTCGCGTTGGCCGTGTCGGCGTAGGTCACGGCGACGATCGACGCGTTCGGCGCCCCGTAGGGCAGCCACAGCCGCCGCGGGAAGCCAGGCAGCGCCACCTTGCGTGTCTGCAGCATCAGCGCGCGGCCGGTGAAGTCCTCGACCCAGCCGGTGGCGGCCGCCACGTAGCTGCCCACCAGCGCGTCGTCGGCCGACACCTCGTCCTCGATGCGGCACTGGCGCTTCGCGGCGGCGATGTCGACCGGCCACTTGGTGGCCGGCGTGGTGGGCGTCTTCGGCCAGTGCATCATCGCCGGCGTCTCCCCCCGGTTTCGGCGGGCGCGGTCACGGCGTGCGCGCGGGAGGTGGTCTCCGTGTGGAGCGCCACCATCCCGCGGTCGATGAGACGTGCGGCCACGACATCGGGCAGGTTGCACACCTGCCCGATGCTGAGCACACGCATGCGGCCCGCATCAGCCATCTCGAGCGGGCGGAGGATCGTCACGACCATCGGCTTACGACTGCGAAGCCGCCAGCGCGCCGAAGGCCGGGGCCTTCTGCTCGAGGATCGCCACGCCGGCCACGAAGTGGTTGCCGGTGTTGTTGGCGGGCGTGATGGTGAGGCGAATGTACCGCTTCGATCCAACGTAGCCGATGGCGCGGGACTCCGCGTCGTCGGAGAACGTGTAGCTGCCGGCCGCTTCCGGCGCGGTGCCGTTGGTCTGCGACACCATGTCGGCGTCGGCCACGGCCGTCGCGCCGCTCATGCCAGAGTCGTCCGACTCCTCGAGCAGGGCCGTGAACGTCGCGTCGGCGTCCGACAGGGTGCCGGTCACGTAGGCGAGCGTCACCGCGTCGTAGCCCTGGCAGTCGATGATGCTCGACACCGTGGCCGTGTTGTCCGTCACCGCCGCCGCCGGAGCGATCAGCGGCCGGATGCGCTTGCACGAAAGTCCGTCACGCATGGTCTGGGTCTCCTCGTCTCGTCTCGATTACGCGAACTTCAGGAACTTCATCGCTTCGAAGTCGATGACGTCGCCGCCCACGCGGGCCGTGGTGTAGAACACGACGTAGGGCTTCGCGGTGAAGGGGTCGACGAGGACCGAGATGCCCTGCCGATCGACGATCTGGTAGAACCGGCGCATGTCGCCGTAGGCCAGCGCCAGCGCGTTCGCCGAGCTGTAGGACGTCATATCCTGCAGCACGTTGATCGGCGCGCCGAGCAGCGTGTCGGGCACGCCCGCCTGGAACGACGGGATGAACACGAACTTGCCGGCGCTCGAGGCGTCGGTCAGGTTGCGGATGCTGAACTTCGTGGTGCGGTTGCAGTAGAAGGCCGCGCCGGGGACAAAGGTGTCCTTCAGCAGGCCCATCAGGCTGTTCAGCTTCTGGATGCCGTTCGGGTCGGTACCCCACGAGCCGCTCGAACCCGTGGCGACGTGTTCCGGCGTGCCCCACGCGTAGGTCGTCGAGGTGGTGTAGCTGGCGAAACCGCGGGGCTGGCCCACACCGGTGCCGCTGACGAACGCGGTGTTCTGCAGGCGCGACAGCTTGTCGGCGACCTTGCCGTTGAGCCAGGCCGCGACGTCGATGGCGGCGTCGTTGATGAGCTTTTGCGTCGCCTTCGGCTGCGAGTAGAGCTCGTGGACCGGAATCTTCCACGGGAAGGGCACGACGGGCGTGGTCGAATCCGACCGGCTGCCGGTCTCCGAGACCCAGCCGCCCGACGCCTCGTCGAGATCCGCCGAGCCTTCGAGGGCGTCGGTCGAGATGGTCTGCGCGGCCGCGAAGCGGCGCACGTCGGAGGTCTCGAACACCTTCTTGACCATGGCGCCGGTGCGGTCCGGGTCGACCAAGTAGCCGCCGTTCACGTCGGAGCCGACCGACATGGCGCGGTGCTCTTCGGGCGTCAGGCCCTTCTCACCGACGTGCAGGTAGCGGTCGAACGCGGCCTTGTAGGCGCGCACCTGGTCCGGCGAGACCTCGGCGGGCGCGGGCTTGCCCTGCAGGGCCGCGTTGCTGCGCACCAGCAGGTTGAACGCGCGGGTCTCGGCGGCGATGTCGCCCTTGCCGGGCTCGGGCAGGCCGAGGGCGGCGAGACGGTCGACGGCGGCCTTGGCCGCGGCGAAGATTTCACCAGAGCGCATCTTCTTCCTCCTGGGTTTGGGCTGCGGCGGGAACTTCAGCACTGCCCACGATTCCAGCGTCGGGTTGCCCGTCGTGGTCTGCGTCCGGTCGTACTGAGGTCTCCAGGCCCTGGGCGGCGGCTGGCGCGGGCCGGGCGAAGACGCCCCCCCGACCGCCGCCGCGCCGTACGCCTCCACCTCCGCCATCCCCTCCGCCGCGCCTGCCGTCGCCCGTGTCGCCGGCCGCGCCGACTGAACCCGTTGCCCTGTCCACCATGACCGAAGCCGCCTCCTCCCCCGTCGCCAACCCGGGCGCCCGCCGTCGCGGGCTCGCCCTCGAGCTGCAGGAGCGCGCTCACGATGGCCTGGAAGTCGGCCCCGGCCGGCGACGCCGCCCAGCGCCCCTTCCAGCCAGATCGGAAGAGCGTCGTGTAGGGA
>ERZ650303.167-NODE-167-length-19128-cov-5.314371_pt1 | contig 19128 bp, 20 predicted proteins | sample MGYA00376239_ERZ650303 | MGnify/ENA primary metagenome ERZ650303 (study PRJEB26733, sample SAMN07839262) | wastewater metagenome | biome: small river; feature: stream; material: water | place: USA: North Carolina | collected 2016-04-05 ... | reverse complement strand
CGACATCCTCATCAACAACAACGCCGGTACCTGGACGGCCAACACGGACGACATGACGGCCGCGTCGGACGTGACCAGCGCGACGTTCACCAGCTACGCCGCGACCGTGACTTCGCTGTTCACGGGCGCGATTACGCCGGTGGCGTTCGAGCGGGTCGAGGGAACGCTCTCGTCGACGCTGAGCGCGCTGCGGACCAGCGATGCGACGAAAGACATCCTGGTCATCGCGACGACGGGCGGCTCGGGGGCGCTGACTTCAGGGCTGTTCACGGTGCGTTACCGGCCGTACCCGGTGTACGGCGAGAATGCGTAGCCTGTTGGATCGGGTGGCGGGGCTGGTGTCGTCGCGGAGGGGCGGCGGCATCAGTCCCGGCATGTCGGAACGTCGGCGCCGTGTGGAGCTCCGCGCGCCGGCGTTGTTCGATCGGCCGTGCCCCGAAGCGTTCCGGCGGCGACTGCAGGCGTCGGCGCCAACGCTGGATTGCGTCTACTTCGGTGACGGTCAGTGGATCATCGTCGTGCATCGGGGAGACGGGCCGCGTGTCGTCGAAGGGCAGAAGATGCACTGGAACGCGGCGACGCATGGGATTCGTGACCTCTCGGTCTACCAGCAGGCCGCGCTGATGCGCGAGGGGTGGGCCGGGCTCTATCAGTTCGCCGCGGTCGAGCCGTGCGAGGCGCATGCGGTCGAGGCATTGCGGCGCCTGCGGGCGAGCGCGCTCGATGTGGAGCGCGCGTTGCGGACCGCCGGCGACGAATCACGGTCCGTTCGCCGCCTTGCGGCGAACGCGGCCGAACGGTTGGACTTCATCCAGACCGAAGGGCGGTCGATCCATCGCTTCGCGCGACGGCGCCCGGTGTCTATCAACCTGCCCGCGTAGGGCACAGGGGGAATCATGCTGGGCTCGATGATTATCGGCGCGGAGGCCGCGCGTCAGCAGCAGGTGGACCAGGTGACGGGCGCGAACGACCTCGGGCCGATGATTATCACGGCGGAGGATCGCGACCGGGCGCTACAGGGGGCCGGGCTGGCACCTATCCCGGTGGTCGCTGCCGAACCGGCGAAGGCCGAGGACAAGACGCTGACGGTTCGCGAGGTGGCGCAGCTGCTGCGCGCGAATCCGGCCGGCGTGTCGGATGTCGTGAAGGCGGAGGCGGCACGCGCTGAGGCGGGTCTCGAGGTGCGCGTGACGGTGCTCAAGCTCTGTCGCCCGGTGGCGGAGGAACAGGGGCTCGCCGATCTGGTGGCGGCGATCGACGACGCGGTCGCGAAGCTGCTGTCGCCTGGGGATGAGGGCTGACGATGGCACTTCTGGCGAGTGACGTGATTCGGGCGGCGCGGGACGCGCATCCGGCGTTCTCGCCGGGTCGTGTCGCGCCCCCGGTCGCGTGGCGCGCGCTGCTTCGCATCCATCAGGCGCTGGTGGGGCAGGTGGCGCGCACCTCGCCGGATGTGCTGACGCCTACGGTCGTCACGGCGTCTCTGCCGCTGGCGTCATTCTCGGCAGGCATCGCGCTCGGGGCGTCCATCCTGCAGCCGTTGGATGTGACGGCGATCGACAGTGCGGGGAATCTGAGTGCGGTCGAGTTGGTCGCGTACAACGTGCGCGCGACGGCGATCCGTCACCCGGCGGCGACGATGCTGGGGACGACGTGCTTCCTCCTTGGCGATGCGCCGTGGTGGTCGCAGTGGGCGTCGGTGCAGGTGCGATTCATTCCCCAGCCGACGATGGCGCTGACGGACGCGACGACGCTGGCGCTCCCTGACGATGCGCTGGACGTGTGCGCGGCCAAGCTCGCCTTTGCGATGGCGACGCGGCTGGTCGAGAACGGCCAGCCGGCGGTCGCCAACTCGGCGGAGCTGGCCGCGACGGCGCGCGAGGCAGAGGCGCTATTCCTCGAGCGGGTTGGGGCCTACAAGCGTCCGCAGACGCTGCGGATTCGCGAGGTGTTCTAATGGCCGATGTGCAGACGATCATCGACGCAGCCGTCGCGCGTAGCGCTGCCGCACAGCCGCACCAACTGAGCGAGGACGCCCCGGAGCTGCTGCGCGTCGTGCAACGCGTGTTGTCGCGGCTCTACCTGCTGGCCTCGCGCCGGCGCTCCACCAACTTCGGGCAGATGGCGAACGTGACCTACTCGGCGGGAACGCCGGGTGGATGGCCGTTCCCGTCTGACGCCCTGTCGGTGCTGCGCGTCGAAACGCTGGCCGGCGCTGAGGTGGCGGTGACGCGACTCGACGATCGGTCCGGCATGGCGCCTATGCCGAGCGTGTACGAGTTGGGGCGGAAGCTGGTGGCGTGTGGTGCCGCGACCGATCCTGCGTCATCTGACACGCTGGTCGTCTACTACTCCGCGGCGGCGCCGGCGCTGGGAAGCGTCTCAACTCCGCTGCCGGCGGAGTTCCCCGACATGTTCTTCCCGCTGCTCGAATTGCCGATCGCGGTCTATCTGGCGCGGAAGGAAGCGCGCGCCGATGACGTGGCGGCGTTCGGGGCTGAGGAAGCGGAGTGGGCGGCGTACTTCGATGCGTGGCTGACGGACGCATCGGTCGCGCCTGGCGACCGCTTCGCCGGGTTCCGACCGGCGCAGGTGTCGGCGTCCTCTGACGACGGCGAGTGATGCGGACGACGGTGCCTCTGATGTTCGGCGCTGGCATCGACCGGGCGACGGGTCGATCCTCGGCGTCGCCGTCGTCGTTCGTGGATCTGCGGAACGTCTGGCTGGAAGACGCGCGCCTGCGCATGCGGCAAGGCTTCGGCCCCACCGGATTCCCCGCGCTGGCTGCTGGGACCGACGTGGCCGCGGTGTGCATGCTCGAGGCGACGCTCGACATCATCTTCGTGCTTTACGAACGCTCGACGCGAAAGCTGTCGGTGGCGCGGTTGAACCCGATCACGTCGCCGACGATGCAGACGGTGGGCGATTGGGGCACCGTGAACGCGTCGGCGACGCTTCCGCCGGTGGTGACGTGGGCGGAAAGCTACGGGCTCCTGTTCCTGGCGCATGCGGAACCCGTCTATGCCTACCGTCTGCCCACGAAGATCTACACGCCGAATGCGACGGACGCGACGGTTGGCGCGCTGACGACGCTGCAGTCGGACTTGAACGGCGACACGTCCGCCGCGGACGTGTACTTCCGCGGCGTGTACTCGTGGAACGATTCGCTGGTGGGCTACGGCTACGGCGAGGAGACGAGTACGGCGACCGCCAACCGGCCAGAGGTCGTGCGCGTGTCGAAACCCGCCGATCCGACCAAGTTCGTCCCCGAAGCGTACTTCATCGCGGGGAAGCGATCGACGCCGGTGACGGGTTTGGCCGGCATCCCGAACGTTGGGCTGGTCGTCGGGAAGACCACATCGGCCTACCTGATTAGCGGGACCGATGCCGAGACGTACGGCATCAATCCGTTAGACCCCCACCACGGCAACATCTCAGACCGCGGGATGGTGGCGGCGAACGGGGCCGTCTGGATGTGGGGACTGCTGGGGCCGCGCGTCACGACGGGCGGGCCAACGATCGACATGGCCGGATCGCTGTCGCTGGATACGCCTCCGCCGGCGACGCTGCCAGATGTCGGCGATGCGGTCCACATGTTCGCGCTGTACGACCTGACGGCCGAATGCGTGGAGTTCGTATGGCCGCGCTGGGTGACGGCCGAGTCGCCCACGTTGTCGTACGTCGCCAGCGTGCGCGAACCGACGAACATCCGATGGAGCTACCACACGAGGCAGGCGTGCATCCCCTGCGCCGCGACGGTGCTCCTCGGGAAAGCCTCACCGCCGGCGCTGACGGCGTACGCCGATTTCACGGCGCAGGCTGACGCGGGGATCGACACCAACGCGGCGTACCGGAAAGTCAGTGTCACGTGGAACAACTCGGGCACGTACCTAGGCACCGAATCCCTCGAGGTCTACGTGAAGCCTGCCGGCGGGTCGTGGTCGCTCAAAACGACGCTGGCGCATAACGGGGCCTCCACGCAAAGCGCGACGCTCACCGGGTTCGATCCGCTGCAAGACTACTCGATCGCGATCCGCGCGACGCGTGACGGAGGCTACACGAGTGGCTACGCGTCGAGTGACCCGGATAGTTGGTCGGCGGGGACGGCGGCTGACTCGAAAACGACGGTGCAGACCGGGTGCAGTACGCCGACGATGACGGCGGCGGTCTGGTCGCGCGTGTCGGCATCGCAGGAGACGATCGCGGTGTCGTTCACGCTGGCCGACGTGCAGGCGCCGTTCGTGTTCGAGAAGTCGACCGATAACGCGTCCTGGTCGGTGGTGGCGACGTACGCGACGGCGCCGGTATCGGCGCGCTCGGTCAACTACAACGTCGGTGCTGGGGAGTCGGCGACGACGCTGTACTTCCGGGTGACGCCAAAGCGCGGGAGCATCACGGGCACGTCGGCGACCGGGCTGTCGACCTACGTGGGGCCGGGGCACGCGACGCACGGCTATGCGGCGCTGTTCTCGACCTTCGAGCGGTTCGAGGGGCGCGCGCATTTCGTGTGGGACTGGCAGGGGTCGGTCTCGCCGGTGGCGCGCAACGTCGTCGACCTGCAGGTACAGTTCTCGACGAATAACGCGACGTGGACGACGCTCACGGCGCCGTGGGGGTGGGAGCAGATCACCCGACCGTACTACCAGTACGAGTCCGTGGGGCTGGTGAATCCGGGGACGAATTACTTTCGCTGGCGCTCGGTCGTGACGAGTTACGGCGTCACGAATTACACCCCCTGGCAAACGCTGAATTGGGTCGGGGTCGACGCGAGCGTGACGCCGACCTACACGGGCGATGCGTCGTATGCGCCCGGATTTGTCCCGTGGAGCAACACGCGCACGATGAGCTATTCGGGCACGTGCGCCGGCGGGCAGACGCACGCCTATCTCGTCTCGGTCGGCTCGGCGATGCGGTTCGCGGAGGTGAAGTCGGGCAACGGCTCAGCGCAGACGTTCACGATCGCGCCGTCGACGGTTGGGGTGTCGACGTGGGACGCGTCGGTGTCGGTGCGCTACCTGGTGCGCCAGTCGGACGGCGGCGGAGCTCGAGCGCAGCTCGGGTTCTTCACGGAACCGGGGGGCACGCCATGACGGACCTGCGAAATGCCATCTGGTTCGGGCAGGGGCGTACGTCGGGGACGCCGACGTATTGGGAGGGCGGCGCCATCGCGGTCGACGCGGGGACCGATATCGCCCTCGTCGCGCGCACGGCGATGCTCTACCCGCAAGGGCGCTCGGGGGAGACGCTGTTTCGGATGGCGTACCTGTCCGTGACCCACGTGGCGTCGGCCGTGTTGCGCGTGACGCCGGTGGTCGAGGGGACGCTCGGGGTGCTCAGTGTGGCGACTGGCACGCTGACGCCTACGCCGCAGATGTTGACCTTGCCCCAGCAGACGGGCGAGCCGCGCACGGCGGTCTACCCGGTGCCGTTGGTGGCGAAGTACCAGCGGAGCGGCGGGCCGCTGACGCGGGTGTCGCTCCGCGGTGTGGGGGTGCAGCTGTTGATCGAGAGCGTCGGGGCGATCGGGAACGGCATGCTGGCGATTGATGCCGTGGAAGTCGAGCACGAACCGATCGCAAAAGCGCAGTTCGAGGGGGTGACCTCGTGAAGGTCCGCGGCGTGAAGGTAGCGACGTTCAAGCAGGCGACGGCGGCCATCGCCACCCTGCAAACGGCGTGGAACGACTTCACCGCCGGGAAGGCGGTCACGAGTGGCAATAGCGGGACGGTCGCGTACTCGGCGGGCGACGGGCCTGAGCGTGATTTGGTGGGCGATCCGGTGTTCTTCCACGATGGGACCAATGCCTGGATTGTCTGCTTCTACAAGGAGGCGTAACCGTGTCCTGGCTGTCGAGCGCAATAGGGAAGGATCGGCGGCAGGAGCGCCGGGCGATGCAGCAGGCGAACGACCCGATGGGTCGCACGCAGAACGACAACCGGTTCGCGGCGGCGCTGACGGGTGATCAGAACGCCGAAGCGCGGTATGGCGGACTGCTCGACACTTCGCGCGCGCGCAACGACGCGGCGATGGGTGGCGCCGCGGGATGGCGACCCTCGCGTTCGGATTACCTGTCGGGTGCCGGCGGTGGGTCGATGCCGCTGACGGGGCAGGCGTCGCGCGGTGGAATTCCCGGCATGTCGCGGCAGACGGGCGGGTCGATCAACCTGAACGGTCAGGGGCCGAGCGGGTGGGACCCCAATGTGCAGCCGTGGGACCCGTCAAAGTTCAAGCCTGACTTTTCCTCTGGGCGTGGTGGCCGCGGCGCCGATGCCGGTCCTCCGACGAACATCCAACTGGCCGGGCAGGGCGCCAGCGGATGGGACTCGAACGTCCCCGCGTGGGACCCCAACAGCTTCAAGCCCGATTACAGCTCCCGGCGTCCGTCAGCTGCAGCCAACGACGGCGGCTTCCCGTTGGACGGCAAGGGGCCGTCAGGCTGGGACCCGAACGTTCAGCCGTGGGACCCCAACAAGTTCACCCCCGACTACTCGTCTGGTCGCGGCGGCTCTGGCGCTGGCGCTGGGTCGCCGCGTGGCATCACCGCGGCCGGCGGAACGGGCGCGTGGGAACGCTCGATGCAGGACGGCGGCGGTGCGCCGGCGGGCGGCAACGGGCCGACTCCCGGTGGGATGACGCGCGGGTGGAACCCCAACAACGTGCAGGGGCTGTCCTTCGATACGCTGTCGAAGATGACGCCCACGGCGGCCGATGGGTTCGACACGGGCGCGCTCGACAACTTCGACTCTGAGAACCTGCGGGGCGTCGATGTGAACGGGACGCTGGACCGCTACACGGGCGGCGCGAATCGCTTTCAGCAGGCGATGCGTGGCGGGCGCACGTTCGATCCGGTGGCGCAGGGCGGGAACCTGGCGGCGTGGAACGACGGCGGGCTGGGAGGCTATGACGCGGGCGCGGCGGTCAAGGAGTACGCCGGCGGCGCGTGGAATGGGATTCAGATGGACCTCAAGAACCTGTTAGGCGAGCAGGAAGCCGCCTCGCAGCGCGGCGGGCGGCTCAACAGCGGGTTCTTCGATCGCGACAAAGGGCGCGTCATCACGGACGCGACGAATCGCTTTTCCAACGCGGTGGCCGGGCAGGCGGTCAACGCGGCCGGCATCACGGCAGACGCGCGCAAGGCGTCGGCGCAGATGCGGTTGTCGCGTGCGTCGGACGCCGATCGCAACATCCTCGACGCCGGGCTGCAGGGGCAGGACCTCACGGCGCGCGACCTCTGGCAGACGGACAGCAACACGCGCGACATCCTCGGCCTCGGACTCGACGCCGGCAAGGCGGCGACTGGCGCGCTACTCGATCGTGCGTCAGGGATGGACGCCAACCGCTTGGCCGCGATCAAGGCGGGGCGCGACCTCGGACTGGACGCGGCCAAGTACCGCGACGACTACCGCTATCGCGGCGCCAGCGACGCGGCAAACCTCAACCTCGATCGCGCGAAGTCGCTCGACGAAATGGGGCTGGACCGCAACAAGTTCGTCGACTCCTGGGATCAGGAGAATGCGCAGTTTGGCGATACGATGGACTGGAACCGGACGAAGGACGCGGCCGACCGCACGGACGCGCGCGAGGCGCGCGACACGGCGACGTGGCTGACGCTGGGCGACCGCTACCGGGACCAGCTGGTCGGCGCTGACGATCGGCAGACGGCGCGGCGCAACGCGAAGGCGCAGGCCAAGCAGAACCGGTTCCAGAATTGGATCAGCGGCATCTCGACGGGCGTGGATGTGCTGAACGCACTGAACCCGATGAAGATCGGGATCGGGGGGAAGTAGCATGGGGCGCTATTCGCCAACGGTGCGGCCCGATCCGGGCGGGCCGCTGGACTTCTCCCCGCTATCGTCGGCGCTTCGCCAGCTGCAAGACAACCGGCTGCGGCGCCGGCAACAGAAGCTGTGGGAGGACCGCGAGGCCGAGGACCGCCGGGTACAGGGCGAGCGGGAGCGGGTGGCCGCCGAGGAGCGCGCGAACGACGTGCGGCGCCGCGGCGGTCAGCCGTTGCTCTCGGCGCCGATCGGCCAGCCGACGATTCGCGACATGACGCCGAGCCGCGAAACGCGGGTCCCGTCTGCCGTGGGTGGCGGGTCGCTGCGTCCGTTGCTGCCGGCGTCGTCTGGCGGCGACGCGCGCGAGGACGGGACCGGGCGGTACACGGAAACGATCGACGGCGAAACGTACCTGGTGGACCCACTGCAGCCGATGCGCCTGCAGGATCGGGTGCGGCGCGACACGGAACGGGCGAAGCTGACGGCGAACGGGCGCGTCTCGCGCACGTTCCTGTCGGGCGTGCCGCAGTTCAAGGACGCGCTTGCGACACTGAGCGATGAAGACCTTGGGCGCATGCCGCTCTCTGAAGTCGACGCGCTGGCGCGCGTGGGGACGCCGAAGCCGCTGTCGGCGCGTGAGGACGTGACGGGGCAGGCGAAGGCGTACGGCATCGACGTGACGGGAATGTCGCCCGGCGAGGCCGCGACGCGCGTGGCGATGGCCGAACGGAAGTGGGAGACGGCGAACCGGCCGGCGAGCGCCGACGATGAGAGCAAGGCGTTGCTGCGCGAGGAGCGTCGGGCGCGCGCGAAAGCGGCGTTCGCGCGCCGTCAGGTGCTGGCCGGGCAGGGGCTCGGACTCGACAACGACGCGAAGTTTTTCGGCGATAAGCGGATCTGGAACAGCCAGACGTTAGCCGAGGCGAAGCGGTTGGGGATGACGAACGCCGACTACATTGCGGCGCGTCAGGAGTACCGGGACAAGCCGAGCACGGAATCGGCGCGCGCGGAGCGAGGGAAGGCGAATGCGAGCGCGCTCGATCGGCTGCTGGCAGAGGAGGGCGTAACGGCGAAGGCTGGTGGCGCCAATGAGCAGGGCGGCGGCGACTACTCCGAAGACGATTACGTGCGGGCGCTGCAGGCGCTCGGGCCGAAGGCGACCGAAGCGCAGGCGCGCGCCTGGTTGGACAAGCAGGGGCGGCGCTGATGGGCACCAGCGCGTTCGAGCGTGCGCGTCAGCGCGTGAACGGCGAGGACGACTCGCCGTTTTCGCGTGCGCGAAAGCGTGTCGTGCAGGAGCCAGAGCCGCCGAAGCCGTCGATCGGGGCACGCGTCTCGCGCGCGGTCGACATGGCGACCGCGACGAACCCGATCGCGCGCGCCGGCCGCACGATGCTCGCCGATGTCGCGGCGACGGTGCCGCGCGTCGGGTCGATGCTGCTTGAGCCCGGGCCAGAGCGGCAGCAGCTGCAGAGCGTCGCGAACCGTATTGAGGAGTGGGGCGCCCCGCGCGACGCGGTGAGCACGGGGGCGAAGCTGCTCACGGGCGTCGGGAAGTACATGGCGTTGGGGCCGGTCGCCGGCGTCGCGATTGGGAGCGCAGAGGCCGCGGCCGATCCGCGCTTCTCGCAAACGTCGCTGGTCGCCGAGTTGGCGAAGGTGCAGCGACCGGGCATCGCGGGCGATGTCGCGCGGGCGACGGGACGCGCGGCCGAGTGGATGAATCAGACGCCGACCCGGCGCGCGATCGGTGATGCGGCGATCGGCGAGATTGGGTCGCGCGTGCTGACGGCCACGGCGCGCGGCCTGGGGGCGGTCGGCGGAGCGGCGGAACGCACCGCCGCGAAGGCACTGGACCGCCTGAACCCGATCCCTGACGATGTGGTGGAGGCTGCGACGCGTGGCGGATTTCCTACGTCGGGGCGCATCACGCCGGAACGGTTCGACGAATTCGCGCGCGAAGTGGCGCAGCCGCCGCAGACGTTGCCGCTGGCGCCGTGGCAGAAGCGGTTACCGTCGTCGACTGCTGGGGCGTGGCAGATGCCGGCGGCTGGCGCTGAGACGTTGGGGCAGGCGCGCGCGCGTCTTGAGGCGGATCTCGAAGCGAACCCGGTGCGTCAGGCGCTGCTCTCGCGTGCGGAGAAGGCGGCGGCTGCGCCCCCAGGTTCCGATGACGTGTTGCGCGGCATGGACGCGCGCGATTTGGAGACGGACGACATGTTCCGACTGCAGGGAGGCGCGCGCACGAATGGCGGGGCGCGGCGCCCTGTCGCGCGCGTGCGGACTGAGGCGCTGCTAGGCGAGCTGGCCGACCTCGAGCCCAAGCGGCTGGACGCCGAGCAGCGCGCGCAATATGCCTGGGTCGACGACGGCGAGAACCTGCACTACACGGGAAGCGTCGTGCCGAGTGCGGACCGCGGCGCGGACGGCGTGTCGCGTCAGGCGAAGGCGCTGCAGAATCTCGAGGATTACCAGCGCATCACGGACGAAGTGTTCGGCGAGTTGAAAGGCCGCGGGCTGGACGACGCCGACATTTGGGATCGCGTGAAGGCGATCACGGATGCGCGGGACGGCGGTGTGCGCGCGCGCGAATCGCAGCGCGCCGCGGCGGCGCGTGCGCGTCTGCAGACGGACGCGGCCGGCGGTGCTGACCCGGTGGCGCGCGCGGAAATCGAGGCGCGCATGGGGCCAGAGCCTGACTATCAGGTCGGCGACGGCGAAGGGTTCGACATGTTCAGCGTCGGGTCGACCCCGGCCGTGCGCCGCGCGCTAGCCGACAACCCGGTTGCGTCAACGCTGAGCGGTGCAGCGATCGGCGCATCGACCGACGACGACAACCGACTGCGCGGCGCGGCGCTGGGTGCAGCTGGCGGGTATGCGGCGCATCGCGTGGCGCGCGGGGATGCGGCGCTCGGACTGACGACGAAGCGGCTGGATGATGCCGAGTTGCCGCAGCCGCGGCTGTCGGCGTTGCACAACGTGTCAGCTGACAAGCTTCGCGCGGCTGACGAGTTGGGTGGATTGCCGGCGCCATCGTTGGCCGTTGTGCCTGACGGTCAGGAGTTCCAGAGCTTCGGGGACATCACACTAATCGGCCGCAAGGCGCTCGGAGATCCTGCTACGTCGCGCGTGTTTGACTCCGACGTGTACTCGGCGCGCGCGCCTCGTCCGAACTACAAGCCGATGACGTGGCGGCAGATCGACGAGTTTTTGAAGCCGCTGCAGGCTGTACGTCCTCGTGATACTGGAACGTGGGATCAAGCCGCGGACGCGCTGAGGCGTGGGGATATGGCCGAGGCGGAGCGTGGGCTATGGAGCGGCAACAGCACGCGCGCTCTCTTTCTCAAGTCAAAGGGCGTTGACGTATCGCCAGAACTTGAAGGCCGGCAGCTGCGTGAAGCGATCGACGCATTTCCTGCAGGCGAATATGACAAGTTCGTGCGCGATCTTGTCGCGCCGTTGCGGCGCGATCCGTTCATTGAAATCGGCGGGCGGCGCGTTCCGTACAACCTTGAGACGGCAACGCAGGCGTCCACCCGTGGAGGCGTGCGCGGGAAAGAGAAGGGAATGACGTTCGGTCCTGGCGCAGCGAAGGCGAGGGGCGCGCAGGAGTTTGCTGACCTCGAGGAAATGCGCGCGAGCGCGCGTGAACGCGTGCGTCCACCAGATGAAGTGCGCGCGTCGCACACTGACGTTGTGAACGACCCGTTCGCGCAGGCGATGGTTGAATACAATCAAGCACTTCCTGCGGAACGGCGACTGCCGACGTGGGAGGCGATGGATGCGATTCACCGCGCCGTCGGGAAATCCTACACGCCACGCGGAAACGTTTCGCCGCAGCGTTTGCGTGAGGCGCTGTATCGTGAAGGGTTCGGGTCGGTTCCGAGCGACATCATCTCAATCGGCGTCGATCGGGCGCGCGCTATCCGGCAGGCTCCCGTTGAATACTTCGAGGCAAAGCCACAGCGGGCTGTTCCCTTCGACGACTTTGCTGGCGCGGTGATTCCGAAGGACGCGTCGGCGGAAACGCGGGCGCTGCTGGAACGGCGCGGCATCCCGTTCCGCGAATACGAGAGTTCTGCCGATCGCGAAGCGGTGCGCGACGCATTCCTGCGTGAGCTGCAGGACGGTGGCGCCGACGTGCGTTTCTCGGTCGGCTCCACCCCCGCGTTCGTCGCGGCGGCGAAGCGTGTGGCGCAGTCGCCGGCGGCATCGGCGGCGACGGGTGCGATCGTTGGGGCGTCGGTCGATCGCGACAATCCGACCCGTGGCGCGCTGGTGGGTGCATCACTTGGGGCCGGCGGGTCGCTGCTGGCAAGGCGCGCGGCGAAGGCTGGCGCGCCGTTGCGGCTGACGGGTGACCCGGACGTGGATGCGGTGCTCGGGACGATTGCGCGCGGGGAGCGGACGGCGCCGAAGGCTGACCGCATGCTGACGGCGGCGCAGCAGGCGTACACGAAGATCCTTGACCAGCTCTACCCGTTGCGGAAGTTCGGGCGCGATGTGGGTGGGTCGGATCAGCTGTCGAACGTCGCGACGCAGGCGAGCGGATGGCGGTCGTCGGCGAATCAGCGCGCGCGCGAATCGCTGGCGCCGATCCTTGAAGCGACGAAGGGGCGGCGCGAGGAAGTCATGGCGCTGGCGAAGGCGCAGCGCGCCCTTGCGTTGCTGGATGCCGGGCTCGAAAAGACGGACATCCCGCGCGATGTGCTGGAACGTACAGTCAAGAAGCTGGAACAGGACGCCGACGTAGCGGACGGCGCCCGTCAGCTGCAGGACTACTATCGGTCGCTGCTCGACTACAAGCGCGCCAATGGCGTCATCACGCAGGACGCGTTCGACGCGATCGTTGATGCGGGGGACTTCTATACCCCGTTCGTGCGCGAGTTCGATGACGTGGCGGGCAAGGCGCCAACGGCGGGCGGCGGTCGGTTCGTCAACAAGGGAACCGGGGTGCGGAAGATGGACGCCGAGCGCGCCAGCTCCCGCACGGTCGACCCATTCGAGCAGGCGCTACTTGATACGTTCGAGACGCATCGCACGGTCGCGAAACAGCGGGTGAGCAACGTCCTGGCCGAGACGGTGGAGGCCAACGACATCGCGGCCCATCCGTTCCTGCGGCGCGTGGAGAATCAGCAGGCTGGGCGTCAGGGGCGCGTCGTCGCGGCGAACATCGGCGGCGAGCGGCGCTATTACGAAGTTGTGGATGAGGATCTTTACAACGCCTGGGCGTCGTACGATCCGCAGCAACAGAACATCCTCGTCACGCTGGCGGCGCCGTTCAAGCGCGCGCTGCAGTCGGGCGTCACGCTGCTCCCGGATTTCGCCGCGGCGAATGCGCTGCGCGACAACGTGATGACGGCGCTGCAGTATCCGTTCAAGACGAAAAGCGTGGCCGGCGGTGCGGCGGTGGGCGCGGCGATCGGTGCGGCCACATCGGACGATCCGGGCAGGGGGGCGCTGCAGGGCGCCGGCTTGGGGCTCGGCGTGGGTGGTCTGATGCCGAACGTCCTGCGGTCGCTGTCGGCGATGCGCGCGATCGTGAAGGACGAGAAGGTCTACCGCCAATGGCTGAAAGACGGCGGCGGCGGGTTCGGCGGGATGTACCCGCGCGATCCGGCCAGCGCGCGGAAGCTGCTCAAGGAGCTCGAGCGCAACGGCGTGCAGGCGTCCGACATCGTGAACCCGAAGCGGTGGGTCGATGCGCTGCACTACATCGGAAGCGTTGCCGAGCAGGCGCCCCGTCTGGCGGCGTATCGTGATGCGCTGGCGACGGGCGCAGACGCGGCAGGCGCGGTCGCGCGGTCGGCTGACATCTCGCTCGACTTCTCCAAGTCGGGCACGCACACGAAAGGTATCGCGGCGACGACGGCGTTCTGGAACGCGAAGGTGCAGGGGTGGGACAAACTCGTACGCCTGCTCAAGAACCCGAAGACGTGGGCGCAGGGCGCGGCGATGATTACGGCGCCGTCGATCGCGCTCTGGTCGGTGAACAAGGACAACCCGGAGTATTGGGACCGTCCACAGTGGGAACGCAATCTGTTCTGGCTGGTGCCACGCGGAGAGGGGCAGGGGTTCTATCGCATCCCGAAGCCGTTTGAGGTGGGCTACCTGTTCGCGTCGATCCCTGAGCGCATCCTCGACTATGCACACGAGAAGGACCCGGAAGCGTTGGCGGTCGCGATGCGTGACATGCTGTCGACCGCAGCCGAAGGGTCGGTCCCGCTACTCCCGACCGCCGCGCAGCCGATCGTCGAGAACATGGCGAATCACAGCTTTTTCAGGAATCGCCCGGTGGTCGATCGGCCGGACTTGGCGCCGGAACGGCAGTTTGACGCGCGCACGTCGTCTCTCGCGTTAGGCGCTGGCAAGCTCACGGGCACGTCGCCGCAGCAGATCGACAACGTGATTTCGGGCTACACGGGCGGCGCGGGCAAGGTGCTGCGCGACGTGACGGATCGGATTGCGCGCGCGACCGGCATGGACGATCGCCCGCTGCCGGCGGATCGCGCCGCGGTGCCGGTGATTGGCGACCTGGGGAAGCGGTTCACGACGCGCGACAACGGCACGTCGGACGCGGAGTCGCTGTTCTGGTCGAAGTGGGAGCGGGCCGACGAGGCGTATCGGACCGTGCGCGACATGGTGGCCGACGGGGAGACTGAGGACGACGTGCGCGCGTTCATTCGTCGGCGCGCTGATGACCTACGCGGGTACGAGACGTTGAAAGAGACGCGCGCGCAGCTGTTGGAAGTGCGGAAGGCACAGCGGCAGATCGTCGCCGATCGGGCGATGCCGGATGAGCGGAAACGGCGGGTGCAATCGCGGCTCCGCGCGCTGGCGACGCAGTTGGCGCAGGGCACGGCAACCGGCGACGGGACGGTCGCCACTCAACCGTAAGCGAGACGACGGCGATGACTCCACAGCAGGCGAAGGGCAGGGCGTCAGTGGTTGACGCGCTCGGCGACATCAGGACTCAGATCGCGGCGCTGGTCGTCGCGGTGCAGGCGGCGGGGATGGTGGTCACCACTCCGGCAGAGCGGCGGCTCGAGGAAGCGAATTCGGCACTCGATCGAAAGGTGACGGCGCTGCAGCAGGAGGTCGAGGCGGACCGCCAGCGGCTGAACGCGCTCGAAACGATCGTGCAGTCGGTTCGGCGTCTTGAAAAGGCCAAGTGTGCCGAAACGAGGGACAGGCTCGCGCGCTCCCTCTTGGACTGCGACTAGCGTATGATGCTGGCCGGGCAGGGCGTCGATTCGGTGCTGGTGTCGCTGGTAGCTGACGTGTTCTGGCGGCGCGTGTGGCCGCAGATCGAGGGGGAGCGGCTGCGGCTGACGGTGTGGGTGCTGCGCCCGAGCGTGCGCGTCGCGGCGTTGCGTCCGCTGTTCGTCAGGATCTTCGGGGAGCCGACACCGTGAAGGGCGTGACCTTTCGTCGGTCGCCGAACTTCGGGCGCCGGCCAGCGGGCGCGCGGGTCGACTGCCTCGTCCTGCACGCAGACGCGGGGAAGTCGGAGGCCGGTACGATTTCGTGGATCTGCTCGCCCGACTCGAAGGTGAGTTATCACTACCTGGTGCACCGCGACGGGACGGTGACGCAGTTCGTCGCCGGGGAAATGCGCGCCTATCACGCGGGCGTCTCGGAGTTTCAGGGGCGCCGGAACGTGAATGACTTCTCCCTCGGCGTGTCGTTCGCCAACGATCAGGCGGGGGAGTCGTTCCCCGTGGCGCAGCTGCAGCGCGGCGTCGAGCTGGTGGCGGAGCTGGTGGAGGCGTATCGGATTCCGTTGGATCGCATCACGACGCACGCGGCGATTGCGCCCGGCCGCAAGCACGATCCGGGGCCGCTGTTCCCGCTGGCGGCGTTTCTCGCCGACGTGGCCGATGAGGTGATGCTATGACGCCCCAGGGACATCCGGTCGGGTCGGCGCGCGCCGTGCACGGGTTCTGCGTCGTGTGGTACGATGACGCGACGCAGCAGACGGTGGCGCTGGGGGAGTTCGAGCGCGTGCGCCATGCGTCAGAGGCGGCGAAGCGCGCGACGCGCATGATGATGAGCGATGACCAGCTCGCCGACACGCCGCTGTCCATCGTCGTGGACGGGCTGCACGGCGATCGGCACGCGATTGACCTGTTGCGCGTTCAGCAGGTGAGCGAGTGGCCCCCCTCGGCTGTCGCGCGCGAGACGGCAGACCGGGCGCTGTACGAGGAATCCGACGATGAGCGGGAGCCGTGGCAGTCGTGACGCGTTGCTACTGGCGGGCTCCTGCGTAAAGCTGTACTGTCACCCCTGACATGCGCGTAAGGAAAACGTAAAGTGCCGGGACGGGTGGAGTTCGACGAAGGTGTAGGCGGTGGGGCGCTGTGGGTCGTCCGTGACGGAACCGGGCGGCCAGTGCTCGAGTTGCGCGCCGACGTGATGGCATTGACGGCCGATGAGGTGGCCGACGTGGCGGCGTTGGCGGAACGGCTGGCCGCGCGGCGCGCGCTGCAGTTGATCGGCTAGCGCACCCCGGCGCGCTGCTGCGCGCGCTCGAACGGTGTCGGGAGCGTGCGCCACCCGCGGTCGGGCGACAGCACTTGCACGCGCCCCGTGAGGCGATGCACGCGGACTGCGATGGCTCCCGAATCCCGCCACGCGTCGCGCATTTCTACGTCACGGTACGGCGTCGGCCAGCCAAACCACAGCACAACAGCAGCGATCGCCCACAGCGCCACGACGTTGCGCGTCCTCACCGGCCACGCTCCCCGCTGGCGCGGCGCGTGGTCGTGTGCTTGGCGCTGCGCGGGTGCTTTCGCTTCTGCTCCTCTAGGATGTGGCGTTTGCGCTCTGCCTCCTGGTCGTGATGTGCGGGGCGCATGTCGCCCTCCCCGACCGCCAGCCACTTTCCCTCTTGACAGGTCGGATTTCCCGGGGTAACCTCAGTGCGTGCTATACGCTATACACTGAGAGCTATACGGGGCGCGATATGGCGAAGGTCCGAACGGAAGGCAAGGGGGGCGGCGAGACAGTCGTGCTGCCGATTCGACTTGGCGGGGCGGTGCATCGGCACCTGCGGCGCGCGGCGCGGCTCAGGGGGTTGCCGCTCTCGACGTACATCCGAGAGGCGGCGCAGCGAGACGCGGCGGGCGTGATCGAGGAAGCGAAAGCCGCAAAGTCTGCGCCAGTTGATGTGTCGCAGAACGACACACGGGGGGCCGCGTGATTCATCCCCCGATTGCCGATGCGATCAGCGCGCGGGTTGAATGCCCGTGCTGCGATGGCGAGGGGACGCGCTACGTCAGCGGTCCGTCGTGGGGCTACTGGGGCGGATCAGACGTGGAGTATGCCGAGTGCCCCGAATGCGACGGGATCGGGAAAGTCGAGTCCGACATGGCCGACGACATCCGCGCGCGTGGCGTGCGGTTCCACCCGGAGGACTGAGCATGGCTGCGACTGCTGTTGAGGCGGCGCCGTGTTGTCCGCATCAGACGCACTGTTGGCGCTGCGCACCAAACTCCTTTGTGCCGAGACGGTGCAGGCCGACATGGAGCGCCGCGGGGTGCCGCATCGCTGGCCGGTGGCGCTGTCGATCGAGGAGGCGCGGGCGCTGCTGTCCGTGGTGCCACTGTGACGCCGACGGGCGGGTACCTGCTCGTGGCCTTTGGCGCGGTGCTCGGGTGGGCGCTGCGTTCCTGGTGGGGCGCGTGGCAACGGCCGAACGCGTCGGCCGATCGGTGGTTGGAACGCCGGCGCGCGCGCCCCTGAAATACCAACGCCACCCGGCGAGGGGTGGCGCTGGCACTGCTTCACACTTCACGCGAGAGGAAACTTAGGATGACACTGACCGCACAGCAACTTGAACGGAGACAGCAGGGGGTGGGCGCGTCGGAAGTCGCGGCCGTCCTCGGGCTGGACCCGTACCGTACGCCCTTCGATGTGTGGTACAGCAAGGTATACCCCGGCGAACGGGTGCAGGTGCAGACGGACGCCATGCGGCGCGGGCATCGCCTCGAGCCCGTGGTGGCCGACATGTACGCCGAAGCGCATCCCGGCGTGCTGCTGGAAGTGAGCGACACGTGCGCGCGGCGCGACGCGGAGTGGGCGTTGGCGACGCCTGATCGGATCGTCTTGGCGCCCTCTGGCGCGACGGGACTGCTGGAAATCAAGACGAAGCGTTGGCACACGGCGCGCGTGTGGGGCGAGACTGGCACGCAGGACGTTCCGCTGTTGGTCGTCGCGCAATGCCAGTGGCAGATGTGGGTTGTGGATCGCCCGTGGTGCGACGTGGCGCTGTTGATCGACGGCGAGGAATACCGCGAGTATCACCTCGAACGCGATGACGAGAGCATCGCGGCGATGGTCGAGGAAGTCGCGCGCTTCTGGATGTTCCACGTGCGGAACCAGATCGCGCCAGAAATGAAGGGCGAGCGCGTGGCGTCGTACCTGGCGCATCGGTATCAGCAGCGATCGGAGGAGTTGGCGTTAGCCACGCCCGAAGCGGAGCTGCTGTTACAGCAGTTGGCGCGGGTCAAGAGCGATCGCAAGCTGGCGGAGTTGGAGGAGGAACACGTGACGAACCTCCTGAAAGCGGAAGTCGGGGAGCGTCGCGGCATCACGGGCGCGGCGGGTCGGTTCACGTGGGCGGAGCAGGCGGGCGGGATCGACTACAAGGCGGCAGCCGAATCGCTGGGGCTGACGAATGAACAGGCCGAAGCGTTCCGGCGTCCGTCGTTCCGGGCGGCGCGGTTCACGGCGACGCGCGGGGAGGGCTGAGACGATGGCGAACCCCAATCTCCCGGTGCGTGTCGAGCAGACGGCCGGAATTGTCGTCGCGGAAGGCGAGACGGCATCCAGCGCGGTCGCCGCACGCGAAAAGGCGGCAGTGGAAGCGCGGTTCGTCGTGGCGCTCCATCGCCCCCGCAATCCCGACACGGCGCGCGTCCGCATCCTGCAGGCGTGCAAGCGTCCCCGATTTGCCGAAGGCGCGAAGTACATGAAGCCAGTCGGCGGCTCGAAGGTCGTCGGCCCCTCGATTCGGTTCGTCGAGGAGGCGCTACGCCAGTGGGGAAACATCGACATCCAGACGCCGACGGTGTTCGACGACGATGAACGGCGCATCGTGCGCGTCTCGGTGACGGACCTCGAAACCAACACGTCGTTTTCCTCTGATGTGACGCTCGCCAAGACGGTGGAGCGGCGGTCGCCGAGGGCTGGCGATGAAGTGGTGCGCGTCCGCACCAACTCGTCGGGGCAAACGGTGTCGATCATTCGCGCCGATGAAGACGCGTTCCTGAACAAGCAGAACGCCGGGATCTCGAAGGCGATTCGCAACAACGGGCTGCGTGTGTTGCCGTCCGATGTCGTCGAGGAA
>ERZ650303.166-NODE-166-length-19190-cov-14.072851_pt1 | contig 19190 bp, 19 predicted proteins | sample MGYA00376239_ERZ650303 | MGnify/ENA primary metagenome ERZ650303 (study PRJEB26733, sample SAMN07839262) | wastewater metagenome | biome: small river; feature: stream; material: water | place: USA: North Carolina | collected 2016-04-05 ... | reverse complement strand
GACTAACGAGTTTTCGCACCGGCCCTCGCTGCATGAACTGAACGTCGCCGCGGGGTCCGCCGACCAGGATGGAGTGTTGCGGACCTTCTGTGGCGGGGGGCGTCGGCGTCGGCGGGTTGTCGGCCACGGTCGGGCAATTGCAAGGGCTGCAGGCACAACTGGGGCCGCAGGGGCAGTCGCCTTTGCAGCCGGCGGCGGGGACCAGCTTTTCGACGCAGCCATTGGGTCCGCAGACGACTTGCTTCACCATCCGCACCGGCGCCGTCGCCGCACGGATGAGGGGGCGCTGCTCGACGTTGATCTTCACCGGCTCGACGGGGATCGTCACGACGCCTTCGTCGGTCGCCACGGTGATCGCAACCAAGTTGGCGAACTGGCCGGCGTCGGCCTTGCGAGAGAGAAGGATCGAGAGGACGGCGAGCAGCATGACGCAGGTCAGCAGTCGCAGGTAGTATCGAAGGGGCATGGAATTGATTCTCGGGGTGGGGTGGATTGTTAGACGGTTAGGCTGACCGTCTAACCGCAGGCGCGGGACGGCCATACCGCGTAGTTGCCGCCAGTCGGGACTTCGGCCCCTTCCTGGACGAGCAAAACGCTCGTTGTTTCGTCTTGGTAGACGCCGCCGTTCGCATCGAAGACAGCGAGGTTGACGCAAGTATCCGACCAGACGTGGGCGACGAGCGCCGGAAGGGGCTGGTCGGTTGGCTTCGATCCGCGAGGGTAGAAGTGAAGGACGCGGCCAATTGTTGGTTTGATCATGTTCGTTGCAGTTGGGGTGGGGTGGACGGAGTGAACAGTTAATTAAGGAACGCTGAGTCGATGGTGCAGGCCCAGCTTGCCGACTTCTTGATCTGCGACTCAGTGTCCCAGCCGAAGCCGCCCTTGTGGTTGCCCATCGCCTGGCCCCAAGTAACGCGCCAGCTATTGACGTAGGGGACGGTGTAGCGGCCGTTGCGGTAACGGATGCCGAGGTACAGGATTGAGTGGCCTTCGCGGCCGACCTGAACCATGCGCCCCTTCGCAAGCGCCGTCTTCATGCCGGGCAAGCTGCGAATCAGCTTGCCGCCAGGAGCACGGAACTTGGCGGCCGTCTCTTTCCAGCCGTCGGGGAAACGAGTCGAGAAACCGGTGTCGGCCATGACGTGATCGCCGAAGCGTTCGCGGTTTGCCGGCGTGTCGAGCGGCAAGAAGCCGACTTCCTGCATGCACTCGTAACAGTCGCTGACGCTCGCGCCGGAACTGGCCGACCGGCCGATCTGCTTGTACATCGACATTGAGGAAATATCGATGCCGTTTGCCTTGCCAAGATGCTGATTCAGCATCGTTTCGAACAGCGCAGCGCCGGCCTGGCCAACGCAAGAGCCCTCCCGCATTTGATCGCGGATGCGGCGGACAAACCACTCGTTTGATCCGTTCTCTTCCTGCATTTCGCAGGCTTCTCGGATCTGCTCTTCGGAGTAAAGTTCTTCGCTATCCTCGAAGAAATCGCAATAGTCGCCGAAGGTGTTTGGGCCAGTGTCGCCGAAAACAAACTCCGGCTCCTTGGAGAAGTCAACGTCGACGTAGCGATCGTCGATTTCAATGAAGTTGCTCATGTTCAGCCCCCTCCGCGCTTTGTGTATTCGACCAAGTTGTCGGCAGTGACGCTTGGTTCGAGCTTTTGTTTGTAGAGAACCGCTTTCGTCGTGGGGTCCAAGATAAAGACCGCCGGCACGCCGACGCCGAGGGCTTTGAGTGATTCAACCAAAGGCAGCGGCTGGCCATCGGAGCCCTTCTGCTCTTCTTCGAGAAACTGAATAACATGGCCCTGGCTGCGGAACCATTGAGCGGCAGTGCTGTTATTGGCTGTCGAGACGCGAAAGTTGTTGAATGCCGATGAGTCGTCATCGACTTCATGGAGGACTACCACCAGCCGCTTCCCCTCGACCACTGGGGGCGTCGGCGGTTCGGGCGGCTTGGCGCCCAGTTCCGACACGATCGCCGCTAGCGCCGCATCGAGCGACTGGCGGCTCGCGTCGGTAAGCGAACCCGATGCGGCCGCGTCGATTCGCTTGTTGATCTCAACGACGGCAGGGTGATTGGCGGCCACGCCGGCACGCGCGAGCCCCGCACCGAGTCCGCGCTTGAGGGCGTCCACGCTCGGAGCGATCGGCAGGCCGGCTTGGCGAAGGTCGGTGATCAGTTCGGCCAGGATCGCGGCCTTGTCGCCAGCAAGCTCGGCCAGCGTTTTGACGACCACCGGCGGAACCGGCGGCGCCTTGCCGACGATGAGCGTCCCGCTGTACTTCTCCAGTTGCAGCGCGTCGCCCTCGATCCAGGCAACAATGGCTTCGTATGAGTGGGAGCCGACGGGGCCGGTGACGTAGGCCGTCTTGTTGTCGCTCGTTCCCTCGCCGATCGAGAGCGTCGGGGCGCTCCAGCGATACTTGACCTTGCTGCCGGACGGGAAGGCGCGATCGACCTTCAGCGCGGCGACCGTGTGTTCGTCGATCCGCTCGGGCGCCGTAATCTGCGCGAGGGCCGTCGAGGCGAGAAGCAAGAAGGCGGCAAGAAAGGCGGCGGGCTTCATGGCTCGTTGGCGGTTTAGAGTAAAAGCCGCCGCCGGAAGTCCCGGTCGGCGGCCTCGATTCCTCCCTGGGTAGCGATCCAGGTGAGGCTACGCTGACTTCTTCCGGTTGATCCAGGCGGTGATCAGTTGCACGGCCAGGGCGATCAGCATTTGCAGCGTCGCCGGGTCGATTGCCGCGGGGTCGGCGCCGAAGGTACCAGGGCCGTCTTCCTGGAGATCTTCGAGGACGTGGCGGCACTCTTCGAGCGAGGAGAGCGAGCATTCCTCGACGGCGGTTTCAGCCACGGCGGAGGCGGCCAGCGGTCCCGGCGGTTCGCCGATCGTTGCGCCGAGTCCGGCGCCGACCAGCGTGTGAACGCACTTCGCGAACAGGGGGAGTTCGTCCTTGACGGAACCACTGCGGACGATGCGAATCACGTCCTTGACGCAATCAACGTCGAAGGCGGCGTAGGGGGGGTGAACGTGGGGCATGGCGACCTCAGAACAGATGGTGGATGACGGCTGCGAGGTGCAGCAGGCGAGCGATCACTGCGATGGCGGCCGTGTTCGTCATAGTGGCGGGGGCCGGATTTGAACCGGCGATTTCGAGGTAATGGGCCTCGCGAGATACCTGGCTTCTCCACCCCGCTCCAGGCGGCAAACGAAAAAACGCCGTATTCCCCCGGCCTCGTGGCCAGAGAAATACGGCGTTGGTTGTTCCATTTGCCGCTAGTCGATTGTCGTTACTTGGTCGTGAACTCCATGATCTCGCGGATCGTTGTGATCTTGCCGTCTTGCAGCTTCAGGACAATTCCGACTTCGCCGTGCCGGTGCTCGGTCGCGGCCAACTCGAACCATCGTTGCAAGATCGCCAGCGCCTTGTCAAGCGTCGGCGGCGAATCGGCGGCGTTGGTGCGGTTTAAGGCGTCCATGCAAAGGCGACACTAAAATCCGGCGTTGTCCTTGGCCGCCTTCGCCGCAGCTTCCTCGCGCTGCTGGCGATCCGCTTCGGCCAGGTGAAAGAACGCAACGCGGACCCACCGCTCGTTGTCGCTGACGCAAACCAGCGACCGCTCGCTCTCGACCAGCCACAGGTCTTCGGCCATGCGTCGGGACGGGACCGGCTGGCATTCGACGCAGTGAAGCTGGGCCGGGGCGTTGATCGCCTCCCAGTACAGGCCGCAGCCACAGGCCGGACAGAGAGCTTCCACGCACTCGGGGACGCTCCGGGTCTTCCGTGGGTCTTCCATGGGTCTTCCATGGGTCTTCCGTGGGTCCGACGGTATCCGCCAGTCCTCGGCGGGAAAGTAAACCTCCAGCCCTCGCATCGCCGGCGGTAGCCAGTCCTCGAAGCCGAGTCGCATGACGGTCGGCGGTGAAACTGGGTAGACGTGGTAGACGGCGGGCTTCGCGGCGTCTGCCGGAGGTTCGGCCAGGCCGGTGGAGGCTTCGGCGTCGGCGATGGAGGAGGCGTAATTTTGCCTAAGTTCTCTAAGCATATTCATTTTGAACCTCGCGGCGGGGTGTTCCAGAAAAGTGGAACGGTGGTTCCCCGCAGGTGGAACACGCAACTTGTTTTAGCAAATAGACTTAAGTGGGGTGTTCCACTGTTCCACTGTTTTTGCGACTTGCACCCCCACATACAGATCTCTCTCATCATCCACCCCCCACCACCCTCTCTCTCTGTATATGGGGGTAACTCTCCTAAATACTGGAACACTGGAACACCTACCTACCTACCTCTACTTAAAGTGAAGGGAAATCTATAGTTAAGTGAGGTATATAGGTGTTCCATTATATGTTCCAATGCGTTCCGGCGTTCCACTTCAGAACTCAGAGCGGCCGATGGAAGTCGTCGTGATCGGGATCGCTACCCCGCGTTGATTCGCGCCGCCCACCCGCAACCGCGTCCTGGCCGCCCCAGGCGTCCGCATAACGATCTGGGCGAGGTTCTGGCCTTCCCAGGCCCCGCCACGCAATAGATGCTGCGAGACGGCCTTAGGGACGATGAAGAGCGATTGGTCATTCCCATACTCGTCCGGGATCACCTTCACCCCCGCCGCCTCCAGTCTGGCCGAATAGTCGGCCCGGTAACTTGGGGACTCTAGTATCTGGCCGACCGTCAAAACGCCCCGACCGCCCAAATTGACATTGGCCGCCATGATGTCGCCGATCAGGTCTTCGTGGTCGATCCGGCCCTGCTCGGCCTTGTCGACGTTCGCCAGCAGCCGGTGGAGGATCGCCGTCGCCGCCGCATGATCTACGCCCTCGGCAACCGCCAGCATGGCCGCCGGGACCGCGTAGCACTCGATGATGCGGGAGTCGATGCCAGCCACCTGCGTCGACTTGAGGTCGACCGCCAGCTTCTTGGCCGCCACGCCGGAGCGGACGGCGATCGCGAGGAGCTTCTGCCCCAGGTCGAGCAGGTAGCGGCCCTCGGGGACCACTAGCTTCCCTTCCTGGCCGGCATTGGCCCCGCGAAGCTCGAACTGGATGAAGCGGTTCTGGTCCGGCTGCTTCTCCAGGCCGACCTCGATGGCCGCCACCCAGCACATGTGCCGGAGCGACTGGCTGACCGCCTTATGGTGGCTGGTCCCCTTCGCCTGCTTCTCGCCGCGGCCGGCCAGGCGGAAATGCTCCAGAGTCTTCGACCGCTCGCGCCCGGCCTCGAACTCGTCGATCAGCGGGATTCTCGCCGTGTTGGCGAGCCCCTGGATGATCCCCGCGGCCGAACTCTTGGCCTGCTTGAACGCCAGGGCGCCAAAGAGCCCCGGCGCGTCGTCCGCGCCCCCGAGGGCCTGGAACAGCAGCGACTTGCCCGATCCAGTCTTCCCGGCCACGGCAATGAGCGGGCGCCACTTCCAGATCGTTTGCACCCATGTCGCCAGGACCGCTCCCGCCATGATCGTGGGGTCAACATCCTGATGCGACCAGTTCCAGCGGTCGAATAGTTGGACGGTTTCATCGACGACAGCCCGGCGCCAGTCGACGCTGGCTGATTCGGCCATGTAGCGCTCGAGCGACTTGAAGTCGAACCAGTCGTCGATATCCGCTCCGCCGGCTCCGAAGTCGAGGACCAGGCCGTCGGCGCGCGGGGCGATGATCTGCCGCAGCACTTGGTCGCCGTTCCACCTGACGCCATCCCCCTTATTCACCAAGACGATCGTGTTCGTCTCGTTACCCCAGTCGTCGCGACCCTGCCAGATGCCGATGCCGCGTTCGTCGCCTCGCCCGCGGCGGCTGCTGGCGACCAGGGCGATCGCCTCCCGCACGTCGGAAACGCTGAAAGCACTCTCGCCGTCAGAATCCTGCGCGGCCAGGACGACGTACTCCTTGGCCGGCGATCCGCAAATCTGGATCAGCGTCTCGCGCTTCAGCCGGTCGATCTGGCGGATCGTCGATGACTTCTTATTGAAGGTCGAGAAGACGCGAATCGCCCCCGTCTCTTCTTCGTACAGCACTTCAAGCTGGAGCTTTTCGAGGATTCGCTTTTGGATCGGATATTCGACCTTGGTGAAGTCGACCTCGCCGCTAGCGGTCCGCGCCACTTCGAGCGGCGTCGTCTGGTCGGCCAGGGTCAGCAGGTCGGCGTAGGTCCGCCCCTCGGCGATCCAGTCTCGCAAGTCCTTGCCGTGATTCTTGGCCACTTCGTAGGGAAGCTGGACGTGTCGCACCTTCACGCCGGCCGGGGACTGCGAAGCGATCTGCGTCGCCCACGCCTTCGCGCCGTCCATGCCTGGCTGGTCCGCATCGTGGACGATGTTCGTGCTGGTCGGCGCCAGGGCCGTCGCCTGCCAGCGAGGCGTCTCCTTCGCGCCGTTCGCGTTGGTGACGACCAGATGCCGGTCGCGAAGCTGCTCGGGGATGAGCGATTGCAGGGCCAGCAGGTCGGTGATTCCCTCCACCTTCCAGATGAGTTCGGGCAGACCCGGCGTCGCGATCCGCTCGATCGCATGGCGGCCGACGAGTCCCGGCTTGCTGCCGTAAGTGATCTTCACCTTCACCTGGCCGATCTGCACCCCCTCGCGGTTGTACTTCGGCAGCGGCGCCGCGTTGTAATTGCAGATCGCCCAGCCGACGACGCTCTTCATGTCCTGGCCGATCACCGGCAACGCGATCACGGTGAACTGCTTCTTGTAGCGAGCCATGCGAGCGCCGGCCAGCAGCAGCCCTTCCTCGGTGACGCCCGGCTTCGCTTGCAGGAAGTGCGCGGCCAGTAGCGGCGACCACTCCTCCCACTCCAGATCCTTGGCCGGGTCTTTCTCGCCGATCGCCGCGATGCCCAGATGTTCGGCCACGCGAGCGACGGCGGCGGGGAATGACAGCCCCAGCATCCAGGCGACCGCCGCGAATCCGTCGCCGCACTTGGTCGAAAAGCAATGGCTACAGCGAACGGCCCCCGCCACTTCGTCGACCAGGCGGAAGCGAGTCTCGCCGCCGCACTTGGGGCAGGGATGTTCCTGCGAGGGGTCGAGAGATTCCGGCGGGATGCCGGCGACCGACTGAAGTATCCCCGGCCATCGTCCACTGGCCGCCTGCCGAACCGCCTCAGTGTCCTGTTTTGCCATCCTAGTCTTTCTTTCCGTGAGTCCTACTGCTGGCAACTAAGTTGCCGGAATGAGAATCGACGACCTCCCACCAGTCGTCTTCGGCGATCCGCTTCGCCATGCCGATCGCGTCGTTCAGGCGATCTTCGCCGAGGTGAACGGTCCTGCCGTTTTCGAGCGCGAAGATGATTCGATATCGGGGGCGGACGCCGCGGCGATCACTTCCCATCCTTCACCTCATCTGGCTGGGCGAGCAGGGCCGAAAATCCGTCGACGACAGCCCGTATGGCTTTGCCATCCTCGCCGGCAACGAGCCCATATACATCACTCGACTTTCTGTCCCAGTCGCAGGCCACCCGCTTAATCCCCTCCCGCAGCCTCGCGTTCTCCCTCTCCGCCCCGGCGCGGGCTTGTTCGGCGGCGGCCTTCTCAGTTCGCAGGTCCGCAATAGTTTGCCGGTCTGCCTCTCCCAGGACGTATTCTTCCTCCAGAGTCGCCTTGATGTTGCTGGCCCGTTCCTCCGCTTCATCCGCCCGCTTCGTCTCGGCGGCGAGCTGGGCGCGAAGGTCGGCTATTTCCTCGTAGTTCCGGTCGTCAATCGTTTTCATCACTCTCTCGCGGTTAGGGGCTGGGGCGGGGTTAAGACTCAATCTTCTTCCGCTCGCTCTTCGGCAGTTTCTTCCAGTACCGCTCCATCCAACGGAACGCCGTTACTTCGGCGTCGCGGCGGCTCGGCAGCCAGATCCAATGGACGCGGAACCGCTGATAGAACGAAATGATCGAGCGGTAGAAAATCTTCTGGTTCTCGACGCGGGGCTTCGCGCCCCACTCGGGCATGTCGGCCAGGCACGCATCGAGCGACGCTTCGACGATCACGACGCCGCACTCGATGGCCGACAGATTCTCAAGCTCCTTCTCGAACCGCTGGCGCCGGCCAGGAAGATTGCGGTCTCGCTGATGGTCCGTCTCCCAGCCGAGGATTGTGCCCCAGGCGTCCTCTTTGCTCTTACGCTCGACGGCGACGCGGCCAACCAGACCGGCGATCGAGTAGTCCCCGAGGGAATGCGGGTGGCGCCCCAGGGCGGAGTAGGCGGTCGGGACGATCAGCGGAGCGCTCCCCTTGTCCGCGTCGGCACGCAGGCCGTGGAAAGTAAAAGGCTGTCCCTCAGCCGTATCGATGAGGATGGTGAAGGGGCAGGTGATTGGTTCGGCCATGGGAACATCCGTGAAAAAGCCGGCAGGCAGGCGGCGTCATAGGTTGGGTTAATGACTCCCGTTATGAGCGCCGCCCCAGCCAGATACGACGGGCTGGTTGACACCCGCTGACCGTTGCCTTGCCGGGAAACTAGCTACTTGTCCTTCACCTTCTTGATCTTCACGATGTCGGCGCCCGGCTCGATCACGACGACGCGGCCAAGGCACTTGTAGTTCTGCCGTTCGTGCTTCTTCAACAGGCCCGGCAGTTTCGCCAACTCGGCGTCGGCTTCCTCCTTGGCGTCCTTGGCTTCCTTCCGCTTGTCGAGAATCTTTTTCATTGCACGCTCGATCGGGGCGATCCGTTCTTCCTCCATGCCGGGAAGGGGCGGCTGGTTCGGATCGTTCTTCGTGGCGTCGCCGACAGCTTTCGCCGTCTTGGCCGCTTTCTTCTTCGCCATAGCTATGGCCTCCTGATGGGGTGGGTAGACGTGATTACTACTGAGGCTCGGCGGCATCACGTCGTTGAAATAGCCGAGCGCTTTGGGAGGGGGTTTCACAAGCTCCTCATCCCTTCTTGAATGCGTTCTTTGAGAAACGTCTTTCGCTTGTCGATCGCCGTCCGACGGCAGAAGCCTTGGGCAATCCCGAGATTGCCGACCAGATAGCAGCAGTTCTTGGCGCGGCTGATGGCGGTATACAGCCACTCGCGAGAGCAGATTCGCTTCGCTCCTCCGGAGTCGTCGACCATGACGATCACAACGGGCCACTCGCTGCCCTGCGACTTGTGAACGCTGAGGGCATAGCCCAAATCCCAATTGCAGCCAGTGCCGGTCGACTCCTCATCGCCGCCGTCGTCGTTCACGTCCGCCGCGCCGCGGGGAACGACAATCAATCGCTTCGGCGCCGTTAGTCGAACGTGCATGAAGTTCGGGTGAACCTCCATCACTTCGCCAAGCTCGCCGTTGGCGACGTAGACTTTGCCGTCGCTGTTGAGTTGGAGATTCGGGTCGTTGTCGGCCAGGATGACGCCGCCGCTGGCTGACTTGCCCGCGACCTCGACTAGCGGGAACCAGCCGTTTTTCGTGTTGACCACCTTGTCGGCCACGCGGAAGGGCGAGCCGTGCTGCGGTTGGTTCGGGTTGAGTTGGGCCTGGAGAACCTTGTTCAGTTCCTTTCGCGACAGTTCCGATTTCTTGTTGACGGCGCAGAGAACCTGCACGTCCCAGACGGGGTGGATCTTCATCGAGCGGGACGCCGAGTCGATCGTGTCGGTCATCCAAGCGATCTGCGACTCGGGAGTGAACGCGGCCACATGACGCAGTTCCTCGCCGCAACTGAATTGGCGGCCATCGCGAATGTCGGCGCAAGCCTGGACGACGGCATGAACGCGGTCGCTGCCAGACTGCTGTCGCTTGATCTCGGTGAGTTCGCCGTAGGGGACGCCGGCAGCGATCATGTCGCGGAGCGGGGCGCCGTGGCCAACGGGCGGGAGTTGTTGTACATCACCGATAAATAAGACGAGACAATCCTTCGCCCTGGCCGCCATCAGCGACGCCATCAGGTCGGTGTCGATCATCGACGACTCGTCGATCACCAGCGCCTTAAACGGCAGCGGCTCCATGCGGTTGTGCTTGAACGACCAGCCGCCGCCACCTTCTTGCGACTCGACCACCAGGAGGGAATGGATCGTGCGGGCGACCAGGGGGATGCCGTAGCCGTTCATCGCTTCGGAGAGTCGGACCGCAGCCTTCCCGGTCGGAGCGGCTGCCGCGATCTGGTCGAAGCCGATCTCGTTGCCGAGGGCGCTGACAAGCTGCGCGGCGGTGAACGTCTTGCCCGTCCCAGGGCTCCCGCCGAGGATGCCGAGGCGGCGACCAGTGGCAAGCGTCAGCCGCTCGACTTGATGCGGGGAAAGCGGGTCGATGGTGAGGGTGGGCCAGTTCATTTCTCCCCCAATGCTTCGCAGATATAACCAGCCAGCCTCGCTTCATTCCGCCCCTTCGCTCCTTCGGCCATCCACTCGAACGAGCCATCCCAGTCGGGCGCTCCGCTGGGGCCGTCGGTGCGGATCGTCGTCAGCATCCCCGACCGCCCAGCGAGGTCGGTTGCTTGTTCCGCTCGCACGTCGGCGCCGGCAATCGCTCCAGCCAGACCAACGTGGACGAACGACTTCGGGAACCATGTGTCGCCGTTGCTGTTGCTCGCGACGTGATACCAAGCGCAGAGGGCCTGTCGCTTCAACCGGCCCGGCGGTTTGTTCAGGTCGAGGTAGAGGGCGTCGCACCGCTTGAAGCCGACGCCGCGGAATCGCATCATCCGGTACGGGTCTTGGCGGATCACTTCGGCCGCTCGATTGCCCCACTCCTTGACCGCCAGCTTCACCAGCGACTTCGGCAGGCCGTGTCCTTCAAGCAGGTCGACCAGTTCGATGGTGCAGTCCTCCAGGGCCTTCTCTCGCTCCAGCCACTCCGCTGCTTCGCTGGCCGCTTCCTCGCTCAGCCGGTTGATGGCCGCCGCGGCGACTTCCGGCTTCTCGCGCAGAATCTTCACCGCGTCGCCCTGGAACTTGTCGAATAGCCGACCAGCCAGCACGCGGCCGATGTTCGGAGCGCCGGCGAGATACTTCACGATGCCGGCGCGAGTGTGGGGCGTCGCTCTCACAAACGTCTGGAAGCGGAATTGCGGCTCGGTCTGGCCGGTCCGCTGGTTCTTATAGCTCGCCCATGATCCGTAGAAGCGGTAGGTCAGGTGTTGCTGCGGGTCGTTCTCCTCCAGCAGCCCCTTGAGGACGATCCGCTCGCCCTTGTCGTCGACCGCTTCGAGGATCACCGTGAACGGCTCGGACTGCCCGAAGCGGAACAGTTCGTACGTCACAGTCGCCGTCAGTTCGAGGAGTCGTTTGGGCATGATGGGCTCGTGTATTGAAAGTGCCGTCTCTCCGGCTGTCACGACTCGACAGAACTTCCTCTGTCAGTGGGATGCCAGTGGCTCGCCGTCGTTCACGAAACCACCATCGGCGGGATAGTTTCCTACAGATCCGACAACGCGGGGCGGCCAGCAGGCGGAGTAGGCTCGGCGGGCTTCGCTTGCTCGCCGGCCCAACGATGCGCGGGCGGGATGATCGCCAGCGCCTTCACGTTCTTCGGCTGGTCCTTCACGGCCGGGTCGTCAACGTGGAAGATGTTCGCGCCGTCGACCTGCATGAACTTGCCGTCGCTGCTTTTGACCAGCTTGGCGATCAATTGGGCGCCGCGAGCTTTCGCCAGGTCGATTTCCAGAGCCGTCCCTTTCGCTTCGAGTTGCTGGCGGGTCGCGAGGTTGAGGGCCAGCCAGTAGCGGTCGAGGCATTTGAGGGCGAAGTCGCCGCCATCCTTGTGCGTGCTGCTGGGCGGCCAGAGCGTGATATCCATCCCCTTGCCGACCTCGCTCTTAGCGGTCGACTCCAACGCCTCCACGTCGATCTTGCCGAGGGCGCCGGCGATGATCGAGCCGTCTCGCTTCGTCGGCGTTTCCGTGGCCGCAATGACGCCGAGGTGATACCACCCCTCCTGCTCGATCCACTTGCCGCTGTTGCTCAGGTCGCCACCAGTTTCGTGCTTAATAGCCATTCTTAAATCCTTTCGAGTTGCTTGAGGATTGCTTCCGCCTCGGCGAACGTGCCGACCATGTGGGCGGGGTAATCGAGGGCCGCCATGCTCGCGTCTGCGACGGCGACCGCTCCGTATTGCTCAACCAGGCTGGCCAGGAAATGGTTGTCCCGAAGCTGATGGGCCAGCAGCACCGCTTCGGCTTCGTCTCGCCAGTCGCGCGGCGGACCGAACGTCCAACCGCTCGGCTGGCTGCCGGCTAGTTTTTTGCCGCTTGCTCGCGGGCCACGTCCTGCATCTTCTTGAACAGGTCGTCGGCCTGCTGGTACGACAGATTGCGAAGCGTCGAGCAGTTGCGCTTGGCCAGCGCCGCGTCGCGGTTGGCCGGCCACGATTCGCCCCAGGCCTTCTCGCCGAGTTCGCTGATCTGCGTGATCTGCCCCTCGGTCACGCTGCCGGGAGTCGCGGGGTCTTGCTGCTTCTCCTCGAATTCGGCTTCCTCGAACGGCGGCTCGTTGCCGTCAGCCGCCGCGATCGCTCCGGGAACTTCGCCTGGCAGCGGCTCGCTGCTCGTTGTCACTGCGATGATCTGCGAGAAGGTTTCTTTCGGCGCGGCAGGCTCGCTCGCTGTCGTCGCCACAACATCGGCCATTTCCTCCGGCGTGTAAACGCCGGCAACCAACTCCGGGCAGAGGTAGCGGAGTGCAGTCGAAGTCGCCCGCGCCATGAGCATGTTCGCACGGGATAAGGGCGTCGCCCAATTGTCCTTCACGTTCGCCAGGGTCGGCTCCGTCTTGTCCGTCCCCGGTCCGCATCCCTTTTTCCATGGCCATGGTTCCTTCTGTGCCTGCTCCCAGGTGATGCGGGAATCGTACGTCCGCCCCTTGGAGTCGGTGAACTTGACGTGCGCCACGTCGCCGGTCGATTCGATCAACTCGAAGTCGCCGCCATGGTTCATGCGGAACTCGGCCCGCATCGCGTCGGCCCGCATCGACGGCTTCCCCTGAATCCAGTGGTAGCGCCGCTGGAGTTGCATCGGGTTAAGCCCCTCGCAGAGAGCTTGCATCGCCATCGCCTTGCCTTGCCGCTCGTCGCAGCCAACGACCGAGGCGAAGGCGAGCGCCATCGAGTCGCAGAAAGAAATCGGATTCTCTACTCGCTGATAAACAGCTAACGCATTGTCGGCCACGTTGGGGTTCTCCAGTGTGGTGGGGTTGTTGGTGAAACGATGCGAACACTAGCCGGCAGTGGGAATAGGGGCCGCTGAAAGAAATTCGACGAGCTTGTCGGCCATTGACTGCCAGGACTTGATTTTCGCCGCCGACTCCGCCGACCACGCCGCCGACTCCGCCGATCTCGCCGCCGACCACTCCGTCGCCCACGCCGCCGACCACGTCGCCCACGCCGCCGACCACGCCGCCGACTCCGCCGCCGACTCCGCCGATCTCGCCGCCGATCTCGCCGCCGATCTCGCCGCCGATCTCGCCGCCGCCCACGCCGCCGACCACGCCGCCGACTCCGCCGACTCCGCCGATCTCGCCGCCGACCACCATCGCTGGATGTCTGGCAGAATGCCAGATTCAATCCATTCCATGTAAAGAGCGATCACTCCATTAATTGCGTCGCGATTTGCATCCTCGATCGCTAGCAAGCCTGAATCACGCAACAGCCAGAGGGAGAATTGAGGGCCAACCATCGAGAGATCAGCGCCGACTGGAATGGCGGATAAGAATCGCTCCGGCCAGGCAATCGCTGCCTCGCAGTCCAGCCCCTCAAAGATTGCGTCTTCAAGGCGAGCGATCAGCTCGGGAATGCCGAACTGCGGCTCATACTGAGCATGGCTGTCGCCATGAATCAGGCAGCCGACAGCGCAGCCCTTGCCGTCTCGCCAGTATCCGTAGCCCTGCACTAGCTTGTCGGCTTCGCGGTGCGCTCGCATTCGAGTTAACGCTGACTCTTTGAGCGATTCCTGGCCATGATATGCGATTAACATTACTTGGTCCTTTGCTGAGAAGTGGAGGTTGCCGGTCACGAATACGGCCAGTTAAAGAATCTGCATCGCCTCAGCGACGCGGCGCGTCATTTCCAGATCATTGCGGAGGTACTGAAGGGCCTTGATCCGATCCTCGCCGCCGTTGTCGAACAGCCGGGCGAAGTCGGCGCCGGTGCAGTCGTCCGGCTTGCCGGGGCCGCCCAGGGCTCGATCAATCTCGTCGAGCTTGATGTAGTTGCGATTCCCGCAGTTCCAGCGGGCCATCGTGTCGACAAATTGATTCGACCAGTAACGGCCGCCTTGCTGCTGCACGCCGTCAGGAACATCGACGCCGAGAATCCAGGAGCGGCAGACGAGGAACGGCAGGTCGAAGCCGTGGATGTTGTGGCCGACCATCGAATGGCGACCTTCGCCCCGGTAGATGTTCCAGAACCAGCGAACCATTTCCGCTTCGTCGGAGAATTCGTAAAGCTGGAAATCAAGCTCGTTCGGCCCGAACGGCTCGGAGACGGCTGCCACGCAGGGCGTAGAGCTATCGACCCAAACTCCGATCGCCTTGATGCAGCCCGTCGTCGCCGACAGCGCCGCCTTCTCGGTGTATCGCGCGACGTGTTCGTTCCTGGCCGCCGCGCGACGATGGGCAAGCTGCTTCAGTTCCAGGGCGTGCTTGCCGCGAGCTTCGTCGATCTTCGCGTCGATTTTCGCCTGATCCTTCAGGTTGCCAATCGCCACGGCCATCGGGTCGAAGTCGCCGGGGTGCGGGACCGACTTCTCTTCGTCGAACGGCGGGATGCGATCCTTGAGGATGCCCCAGGGTAGGGGGCCGGTTTCCAAGTCAAACACAATCATCTGCGACCTCGCTTTCGGTTGGCGGTTTGGCCAGGAGTTCGCCGCGGACGACGCGAACATTTCGCGGAGCGGCCACGGCGATGGTGACGCGGTTGCCGGCGACGCGACGGACTTCCAGCACGATGTCGTCGCCGATGTGGATGCGTTCTCCGATCTTCCTTGTCAGAGTTAAAATGGGACTACCCTCCAAAGAGATCGCGCCGGCAACGCCTCCGCGCGCCGACGCGACGATCCTACAAATGCGGCTCCTTGCCGCTCCATCCGCTAGCCATCCAAGGCCGGCGGTCCGTGAGTTAGTTGAAAATCAGGCGAACGACGCCGAAAGCGACTAGCCCGACGGCGCAGGCTGACAGGGAAATCGCGGCGAAGAATCCGCAGCCGCGAAGAAATTCGCGGCCGTCAATGAGCGGTGTCATGGCGCGTTACGCCGCAGAATTCTGCAAGCCTTGCAGGGCAGCATCCTGGCTGCGAGCGTCCTTAATTGGTGCTTTCGGTGGCCTTTGAGGCCGTCAAATCGTGTGACGGTCGCAATCATTGCGAAGGAGGCGAATCGTGTCAACACCATTGAAAATAAAAAAAACGCGAATCGACTTTGGTTGCGTCACCCGGACCGCGACACCATAATCCGCATTGAAGTGACGGAGCTTCCCCGCCAGGATTGGCCCTCTTTACCGGAGCTTGTCAGATGAGATCCGCATTGATCGCCGCGTTTCTTTTGGTCGCCTCTTCCGCCGCCGGCCAGAACGTCTGGCAAATGAACGCCGGCATCCAGAGTCAGTACAACTCGGCTTTCGATCGAGCGTGGGCGCCGCGTTATTACTACGGCGGCGGGTATGGGTACGGCGGCTACGGCGCTGGCAGCTACCGCATCGGCAGCCCGGCCTGGTTCGACCGCCAACGCGAGATCAGCGCCCTGGAAGATCAGGCATGGGAGCTTCAGCGGATCAACCGGAACCTGCAATGGATGCAGATGGACCAGCAGTTCCAACCGCTTCGCCGTCGACGCTAGTTCTTCCCGTAGTGCTGAAGCCCTTCGCCGAAGAACGCGAGCAAGCCGAGCGCCCCGCCTTCGGCCAGGCCGTGTTCGCGGAGGGCGTCGTAGATATCTTCGTAGGTGATTGGCGCGACAGCTCCAGCAAGCTCTTCCGTGGCGGTAACTGGCTTGCCTGCTAGGTCCATGCCTGTCAATAGATTGATTGCTTTTCCTAGTGTCGGATGGGCTTTCGTGCGAGCGAAATCCGTCGCCATATCATACCAGTCGCGGCCTTTCGCCTTTGGTCCGCGAAGCGGCACGACCTTGCCATATTTGTTTTTCGTCTCGCCGTTCCGTGTTCGGCTAAGCAGCACTGCGACTTGCTGCAATCCGGCCAAGGGGTCGAGCCTTGTTTCGCCAGCGCGGATTTTGAGGAAGTCGCTCGATCGCGAGTCAGTTTCAACCTTCACGTCGTCACGAAGGAGCGACAGGAAGCCGATGAGCAATCCGTAGTAGGCCCCCATTCCAATCAGGGTTCTCGCATACTCATGGGCAATGATCTTTCTGCTGCGGCTTGATCCGCCCCACAGTGGATGGAGGGCTGGGTACTGAAAGCGGCTGGCTAAATAGCGGGGCGAGAACATCATGCGGCCAAGTGCAACCGCAGATGGTTCAAGCGGTCCAAGGCCGCCGCGACCAGTCGCTTCGTTGATCGACATGGCAATCATTCGCCGTTCTTCGTCGGTCCCCGTTCCGGTTCTGGTGAGGGATTTTTTCAGCGTAAGGTAATCGTCGAATCGCAGCTTGTTCATGAAGACGCGGCCAGCTCGTTGGAACGCATCGAACCCGACCAATCCGCCAGCGCCCGCGCCAATCGTCGCACCGATAGCTCCGCCAAGAATGGGATTGCCAGCCGCGAGCCCCGTTACGGCGCCCTTGATTGCCCCTGACGTTGCCCCGAATGCCGCTCCCTTCAGTCCGCGGCCAAGATTGCCGGCCAGTCGCGATACCAAAAACTCCTCTTGTTTGTTCATCGAGGAATCTTCGTCAGTCAGGTGTAGGCGGTCCGCTTTTGCCTGCTCAAATTCTGGGTGACTGAATATTTCATTCTCGATAGCGCGGGCAGTTTCCTCGTTGAGCATCGCGCGAAATGCACTGCCCATCGCTTTGATGCCGCGAATCGGATGGCCGAGGAACTTAAACTTTCCTTGTCGCAGCAGGAACGACATTTCGCCGGTCGTCATCAGTAGTCGATCCAAGTCGTAAACGTCAACCGCCTGTCGCTTGGTCTTCTCCCACACGCTTTTGCGTTCCCACCTGGCCTTCTCCAGCCCGGCCTTGTATTCGGCTCGCAGCATGTCGAGTTTGGCCTTGAGCTTCGCCCCTTCCGCGTCGAGCTTCGGGCCGGCTTTGCGCGGCGTCTCGGTGAAGTCGCCGGCGGCCAGCTTTTCCGCGAGCTTCGCCGCCTCGTTCTTCATGCGAGCCTTCAACGACTGTAGGGCAATCTGTTCGGCCGTCTTCTTCGGTTTGGCCGCGTTCCGCAGGTCGGCCATGACTTTGTTCAGGTACTCTAGCTGGTATCGCAGTAGCTTCAGTTCCGAGTCGACGGGGCCTGCCTTCCCCGACTTGCTGACGGAAATGTCACCCGCCGCAATCCGCTTGGCGAGCGAGTCGATAGCGGCTTGCGTCGCGGCCTTCGCGGCGTCGAGTTGCTTTTGCTTGTATTCGGCGCCGGCTTCGCGCATTGCCTTGAGTCGGTCGCGAGCCGCATCGAGCTTTCCCTTGAGTTCGCTGACGGCCTTCGAGTCGGGGCCGAACGGTCGCTTCGGCGCCGCAATGTCGCCGCTTTTGATCTTCGCCTCGACGTCGGCCAGGGAAGCGGCAAGTAAATCGACCTGCCGCTGTTCGTTGATATTCGAGTCGAGCGACTTCAGCAGTTCGACTTCCTCGCGGATCGCTTCGGAGCGGGCGCGAACAGCTTCCAGTTCGGGGCTGGTCAGCTTCCGCTTCTCGCCAGTCGCCGGATCGAACTTCCCTTCCTTGGCCGCCGCCAGCCGCTCCTGCCAGCGAGCTTCCGTTTTCTCGGCCGCAGCCAGGGCGAGTTTCAGCCGCTCGGCGTCGGTCATTTCCCGCTTACCGAAAATCTCCTTATGCTGGGTTTGCACTTCTCGGTATTCGGCAATCAGCGATTCGAGTTCTGGGTCGCTCGGCGACGGCGACTTGTCTTTGATCACCCGCTGGCGGCTGTCGATCTCTTGCTTCAGGTCGACCAGGCGGTTGCGGTAGTAGGTCTTGCGGGCTTCGAGCGCCGACTTTAGCTGAGTCTCGGGATCGGTGACGACAACGCCATACTTGCGCTTGAGTTCGTTGACGATCTTTTGCAGTCGACGTTCCTTGAAGCTAGGCTGGCGGCGCTCAACGCCAGTCTTCTCTAGCGGCTTGCGTGCTTCGAGCGCTTCGATCTTGAGTAGCTGCTGCGTCTGGCCCTTCAGGTCGCGCAGGCCGACTGACATTTCGTCTTTTGAGAGCGGGCTGAAATTCCCGTACCCACTGAACGCTCGCTGCGTCTGGTCGCGAGTCCAGCCAGGAATCATCGGTTCGAGGACGCCGTGGAGGGCGTCGATCATCGGCTCCTGCTCGCGGATGCCTTGTTGCCAGAAGAGCTTGGCGAGTTTCTGGACAAACGGCGTGATGCTCGACGTTTCTTCCTTGTCGACCTTCGCCTTGATCGCAGCAATCGCCGCGTCGATATCTTGCTGCGGGTCGGCGGCGGCTTGTGGATTCTTGCCAGGAGTCGGCTTCTTGCCTGGAGCCGGCTTCTTCGCTTCTTCCATCGCCTCGGCGACGGCCTTCGTCTCCTCGGCGGCTTCGGTCACGGCTTCGTGTTCGTCGAGTTGCCGCTGCTTCTCGACGATCTTCTTGTTCTGGTCGACGACTTCCTGCCGCTCCTCGGCAGTGAGCGGGCCGCCCTTCGCTTGGGCCGTCTCCATTTCCATCCGCGCCAGCGAGTAGTCTTCCTCGGCCATCATCTTGCGGGCCTGGAGGCTGCGGCCGGATTCCGTTCCGACCGCTTTGGTCACTTCCTCCAGGTCGGCTAGGCGATCGCTGGCGGCGGAGACGCGGGCGTCGAGTTCGGCGGCCAGGTCCGTATTGCCGGCGGCGGTCGCATCCTGCCATTGCTCCAGGGCGTCATAGTAGTCGTTGCGGAGCGTGACGCGGCGGTGCAAGAGGGCGGCGTTTTCCTCGGCGGTGACGGCGCGAGGCGACTTGGCGAGCGACTGCTGGAGTTCTTCGGCGTGGTTCGGATTGCGGTCGATCTTCCGCATGGCCGCATCCCAGGCGTCGGCGTTCGCCTCCCGCGCGGGCGCCATCATGGGCGGCAATCCCCGCTTCGCCCGCTCTTCGTCGACAATGGCGTTCTTGTTGCTGGTCGGGGAGAGGCCGCGATTCTCGGCCAGGATGTCGGGGTCGGTTGCCGGGAAGGTTGCCGGCGAGG
>ERZ650303.165-NODE-165-length-19242-cov-9.333663_pt1 | contig 19242 bp, 16 predicted proteins | sample MGYA00376239_ERZ650303 | MGnify/ENA primary metagenome ERZ650303 (study PRJEB26733, sample SAMN07839262) | wastewater metagenome | biome: small river; feature: stream; material: water | place: USA: North Carolina | collected 2016-04-05 ... | reverse complement strand
CCACCGCAAACGTGAGAGTTAAGACGCCTAGCAAGGTAGGAATCATCAAGAGCACACGCTTGAAAATATAAGACCACATTTGCCCTTGCATTAGCGCGCCCCTTCTTTCCACCAATTAAGCAAAATCCAAGATTCAGCGGTGTAATACAAAGGAGGTTCCGGATAGCGCATTTCTTTACGATACGCGATTCGGTGAGTCGGGTTGTACCACTGCGGAATCACGTAATAACTATTCCACAGAACACGATCTAAAGCTCTAGTAGCAGCACGCAATTCTTCGCGGGTCTGGGCTTTGACAACCGCATCCACTAGGGCGTCGACCACGGGGGACTGAACTCCAATCACATTGTCAGAACCTTTTTCTTTTGCAGCCTGACTTCCAAACCGATCCCATAATTCGTTACCAGGACTTTGTGAATCCGGGAAACGAATGGTCGTCATATCGAAGTCATATTCATCCATACGCTTCTGATGCAAAGCAAAATCACTTGTCCGAACATCCACCTGAATACCCAACTTCTCTAAATTGCGCACGTAAGATGAAATCACCCTCAAGAAAAATGGGCCGTCTTCAACCATCTCAAAACGGAAAGGTTCTCCCTGCATATTGCGTAATGCACCATCTCGGTACTGCCAGCCAGCCTGAGCCAATAAGTCTCGCGCCTTGCGCAAGTTCTGACGCAGGCTATCCGGCGGAACAGTTGAAGGAGCTGGTGGCATTGGACCAAAGACTGCGTCAGGTACCCACTTCGGGTATTGCGCTTTCAGGGGCTTCAGTAATTTCAATTCTGCTTCAGTAGGTTTGCGAGGACCATCGAAATTCGCGCTGAGATCACTGTTTGTGAAGTAGCTATTAATACGACTGTATTGCTCAAAGAACAGTTGACGGTTTAACCACTCAAAGTCGAGTGCATAACCCAAAGCTTGTCGTACACGCGGATCCTGAAAAATCGGCCTTCGCACATTCATTGCAAAGCCTTGCATACCTGCGCCGTTGTGATTGAGAAAGGCCTTCTTTTCTAGAGTGCCGTCATTAAAGCGTGGTCCGACATAGCTCTTCGCCCAATTCTTTGCGCGGTATTCCACTAAAGCATCAAATTCTCCGGCCTTAAAGGCTTCTAGACGCACAGCATCATCACTGTAGAGTTTGTAGGCCACGCGATCAAAGTTATAAAAACCGACACGGACATTGAGCGTCTTGCCACCTTGCTCAGCCCAGTAATTTGGGTTGCGCTTAAAGATCATGGTCTTACCAGCTTTATAAGACTCAATCACATAAGGACCACTCGCTATAGGCAGCTCAAAGGTCAACTTATCAAAGGGTGTGATCGTGCCATCGGGCTTCTTACCCCAGTTGCGCGAGAACACCGGCAAGGTACCCACCATCACCGGTAACTCTGGATTGCGATTTTTAAAATCAAAGCGGATGACGCGATCAGAAACCACTACCGCCTGCTTAACATCGGCATACACCGTTTTAAATTGCGGATTAGCCAGCGAGCTCATCAAGGTATCAAAGCTGTGCTTCACATCACCAGCCAGGATCGCACTTCCATCCGAAAACTTCGCCTCAGGTCGAATCCGAAACACAACTGACATTTTGTCGGGCGCTACTTGGATATCTTCTGCAATCAGGCCATAGGCGCTAGAGACTTCATCTGCGCTTCCGACTGCCAAAGACTCAAACATCAACTGAGCTACACCAGGGGCAGCCACACCGCGCAAGGTAAATGGATTGAACTTATCAAAACTTGTCCGGCGATCAGGGTTAGGTAAAGTAAGCGTACCGCCCCGAGGAGCATTGGGGTTCACATAGTCGAAATGGCTAAATCCATCAGGGTATTTGGGTTTACCGTACTGAGCAATTCCCTGGGCACCCTGGGCCGAATTGACTGCTACCCCAGCCAGAAGGGCTAAGAACAGCAAAGCAGGGAATTGGCGGATGGCGGGGAGCATAGACATATATGCAACAATTGTAGATAGCAAACCACATTTGAAGCAAAGGACACGATATGGGCTTTCTCGCTGGCAAAAAAATTCTGATTACCGGCCTTCTTTCTAACCGCTCTATTGCCTATGGCATAGCCAAGGCATGTCACCGCGAAGGGGCTGAACTGGCCTTTACCTACGTTGGTGAGCGCTTTAAAGACCGTATTGTCGATTTCGCTAAAGAATTTAATACCGACTTGATTTTTGACTGCGATGTTGGCAGCGATGAGCAGATTTCCGCCCTCTTTAAGGATTTGGCAAAGACTTGGCCTCAGTTTGATGGCTTTGTTCACGCAATTGGCTTTGCACCACGCGAAGCGATTGCTGGCGACTTTTTAGAAGGCCTTTCTCGCGAAGGCTTCAAAATCGCTCATGACATCTCTGCTTACAGCTTCCCAGCGATGGCAAAAGAGGCTTTACCAATGTTGCGCGACAAGTCTTCATTGCTGACACTCACTTATTTGGGTTCAATGAAGAATGTACCTAACTACAACACGATGGGTTTAGCGAAAGCATCGCTCGAAGCATCCGTTCGCTACCTCGCTGGCTCAGTTGGCCCCAAGGGCATTCGTGCTAACGGCATCTCTGCCGGCCCAATTAAAACGTTGGCTGCCTCAGGCATCAAAGGATTTGGCAAGATCTTGGAGGCTGTTGAACAAACTGCCCCACTGCGTCGCAATGTGACTATTGATGATGTTGGCAATACTGCTGCATTCTTGTTATCTGATTTAGCAAACGGCATCACCGCTGAAATCATTTACGTAGATAACGGCTTTAGCCAAGTTATTGGTGGAATGGAAGAAGTTTGAGCGTTCCACTGCGCGAGGCCCTAAAATTTTGGGCCAAGCTAGGCTTTATTAGCTTTGGTGGGCCTGCGGGACAAATCGCAGTTCTCCACCAAGAGCTAGTTGAGAAGCGTCGCTGGATTTCTGAGCGACGCTTTTTACATGCGCTCAACTATTGCATGCTGCTACCAGGGCCTGAAGCGCAGCAGTTGGTGACCTATATTGGTTGGCTCATGCACCGCACCTGGGGTGGCGTCTTAGCTGGCACGCTCTTTGTGCTGCCCTCCCTCTTTATTTTGATTGGCCTATCTTGGGTCTATCTCACCTATGGTCAAGTACCTTGGATTGCCGCAATTTTCTTCGGCATCAAACCAGCAGTAACTGCTATCGTCCTGCACGCTGCAGTACGTATTGGTAAACGCACAATTCACAATCAAGCACTCCGTTGGATTGCGCTAGGATCCTTTCTAGCGATCTTTATTTTTAATCTGGCTTTCCCAATCATTGTTATCTTTGCAGCCTTGATAGGTATTTGGGGTGGTAAGCGTTACCCAGAATATTTCCAGCAAACTGTTTCCCACGATAAATCCAGCACGACTCACGCGGCCGCGCTGATTGATGATCACACCCCAACACCAGATCACGCCAAGTTCTCCAAACGGAAACTAGCAATACAGAGCTCAACCGTTCTGGCACTCTGGCTACTTCCATTTTTTGCGCTGACACTAGCGTTTGGCTGGAAAACACTCTATCCACAAATTGCCTGGTTCTTTACCAAAGCCGCTTTCCTCACCTTTGGTGGTGCATATGCAGTACTGCCTTATGTGTATCAGGGTGCGGTGGATCAATTTCATTGGCTCAGCGCCGGTCAAATGATGGATGGTTTGGCGCTTGGAGAAACTACTCCGGGACCACTCATCATGGTGGTGGCCTTTGTTGGCTATCTAGCCGGGCACATCCAACATCTGATTGGTAGTAGCAATCCATTTTGGTTTGGTGCGCTTGGGGCCTGGGTTGCCACCTGGTTTACTTTTCTACCTTCATTCTTCCTGGTGCTGGTCGGCGGCCCAATCATTGAATCTACCCATGGCAAGCTGAGCTTTACTGCACCCCTGACCGCAATCTCTGCTGCTGTGGTTGGCGTCATTGCCAATCTAGGCCTATTCTTTGCTTATCACGTCTTTTTTCCGCATGGCCTTGGCGGCTCAATCTCTTGGATTTCAATTGCCATCACTCTGCTTGCAGGTTTGGCGCTCTTTAAGTTTCAAAAAGGCGTGATTAGCGTCTTGACTGGCTCAGCCCTGGCTGGATTGCTCAGTTATTTTGTGGCAACTTTATTGATCTAACACCACTGGACTTGGAGCTGAAATTGGCATAATGGAACTTATGCGAATCGAACCTCAAACCATCACACACCTCCAAGAATGGCTCGGCAAAACTGAGACCCTTCAAGACATCGTCACTGCAGCACCTGTCAGAGCTCTATCAGCAACACTCGATCGAGCTGACCCTGCGCCAAAAGCTGGAACCTTTCTTCCAGAGCTATGGCATTGGCTTTATTTCTTGCCGTGTGCCCTTCAATCAGAAATTGGTCCCGATGGCCACCCTAAGCGTGGCGGATTTTTACCGCCAGTGCCACTGCCACGTCGAATGTGGGCTGGTAGTCGAGTTCAATGGCTAGCGCCTCTCTCTGTAGGCGATGAAATCGAACGGATCTCCAAAATTGAATCCGTCACACATAAGGCGGGTCGCACCGGGGATCTCATCTTCGTATTAGTTAAACATGCCATCTCCAATCAAAATGGTTTGGCTTTAATTGAAGAGCATGACATCGTGTATCGCGATGCACCAGGGCCGGAGGATAAGCCCGTTGCACCAACACCAGCACCTACTGGAGCTACATGGTCTAAAACCATTACGCCAGATGATGTTTTATTGTTTCGCTACTCAGCCCTGACATTCAATGGTCATCGCATTCATTACGATCGCAAATACGTTACAGAAGTAGAAGGTTACCCAGGCTTAATTGTTCACGGCCCTTTAATTGCGACTCTGTTGGTAGATCTTGTGCGACAAAGCATTCCAGACTGCAGGCTAAAGAGTTTTGAGTTCCGCGCCATACGCCCTACTTTTGATATCAATGTATTTAAAGTGAGCGCCAAGCCTGACTTAGAAAAAGATCCTACCGGAAAAACAATTTCCATCTGGGCGGAAGACCACGAAGGCTGGCTCACGATGCAAGCTACTGCAGTTTTAGCCTAAAAATAAATTACTCTATGACTACCCCACATTTATCCAAAGCTTTAGCAACATTTGCTGCTGAATTAAAGATTGGCGACATTCCCGAAGAGGTAATCGCGCGCACCGAAGATTTATTGGTTGATTGGTTTGGCTCAGCAATCGCCGGCAAAGGATCGCGTCCAGTAGAAACGATTACGCAATTTGCGCAAAATATGGGTGGCTTTAATAATGCCAATCCCGGTCCTTCGGAAATCCTGATTCACCGCACCAACTCAAGCCCCTTCTTGGCTGCACTTGCCAATGCAGCAGCTTCACATGTCGCCGAACAAGATGACGTTCACAATGGCTCTGTCTTTCATCCAGCTACCGTAGTGTTTCCTGCGGCGCTAGCAACAGCGCAGAGCATTGGCGCCTCAGGTGAAGATCTCTTGGTTGCCGCTGTTGCTGGCTATGAAGTCGGTATTCGAGTGGGTGAATTTTTAGGTCGTTCCCACTACAAAATATTTCACACTACAGGCACTGCAGGAACTCTGGCAGCGGCTGCTGCAGTAGGTCGTTTACTTAAATTGAACTCCACCCAAATGCTGCACGCCTTTGGTTCCGCTGGAACACAATCGGCCGGTCTTTGGGAATTCCTACGTGATGCCGCTGACTCTAAGCAATTGCATACCGCTCATGCCGCCTCTACCGGTTTAATGTCGGCTTACTTAGCGCAAGCTGGCTTTACCGGTGCAGAACATATCTTAGAAGGTAAACAAGGTTTGGCTGCCGGTATGTCGAGCGATGCCGACCCTAGCAAGTTGACTGATCGATTGGGTAGTCGCTGGACTATTGCGGAAACGAGCTTTAAGTATCACGCCTCATGTCGTCATACCCACCCCGCTGCAGATGCTTTACTACAAGTCATGCAGGCGCACCAACTCAAGCCCGGTGATATCGCTAAAGTGGAAACACTAGTTCACCAAGGTGCAATCGATGTGCTTGGCCCAGTGACGGATCCCGCAACGGTTCATCAATCTAAATTCTCAATGGGGACAGTACTCGCGCTGATTGCGCATTATCAATTTGCCGGCTTACAAGAATTTGATCAGCACTTTCATGATCAAGCAATTTGCGCATTCCGAGATCGTGTCACCATGACTCTGGATCCAGAAGTAGATGGCGCCTACCCTCAACGCTGGATTGGCAAAGTCAAAGTTTATTTAAATAATGGTGAAGTTTTAGAGGGCCGTGTTGATGAACCCAAGGGAGACCCTGGTAACACCCTCAGTCGTTCTGAAATTACGGATAAGGCCATGCGTCTTGCTGCATTTAGTGGCGGCGCAACGCCAAGCGAGATGAGTGCTGCTATTGAACGCTTGTGGAATATTCGTAAGCAGTCCAAGATAGGTGTATTGATCTCATAAACTCTGAGTTGCTTATTTTCTTTTTTGCTTCATATTCAATAAAGCCACACACATGAACCCACTTGATACGCCTATTGGCTTTAGCAGCACCTTCTTGTTTGTTCCGGGCACGCGCCCTGAACGCTTTATAAAAGCACTGGATAGTGGTGCCGATGGCGTCATCATTGACTTAGAAGATGCTGTAGCCGAAGAGGATAAAGAATCTGCGCGTGCAGCTATTCGCGCTGCCTGGCCTTTATTCACTGCAGAACAAAGAAAGCGCTTAGTCATTCGCTCGAATTCTCCAGGTAGTCATTTTTATGCTGCAGACTTGATCTTGGTTCAAGAATTGGATGCCGCCTGCTTACTCATCCCAAAGAGCGAATCTCTCGACCAAATTAATGGTGCAGCACAAATTCTGCCAAACACCGCAATCATTCCGATGATTGAAACCGCTATCGGCCTTAACCATCTCAATGAGATTGCAAGCTCTGATCAGGTATTACGCTTGGCATTAGGCAATATTGATCTACAGGCTGACTTGGGAATGGTGTGTGATGCACAAGAAACTGAATTGCAAACTGCGCGCTTTCAGATTGTGCTGGCCTCACGCGTGGCTCAGATTGCCCCTCCAATTGATGGGGTTACTCCCTCTACAGACAATATCGAGCGAATCACAGATGATGCTGAGCGCGCCAAACGAATGGGATTCGGAGGCAAGCTATGTATCCACCCAAAACAAGTTGCCTTAGTGAAGGATTCCTTTATGCCTACAGCAGCTGAGGTCTCATGGGCACAACGCGTCATTGAAGCAGATAAAGCATCCAAAGGTGGCGCAGTAAAATTGGATGGTCGCATGATTGACCGGCCAGTAGTTTTATTGGCCCAAAGAACATTGGCGGTTGCTGGTAAACCCTAAAGCCACTAGTATTCAAAAGTGGCAAAATTAGCACGCATTACACATTAACGGAGACATATATGAAATTGAAGAAAACCCTTTTCGCTGGTATTGCTGCAGTGGTCAGCGCCGGCACTTTATTGGGTAGCAATATTGCTTCCGCCCAGAAGGATTGGCCTACCAAATCCATTCAATTAGTTGTGCCATTTGCAGCTGGTGGCCCAACCGACACAATCGCGCGTTTGATAGCCGTACCTATGGGTCAGGCATTAGGTCAAACTGTTGTAGTTGAAAACGTTCCTGGCGCTGGCGGCACAATTGCCTCTACCAAGGTAGCTCGCGCAGCTCCTGATGGTTACACTATTTATATTCACCATATGGGTATGGCTACAGCAAACGCACTGTACGACAAACTACCGTATGACCCAATGACTAGCTTTGATTACATTGGCCAAGTGGCGGATGTACCAATGGTATTGCTAGGTAAAAAAGATTTGCCTGCAAATAACTTTAAAGAGCTTGAGGCTTATATCAAGGCTAACGGCTCAAAAGTAACTATGGCTAACGCTGGTCCTGGCGCGGTATCACAGTTGTGCGGCCTACTATTTCAGAGTCGTCTCGGTGTTAAGTTAACGAACATCCCTTACAAAGGTACAGGCCCTGCTTTGACCGACCTCTTGGGTGGTCAAGTTGACCTCTTATGCGACCAAACTACACAAACTATTCCTTACATCAAGGATGGTCGTGTAAAAGCATTCGGCACAACAACCATGAAACGTTTGCCAGCAATTCCTAACGTACCAACCTTGAACGAACAAGGCCTCAAAGGCTTTGAAGTGAAAGTATGGCATGGCGTGTACGCTCCAAAAGGTACTCCACAACCAGTTTTGGATAAGCTCAATGCAGCTCTCAAGAAAGCATTGAACACACCAGATGTTCAAAAGCGTTTAAACGATTCCAACATTGATATCGTGCCAATGGATAAAGTATCTGCCAAAGGACTCAAAGATCACCTTGAGAAAGAAATCAACGTCTGGGGCCCAGTCATTCGTAAATCCAATATTCCAGACTAATTCCGGAATAGCAGCAAACAAAAAAGCCAGCGATCTGCTGGCTTTTTTCTTACCTGGAAATTGACCATCTCAGCAACATGACTGGAATCAGCCCGCCCTAAAGAGGTAGCCCGACTGAGTCTTCTCGCGACGCTGAAGATAGATCGCGTTGGGAATGGCAAATAGGGCCCATATAGCCAAGAAAGGATCCAAGAGATAGTCCCAAAGATTTGCTGATTCATGCCAATGGGCAGCCCAGGCAATGAGTGCAAAAGAAAGAATCCAAACACCCTTAGTCCAAGTAGCAAGACCGCAAAGAATGGCAAGCAGAACGACAGCAATCAATAAGCCAATTGAGCCATAGCCCCATGCATAAGGGTCCATCATTCCAAAGCCAAGTGCCAATGGGTAAAACACGATTGCGATTAGCGCCAGCAGAACTTTAAATCCAAGTGGGGTCTTTTTAGCAGCAGGAAGTATGGAACTCCACAACAAAAGCAAGGTCACAATACTGAGATCGCCAGTGACGCCACGTACATAGGCAGATAGGGGTAATTCCAGTGACATTCCTAGCGGCCAGAAAAACAAGTTGCTCAATAGCAGAGCCAAGACAATACGTACTGCAAATGGAATCTCTTTTGAACTTAGTTTTTGCAAAAGAATGATGAGTACTACTGCGCAAGTAAGCGACATCTCCAGCAAGGCAATGAGCTGTAAATATGGGGTCATCATTGCACTTCCTTTTCTTTAAGGCTATTTAGGGCATGCTTAAACCAGGCAGCCGGAAAGTAAACATGCCTAATCTTTTTCCTATCCCAGGTATACGCAAGATGGGCATCTTCACCATTGGCAGAAATTAAGTATGGATAAGAAAACTCTCGACGCTGATCGTGAGCCAAAGATTCATCATCTTCGAGTACTTGTATGACCTGCCATTGGGTGGAATTGGATTCTCGCATGACCATTACTAAGCGATAGCGTCCTGCCTCAATATTATTGAGAACCATCAATCTCGCACCATTAGCTAAAGTTAGCGCAGCAAGAGCGGAGTTCGGATTGGGGATCTCGAGATCTTTTGTTGATGCCCAAGACTGTCCGGCATCTTGAGTTTTGCTTACAGGGATTTGCTTTGGTTGAGAACTTGAGCGAGTTTGACGGAAAAAAGCGCTTGCATCTTGCGGCCCATCAACAAAGACTGCAGGCTGAATTGCACCCCTGCCAGAACTCATGCGTCGCTTATCAATCACCTGACTCGCATCTATTCTGAGGAACTCTCCAAAGCGACCAATCCACTCGTGATATGCCGGTAGGCCGAGATGTCCATCCGCAAATAACACAGCCGGTGATTTCACTAGGGTGCTCAGATTAATTAATGGCGAGCTAATAAGTCGCTGCGGTCGATCCCAAGTTAAACCCTCATCATCTGAAATCACTGAAGAAATGGAGCTACCCGCCCAACCACCAATAGAAACAGTGACAAAAAATAACTGCATGCGACCATCAGTCATTCTGGCTGGAACAGGGTTCCCTAATTTAGCAATGTAGCGGGATAAACCCTTTTCCGCTCCAACTCTATCCATCACAACAGTCGGGGCACTCCACCTAAATACCTTTGGATCAAAAACGGATGTATTGATGACTACATCTGGCGCACCCTCTCGGCTTCCCGCAAACCAGAAGGCTCTTATCCCGCCATCCTTGAGTGCAATTAAAGAGGCGGCATGCACAGATGGTGCGCCAGTATCGGGCAGCCAATCTATCTGCAAACTGGGTTGAGTCAGTTTTACTGGCGCAGTATTTTTTACAGTCTGTGCTGGCTCAGGAGAATCGTCTAGTTGATTTACGCCATCAACCGGGTAGGCGCTAGCAAAAGGCGCCCACACTGGTCGACTGTCAATGTGAAGGTAAGCCAATACCGAGGCAAGCAATAAAAAACAGAAGGCAATTACACGACTCATCGACAGGCATCCTTGCCGACTACTGGCAACGCAATTGTTGCGGGCGTAGAAACTAGATATTCATTCACAAATAGGTGCTCTCCAATATGGCCTTTGAGTATCGCCTGAATCTCCGCATCAGAATGACGGGCTCGCATCTCCATGCGCTTACCCAGAATCTTGCAAGAGTCACAAAGCTGGGGCTCTACGCCGATCGGCGATTGCAGCGCTACCAAGGGATAAGTGCTACTCAATAAATCGATTTGGTTAGCATCCTTTGCCAAATAGCCATGCAATCTTGCACCCGGCAATAAGAGTCGATACTCCTCATCCTTAGCACGATAGTCACAAGGCACCCAAATATCCTGCCCGACAACACCCTGAATAGTCGATTGAGAATATCGACCCAATGCACCCTCAAGTGGGGCTAGGCTACTAGTGAGCGCGCAGTAGCAGAAAAAGGATCCTGCCAAGGCAATTACCTTGCTACGCTCTCGATTGAATATGCCAAGCAATACCAGAGCGATTGCAAGCCCCATAAAGACCCAATGCCATGGGGAGTAATTCCAGATGCCAGGCTGACCCAAGAAATTCGATAACTGCAAATTTCCACCCACCCAAGTAAGAGCAGAAAGTAATATCAACTGTAGTAGCAACGCAATTCGGAATCCCCACAAGGGAAGTCGATCCCAGTACATCGCAATCAAAGCAGCAAATGCCGGCATCACTGGCAATAGATATCGACCAGAGCGTTGGCTTGGCAAGCTAAATACGATGAAAAAAGCGAGCACCAAAAGTAGCAGCAAGCCCCCCTCAAGAGATATGAAGCGCCGCTCTCTCCAGCATTGAATCAATGCCGATATCAATACAAAGGTAAATAGTCCGGCATTGGCTAAGGTGGTTAAAGCCAACATCCAAATACTATCGCCGCCACGCACCAAATCTAAAAGATAGTGGGAACTACGTGCCTCGAACTTGCCTGCATTCTCACCCAAAACAAATTCTTTCCAGACTGCCTCCGGAAATGGGTCTAGCAAAAACCAGAGTGCGAATACACCTAAAGCCAGAACAGCAATCAAAATGACTTTGTATAAGTCTTGCAACAAGACCTTTGGAATACTCCATTCACGCCAGCGCCAGTAAAACAAACCCAAAGCAAATGTGGCAGGAGCGATATAGGCGAATGACTTTGATAGTAAGGCCATGCCGAAGCAGGCGCCCGCTAATACCGGAAACAATAACTTGGATTCAAATGCAGTCCTACCCCAATATAGCAAGGCAAAGAATGGCAGGCTCAACCAGAACACTTCAGGGGGATCTGTGAGGAATGGCCGACCATAGCGATAGGTGGCGAAAAAAGAAAGCCACACTAATGCCGCTAGTAGGCCAGTTTGCTTTTTACCGCTAAACCGAGCCACCGCTAAAAATAAGAAAAATGCTGTTAGACCCGTGTATAAAACACTGGGCCAGCGCAGCGCCAAGAGCGTCCAGTCACTACCCCAAGCTGTACTGGCTATACCCTCCCAAAAAACTAAAGGTGGCTTCGTATTTTTAATGCCATCCATTTCAGATTGGAGGGGTAGCCAAGCTCCAGCATCGGCAGTCATCCGGACGATGTGCATATAGGGATATTCATCCCCATTCTTTGGGGCAAAGCGACTATCCAAACCATACAAGTAGGTAAATACACCTAGAAGTAGGATAAGGATTGCATTTCGGTAAGTAAAAGAGCCACGCATATCGCTAGTTTATAGGTCTTGAGGGTAGAGGCTAAAAAAGCACCGAAGGCAGTACCCTCGTTTTTAGTTCTGAGCATATTGAAAATCAATCTAAGTAAAACCACCAATCCCACCCCCATCTGATTAAGATAGAGTCAATCAGCATCATCCTAAGAACAGCTGTATGTAAGACGGAGATTATTCCTATGCAAGTGAAGTATTTAAAACCCATTTTGGTGGCCAGTGCCCTCATTGGCCTAAGCCAGTGGAGCGGACTCAGCTTCGCACAAACTGCTGACCAACTATATAAACGTGGTCTCGCCGCAACCTGTGCCAATTGCCATGGTACGGATGGCAAGGGTGTGGTTGATGGCGGTATGCCACTCATCAACACCCTTACAAGCGAACAAATGCTGACCCAATTAAAAGCATTTAAGTCTGGAGCACGCGAAGGCACCATCATGCCGCAACTTGCTAAAGGCTATACAGACGAACAACTCACCACTATTGCCAATCAACTTGGCAAGAAACAATAAGGAGGCGCCATGGATCGTCGACATTTTATAGGTCAGAGCGCTGCAGCAGTAGGTCTACTTGCAGGTCTTTCAAGTCCAACAAAAGCAGCGAATTTACAGAAAGCAGAGATCTTAGTTATTGGCGGTGGATATGGCGGCGCTACAGCGGCTAAATATTTGCGCTTGTTCTCCAATAACACTGCACGAGTAACGCTTATTGAACCAAACACTGCATTTGTTTCCTGCCCAATGTCCAATTTGGTTGTTGGTGGCTCACGTACCTTAGCTGAAATCACATCTCCGTATGACACACTCAGCAAGCGTCATGGCATCAAGATTATTCAAGACAGCGTCAGCAGTATTGATCCAGATAAGAAAACAGTTACGCTCGCTTCAGGCAAAACTTTGCGCTACGACAAAGCGATCGTATCTCCCGGTGTTTCACTGAATTTCAAGAGCATTGAGGGTCTTGCGCAAGCCAATAAGGATGGCGTCACACTCCAGGCCTGGAAAGCGGGCCCAGAAACCGTTGCCTTACATAAGCAAATTGCTGCTATGCGTGAAGGCGGCACCTTTGCCATCAGCATTCCAGAAGCTCCATATCGCTGCCCTCCTGGACCTTATGAGCGCGCCTGCCAGGTTGCCAACTACCTCAAGACACATAACCCCAAAGGCAAGGTTGTCATTTTGGATGCCAATCAAGATGTCACATCTAAAGGGGCTTTGTTCAAGAAGGTATGGGCTGAACAGTACGCTGGAATCATTGAGTACCGACCCAAGAGCAATGTGGTTGGTGTTGATGCAAAAACCAAAACACTTAAGCTCGAAGTTGAGGATGACGTAAAGGCTGATGTATTAAACGTTCTCCCGCAAATGTCCGCTGGTGAAATTGCCGTAAAGACTGGCTTAGCGAATTCCAATGGCCGCTGGGTAAATGTCAACTTCCTGAACTTTGAGTCAACTGCACGCAAAGATATTCACGTCTTGGGTGACTCAATTCAGATTGCGCCAGCAATGCCGAAATCTGGTCATATGGCTAACCAACATGCCAAAGTGGCGGCTGCAGCTATCGTTGCGGAGTTGAGTGGCTGGGAAGTGAATCCAGCACCAGTTCTGACCAATACTTGCTACAGCTTTGTGAATGATCGTGAAGTGGTTCACGTTGCTAGCGTTCATCAATACAACGCTGCTGAGAAAACCTTCAAGACCGTTCCAGGGTCAGGCGGCCTATCACCAGCACCATCCACCCTTGAAGGTGTTTATGCTTGGGGTTGGGCGCACAACATCTGGGCTGACAGTCTGGGTTAAGCAGTATCTGCGTTCATTAAAAAAGAGGCCTCGGCCTCTTTTTTAACACCTACAGAGATTTACCCATCTCAACAATTCTCTTGCGTCTTCGCTTACTAATAAACAAGAAGATGATTGCCACTACTGGAGCAGCAATCGCAGCAACAATTTCTGGGTGAATTGCAAAGCCGGCCTCTTTACCACCCTTGGCGACATACGCCAGCAAACTCACAGCATAGTAAGTCAATACTAGAACGGATAGGCTCTCAACAGTTTCTTGCAAGCGTAATTGCAAACGTGCGCGCTGGTCCATGCTAGCGAGTAATTTTTGCGTCTGCTCTTCATTTACAAACTCAATCCGGGTTCGCAGAGTTTGCGTTGTTCTCGAGATACGATCAGACAATTCTTTTAACCTACGCTGAGTCCAAATACAGGTACCCATGGCAGGCTGAAAGCGTCGATCCATAAACTCAGAGAGAGATTGCACACCGGGAATTGGAGACTCTGCCAGCTCATACAAGTTTTTGCTGAGCAATTGGCTATAGGCCTCAGCAGCAGTAAAGCGCAAGCCATACCCCGAGATCCATTGCTCCGCTCTTGAAGCCAAGTGAGATAGCTCGCCTAAAAACTGTCCATCTTTTTCGGTATGCACCCCTGGCTCAGTTTGGAGTTGGGAGATATTTTTAGATAAATCCGCTAGTTCCGACTCCGCAGTTCTCAGCGGCATAGAGAGACTCTTAGCCACTGGGAATGCAAGCATTGCCGCCATTCGATAGGTTTCAGCTTCAGCAATCGCTCGCGCTACCCGACCAGCCTGACGAGAGCCCAAAATATCGTGCGGAATAAAGTAAGAAATGTAGCCATCCTCATCCAAACACAAGTCCGTCCAAAGCTGCGCTTTCTTGCTTGAAAGAATGAAGCTGCCCAATACAGTATTGCCACTAAAAATAGCGGATACCTCTTGAGCCTCTGCAAATAAGGGGCGATGCTCAAACGCCAGATCTAACGCAGAAATTCTTTCGCCACCTGCCTCAACAATAGTTGGACAACCCAGGCTGTGAAACAAGTTATCCAAACTCTTTTCTAGAGAGAGGCGAGAATTTAGCAGTGGGCCCGAAATTTTTTCAGGATTATGCACAATGGCCGCGATGGTTGCGAACTCGCCATGTAATTCCCACTTAATCAGCACCCTCTCCGGCTCAGGAGCCAGAGTGAGCATTTTGAAAGAGTGATCTTGCTCATCATTATTAGGGACACCCAATGCGGCACTGAGTTTTTGAATCCATTCAATCTGAGACTGACGAGACCCCGCATCAAGCAAGAAAGATTGCGACAGCACTCTCTCGTTTGGCCAAAGCGCAATCGGAGGCCGAGCATGCACCTCCTCGTGCAACTGTTTTCGAGCTGGGTGATCGTATGGTTTCATAAGCGTTGCGTATTAAATTGGTATTAGCAAACTATACGCCACCATTCTCTTCTTCAAATTGGTAGGGATGTACACCCCGATTCAGGCAATTTCGGACGTAGTCAATGCTGGTGCGCAAGGAATAGTAATCACTAGACATATTCTTGGACACTTTGAGCTGCAAAGCCTGATATTCCAGTAAATCCAACTTCTTGAGGTATTCATCCTTGGATTCTGGCTGAAAATTATTGATCAACTCTTGCTCATAAGTCTTAAGAACACCGTAAAGCTGGTTAATCTTTCGACGCATGCGCTTATTACGATAGCCCGGCAAGGTCAGCAAAATTGGGTACGCTAAAGCACAGAATGGCAGCAATACAAATATTAAGCGATTAATCATTTCGGCCAACCAAAATGGGAAATACAACATCAATAAAGGTGAGCCATTTTTTTCATAATGTAAAGCTACTGGGCTTTGCGGAAGGCCTGCATTTTTAAAAGAAGGAAATTCGCCATGCTCCGAGAAAAAAGTTGCTTTGCCGTTGATTTCGCGAGCGGCTTCTAGAAATAAAAATTGCAATGCTGGATGCATTCTGTCATCAATCAACAAATTGGTAGTTGATGCTATCAGTTGAATATCCCTAGAGGGAAAATTGCGCATCAAACTAAAGGCACCATTTGGAACCTTGAGGATTTGCATATAGGGCAATAAACGAGAATAGGCCTCTGCCCGTGGGAATGCAGCTAGGTGCAAATTGGGGTCTGCTAAGAGAGCCTGCACATTGGGTGCTTCATAAGCGTCGACAATAAATGCGGCATCAATCTCACCTTTCTTCAAAGCTTCCACAGATTGTGATCCAGACAGATAGCGGAAATTGGCGCCCTCTTCAAATCCATTGGCTTTCATAATTTGAATGGCTTGTGCATGGGTTCCGCTACCTTTCTCGCCCACAGACATTCTGGAATTCAAGAAATAACGGGATCGCGCTTTAAGCTCCTGAAAATTATTCTCTTTCACCTCAGGACCGCGATAGAACAACCAAATCGGATCGTAAGAAATGGTTCCTAAGGTCTGAACACCATGCACCCCATGAGGATTAAATACACCCGCCTGCACAAAAGCTGCCTGGACTGGATCCGCTCGATCCGCTAAGCGATTAATATTTTCTTCTGCTCCTTTGGTTGCTAGCAACTCCAGAGTGATGCCTTTTTTCTCAAAAAATGCAGCGTATTTCTTACCCAAGGCGTCATAGGATCCACCAGGCTGACCCGTTGCTATCACGACATGTCTCGGCGGAGGTGGATCAGCGTATAACCAAACCCCTAACAAAGTGAGAAATAAAATCAGTAAGAGTGGCCAAGCCTCCCTCAAAAACTGCGTAAAGTCTCCCCACTTTTCTTGAGCGGTCTCGTAGACCCCTAAGTAGGTTTCTTTAATGTCTTGTTTGAAGCTTCCCATGGAAGGCCAATCAGCAAATATGTGAAAAGCTAATGATAATGTGCTTATCCCTTTCCAGAAAAGACCCAAATCATGCTAACCCTCCGAAAAGCTCAAGACCGCGGCTATGCTGACCATGGATGGCTGAAAAGCTTTCATTCCTTCTCTTTTGCGGGCTATCACGACCCCCGATTCATGGGGTGGGGTAATTTAAGGGTGATTAACGAAGATCGAGTGGCTGCGGGCATGGGCTTCGGAAAACATGGCCATCGCAATATGGAAATCATCAGCTATGTTTTATCTGGTGAATTGGCTCATGAAGACAGCATGGGCAATGTCAAAGGGATTCCACCCGGGGATGTTCAGCGCATGAGCGCTGGGACTGGTGTTACCCACAGCGAGTTCAATCACGCTAAAGATCAAACCACCCACTTCCTACAGATTTGGATTGAGCCAAACGTGACTGAAATCCCTCCAAGTTACGAGCAAAAATCTATTCCAACTGCAGATAAGCAAGGCAAGCTATGCTTGATTGCCTCTCCAGATGGATCGGGTAATGCGGTAAAAATTCATGCGGATGCTAGAGTCTATGCAGGTCTATTTGATGGACTCCAATCCCAGAAATGGAGCCTCACTCCAGGGCGCAAAGCCTACGCCCACCTTGTAAAGGGCTCCCTGCAGATCAACGGCATCCCGCTGTCTGGTGGTGATGCCTTGCTAATTGAAAACGAGGCTGAATTATTCATCAGCGATGGTAAAGATGCCGAAGTCATTATCTTTGACCTGAGTCATTAAAAATTTGCTGCTGGCGCCTTACGATGCTCTTCTGACTGACGAACCAATCAATTTGAATACACCCCCATGATCGAGATTTCAGAAAAGCGCCTAATAGGCCCTATTATTCGCCTCCACCCCAATGACAACATCGTCGTTGCGCGGGTTGATGTGGCAATCGGTGAAGTGGTACCAAGCGAGAATTTCACGAGTCGAAGTCAGGTTCCTGCAGGCTACAAAATTGCAGCTAAGAAAATTGCCAAAGGCGAACCTATTCTCAAATACAACGTGACCGTAGGATTTGCTAACACCGATATTGAAGCTGGCACGATGGTTCATAGTCACAACACTGAGTTTCGCGAATTCGATCGCGACTACGCCTATGCCAGCGAATACAAACCCACCAACCTTCTGCCAGAATCTGAACGCGCAACATTCCAAGGGTATGTTCGTGCCAATGGAAAAGTAGGTACCCGCAACTTCATTGGCATCTTATCTACAGTCAATTGCTCTGCAACAGTAGTCAACAAAATTGCGGAATGGTTTACGCCTGAACGTTTAAAAGACTTTCCCAATATTGATGGTGTTGTCGCCTTCAGTCATGGCATCGGCTGCGGCATGGAAATGAGTGGTGAACCAATGCAACTCCTGCGTAGAACAATGGCAGGCTATGCACGGCACCCCAACCTCGCTGCCGCGTTAATCGTCGGCTTAGGTTGCGAGCGCAATCAACTCAAAGGATTGATGGAGCAAGAGTCTTTGCAAGAAAACTCTACCTTGCACACATTCATCATGCAAGAAACTGGTGGCACACGCAAAACTATTGAAGCTGGAATTGAAGCTGTCAAAGCACTTCTTCCTGAGGCCAATAAAGCAAAACGTCAAACCGTCTCCGCTAGTCACCTCTGCGTTGGTTTGCAGTGCGGTGGTTCAGATGGATTCTCTTCGATTACCGCGAACCCAGCCTTGGGTGCTGCGATTGACATTTTGTCTCGCCATGGCGGTACGGGCATTCTTTCTGAAACACCTGAGATCTATGGTGTTGAACATACCCTCACCCGCAGAGCAGCGAGTAAAGCCATTGGTGAGAAATTAATCCAACGTATTCGTTGGTGGAAAGATGAGTACTCCGTTGGACGCGATGTCCAAATCAACGGGCAAGTTAGTCCTGGAAATCAAATCGGTGGCCTAGCCAATATTTTTGAAAAGTCACTTGGCTCCTCGATGAAAGGTGGTACTGGTCCTTTAATGGAAGTCTATCGATATGCAGAACCTGTAACAGCCAAGGGTTTCGTATTTATGGATACGCCCGGCTTTGATCCCGTCTCGGCAACCGGTCAAATTGCTGGTGGCGCAAATCTGATTGCATTTACCACGGGGCGTGGCTCCATGTTTGGATCAAAGCCAGCTCCCTGCATCAAGCTTGCCACGAATACACCGATGTACCAGCGACTTACCGAAGACATGGATATCAATTGCGGTGAAATCTTAGATGGTACGGTTTCAGTTCAGGAGATGGGTCAACGTATTTTTGAACTCTTCCTCAGAACAGCCTCGGGCGAGGCCTCTAAAAGCGAATTATTAGGCCTAGGGGATTATGAATTTGTACCTTGGCAAATTGGGGTAATGAGTTAAACCCAGCTGCGCTTGAAGATCGCCAACCAGCGGGCCAGATGCCCGCTTTTTCTTTGCCCAAAAGAACCTAGAAATCACCGTCGGGGACTGTAGAATTGAGCTTATTGATTTAATCAGGAATTCATTGAAATTATGAAATTCAGGGACTACTACGAAACACTCGGTGTGGCACGTGGCGCTACC